>Ga0114129_10009863_pt1 | contig 13616 bp, 12 predicted proteins | sample RhiMetdeltSRZDD1_FD_80071 | JGI IMG/M metagenome (GOLD analysis project Ga0114129, IMG submission 80071) | Populus rhizosphere microbial communities from Tennessee, USA - Rhizosphere MetaG P. deltoides SRZDD1 (version 2) (version 2) | ecosystem: Host-associated > Plants > Roots > Rhizosphere >...
CGGTCAGCGCACGGTGACCATCAGCAGCTCGCCGACGTCCGGGATCGTCTGCGGAGAGCCGGCAACCGCGGTCAGCGCCCCCGTCGACGGATCGACAGCGAAGACGTCGATCCCCCGCGGCGGCGCGTAGCCTTCGGCGGAGATCTGGTAAGCGAAGCGCCCGCTGGGTTCGAACGCGAGCGACGCCCGCACGAGCCCGAGATGCGGGCCCGTGGGCACCGGCGATCCGGGGGCCGGTTGCAGCCGGCCCGACGGCTGCACGCGGAGGACGTGCAGCTCCGTGCTCTCGTCGCTGGCCATCGCGCCCACGTAGATGAAGCGCGCCCGCGGATCGAGGCGGAAGAAGACGCCCCACCGCCGCTCGAGCTCGCGCGTTTCGAGCAGCGCCGGCGTGCCCGTGCCGGAGTCGAGGTGATACGCGACGATCGAGGGCCACTGCGACGAACGCGCCTCGTCGTGGGGCTGTTCGCCCTGCCGCACGTAGAGGGTCTCGCCCGACGGTGTGAGGGCCAGCGCCTCGTTGGTGTGAGCCACGGCGAAGGGCGAGCCGGGCGCCTCCGTCAGCCGGCCCGAGTCGGGATCGACGGCATACGCGGCGGCCGCGCCCACCGGACACGGGCCATAGAGCTGCGTGCTGTCGCCGCGGCCGGCCACGTAGGCGAACCGGCCGGAGGGATGGAAGACCATCGCGCGAGGCACGTTGACGGTGGCGATCGTCTGCAGCGCTCCCGGGTCGAGGGCGCCCGTCTCGGGGTTCACGTCGTGGGCGTAGACCCGACCGCGGCCCCGACAGGGCGCGAACGCGCCGTCCTCGGTGTCGAGGAGCAGGTAGGCGACGCGTCCCGAGGGGTGCACGGCCACGCCGGTCACGTCGCGCGGCACGGAGGCCGCTCTGCCCGCGGAAAGCGCGCCCGTGGCCGGGTCGATCCGCACGGCGTGGAGGGTGTCGGCGAAGCCGTCGCGCCACGTGATCATGTAGAGGAAGCGGCCGCGGTAGTCGGCAGTGATCGTGCCATAGCGGCCCGGCGCGCCCCGCGAATGGCCGCCCGCACCCTCCAGCAGGCCGGTCTCCGGGTTCACGCGGAAGGCCTGCACGCGGTCGCTCCTGCCGTCCCGCGAGAAGAGGTAGACGAAGGTCGGGCCGCTGGGGATGTTCGGCGGCGCCGTCGGAGCGGTCGTGGGCACCGGCGCCGGAGGCGGCTCCACGACGTTCGGCGTGCTACAGCCGCTGACGATGAACGCGAGGCTCGGAATGAGACCGACCAGAGTCAGGCGCATGGCCGCGATCAAGCAAGAGCAGTGCCTTCGCCTCCGCATCGTTCGCGGCTACGCAACGTATGACGCACCCGCAGGCCGTGGGCATTCGCCCAGGCCGAAATTCGAACGCCGTGCGGAAAGTCGAACACCACCAGGAGCCCTGACATTCCCGCGCCTGGCTCAGTCGTGCGGCCTCGCCCCGTGCTCGGCGTCCGCGCGCGCGGCCAGTGTCCCGGCCTTGTCGTAGATCGCGTCCGTCGCCACGCGCGAGAAGGACAGCAGGAAGAGCAGAAGCATCAGCAGGCCGATCGCCGTCGGGACCAAGGCCAGGACGAGCGTCCCCCACTCGATGCTGCGCTGGGTGAAGGTGCCCGGCCCGCTCTCGAGGAGCCACGAGACGAGGTCGGTGCGCATCCGCTGCAGCGCGTCGTCACCCCACCGCGCGGCGTGGATCGACGCGCGATCGCCGCCGTAGAGGACGAACCGCACGTGCGGCACGCTGACGCTCCGCCCCTGGTTCGACGTCCCACCGCCGCTCAGGGTCTCGATCTCGACGGATCGCACACCCGCCAGCGTCTGGACGCGCAGCGGGACAACGCCCAGATCGCTCTCGCGCAGCGTGCACGTCGCCACACCGTCGGCGGCCCGATCGCAGTGGCACACGAGGACCGGCGCCGCCAGGCCGAGGCCCAGGCCGATCGCGAGAAACACGATCGCGATCAGGAGCCCGCGCATGCGGCTCGGCCCCTGCGCCCGCGCGCGCGCCAGCCTCTCCACCGCCGTGCTGGGCACCGGCTGCGCCGACGGGATCGCGCGGCCGGCCTCGTAGTCGATCTCGTCGTCGCTGCCGCGCGTCTCTTCGATCGACTGGACGGCGATGCCCTGCCGCCGCAGGCTGGCCATCACCTCTTCCTTCGATCCGGCGCGGAGGCTACCCTTCACCTCCTGCCCGCCCCCCGTGCGACCCTTCCAGTCGAACTGTGCCATCGCCGAAGTAGGATACCCAATGTCATGCCCATCCCGACGCCGATCGCGCTGCTGGCCCTGACCGCCGCCGTTTCCGCCTCGCCCACGCCCCCGATGCCCGACGACGCGCGCCGCTGGTGGGCGCACGTGGAGGCTCTCGCCTCCGACGACATGCGCGGCCGCGAAGCCGGCACCCCCGAGCACCGCAAGGCGGCCGAGTACGTCGCCGCGCAGTTCCGGGCGGCTGGACTGCAGCCGGCGGGGACGGACGGCTTCTTCCAACCGGTCGCCTTCCGAGTCCGGCGGTATGTCGAGGCGGAGTCCCGCCTGGAGCTCGTGCGAGGTAAAACCGTCGAGCCCGTCGCGCTCGGCGCCGAGGCTGTCTTCGGCATGCGCATCGACCCGGCGCCCCAGGTCGAAGCGCCGCTCGTCTTCGTGGGCTACGGCCTCACGATTCCGGAGACGGGCCACGACGACCTCACCGGCGTCGACCTGCGCGGCAAGGCAGCGCTATATTTTGGCGGCGGCCCCAAGGACACGCCGGGGCCGCTGCTGGCCCACTACCAATCGCGGAGGGAGCGCTGGGAAGCGCTGAGGCGTGCGGGGGCGATCGGCGCCGTGGCCATACGCAATCCACGCGGCGAAGACATTCCTTGGGACCGCTCCTCGCTCACCCGCTTCACCCCGGCGATGGAGCTGACGGATCCGGAGCTCGTGGACACGCCGGGCCAGCAGCTTTCCGTCGCCTTCAATACGGAGGCCGCCGCCCGACTGTTCGCGGACACGGGGCACGATTTCAAGGAGCTGCTGGCGGCCGCGATCGAGGGACGGCCGCTGCCCCATTTCGCCCTGCCCACCGGCGTGCGGGCCAAGGTCGCGTTCGAGGCGGACAGCCGCGCGTCCGACAACGTGGTGGCCCTGCTGCCCGGCTCCGATCCCGCGCTGGCGAAGGAGTACGTCGTCCTCAGCGCGCACCTCGATCACCTGGGTGTCGGCGAGCCGATCGGCGGCGACACCATCTACAACGGGGCGATGGACAACGCGTCGGGCATCGCCACCCTGATCGAGACCGCGCGCGTTCTCGCCAACGCGAAGCCCCGCCCGCGCCGGCCGATCGTCTTCCTGGCCGTCACCGCGGAAGAGAAGGGGCTGCTCGGCTCGCGCCAATTCGCCGCGCACCCGACGGTGCCGCTGGACGCGATCGTGGCCGACGTGAACGTCGACATGTTCTCGCCGTTCTTTCCTCTCAAGAGCGTGATCGCGCACGGCGCCGAGGAGTCGGACCTGGGAGACGACCTGCGGCGGGTGGCGGAGTCGATGAAGGTGGAGGTGGCGCCCGACCCGGAGCCGGAGCGGAACGGCTTCGTGCGCAGCGACCAGTACAGCTTCATCCGACGCGGCATCCCGGCGCTCACCCTGCGCGTCGGCTATCTGAAGGGCTCGCCCGAGCAGGAGATCGTCCGGCGTTGGACGAAGGAGCGCTACCACGCGCCCTCGGACGACCTCGCCCAGCCTGTCGACTTGCAGTCGGCGGCGGATTTCAACCGGCTGTACGTGGCCCTGGTCGTCGAGATTGCCAACCGCGCGGAACGGCCGCAGTGGCGGCCGGCCAGCTTCTTCCGGCGCTTCGCGCGTCCCGCGTCCGCAACGCCCAACACGGAGCGGTGATCCGTGCCTCGACTCGCGGCGGCTTGTCCCACAGAGTAGACAGCGGCTCATCGACCGAGGTCGCCCGAGCCGGCGCACAGTCTCTCTTATCACCGTGTTCCGCCGCGTGCGCCGCTGGCACTTTCTTTGCTCGGCTGTCCGCTGGTCGGACTTGAGAAAGGAGAGCCCATGACGCAGCGACTCGTTCGGATCGCATCCGTGGCCATGGCGTTCGTGCTGGGCGCCGCGGCCAGCCGCCTGCCTGGCTCGAGGGCCGCGGTCGAGCCGCTGCCCCCACCCGGCGTGGAGCGGGCCTTGTGCGAGATGCGCTGCGACCAGCGCTATCACGCGTGCGTGTTGATGGCCACCATCCTCAACACCGCCGGCTTCGAAGAGCGGCTCGGGCGGCCGACGCGCGGACCGGCGTATGAGGTGCCGGGCACATGGCCGTTCACCGACGACACCGGTGTCGACGACCGACGCGCGAACCCCCTCAAAGACCCGAACTGCACGCCGCTCTACGACCGGTGCCTCGTCAAGAAGTGCGGAGCGAAGGAGCCGGGCCAGGAATAGCGATAGGATCCCCACGCCTCCATGGAACGTGTCCCTGTCCGCTTCACAGCCGCTCTTTTGTGGCTTCTTCTCAGTGCATGCGCCACGCACACGCCGCCAAAGGACGTGCCGGCGGCGGCCGATGCCCCACTGCGGCGCTGGCTGGACGGCCACACGTCCACCATCCGGTCGTTCGATCCCGCGGACACGGACTTCCGCGACCTCGAGCCGTTCGGCCGCGCGATCGGCAACGCCCGCATCGTGATGCTCGGCGAGCAGACCCACGGCGAAGGCAACGTCTTCTCGCTGCGCGCGCGGCTGGTGAAGTACCTGCACGAGGCCAAGGGCTTCGACGTGCTGGCCTTCGAGAGCGGGATGTTCGACGTCGAGCGCATCTGGGAGCGTGCCCGCGGTGGCCGCGGCATCGCGCCGCAGGCGCCGGGCAACATCTTCTTCATGTACTCGAAAACCATCGAGGTGCGCCCGCTCTTCGCTTATCTCGACGCGCAGCGGTCCACGGTCAGGCCGATGGAATTCGCCGGCATCGACTGCCAACACACCGGCGGCCTCTCGCAACAGGAGCTGGTGCGAGACCTCGCGGAGCACCTTCGCAAGGCCGGGTCCGCGCTGCCGGACTCCGAGCCGTGGCCCGCCTTCGCACGGCTCACCGGCCAGCTCATCCGCATGGACCGCACGCCGCCCGCGCCCGCCGACCGCGCCGCGTGGGACAGCGTGATGGCGGCGGCGAAGAAGGCCACCGAGGGTTTCTGGGCGCGCATCGTCGCCGGCCTCGAAAACCAGGGCCAGCGCTACTGGGACAACCGTCCCGACCACACGCGCAGCGCCCTCATGGGCGAGAACATTCTCTGGCTGGCGGAGTCGCGCTTCCCCGGCAAGAAGATCGTCGTGTGGGCGGCCACGCCGCACCTGGCCCGCGGCGGTCCCTCCTGGCCGGCCAACGCGGGGTCGGTGGTGACGAGCCGCTTCGGCCGCGACGCCTACGTCGTGCAGTTCGCGGGCTATCAGGGATCCTTCGTGAGCTACGCCGATCTCTCGACGCAGCCGGTGCCGACGCCGGCGGAGAACGCGGTGGAATCGCACTGGCACCAACGCGGCGTCACGATGGGCTTCGTCGACTGGCGGAAGCTGCCCCCGCAGGCGGCTGGCTCCACCATGACGCAGTACGTGTGGGGCTACAACGCGCCGCTTCCCGCCGCTCAGTGGACGGCGCTGTCGGACGGCACGTTCTTCCTCGATACGATCACGCCGGTCACCAGCTCAACTGACGCGCCGCTGAGATAGAACGTGTGGCGTTAGAGCCTACTGCCCCGGTGCCGCCGGGATCGCCGCCGGATTGGTGACGTAGCCGACGTCCGCCATGATCGCCAGGGCCAGACGGTCGACATACGCGTAATCGGGCCCGAAGTCCTGAGGCACCATCAGCCCGGTGAGCACGTCGGCGTACGTCTCCTGGTCCAAGTGCGAAATGCTCGAGCCGTACTCGTACGGATCGGGAGCGTAGAGCCTCACCATGGGAAGAGGCCGGATCGAAGCCAGGCTCGCTTGAACCGCGTTGGGGCCGGCGAAGTAGAGGTCGTTGCTGACGAGGTCCTGCTCCACCCTGCTGGCGTCTCGCGTCACGAGCAGGTTCCCCGGAGCCGTGCCGCGGTTGATGTGAATGTCGTAGGGGGTCGGAAGGCCATTGGAGACCTCCCCGGTGTCGGCGTCGAAGGTGTCGAAGAAGCCGAGCCCGTGGCCGATCTCGTGAATCGCCGTGTAGACGAAGCTGAACGTGCCCGGGGGTGCCACCCCGTCGGGCACGTAGTCCCAATAGACCTCCGCCCCGAACTCGATGCTGAGGTCCGCGCCGCGCGGATTGACGGGAGCTCCGGCACGCTGCGAGGCCAGGGACAGCGCCACCAGCAGCCCGTTCTGGGCCACGAAGTCGGTGGGCGCTGCGCTGGCGAGCAGGTCCTCGTCGCCGCTGGATCCGAAGCTCGCCTCCACCGTGATCGGCACCGTCGCCACCAGCACGCGGGACCAGGCGGAAAGGGCGGAGGTCATCGCCGCTCGGCGCTTCTCGCCGAGGACGGGATCGTTGAAGCCGGTGCCGGCGGGGTCCGCGTAGAGGACGACGAACGAAACTGCCGACGACGAGGCCGCCCGCACCGTGGCACGGCTCTGGGCCACGACAGACTGAGCACGCACCAGCCGGCCGAGGTCGCTCGCGGCGATCTGCCTCGCGTCGAGCCGCCGGCACGTGGGACCGCTGCCGTCAGCCGCGGCGAAGGTGCCATGAACCGGGAGCCGGTAACCGCTCGGCGTGATTCGGTAGGCCTCTGCGGCTGTCGTGGCGGCCGGAGCCGCAGACAGGACGACCAGAGCGACGCCCAGCCAGCGGACGACGACATTCCTTTTCATGCCGCGCCCCGCCGATGCAAACCGCGGGCCTCCGGCTCGGGCGCTCAACGTCTTGTTTTGTATTGGCTTGGACGGTCGAAGTCGGGCCGCTTCTCGGTCGTGCGGGCGGCGGTGGCGGAAACTCGGACCCCAGAGGTCGTGCCCGGCCAGAGGTCGTGCCCGGCCAGAGGTCGTGCCCGGCCAGCGGCCGCGGTAAGGTAGCTGACCCGATGAAGACTCCCACCCGCCGCGCACCGCCGACGATCCGCTGGGCTTTCATCATCCTGGCCGCGAGCCAACCGGGATGTGTCACGAGCCAGATGCGTGTCGAACACCGTTCTCATCTCAGCGATCAGGACAGGAACGCGATCGCCGGCAAACTCTTCGAGCTCGAGCTCGGTGCACACCCCGACGACGGCGGCACGCCGATCCTGCTCGCACCCGGCACGGAGCCGGAAGAGATCCCGCAGATTCCAGGGTTGACGTTCAGAGTCCTCGAGTACGGCGAGGCGCCTCTGGTCGAGCAGTACTACGGCGTGGGGATCCAAGGCGGCCGCGGCTTCGTGGAGGCCACGTTCGTGAAGGGCAATACCTGCGTGAGCCTCAGCCATGTGTATCGTTTCCGTGCTGACGGCGGTATCTGGCATGGCGAAAGGACACGTACGAGCGAATCATGGACCCTGACTTCCGAATGCCCGGGCTGTCGCCTCGCTTCCACGCCGATCTTGTCCCGGCAGCGAGCGTGGGCGGATGCCGAGGCCTCTAGACGCGACGGCCCTGCTGCCAGCGCCGGCCTCGAGCTGCGCGGCCGCGTTCTCCAGTCCAGATGCCACGAGGCTGCGAAGGGCACCGTCGACTGTGCGATCGACCTGGACCTGGAATTCATCAACAACGGGCCACGACCAGCCATCCTTCTGAGGCCGTTCGGAGAAAACGTGTTCTGGTTTGGCGGAAGGACGCTGGCGGTGGTGCAAGACGGCCGTGAGCGCCCCGTGCACGACACTTCCGCGTGGCCGTCCGTGTATCCGTTCGCGGTGTACCGCGAGCTCGCGGGCAGGCTCGACAAGCCCGCGCCGCCGCCCGACGTGACCCACATCCTTCCTCCAGGAGGAACCTGGCACTGGCAGAAAACCATCACTCACACCTTCCCGAAAGAAAACACGTGCAGCGACGTGGTTGGATTGGAGCTGGGCTGGCCAGCCATTCGAGCCCTCTCTTCGCCCGTTCTGTTGCGCGTGTCGTTCGAGATGTGGCCGTTCAACGTCGAAAACTTCAAGCCCCGACTGGGCAAGCAGCTGAGCCGGCGATGGAGGGAGTACGGCGACCTCTATCTCCAGAGAAGCTACGGCCCCTTTAGCGTCGCCCACATCACTTCCGGGGCCATCGAGTGGGACCCGCGGCGGGTCGAATACCCCGCGAGTGCGGCGCTGCCAGCCCCCAGGTAACCGGCAAAAGGAATCGCATGATCCTCTCCGTCATCAACCACACGCCGATTCCGGACGCCCACGTGCAGGAGGCGATCCGCGCGATCAATCGCCAGATCGCCGGCGACTTCGCGCCGTACTGGAGCACGTCCGCCACCCTGCGCCTCGAAGGCAAGAGCGCCGGGCAGCCGGAGACCCGCGACCTGCGCGACATGCGCGGCGACGGCGTCCTCTATCTCTGGAACGGCAAGGACCCGCTCGCCGCCCTTGGCTTCCACGAGGCCAACCATCGCGGCATCCCCTACGGCTTCGTCTTCACCGAGCTCGCCCGCAGCCTTCGCGAGCAATGGACGATCAGCCTCTCCCACGAGGCGCTGGAGATGATCGCGGACCCCGAGTGCAACCTCCTCGTGCGCGGGCCGCACCCGTCGAGGCGCGGCGCGCAGGTCTTCCACTACTACGAGATGTGCGACGCCGTTCAGGGCGAGACCTACGAGATCGACGGCGTGACGGTGTCGAACTTCGTCCTGCCCCTCTACTTCACCGGCCAGGAAGAGGTCGGCGCCCGCAACGACTTCCTCTGCACGCCGCACCGCGACAAGCGGAGCAAGAAGAAGAGCACGCTCCGCTCGTTCGGCATCAACCCGGGAGGGTACATCGCGTTCTTCAACCCCGAGTCCGGCGAGGACGAGATGGCCACCCTGGACGGCGACAAGAAGGCGATGCGGCGGCTGGAGCTGAAGCGCGCGTATGGCGGCGGCCGCCGGACGGTGCGCTATCGGCGGTTCGCGTCCTCGGCGGCGGCGGCGGCGACGCCCAAGGGCGTGGCCGTGGCGCAGATGGTCGAAACGCCTTCGTTTGTGCCGGTCCCCGAAGGCGTCCAGATCGTGAAGCCGGAGAACGCTTGACGCGGATCCGTTAGCGCGCCTTGCGACTGGAGCGGCGGCGCGCTGGCTGCTGTGCCTTACGTCGACCAGCAAGGTGGCGACGCACTTGCTCGGTGCTGAGACCGCCTTCCGCCTCGTAGCGAGCCTGAGAGCGCGCCATGATTGCCTGGAACTTCGGATGAGTGGTCACCACCAGGTTTTCGAGATCCGTGTCGGGAGACAAAGCCATCAACGCGAGCACCGGCTTACCCTTTACCGTGAGCACCAACGTCTCATGGCGAGCATCTTTGGCGTAGGTGGAGTGCAAGCCCGTGTCGACAAGCTCGACCCTTTTCACAGCTCCACCTCCTCCCCACCAATCAGCACGCGGTCTCGCAATTTGATCCCGACGGCCTTCACAACGACAACCCGCTCAGGCAAGTCCGTCACTTGATAGTACACGCGCAGGTCGCCGATACGAAGCTCGAATGGAGCCACAGCGTTCGCCCGCAACGGCTTGCGGTTGCGCGTCCTGACCGAGGGCTCGTGCAGAAGTTGGCGTGCGACCGTGTCCAGCAATGTCGTGCTCTGCCGAGCGGTCAATCGCTGCAGGTGCTCGACGGCCTCGGGCGAGTATTCGATGCGGTACGGCTGTGTCCGGCTCACGAGTGCCGCCCCGCGCTGGCTGACGTGACTCGATCGGACATGGGCCGGATCTTGGAACTCGAAAATGCCAGCCCAGGTCCAAGCGCGGGCTCGACGTATGCGAAGAGAAGCACGAGCGACGCACCGGGCAGAGCTTGCGACCAATACGCGCGTACGCCGCCGGGCCAAGCGGATCCCACCGCGGGGAACGCGACAGTCGCGCAGTTCATGAAGAAGTGCGCGACGCCGACGGGGGCGTTCGCTTGTTACGAAGTGGCGGGCCTCTACGAATGGGGCTCGGGCGGTGTGCCCAAGGACATCGCCCAGGCGCTGACGTTCCTGGACAAGGCCTGCCAGGCACGCTTCGGCGGCGGCGCCTGCGACAGCCTCGGCGAAATATACGAGACGGCGCCCAGGTGCCGCGCGACGATGCCAAGGCGGTGATGTACTTTCCTGCGACGGCCAGCTTCTACCCCAGCTTCAACAGGAACCGCGCCTCGCGCTGCCAGCCGTCCTGGTGCGCGACCACGAGCCGGAGCGTCCACACCTTGGAGGCACGGAAGAGCTGGGCGTCGATGTCTTCGAGTGCGCCCTTCGTCACGGCCGCGGTGATGTCACGCGACGCCCTCTGCCACTCCGCGGGGTTGTCGCCCGCGCCGATCTCGATCCACGCGGACGCGAGACGGTCCGCAGCGGCGGTCCCCAGCACCTGCACGTAGGGCTTGCCGCCCTTGCTCACGACCTTCACGCCGGAGATCGCCGCTTCCAGGAAGAAGCCGCGGTGACCGCGCAGGGCGGCGGTGGCGTCCAGGAGGCCGTAGCCGGTGAACTGGTCGACACCCGGCACGTCGATGTCGCGGGCATTGTGTAGCAGCAGGCGCTTGACCTCCGCCGGCGCCAGCGCCGCGTTCTTGCCGATGAGCAGCGACGCCACGCCGCTCACGATCGGCGCCGCGAAGGACGTGCCGCTCGCGCGATAGTACCGGCGATCGGCGCCGACGAAGCCGTCGCCCGGCTTGTACGCGACTCCCGCGATCCCCAGCCTCAGGTCGGTGTACCGGGCCCGTGGGCCGAGAACGTCGTCGCCGGGCGCGGCCACGTCGATGCCGGCGCCCCAGTTCGAATACTTGGCCCGCTTGTCGTCGACGCCGGTGGCGGCCACAGTCACGACCTGCTCGACACCGCCGGGACCGAAGTCGCTCACGGCGACGCCCTCGTTGCCCGACGCCACCACCATCACCACGCCCTTCTTCTCGGCGTACTCGATGGCCATCTGCTCCGTCCGCGTGCGCTCCTTGCCGCCCACGCTGATGTTGACCACGCGCGCCCCATTGTCGGCGGCGTAGACGATGGCCTCGGCGATGTACGAAGCGCGCGTGTGCCCGAAGCTGTTGAGGGCCTTCAGCACCATGACGCGCGCCTGTGGATTGACGCCCGCGATGCCGCGGCCGTTGTCGCTGCGGGCGGCGATGATGCCCGCCACCAGCGTGCCGTGGCCGTTGCGGTCCCAGGGCTTGTTCGTCTGCCGCCAGAAGTCCCAGCCGATGACGTCGTCGACGAAGCCGTTCTTGTCGTCGTCGACGCCGTTGCCCGCAACCTCCTTCGGGTTCTTCCAGAGCGCCTCCCACGGGATGTCCTCGTGGTTCCAGTCGAGGCCGGTGTCGAGCACGGCCACCACCACCGGCGCCGCCCCGCCCGCGAGCTCGGAAGCGGAGCCCGGCGCGCCCGTGAAGCCCACGCGTTTGATCGCCCACTGGTCGTCGTAGGCCTGCTTCCACGACGAGCGCGACGCGAAGTACGGGTCCGCCCCCGCCTGGATCTCGCGGCACTTGTTCTCTTCGACGAAGAGGGTGTTGGGGACCTGCGCCGCCCATCGGCCCACGGCGGGTGCGAGGAAGTCCGGGTACTGAAGGACCTCGAGCGTGGTGCCGCCGACATCGAAGGTGCGCACGCGGAGCCCCGACAGAACCGGCGGCAACGAAAAGGGCGGCGCGGGCGCGTGGCCGATGATCATGCCCTGGGTGGGCGTCAGGTCGAACGGCTCCTCGGGGAAGAGAGCACCGCGGTAGATGTCTTCGAGGCTCACCCGGCCATTCGCGTCCGTCGCCGCCCGTGTCGGCGGCCGGTCGCTGCCCGTGGCTTCGTCGCGCACGGCGTCCGGGCCGGGCACGTCAGGGGCCGGAAACGGGCTCAGCAGGATCTGGCCGTCTGTCATCGGAATCGTTCCGATGACGCCGCCCTCCTGCACCGTCTTTTCGACCGTGAACGTGAGCCGCGGCGGCGGCGGCGGCGCACTGCCCGGTGGTGGTGTCGGCGTGGCGCTCCAGACGAAGGCCGGTGTGAACGGCACCGTGGTGCTTCCCCACGGGCAGGACGATGTGCTGTCGAGATCCAGGGTGAAAGGTACGCCCGGGCCGCCGAACGGCGAGAACGGCTGAATGAACGTCCTGGACTTGTCGCACGGCACCCGGTCCGTGACTGCCGGCGGCGGCGGGAGCCGCTGGTGCAACGCCGGCAGGACGTCGTCGAAGTGAGCGAGGGCGGCCTCCCAGTCCGTGATCTTGAGGTTGCGCGACTGCGCCTGGAACTGTGGGATCGGCGGCCGCGTGAGCGTGATCGCGGAGCCGCAGCCGGCCTTCGCAAGGCACGCGGCCAGGGCCTGCATCGCGGCACGGACAGCGTCGAGCGCCGCCTGCGCCGCTCCGTCGCGCGCGTCCGTCCTCGCGATCTCCTTGTCGATCTCGTCCAAGGGCGTGTGGTGCTCCTCGTAGAGCGTCCGCTCCAGTGGGCCCGACAGGGCGGCCCAGCGCAGATGGCCGGTCACCGCCCGCAGATGCGCCTCGAGATCGGCGAGCCCCTGCAGCGCCTCGCGTCCGCGGGCACAGTCCACTTGCGGGCACGGCCCGGCCAGGCATGCGTTGGCCGCCGCGCTGTACGCCTCCGCCGTGGAGCGAATCGCGTGGAGGTCGCCGTTGTCCGCCGGAGCCACGTATCGCGTCTGGCCTACGACCGGGGGGGGCGGGTTCGTGGCGGCACCCGCCGCCACCACGAACCCGAGAGCCCCCAGGACCAGCGCCGGAATCACTGCGCGCATGGCGTCCTCGCGGGTCGAGCTAGCGCCCGAACCGGACCACGACCCCCAGGCCGAGCCGATGCAGCGGCTCGTCGATGTCGGCGTCGTTCTTGCTGAGCTTGACGTACCGGTACGAGGCGCGGGCGCCGATGCGCTCGTTGAAGAAGTAGTCCGCACCCAGGCCGAACGAAAGCGCGAAGCCGCTGTCGTCCTGCGACGTCACCTCCTGCGTCACCTGCTGGCCGCCGATGAAGCCCGTGAAGGTCCCGCCGGAGCCGGCCGACCAGCGGCCAATGCCAAGTTGGCCGTGAACGACGGCGTTCTCGCCGACGTGCAACTGCGGCCGCACGTACAGCTCGAAGATCGAAGGATCGAAGTAGCCGTCGGTCAGGCTTGCGGTAACCTGCGGGCTCGCCGTGGAGACGAGCTGCTGCTCGAGCCCGCCTCCGGCCACAGTCGACGCGGAGAATCCCACGACGAGCTGTGTGAGGAGCTCGCGTTCGAACCCGAAGTAGAGCCCGAAGCCGCCGGCATCCAAGTTGCACGACCGGGTGCTGAAATCCGCCACGCCCGCGCACTCGATGCCCGGCAACAAGCTGCGCTCGAAGCCGGCGGTGAAGTAGAAGGACCTCTTGCCGCCGCCGAAACGAGCGGCCTGCGTCGCGGCTCCCGCCGTCCCCAGCGTGGCCGCGCCGATGATGAGCTGTCCGCCGCGCACGTTGAAGGTTTGACCACCGGCGGGCGCGCCGGGGTACGTGATGCGGCCGGGACCGTCGCCGATGAGGA
>Ga0114129_10009864_pt1 | contig 13615 bp, 12 predicted proteins | sample RhiMetdeltSRZDD1_FD_80071 | JGI IMG/M metagenome (GOLD analysis project Ga0114129, IMG submission 80071) | Populus rhizosphere microbial communities from Tennessee, USA - Rhizosphere MetaG P. deltoides SRZDD1 (version 2) (version 2) | ecosystem: Host-associated > Plants > Roots > Rhizosphere >...
CCCCCAGTAGCGCTGCCGGGCGCAGGGGGCGGTCGCTCGGGTTTCGTGCGCCAGAGGCCTGAGGTGACGCGGCACGTCGCCAACGTTTCCGAGATCAGGTTATCCGGGCTTGTGCAAAACTGAGAACTCGGAATTGCGGCCGTCTGCCGGGCCTATACGCTTTACACCATGCTCTTAGCGCAGCTGCAGGCACTCGGAGCCGCAAGCCGCGGACCAGTCATCCGGCGTTGGGCGCTGCTAGTGCTCGCCGGCGTGGCCTTCGGCGGGCTGGGGGCATTACTCGTTAGTCGGGCGATGCAACCGGAATACCGCGCGACCGCCCAGCTCTATCTCGCGCCGGCCGCAAATCCGGGGCTCGCGCTTCAAGATGTTTTACTTGGGCAGAGCCTGACCCGAAGCTACGTCGAGCTCGCTACCGCGGACGTCGTCTACAGTCCTGCGCTTGCCGCGATTGGGCGGACCGACCTCAATGCCTTTCGCGCTCACGCGCAGGTCGGCCAGGTGCGTGACACCGGTCTGATCAGCGTGACCTTCCGTGACAGCGATCCGCGACTCGCGGCCGACGCGGCGAACGCGATCGTCGACTCCTTTCTGAAGCAGAGCCTCAAGCTGCAATCGACCCTGCAAGCGACTGTGGTCCTGTGGCAGCCGGCGACCGCACCGACCGAGCCCGAGTCGCCCCGCGTGGGCCTTAACACGCTCCTCGGCGCGCTCGCGGGAGGGCTCGTGGCCGTCCTTAGCATCGCAGTCGCCCGTCGCCTCGACGACCGTCTTCGTACCCCGGATGAAGTGCGGGATCGCCTCGGGATGGTTCCCCTCGGCGAGATCGAGCGCATGGAGCGCATGCCTTCGCAAGAGCTCGTCCTGCGTGACGCGCCGGCGAGCCGCGAAGCCGACAGTTTCCGCACGCTTCGTACGAACATTCTGTTCGCAGGCGTCGACCGGCACCCGCAGACTATCCTCGTGACATCGTCCCTCAGCGGGGAGGGCAAGTCGGTCGTTAGCGCCAACCTCGCCCTCGCGTTCGCAGCGGCGGGGAGCTCAACGATCCTCGTTGACGCGGACTTTCGAAGGCCGCGCCAGGCCGCCCTATTCGGCCGAGCCCAGTCGGTGGTCGGCCTCACCCAACTGCTCACCCGGCCGCTGTCGCAGGAGAGCCTTGAGCAGACGCGCATAACTCCCCGCCTGCTTGTGATCCGGTCGGGCCCGTTGCCGCCAAACCCGGCGGAGCTGCTCGGGTCGGACCGCATGTCGTCATTGATGCGAGAGCTCGCCCGTTTCGGCGACGGCAGCATCGTCATCATCGACACGAGCCCGGTCCTGATCTTTTCCGACGCCATCGCCCTCGCGGCGAAAGTCGACGCCTGCCTCCTCGTCATCGACTCGGAGCGGACGCACGCGGCGGCGGCCCGCCGCGCAATCACCGCGCTGAACGGTGTACGCGCGGTCGTCCTGGGAGCCGTCATCAACCGGGTCCGGGGTGGCGACCTCTATGGGTACGACGACTACCACGTGCCGGACTCGGTAGACGCTTCTCAGAGCGGCTGACCCGACGACACCGGCTACGTCTTGCGCCGTCCCTAAAGGGTGAGTCGGGACCGATGGATACCGCCGAAAACGACGCGGTCCCTGGCGTCGTGCTTGTTGCTCTCAACGAGCAGGGGTCGAGGTCCGGATGGCTTTCTCATGCTGCTCGGGCTCCGACTCGCCGGGTAAACGCCGGCGTGTTCGCGGTTGTGCGCCGCCAGCGCTTTGCTCAACCTGAATATGGAGTCCTGGCGACGTCGGCCGCGTCCGAAGTAGTCGTCACGGGCTTCCGGCGCCGTGCGCGATCACGTGCTCGCGAATGCCTTCGCCGGGTACTGCTCGACTCTTTCTTCGTCCCGGTCTAGGTGCCTTTGGAGATTGATTGCGGCGATCCCAAGGCCGATCACGGCCCAGAACCAGATCCCACCCTGTGGGCCCTCAAGATAGGGATCGAACGAGGTGTTTACGAGCATCGCGATCCAATAGACGAGCAACCAGATGTCGACCCGACACCAGAAATCGTTGCCGACGCGTTTCGACCGGAAATACGCGGCGAGGAGCTGGACGCCGAAGGTGACTTGCAGTGCGGCCCAGAGCAACAGGCCCGGGACGCCCATGCGCGCAAGCACGGTGAAATGAGTGTTGTGCGGCGCCCGTAGCGAGTGGTCGGCGTTAACCTGGAAGCCGTCGTCGTCCGCAAGATTGACCCCGAAACCTTTCCCGGTCCAGAAGTACGGCCCATTCAGCGTGTAGTCGACGATCGCTCCCCACCAAGCGAGCCGGAATTGTTTAGTGCCCTGAAGGTCGCCGGTATCGGCGAAGATGCTTCCCAAACTGGTAGCGAGCCCGCTTAGTGAAACCTGTCGCCCTTGGAATCGCGAGGCAACGGCGTCGCTTCCGTAGTCGATATTCGGATTCGCCGCCACCAGAACCAGTGCGACGAGCGCCATGACCGGGAGAGTGACCAACCATCGCTTTGGAGGCCGGAAGAACCCGAGGCTGAGCCACGCCGCATTCGCAGCCACGAAACCACCTCGATTCAGCGACAGCGCAACGGCGACGCCGAAGAGCCAGAACGGCACGAGGAGCGTGTCGACGAGAGCAGGTGCCGCGCCAGGTGTTTGAAAGAGGCCGACGATGACGAACGCAGCCGCGCCGGCCAGGTGCACGCCTAGGTCGCCCTGCTTGAACTCGAGGACGGGGACATCGCTGCCTGGGACCGTAGGGAGGCTGTTTGAGACCAGCGGTGCGAGCGCGGCTGTGATCGGCACAAGAACGAGGAAGGCCACCACAAAGCGTCTGTAGATCGAAACGGCCGCCGTGAGGTGGCGAGCGGTCAACACGGAAGCGAGGCCCAAAGCGAATACGGCATACCCCCACAGGGTCGCGTCCCGCAGCGCATCGAATCCATAGCGCTCGAGATAACCAAGCGTGCGCACTGCCCCCAAGACCATGAAGGACAAGACGAGGAGTTCGAGCGTTCGAGGTTTGAAGGACCACACACCGCGGCCGAGCACAAGGAGGGCTAGGACAACGACCGGTTCGCCGATGTAGACCGGGGCGGCGCCGAGGTGGGCGAAGGGACGTCCTGAAAACGTGTATCCGACGAGCAAGAAGACCACGCCGAAGAGAAACCAGGTTACTAGACGCTGTCTCATCATCAGCAGCAACAGCGCCAACGCGCCGAATGCCACCGCCACCACGCCAGTAGGTGATAACGCGGTGAGTGCCCCAGCGCATGCGGCGCCGAGTCCGAGAAGAACCACGGACCACGCGCGATGCAACCCGGCGTCAGTGACAAAGCGCGTCACGCCAGGTCTGGCCGCGCGAGGCTGAACTCTATCCGGACAGCGATGGGCACCCGCAGTGCGAAGAGCGGCGCGGTGTGATTAGCAGGGCGGCCGGAACAGCTGGGTTGCGAGCGGCTCGGGCGGTCGGCACCCGCTCGAGGCGGGGATCGACGCTCGTGAAATGGTAATTGCACTGCCGCCCACGCAATGGAGCGCATTCGGTCATACCTGCCGGCGTTACGCCTGGTGTTTGGGGGCCTTCGCGAGACAGTACCAGTGACCTTTGCGTCGATCGATATCGTGTCGAGCGCTGCATTCGATCGCGCACAATGCGAAATCAAACGCCCCCACCTCATTCCCGGCCCACGCGACGAACTGCTTGCCGACCAGCAATACGTATGTGATTCTACGAGACCCCGTCATCACGACAGATGCTTAACGGAAGAGGTGCGATTGCTGGGCGTCGTTGGCACCGCGCACAAGGACGCGGACGGTGGCGATGTGCTGCACCCACTCACTCCGGCGATGGTGCGACTGGCATTCGGACGGCGATGGGATTTGTGGGGTCAGCGAACGACACGCGCGCAGATCTGGTCTATCGGGTGAAGATTCGCTGTCCGATCTGTGGCGCGGATCCTCAATCGGTCGACCTGGCCCGCATCCGCCGGCTCACGTGCCACCCGTCTCGATGTATGGTTGCGTAAGTCACGCGAGATCGTTGACTCGATCCCGGGATATCACGGTCGAAGGCAAAGGATCCGCGCGCGTTGCGGCCTTTCGGCGCCGCGTTGATCGAGGAACGATGGCTCATGTTCGCGGCGAGTCTGTCGTAGACCCGGTCGACGCCCGCGCTGACTCAACTGGGGGCTGGCGCGCCCTCGTCAATCGTGCCGGGTGGGGAATCGCGGACCAGGCGCTCTCGAGTCTTACGAACTTCGCGCTCGGCATCCTGGTCGCACGCTCCGCGTCGCCGGAGGAGTTCGGAGCATTCACGATCGTCTTCGCGACGTTCATCTTGGCGTTGGGCCTCGCGAGGGCGCTCTCAGGTGAACCCCTCCTCGTTCGTCACACTGAAGCGCCAAACCCCGATCTCCGACGTGCGACGGCATCAGCGACGGGCGCTGCGATCGCTATCGGCGCCGTCGCTGGTTTGGGTTGCGTCGTCGCCGGCGTTGCGGCGCGTGGCGGCCTAGGGGACGCGTTCGTTGCGCTCGGCATCTTGCTCCCGTGGCTGCTCTTGCAGGACGGCTGGCGATACGCCTTCTTTGCGGCCGGACGAAGCAAGGCCGCGTTCGCGAACGACCTCATCTGGGCCGCCCTGCTGTTGCCAGTGCTGGTTCTCATCTCGGGCACCCGCACCGTTTCCGCGCGCGACCTCATCCTTGTCTGGGGGACCACCGCCGCCCTTGCGGCGGCCGCGGGGATCTTCCAGGCCCGCGTCATCCCCGACCCACGCGGGACCATACGATGGATCCGCGGCCATCGCGATCTCGCGCCGCGGTACGTGGGCGAGTACATGGCCGCTAGCGGTGCATACCAGTTCTCTGCCTATGGCGTCGCCGCGGTCGCGAGTCTTGCGGCCGTCGCCGCGCTCCGAGCTGGCCAGCTGCTGCTCGGTCCGCTGAACATCTTCGGACTCGCGGCGGGAGTGGCGGCAGTCCCGGAGTTCGTTCGGATCTCGCGGAGGAGACCCGCCGCAGTCCGTAAGGCCAGCGTCGCTCTTTCCGCGGGGATGGTAGCCGTTGCGACGCTGTGGGGTTCGGTCCTGCTGCTCTTGCCGGCGCGCGTCAACGAGCTCGCGCTCGGGCCGCAGTGGGCAGGCGCGAGCCTCGTGCTTCTCCCGCTAGTGCTCGCACGCCTGGGGTCCGGGGCGCAAGCCGGTCCGTCGACCGCGCTTCGCGCTCTCGGCGAAGCCAGACGCAGCCTGCTCCTCCGAGCCGTTTGCGCTGCAGTGGTCGCGTTCGGGACGATCGGTGGCGCTGCGACGGGCGGAGCGCTGGGCGCGGCGTCGGCGCTAGCGGCGGCGGAGTGCATCGGCGCGGTGCTTTGGTGGTGGCAGATTCTCGTTGTTACTGGCAGCCGCCGCCGAACTCAGACCGGGCGGAGCCAATAGCGGGCCATATTTATCGAAGCTACGGAATCGACGCCTCTGGTCGCAACCGCACTCGGCTAGCCTATGTCTGTATCGCAGGTCGATCGAAGAAGGGACTGACCTGCAGCCAGCACGCGTCGCCGGTCTCGATGACCTGTCTCGGAACGATCAAATCGAAACTGTCCGTGCCCTTAGCGCTGAAATCCTCAATCGAGTAGGCGACCGCGAGTAACGCTTAGTCTTGCGGTCCACCAGTCCAAAGGGTCGCGGGCGTCGGCGTCCGCAGTGTTCGGATTGCCGTCTCCTTGGAGCGCGCGCCGGTAGCGGTCATCATGGCGCAGCTGATCGTTGACGCCAGTAATCGACAGGGCGGGCAGTCAGAAAGTTCGGAGAGGTCTCGGGGCAGCATCGGTTCGTCCGCGGATGAGGCTGGCCGTACCGATCAAGCCGTTCAGATAGTAGGCTCCGTGACCTTGCTGCAACTGGCTGAAGTATCTTGCCAGCGGCCCGCCGTGGTCGGTGCTCAGCGGATGCTTCTCAGTGTTGACACCACCGTCGTCGTAGCCATCACGCGCACCCCGGCATCACGGGGGCAGTGACCTTCCGGACCAGAAGTGATCGACCACCGTATGACAACCTGGTCCAGTCTCCTGCCAGGAGACGTCGAGTTCGTGTATGCCGGGCAATCACGGTTCATCGACGGCAGCTCCCTACCGGGGACGATCGGAGGTCGCAAGGTTTTGGTCGCGTGGGAGACGTCGGCACGCGGCCTGCCCGACCCGGGAACCTTCTTCGCGCTGGTCTTGGCCAATTGTCGCGGCGTGACGAAGCGGCTCCTTTACGAGATGGGCTTTGCGTCTGTCAATCATTTCGCAATCGTTCCTGGCTTCGAGGATGCTCGTTGGTTCCTTCCGCTGGACGCCGGCAACATCTCGGCGGAGGCTTTCCAGCGTCTCTATAGCCCATACCGCCCGGGTGCCCGGCTGAAGTCGGTAGCGGTGCGCGCGGCGGCTCGTGCAGGTCTGCCGTTCTGGTATCGGGATCACGTCTACGTAGCTCAGCGGACCACATCCCCGCTGGAATCAAAGCTTGAAGAAGTTCTCGAAACCTCGCCCATTCGGCTGGGGCTTTTCGCGGGTGCACCCGAACTTCAGAAGCCGACATTCGTAGTTCTCGACACCGCGGGAAAGGCGCTCGCGTTCGCGAAGATCGCGATCAAGGATCGCGCGCGCGCTAACCTTGAGCGTGAAAAACGTACTCTGCTACATCTAGCTCGTACGCCAGGTCAACATCTTCTTGCTCCTAGATTGCTTTTCGAAGGAGTCATAGACGAAAAGCAGGTTACGCTTCAGACGCCACTGGAGGGACGGCATGGTCCCTCACGGCTGTCGGATTCCCACCAGCGGTTTCTGGATTCTCTATTTGGAAGCCAGAAGCGCAGCGCTGGTTCGACGGAGTTCGTAGGATCCCTAACCGAAGGTATCGACTCTCTCGAGTCTCCGGAGGAGCGAAAGTTCCTGGGCGGAATCTTAGCCCGGCTACGGCCGGGACTCGATAGCCTGCACGTCCAAACCACGGTCGTGCACGGCGACTTTGCTCCATGGAATCTCCGTTACTCACGCGACCGCATATCTGCTTTCGATTGGGAACGGTCATCCGTTGAGGGCATCCCACTTGTCGATGCGCTCCAGCATGAACTGCAGGTCGGCTTCCTCCTACACGACTGGAGTGTGACCCGCGCCCTGGAACACCTCGTGTGGGTGGGCTCGACCCGCCCACTGGGTCTCGACCGCGACGACGTCTACACCCTCGCGACGGCAGGGATGCTCAATTACCTTCTCCGTCAAATAGAAGATGGGAAGGGCCATGGCGCCACGGCGAAAAACTATCGCGAGCTTATCGTGCGTGTTGTTGCGTTGGCGAGCGATAGAAGCTCGCGAGACACCGAACAAGAGCGTCGGTGAGTCAGCCACCTCGGCGCATCGTGATCATTCGTCGCGCGGCACTCGGAACGCCCGACGGCATCAACATCTTCATCTTCTCCCTCGCAGAGGCGCTGCTCTCGAAAGGGCACGAGGTTTTCATCGTCGGAACGACGCTGCTGGATCCCGAGCGGATCAGAGAGCTCTACGGCACATCCCGGGACCTTGAGGTTATGGCCCTCGCCCGGAACGATTCGTTCAACCACAGCTATATGCGAGTCGCCGCTCGATGGTTCTTCGCGGGGAAGCCGATGGTCGATCGCTTGCGCCCCGACCTCACCATCGTCAACGGTCCTTTACCGATGTCGTTCGCGGGAAACAATTGCGTCGTCGCTCATGATCTTGAGCGCCGATTCGAGCGCCTCGGTCCCGTGCGGACGACGTACAAAGCAGTGACGTACCGTCGGTCGCACCACATCGTGGCCACGTGCACCGAGATCAAATGGGCACTGGTCGGCCAACTCGGTCTGGAGAGCCGTCGCATCTCGGTCATCCCGACCTGCATAGACCTCACCGCCTATCGGGGTCGTCCGCCGAGTGAGCGCGAGGAAGCGATCCTGCATATCGGCACAGTCGACTACAAGAATCCCTCCGCGACGATCGAAGCGTTCGGGCTGCTCGGATCCGCAACGGCGCGCCTTTACATAACGGGGACGATGAACGCGGACGTGCAACGCGCCTTGGATCGCCTAGATCCGAAGATTCGAGCCAACGTGGAAGTGCTGGGATTCATCTCCGCCGATCGTCTGCGCGCGCTCTTGGGGACGGTCAAGGTCGTGTCCGTTCCCTCGCGCTATTTTGTGCCAGTGTCATCACCCACCGTCATCGAGGCGTTCGCGTCTTCGACGCCCGTGGTGAGCTTCGAGGACATATCGCGGGACCTCTTGCGTGACGGTCGTAGTGGATTCGTAAGCGAGGACCCGAGCGAGATGGCCGGAGCCTTTCACCGGCTGATGTCCGATGCCGCGTTGTGGGAGCGCCTTTCAGCCGGTGCGCTCGCAACATCCGCAGACTACTCGGCGACCAAAGTCGCCGACGCTTTCCTCGGACTCACTTAGGCGGTTGACCGCGGGAGATCGTCTGTGCGCATCCTGATCCTGCACAACCGCTATCAGTTCAGCGGCGGTGAGGAACAGAGCGTGGTGGCGGATGCGGAACTTCTCGCCGCGCATGGCCACGAGACGACGCAGTACAGCCGCGCATACGAGGAGATTGCGCAACGCGGGCCGCTGGCGCGCACGGGCGTCGCTGTCGACCTGATGTGGTCGAGGACTTCCTACCGCGAGGTGCGCGAGGCAATCCGGCGCTGGCGGCCGGACGTCGCGCATTTCCACAACATCGTCCCGCTCATCTCGCCGTCGGCGTACTGGGCCTGTCACGCGGAAGGCGTCCCCGTAGTGCAGACGCTGCATAACTACCGGCTGGTGTGCCCGAAGGGCACACTGCTACGCAAGGGCAAGCCGTGCGAGCTCTGCGTCGGGCACCTGCCTTGGCCGGCGGTTCGCTACGCGTGCTATCGCGGCTCACACCTGCAATCGCTGGCCATGGCGTCGTCGATCGGGGGACACGCTGTTCTCGGAACATGGCAGCGCCAGGTCGATGCGTTCGTCGCGCTCACGACCTTCGCGCGCGACATGTTCATCCGCGGCGGACTCCCCGCGGATCGCATCTTCATCCGGACCAACGCGGTCGCCGGGATCGAGCCAGTCGCGTACCCCGGCCCTGGCTCGGCGATCTATGTGGGCAGGCTGTCGCCCGAGAAGGGCATCAGCACGCTGCTCGCAGCGTGGGAGCTGGTTCCCGATGTTCGCCTGACCAGCGTCGCGGGCGGACCGCTCAAGCCGGAAGTTCGCGCCGCCGCGGCGCGGCCCGAGCTGCGCCACGTCGATGTTGCTGGGGAGCTGCCGCACGCCGAGGTCCTGGAGCGCCTTGGCCGGGCCGGGATGCTCATCTTTCCCTCGATCTGGTACGAGGGGCTGCCATATACCGTTCTCGAGGCGCTTGCTACAGGCAGGCCGGTCGTGACAAGCGACATCGGCGCGCAGGCCGAGATCATCGCCGAGGGCGTCAACGGCCTTCACTTCGCAGCCGGCGATCCCGAGAGCCTCGCCGCCGCGGTGCGGCGCCTACACGCTTCGCCCGATCTCGCGGATCGGCTCGCACAAGGCGCGCGCAGGGTCTTCGACGAGCGGTACGCCCCAGAGCGGAGCTACGCGCAGCTCATGGACGTCTACGCGTACGTCCGAGCGGGGCGCTGAACCCGCGATGACCGCGACGCTCAACGAGCGACGGCACCCGGCACCGTAGTGTGCGGTCACGCAAGTGGCCCCGCACCGCCGATAGGTTCTTCCCGGGCGTCCCGCCACCTCAGCCAAGCGACCCCGGCCGATCCTGCGGAAAGACCGAGGGCGGCGCCACCCAGCGTATCTGTGATCGTGTGTCCTCCGGCGTAGGTCCTGGCGGCGACGGCGAGCACGATCAACGCGGCCATCCCTGCCCGCCATCCAATCCGCGAGGACAGGGCTGCCGCGATCACCGCGAGACAGACGACTCGCGCCACGTGTCCACTTGGGAACGACGAGCCGACCTCGGCGCCTGCAAGTGCATCGAGAGCTGCGCGAAGGTACTGGTCCGGAGACGGGGGAGGCCACAGAGGCTGCTTGGCGACGATCTCGAGGACTCCGGTGAGGCCCACGACCGAGAGCCCCAGCCATGCGAGTCGGGGGCCGCGGCGCCACAGCAAGATCGCGAGTCCGAGCGTGGCGATGAGCACGACGGCGCTGTTCCCGGTGAGGGAGATTGTCTCTGCGACGGGGTCGAACCTTTCGGGATCGTGCGTGTTGAGCCACTCGTTGACGGCCCTGTCGAGCGGGTTCGTCGCGCCGAGTCGATCCAGTATCAGAAGCAGGGCGAAGAAAGATCCACTGATCGCGGCGGCAAACGACCACGCGCGCGCGCCGGTCATCGCGTGCGAAAAAGAGACCGAAGTGCTTCGCGCAGGACCAGCCCGATGAACTGGAGGTTGACGACCGTGTAGCGACGCCACAGTCGACGAGGCTCTGCTATCAGGCGGAAGAACCACTCCAGTCCGAATCGCTGCATCCATCGGGGCGCCCGTGTCCGCGAGCCGCTGAGGAAATCGAAGGCCGCACCAACCGCGAGCACGACGGGCGCATTGATCCGTTTGCGATTCTCGAACAGCCAGATGTCCTGTTTCGGGGTGCTCACACCGATCCACAGACAGTCCGGATCGGCGGCATTGATACGTTCGATCGCCGCGTCGTTCTCGTTCTGAGTGAGCGGCCCGAATGGTGGTGTTTCGGTCCCCACGATGATGAGCCCCGGGAGTCGGTCGGTCATCCGCTGGGCGAGCTGCTCGGCAACGCCATTCGCGCCTCCATACAGGAAGTGCCGGTACTGTTCAGCCCGCCCTCGGTCCAACAGTTGGGGCATGAAGTCTGGCCCGCAAACGCGCTCCACGGGGTACCCCGAAAGACGCCCAAGCCAAACCAGCGGCATCCCGTCCGGGGCAGCCACGCTCGCGTGGTCGAGAGCCATCCGCAATGCAGGATTCCGCGCGCTTTCCACGACGCCGTTCACGCTGCAGAAGTGAAAGCTCAACCTCTCGCCTCGCTTTCTGGCGTCGAGCGCCAGGAACAAAGCGCGCTCCATCGTGATGGCGCTCACCCAGATCGGGCCGACAACGAACCTGGACGCTGTCACGTCCCGCTCCGACCATCAAACGACGTGCTCATGGCCATCGGAGACTCCGGCCGCCGCGGCATTAGCGCGCGGCCGTCGATCACGACCAGATGCCGCGTGCGATCGATCGTGCGTGTAGCTCTGTTACGTGGATCCCGTCCGGGGTCGGTGGCGCCACCGGGTTCCAGAGAATGCGGTCCTAGTGGCAGATCCGTCCGGGTCGGCGTGATCGCGTACCAATAACGCATCGAGCGTCGTATGGCCGCCTGGATGAGTGCACTGTCAGTGACGAAGATCCTCCCCGCTGCTCCCGCGTAGCGAACATCGGCGATCACCGGGTTCGGTGGGTGAGGCGTCCAGCTACCTTCGAACAAGCTTGCCTGGAATATCTGGAGATCTTCCCAATCCTTGCCGCCGTGCCACGCTGCCGTCCCGGCGAGGCTAGACCAGACCATCGTGCTCCAGGAGTGTGACGTCCGCGAGGTGCGTGTCGCGAACAGAGTACGCTCGAATTCCGGCCTCCATGGGAAGTCGACCGCACCCGCTGCGCTTGTTGCTGTTCGGCGAGGGTGTCGAACTTTCAGGCGGCGGTCCGGCGCCGCGCGCCCCAAGGTGCACACTCGAGCGCGACGGAATACATCCCTAACTGGTGGTGGCGACTCCCGCTCGTCCGGGTTACAGGGTTGCCGGTCGGGAGGCGCCGCGCGCCTGCCCAAGCGCGCACCGGGTCCCGGGCGATCTATCGATATGGAGGGTAAAGGAGGGTAAGAGGATGCCGGACCGTTGCAACGATCAGATGTTCGGGGAGTCGAGGGTCAAGCTGCCTCTTGCCTTCAGCCGCTCCGAATATCTCTTGAAGGTGGCCGCCGCGCATCGTCGCGTCGCGCATATCGGCGCGGCTGATAGTCCGTACACGTCCGAACGACTCGCCGACGAAACACTCCTCCACGCGCTTCTGCTCCGGCTTGACGGAGTAGAAGTCGTCGGGTTCGACACGGATATCGAGGCCGCCGAGCTCCTGTCGAGGGCGCTCAACGCTCCGTTTGAGACGATCGATGTGACGGCGGAGGTGCCTGCGGAGCACATCCAGAGTTACGACCTGGTGCTCGCCGGCGAGGTGCTCGAACATGTTGACGATGCGAATCGCTTTCTTCTGGGCTGCAAAACACTGCTGACTGACGACGGGGTGTTATGCGTAACCGTTCCCAACGCGTGTAGTCCCAAGGTTGGTTTGCGGGCGCTCATGGGTACCGAGGTGGTACATCCGGATCACCACACCTACTACAGCCCTCGGACACTTCGAAAGACACTGGATCAGGCCGGCTTTCGCGTCTTCGAGATGCTCACGTATCTCTATATCTCACCTCGGGGTCGATTGAGTAGGGGCTTCAGCCTGGTTCTTCGAGGGGCTCATGCGCTGCGTCAGGGACCCGTGGGCGAAGGGTTGATCGCGCTGGCTCAGGTCAAGCGCTGATCGGGCCCCGCGGCGACCTGTTCCTGTCTGGCCACCGCTCGACCACCTCCTCAACCTGCGTCGGGCGTGTGCCGAACGGAGGGAAGATGGACGTCTTCGTCAGTACGCGTAGGAGCCGGTCGTGACATCGGCACTGGCGTCGTAGTTCCCGTTGTTTTGGAACCAGGTCCCGACACTATTGAAGCCATTGTTGGTGAAGGTATTGCGCTGGCCGGACGAGAGCAAGAAACCGTCACTGGCATTGCTGACCTTGTTGTCGCGGTAGGTCGTGCCGGTGTTGCTGTTGACCGTGTCGCCGGTGAAGGCGAAGGCCGTGCTGATCGAACCCTGCGCGAGGTTGCGCTCCCAGAGGCCGTTCACCATGTTCCCGACCTCGTAGCCCCAGCCGTTGGTGGTGACGGTGTTGCCGATCATCTGCAGGCCGGTGTGGCCGACGACGCTATAGGTCGTGTCGCTTTCGTTGTAGGCGAAGTAACAGTTGAGCTGCCCGTCCTGGAACTCAAAGCCGAAGGTTCCCCTACTGCGAACCGACTTCGTGTAGGTGATGCGAATGTTCTCCATGGCGGCGCCTTGGGTCGGGGCCTGCCCGTCCCCACGGTTGCTGCCTTTGATGTGGATGCTGTCGCCGCCGTTGTCCTGGATCAGGCAGTTGGTGATCGTGAGGTCCTTGATGCCGTGGGCATCGCCGTCGCGGTTGACGTCGATCCCGACATTCGCGGTGTTGTGGATGAAGCAGTCGTGGATGTACACGCGGTCACCGTTGACCATGATCGCCGCGCCATAGCCCGATCCGGTGTTGAAGATCTCAACACCGTCTACGGTGCTGTCGTCGGAGACCTCGAGCGCGATGTCCTCTCCCTGGGCATCGATCGTTCCGCCGATCATGGTCTGGCCTGCCCCGAGCACCTGCCGGCCGAATCGCGCCGGGCCACTCTTGAGGATGGGCTGTCCCGCTGGATGTCCCGCCGTGGGCGTCGATGTCGGGGCCACGGTCGGTCGAGGGGTGGGTGCGGGCGTTCCAGTGGGCGTCGATGTCGGGGGCACGGTC
>Ga0114129_10009865_pt1 | contig 13615 bp, 11 predicted proteins | sample RhiMetdeltSRZDD1_FD_80071 | JGI IMG/M metagenome (GOLD analysis project Ga0114129, IMG submission 80071) | Populus rhizosphere microbial communities from Tennessee, USA - Rhizosphere MetaG P. deltoides SRZDD1 (version 2) (version 2) | ecosystem: Host-associated > Plants > Roots > Rhizosphere >...
ACAAAGCCGGGGATATCGAAGGCGCGATCGACGCCGGCCGTTTGTGCCTGGGCGCGGATGTTGTTGCCGTAGTCGAAGACGATCGCGCCAGCGTCGCGGAGCGCAAGCATGGCGCGTACGTGATGGACCATGGCCGACATTGCGCGACGGACGTATTCCTTGGGGTTCGTGCGGCGCAAGGCTTCCGCCTCGCGCAGCGTGAGGCCGTTCGGCACGTATCCGTTGAGCGCGTCGTGCGCCGACGTCTGGTCGGTCACGATGTCCGGCGTCACGCCCTTTCGCACGAGTTGTGGAAGGATGTCGGCCGCGTTGCCCTCGAGCGCGAGCGAGCGGGCGCCACCGGTGCGACGGCATTCTTCGACGCGCGCGAGCGCCGCGTCGAGATCGCGGAAGCGCTCGTCGACGTAACCGGTCGCGAGCCGACGTTCGATCCTCGCGGGATCGACCTCGATCACGAGCGCGATCCCCTCGTTCATCGTGACGGCGAGCGGCTGGGCGCCTCCCATTCCGCCAAGACCGGCGGTGACGACGAGACGTCCGGCCAAGCTGCCGCCGAAATGCCGGCGAGCGAGTTCGGCGAGCGTCTCGTACGTTCCCTGCAGGATCCCCTGCGTGCCGATATATATCCAGCTTCCCGCCGTCATCTGCCCGTACATCGTCAGACCGCGATCCTCGAGGTCGCGGAAGCGATCCCACGTCGCCCACGCAGGAACCAGCATCGCGTTGGCGATGAGCACGCGAGGGGCCCAGGGGTGCGTATGAAAAACAGCCACGGGCTTGCCGGATTGAACGATGAGGGTCTCGTCGTGTTCCAGCCGGCGTAACGTCTCGACGATCGCGTCGAAGGCCGCCCAGCTTCTGGCGGCGCGGCCGGAGCCACCGTAAACGACGAGATCATCAGGACGTTCGGCAACCTCGGGGTCGAGGTTGTTCATGAGCATCCGGAGGGCGGCTTCCTGAGGCCATCCTTTGCAGGTAGTCGTCGTGCCACGCGGCGCGGTGACTGTCCTCACAGGGCGGCTGAGGGTGCTCATCTGACTTGTGGAGTGGCGCGTCCGGTGCCGGAAACGATTTGGACCGTCGCAGTCGGTCCAATCGGGAAGCGAGCCACGCTGAAGGAGCAATCTAAGAACGTACGCGCGCGTTGTCAATTTGAAATTGAAAAATTTCTTACTTGACTTCTGCGCCGATTGCGGACTCCAACGATCCGTTCGAAATCATCGCGGCAATCGCATCGATATCGGGCGCCGGCGGACGGTCGGCGGTCAGCGCCGGCACGACCGCGCGCACTGCCGCATGCGCGCGCGCAAGCATCGCGGACGTCGTCAACGGCGCAAGCAGATCGAGTGCCTGCGCCGCACACAAGATTTCAACAGCGATGACGCGCGATGCAAGCTCGAGCGCCCGTGATGCCTTGAGAGCGGCGCCCATGCTCATGCTCACGTGGTCCTCGCGGTTGGCAGAGGTCGGGATGGTGTCAACGCTCGCCGGGTGTGCGAGCGTCTTGATCTCGGACGCGAGCGCAGCCGCGGTGACTTGCGCCATCATATAGCCCGATTGCAGGCCGCTCTCGGCAGTGAGGAACGGCGGCAGCTCGCTCAACGCTGGGTTTACAAGCCGATCGGAGCGGCGTTCGCTGATCGTGGCCAACTGCGCCAGCGCGAGGACGATGATGTCGCTGGCAAGCGCTACTGGCGCGCCGTGAAAATTGCCACCCGACACGATGTCGCCATCTTTGCTGAAGACCATCGGGTTGTCGGTCGCGGCGTTTGCTTCCGTCATCAACAATGTGCGTGCGAACGTGAACGTCTCGCGCGCCGCGCCGTGGACCTGCGCCGCGCAGCGCAGCGAATACGCATCCTGGACGCGGCCGCAATGCTCGTGGGACTTGTTGATCGCGCTCCCTTCGAGCAAACGGCGAATGTTTCCGGCCGATGCGATCTGGCCGGCGTAGGGCCGCGCTTCGTGAATCCGCGGATCGAACGGGCGAACCGACCCGCGCAGCGCGTCGATCGAGAGAGCGGCAGCGATGTCGCCCGCGCGAGCGAGCCGTTCGGCACCAGCGACCGCCAGCGCGGCGACCGCGGTGGACGGCTGCGTGCCGTTGATGAGTGCCAGACCCTCTTTCGGCTCGAGCACGACTGGTTGTATTCGCGCGGCCGCGAGCGCGTCGCGTCCCGTGCGGAGCGCGGGATCGTCGCCAACCCACGCTTCGCCCTCGCCGATGAGCACGAGCGAGAGATGGGCCAGCGGTGCGAGATCGCCGCTCGCGCCGACCGAGCCGCGGCTGGGCACGCGAGGATGGACGCGGTGATTGAGCAGGTCGAGCAGACGCTCGAGCGTAGTGCGGCGGATGCCCGAGTACCCCTTGGCGAGCACGTTGGCGCGGAGCGCGATCGACGCCCGGACCGCACGCACCGGCAGAGGCTCGCCGACGCCGGCGGCGTGACTGCGCAGCAAGTTGACTTGCAGGGCGCCGAGCGCATCGCGGGCGATGGCCGTTTCAGCCAGCGCGCCGAACCCGGTGTTGATGCCGTAGATCGGTGTGTCACCCAGCGCTTGTCGATCCACGACCGCCCGCGCCGCGTCGACACGCTGCATTGCCGCGTCCGATAATCCGACTGCCTCGTACTGGTCAGCAATCGCCAGCAGCTCGTCGAGCGTCAGGCTATCTCCGTCGAGGCGAATCATCGATCTGAAGGTAGAATACAGCAGTCATGAATCTGGCAGTATTGGGAGCGCAGTGGGGTGATGAAGGCAAGGGCAAGATCGTCGATCTGCTCACGCCGAACTTTTCAATTGTCGCCCGCTATCAGGGTGGTCACAACGCGGGCCACACCGTTTACGCCAACGGCCGCAAGTTCGTGTTGCGATTGCTGCCGTCCGGAATCCTTCATCCGGATATCCGGTGCATCATCGGCAACGGCGTCGTGATCGATCCGAGTGCGCTCTTTGCCGAGATCGACGAGCTCGCGACGGCCGGCATCGAGGTGGGCGACCGCCTCATCATCAGCGACAAAGCGCATCTCATCCTTCCGTACCATAAAGACCTGGATCTGCTGAGCGAGGCGCGCCGCGGCGAGCGCCGCATCGGCACGACGTCGCGCGGCATCGGCCCGGCGTATGAAGACAAGATCGCGCGCCGCGGTGTGCGCGTCGGCGATCTCGCGAACCCGGCATCGCTGGCCGAAGCCGTGCAGCACAACGTCGAGGCCCGCAACCGCCTGATCGCCGAGAACCGGATGGACTACAAGGACGTCCTCGAGATGCTCGAGCAGGCGTGGCGCCGGATGTCGCGCTGGGTCACCGACGTGTCGCTGTATATCGCGCGCGCCCGCCAGAAGGGTGACGCGATCATGTTCGAAGGCGCGCAAGGCACGCTGCTCGACATCGATCACGGCACGTATCCGTACGTCACGTCGTCCAATGCGACGATTGGTGGCGTCTGCACGGGGCTTGGCATCGGACCGAAGGCAATCGATACCGTCCTCGGCGTCGCCAAGGCGTATACGACGCGCGTTGGCGAAGGGCCGCTGCCCACCGAGCTGACCGGCGCGATCGGCGATCGTTTGCGTGAGACCGGCCGCGAGTTCGGCGCCGTCACGGGGCGGCCCCGCCGATGCGGCTGGTACGATGCTGTCGCCGTGCGCTACGCCGTCCGCGTCAACGGTCTCGACGCGCTCGCGCTGACCAAGCTCGATGTGCTCGATGGCTTGACCGAACTGCAGGTGTGCACCGCGTACCGCTGCAACGGCACCACGCTGACCGAGATGCCCGGCGACCACGCGCAGCTTGCCGCGTGCGAGCCGATCTACGAGACGCTGCCCGGCTGGACGACAGCCACGCAGGGCTTGAAGAACTACGATCAACTGCCGCGCGAAGCACGAAGCTACGTCGCGAGGCTCGAGGAGATCACCGGCGTGCCAGCCGCAATCGTGTCGACGGGTTCAGGACGCGACGAAACGATTCTTCGATCAGACGTTCCCGGGTTCCCTGGTTCCCTGGTTCCCCGGTTCGTCGGAAATCTGTGACGTTGAACAGAGAACCTGCGAACCGAGAACCTGCGAACCCGGGAACCTGGGAACCCGAGAACCACAAGATTACAACTTGTGCTTTGCGCAGTACTCGTCCATCGCGGCGGGATCGGCATCGTTGAATTCGACGCCGGCGCGATAGCGGGGTGGCTCGGTTGGCTTGGGAAGTTCGAACTTCGCCCACGCGACGGCCCCGCGAAATCTCATGACGAAGTCGTCGGTCGTCACGCTGATCCGCACGCGCTGGTTCGGCCGCAGGATCGTTGCCGAGATCACCTGCGCTCCCATCACGGACAGATCGACAAGGCTGGCCGGATTGCCATCGAGTTGAATCTCGACGCCCTGACGGATGCGAAAGCGCGCCGCGCGCCGCGTCCCGTGCCAATCGAGCTGACCTGGCGCATCCGCCGTTGCGACGGGAGCCTCGCTGACGGCTTGCTGGACCTCAACTTCCTCGGCGACGGCACGGACTGGCGCGGCCTGCACCGGCGCGGTCGGTGCCTCGGCGACCGCCGGCTCCGCAGCCGTACCGCGCGACACGACGCGCGTGTAGTCGCCCGTGTGCGACATCACTCGGATTTCTGCTTGCGATACCTGGGGATCGGTTTTGATGCGGTTGATGAGCGCCGCGCCGCGTGGCGTCGCGGCGAACAGCCGCTCGAGCACGATCAAGCGCGGACGCTGTTCGAGAATCGTCTGGAGCGCCTGGATGGGTTCCGTATCCGCAAACGTGAGCAGTTCTCCCTCGTCGGCAAGTCGTTCGCAGAGCGAGGGCGTGAGGTTGGCGGCCGCTATGATCACTGCCGGAGCAGACATCAAGTCAGTCTACCATGCAGCCGCTCCTTATAATGAGCAGGTGGAGACCAAACCGTTGGTTCGCGCCGTGCTGTTCGATCTTGATGACACGCTGTTCGATCACAAGTTTGGTGCGCGCGCCGCATTGAGCCGTGTGCACGCCATGCACACGTGCTTCGAACTCTGGGCCTTCGACGCGTTTGAAAAAGCGCACGCCGATCACCTCGAGGCGCTGCACCAGCGCGTCGTTGCCGGAGAGATCGATATCGACAGCGCGAGGCTCGAGCGATTCCGGCGGTTGTTCAGCGCCGCTGATGTGGATGCGGGTGACGAATTGCTCCGCGCAACTGCCGCCGCGTATCGCGAGTGTTATCTCGCGTCGCGACGACCGGTCGATGGAGCACTCGATCTGCTCGCCGCGCTCAAGCCGCGCGTGCGAATCGCTGTAGTCTCGAACAATCTGTTGCAGGAGCAGCAGGATAAAGTGCGGCTCTGTGGCTTCGAACCATTCCTGGACGCGCTGGTCGTGTCGGAGGAGGCGGGCGTGGCGAAGCCGGACCCGGAAATCTTCGCGATTGCGCTCGCGCGCCTTGGATGCGATCCGGCCGGCGCCGTCATGATCGGTGATGCCTGGGAGAACGACATCCGCGGGGCGCGCGCGGCAGGCGTGCGGTGCATCTGGTTCAATCCCGGCGGCCGGCGCATGCCTCAAGCGACGAGCGACGTGCGCGAGTTGCGATCCTTCGAGCCGGTGAGCACAGCGCTCGCCGCTATTTTCGATCCGGCCTTCCAGTGCGCATCGGCATAGATCTCGGCGGCACGAAGATCGAGGCCATCGCCCTCGACGGGGAAGGGCACGAGCGATTCCGCCATCGCGTGCCGACGCCGCGCGGAAGCTATGACGGGACGATCGAAGCGGTCGCGTCGCTCGTCGATCGCGCCGAAGCCGTCGTCGGATCGTCGACCGTCGGGATCGGCATGCCGGGTGTCATCTCGCCGGCGACGGGCCTGGTCAAGAACGCAAACTCCACGTGGCTGAACGGACGTCCGCTCGCGGAAGATCTCGCGAGCCGACTCGGTCGAGAAGTGAGGCTCGCGAACGATGCGAACTGCTTCGCACTCTCCGAAGCGACGGACGGTGCGGCGGCGGGGCAGACCGTCGTCTTTGGCGCGATTCTCGGCACGGGCGTCGGCGGCGGTCTCGTCGTCTGCGGACGCGTCGTCACGGGCGCGAACGCGATCGCCGGCGAGTGGGGACACAACGCGCTGCCGTGGCCGGAGCACGACGAGCGTTCCGGGCCCGACTGCTACTGCGGACGCCAAGGCTGCATTGAGACGTTTCTCTCAGGGCCAGGTCTCTCGAACGATCATTTGAGGTGGACCGGCGTAACGATGGATGCGGCGACGATTGTTGCGGAGGCGACTCGAGGAGACAGTGCCGCGCACGCGACTGTCGCCCGTTACGAGGAGCGGCTGGCTCGAGGCCTTGCGTCGATCATCAATGTCGTTGACCCAGACGCGATTGTTTTGGGCGGGGGGCTGTCGAACATTGCGCAGCTGTACGAGTGCGTACCGCGCTTGTGGGCGAAATACGTCTTTTCAGACGCGGTCGTCACCAGGCTCGTCCGCGCATCGCACGGCGATTCGAGCGGCGTTCGCGGTGCAGCCTGGCTGTGGGAGTGAGATCGACGTTGACGGTCGGCTGAAGACCTCGATACGCTGAGGGTCGCTATGAGCACGGATCATCGTTCAAACGCGCAGGCGAAGGTAGACGGCTTCCTCGGGTTGTTGCGGACTGACGCAAACAACAAACAGCTCCAGCCGATCATCGACGAGTGCGAGTCGCTGTCACGCGCGATTGCCGCGTTTCACCTCGAGGCTATCCGCTTCCGGATGTTCAACGTCGATCGACTGCTTAGCCGCGGCACACTGCCGATCCCGTCGTCCGCGGCAGGGATCTTTGCGGAAGTCAGACGCGAGCTCGAGGCGGCTGGCTTTCATACCCGCTCTCATCAGGCGCCTCCGACAACGACGGCCTAATCATGCAGCGGACCTCAAATGATACTGTGACGACCGAGGCTGCCGGCGACGCCCCGAAAGGGCGCGCGCGGATGGAGCCACCCGACCTCTCGGAGAAGGGCGGTCTCAAACATGGCGAGCCGCAGCGCTCCGACGACCGGCTGTTCATGCAGCTGATCGCGTTCGGGGGATGTCGGGACATTCAGGCATTGCGCGCGCATTTGTCCAGCGCAGATTTTTGCGGCGCGCTCTATGAGGATCTGAACGATCCACGCGGCGTGGCCGTGCTGGCGCTCTCGCGGAATCCGCTGCACTTTCTTGACGCGGTCCGCCCGCTGATCACAGCCGGTCCGTTTGCCGACCTGACATTAAAACCCGAGTACTCGATGTTCGGCAGGACCTACTCGCTCGGGTACGAGCCCGACTTGCAGGATGCGCTGATCGCGCGTCCCATGAGGACGGTGTTGAACCCGGCATGGATGTGGGCCATCTGGTACCCGCTGCGCCGCAGCGGAAAGTTCTCGCAGCTGTCCGCCGAGGAGCAGCGAGCGATTCTTGCCGAGCACGGCGCGCTGGGCATGACGTTCGGCTCGGCTGATTTCGCGCACGACGTCCGCCTCGCCTGCCATGGTCTCGATCGTGACGACAATGACTTCGTGATCGGGCTGATTGGCAAAGAGCTGTTTCCGCTTTCAGCGTTGGTACAGGTCATGAGGAAGACGCAACAGACGTCGCTCTACCTCGATCGCCTCGGCCCGTTCTTCGTGGGCCGCGCCGTCTGGCAAGGAGGTTGCTCGGGGACTCAGTCACCCCCGTAGGAGTCATGGGGTAATGCTGAGGTTTGATGACCCACCAGAGGCCCCCTCGGCCACGAAGACTCACACCAGAAGAGAGAAAATCGCTCACCCACGGAGATTTCTGGATCCCCGAGGAAGAGCGGGCTGTGTATCGTCGCGCCCTTGAAACTTTGAACAGTGCTGGTATTCCCTACATTGTCGCGGGCGCGTACGCCATATACGAACACACTGGCATTTATCGCAAGACGAAGGATCTCGATCTGTTCTTCGAGCCGGCCTCCGTGCCCGCGGCGGCGGCAGCCTTGCGCGCGGTCGGCTTCACCACGCGTCTCGAAGACTCGCACTGGCTCGCCAAGGCGACCATCGGCCCGCACTTCGTCGATCTGATCTTCGGGATGGGCAACGGCGTCGCCCGCATCGACGAGGGGTGGATTCGCTACAGCCGTCCCGGGATTCTCGCGGCGGCGCCCGTGCAGATTGCGCCCGCGGAAGAGCTCCTCTGGCACCGCCTCTTTATCAATGAGCGGCACCGGCACGACATGTCGGACGTACTGCATTTGATACTCAGCCGCGGTACCGCGCTCGACTGGCACCGGATCGTCGAGCGGACGGGGGAGCACTGGCCGCTCCTCCTGGCTCAGGTGATCACCTTCAATTACGTATACCCGGGCTATCGCGGGAATGTGCCTGAGTGGGTCGTGAACGAGCTGCTCGAACGGGCGCATACCGCCAACGATCCGCGCACGTCCGAGGTCGAGTACACGCGGGGGCCACTCATCTCCAGGTTCAGCTTCTCGATCGACGTTCGCGAATGGGGATTCGTCGATCCGAGCCTCGAGTTAATTCGTGCGGCCCGAATGGAGCCGGACATCCAGGCAATCGTCGGAGCCCCGGTCTGGGACGAGCGGGCGGGCGATCGTTCGGAGCAACCGGCCCCGGCGTGACTGTGTAATACTTGAGCCGTCAGCATGATGAAAGCATTTCCGGGTGCCTGGCTGCGAAGCACGCGCGACCCGCTCGGATCGGCCCTCGGCCATCTCGAACGAGCCGTCATGGACATCGTGTGGCAGGGCGGCGAGTTTTCGGTTCACACCGTCCAGGGGCAGCTCGCACGGCAGGCCGCATACACAACGGTGATGACGACGTTGGACCGTCTATACAAGAAAGGACTGGTGCTGCGTCGTCGCGAGGGTCGAGCGTTCATTTACACCGCTGCGATCGAGCGGCACGAACTCGAAGCGCGGATGACGACCGGATTGCTCGACGGGATGCTCTCGGGCGGGCCGGGTGCGACGAGGCCCTTTCTCTCCAATCTTGTCGAAGCCGTGGGCGACACGCACGACGAGTTGCTCGACGAGCTCGAGCGACTGGTTCGCGAAAAGCGCGAGCGCCTGAACATGGATCGGCGTTCCCGCGAGAGTGACAAAGCGTGACGCTCCTCGTCTCCAGCCTCCTGCTTGGGTTCGCGTGGTTTGGCCTGATGAACGTCGTCGGGTCGGTGGTGGCGTGGATCCTCGCTGATGCTGTGCTGCGGCGAAACGTTCGCGCTGCCACGTTGCTCGCGGTACGGCTCATGCCGGCGCTGATTTCCGGCTCGTTCGTTGTTGCCGTGTTCCTGCCGGCACACGTGCGATTCGAACCGCCAGGCCGCGAGGAATCATTCGGGTTCCTGCTTGGTTCGCTGGCGATGCTCGGGGCGGCGCTGCTGGCGAGGAGCGTGTGGCGAGCGATCGTGGCGGCCTGCAAGGACTACCGGCTTGCGTCGGTGGCTCGACGTGCCGCCGTATCGCGTCACGCCGGGGCGCTCGAAGTTCGCGGTTTCCCGGGCGTTTCTCTGGCCGGGATCCTGCGTCCGACGATCCTGGTTGGATCCGACACGATCGCGGCACTCACGTCCGCGGAGCTCGACGCAGCGATCTCTCACGAGCAAGCCCATCGTCGATCGGGCGACAACTTCAAACGCTTCCTGATGTTTTGTGCGCCGGATCTCTTCGGCTGGTCGGCGAGGGCGCGGCAGGTCGAAGATCGGTGGCTGGCGGAAGTGGAGTGTCAGGCTGACGCGCAGGCCGTCGGCGGCGACGAACGCCGCGCGCTGCTCCTTGCCTCGGCACTTGTGAAAGTGGCCAGGTTGACTCGGCGTTCCGGTGGCGTGTTGCCATCGCCAGCATGGAGCGCGTTTCACCTTGCTTCCCTGCTCGAAACGCGCGTGCGACGTTTGACTGCCGGACGAGTGCCAACCAGCAGCAGCAACGACCAACTGTGGCGCGGGCTTGTCCTTGCCGCGATCGGTGTGGCTGCGGCGGCTTGGTTCTCGGACGGGTCATATGCGATCCACCAGGTCACCGAGTCGATGGTGACACACCTGCCCTGAAGCCTTCCTAACCCTCGATGCCCGATCGTATCGGCCACTATCGGATCGTCCGGCAAATCGGACGCGGCGGTATGGGCGTGGTCTACGAGGCGGTGGACGACGTCCTGCAACGATCGGTCGCGATCAAGACGATCCTGCCGGCGTCGGATCCGCAGATGCGGGATCGACTCGTGCGCGAAGCGCGAGCCGCCGCCGCGGTCAGCCATCCCAACATCTGCCAGCTGTTCGAGATTGGCGAGCACAACGGCGATCCGTTTCTCGCCATGGAGCTGCTGGACGGCCAGTCGCTCGCCGAGCGGCTCGAATCCGGTCCGATGCCGCCCCAGGAAGCAATCGCGACGGCCGTCACGGTCCTCTCGGCGCTGGAGGCGCTGCACCGGCGATCGATCGTTCATCGTGACCTGAAACCCTCGAACGTGTTCCTTTCGCCTCATGGTGTCAAGCTGTTGGACTTCGGGCTTGCGCGGGCGTTCGCACTCGCCACCGGCGAGTCCGCGTCAACGCTTGACGTCAACATAAGCCCGGCGAGGGCCGAAACGGCGTTGACGATGCCGGGAATTCTCCTTGGGACGCCGCGTTACATGTCTCCGGAACAGGTGCGCGGCGAGGAAATCGATGCGCGCACCGATCTCTTCGCGGTCGGCGCCATGCTCTTCGAAATGTTGAGCGGACGTCCGGCATTCGGCGGAGGAACACCAATCGAGGCGCTGCATGCTGTGCTCCACGAACAGCCGCCAGCGTTGGTCGGGTCGCTGGCAGTCGTGGACACGGATCGAGTCATTCAGCGCGCGATGATGAAGTCGGCGCGGGACCGGTATCAGACCGCGGAAGAAATGTTGCAGGAGCTGCGTGGCTGTCTCGGCCGAGGCGATCTGACCGGGGCCGTCTCGGCGCGAGCCACCACTCGCTTGATGGTGCTGCCGTTCCGCATCCTCCGGCCGGATCCGACAGTGGATTTCCTGGCGTTCAGCCTGCCGGATGCAATCACCGTCGCGCTCTCGGGGCTCGAGTCGCTGGTCGTGCGCTCGAGCCTTGCGGCGTCGAAGTACTCGACGGACAACCTTGACCTGCGGACGCTTGCGGCGGACGCAGGACTCGATGCCATCGTGACCGGATCGCTGCTGCATTCGGGCGGGCAGGTGCGGGTGAGCGTCCAGTTGGTCGCGGTGCCCGACGGCACCGTGTTGTGGACGCACGCGTTTCAGGTACCGCTCGACGACATGTTCCAGGTGCAGGACGCCGTCTGTTCGGCTGTCGTCGAGGCGCTCGCGTTGCCGCTCTCGAGCCGCGAGCAGCGCATGCTCCGGCGCGATGTGCCTGCCAGTTCCGACGCGTACGCGCACTACCTCCGCGCAAACCGGTTGAGCAACGTCGCAGCTCAGTGGCTGCAGGCGAGCGAGGCCTATCAACAGGCGGTCGAAGCCGATCCGTCGTACGCTCCGGCGTGGGCCCGCTACGGCCGCTGCTTGCGGATCATGGCCAAGTACGGCACCGGGGCAGAGGTCACGAGGTGGCGGACTGAAGCGGAGTCTGCCTTCCAACGCGCGTTCCGGATCAATCCGGATCTCTCCCTGGCGCACAACCTCTATACCTACGCGGAGGTCGAAAGCGGGCGAGCGCGTCAGGCCGTCGCGCGGCTGCTCGGTCTGGTTCGCGCCCGCACGAGCGATCCCGAGCTATACGCTGGCCTCGTGCATGCGTGCCGGTATACGGGCCTGCTCGATGCATCCGTGGCAGCGTTTCAACGCGCCCGTCGTCTCGATCCCTCGATCCGCACGAGCGTCGCCCATACGTTCTTCTGGCGCGGCGAGTTCGAGCGCGCGATTGAGTTCGATGTCGACGATCCTGCGTATCTGAGCGTCGTGGCGCTTGTGGTCCTTGGCCGTAAGGAGGAAGCGGACGCGATCAACCGCGCGGCGCACGAGCACCCGCCGGCCAACGCTCACCTGCTCCAAGTCGTCGAAGCTGTGTCCGCAATGACGACCGGCGATCGTGTTGCCGCTACGGCTGCGGTCGAAAGACTCGTGAGCCTACCAATGTTCACGGATCCTGAGGGACTGTATTACTGGGCTCACACCATGGCCGCGGCCGGCGACTACGATCGGTCGCTCGATTTGCTGGAAAAGTCGGTGAGCATGGGCCTGCATTCAACGAGCGCGCTCGAAGTGACGCCGACGCTCGAACCCCTTCGATCGTCTCCGCGGTTCAAGACCCTCCTCGACAGTGCCAGGGAACACCAGGCGCTCGCCGAGAAAACCTTCGCTGAAGCCGACGGTCCCCGCCTTCTTGGCCTGAAATAGCCCTGCGTATCGCACGCTCAGGTGCGTGGCTCTGTCTGAGACAGTCACTCACAGTTTTGCGTGTTGGCGCACAAACCTGCCTGTTTTCGAGATGGTAGAGCTTCGGCTCGCTGGCCCGTTTTGTCTCATGGGCTCAGTCGCTTACTCGCCTTTGGCCCAGTCGGTCTGGATTCTGCACAGCCGCACACGGCTGTCGGCGCGCTCCCCGCCCGGACCAACCCCAGAGGCATTCATGCTCCGAGATCGTGCGCTGCGCGCGCTCCACCACGCGTTCGTCATTGTGCTCGTTGTCGGCACGATGGCGATCCTGTCAGCTCAAGCCGTGATGGATCCGCGATTCGTCGAGTTCAATGCCTCCGCCGACCATAACAGGCTGTCGAACGGCGTCCCTCTGGTCGATCGTTACTGGCTGTCGATCTATCCCGTGGGCTCGCCGACACCATTTGCAACCGTCGACATCGGCAAGCCGACGCCGAACGCGAGCAACATTATCCGCGTCGATTTTCTGCCATTGTTACCGAGCGCGCCCGCCCCCACCGTGACGTATGAAGCCCGCGTTTCGGCGATGGGACCTGGCGGTACAACGGCAAGTACCGCCTCGAACACGTTTGCCTTCTCGGCGACGTGCACGCCTTCGATCTCGCCGACAAGCCGAACGGTGTCCCAGTCGGCCACGACTGGAACGATTGCTCTCACTGTGGCCGCCGGTTGTACCTGGTCTGCCGTCAGCAATGCCTCATGGATCACGCTCACAAGTCCTACCACTGGTAACGGCCCCGCCAACGTTGGATATAGCATTGCCGCCAATTCGACTCTCGCGCAGCGTGTCGGTACAGTCACCGTTGCGGGTCAGACGTTCACGGTGACGCAGGCCGCAAGCACGTGCACGTATTCGATCGCGCCCACGAGTCAGAACGTCGCGGCCGCAGGCGGTGCGGCGTCGACGACGGTGACCGCATCGAATAGCGCGTGTGCGTGGACGGCCGTCAGCAATGCGAGCTGGTTGACGGTGGGGACTGCCTCAGGCACAGGTAGTGGTCCGGCGTCGTTCACAGCGGCGGCGAATACGACTCTCGCGCAGCGTGTCGGTACAGTCACCGTCGCGGGCCAGACGTTCACGGTGACGCAGGCCGCCAGTACGTGCACGTATTCGATCGCACCCACGAGTCAGAACATCGCGGCCGCAGGCGGCATGGCGTCGACCACGGTGACGGCCTCGAATAGCGCGTGTGCGTGGACGGCCGTCAGCAATGCGAGCTGGTTGACGGTGGGGACTGCCTCAGGCACAGGTAGTGGTCC
>Ga0114129_10009866_pt1 | contig 13614 bp, 11 predicted proteins | sample RhiMetdeltSRZDD1_FD_80071 | JGI IMG/M metagenome (GOLD analysis project Ga0114129, IMG submission 80071) | Populus rhizosphere microbial communities from Tennessee, USA - Rhizosphere MetaG P. deltoides SRZDD1 (version 2) (version 2) | ecosystem: Host-associated > Plants > Roots > Rhizosphere >...
CACCGCGCGCAAACCCCTCCTGAAAACCAATCTCCCGAACTTCGTCAGGCTCTCCAGGCGAACCAGGTGGATCTCGCTGACGTGCGCGTTTGGCACGGCAGCGGGAATGGTGCGGGCGGAGAGCTGTCACAAGGCTTTCAGCAAACGCCCCAGGGACGCCAGCAGGGCGATTGGCACGGTAACGGCGCGGCTAGCCATGGCGTCATCGTGGCCGACGCGCCCAGCCATGAGCTTTCATCAAGTGAAACTGGGCGAGTGAGCGTGTGGGTTTAGGGAGCGAGCGAAAAGTCGAATTGGTGACTCGGCATAGCGGCGAAACCTCATGGGAAAAACCGCATCGACAAAATAACGAAGAGGAGCTACACGTGGCCATCCAAGGTATCCAATCGACAACACCGCAACCTGCGGCACAAAACCTGCTCACCGAAAAAACCGTCACTCAAGACGATTTTTTAAAACTGCTGATTGCCCAGCTACAGAATCAAGATCCGCTCCATCCGATGGACAATCAGGAGTTCGCGGCGCAACTGGCGACGTTCAATAGTCTTGGCCAACTGATTTCGATCAACGAAAAGCTCGGCGGTCTACAGAATAGCCAGACAGCGGCCGGCCAATTCAACGCCGCTTCCTTAATCGGCAAAGAGATTAGCACCGACGCTAACAGGGTAAGCTTGCCGAGCGGCAGCTCGGCAAAGATCGGCTATCAACTCGGATCGAACGCAAGCCGGGTTTCCGTCAGCATTCACGACAACGCCGGAGTCCTGGTGCGGCAAATCGAAGCGGGCGCGCAAAGCGCCGGTGAAAGAAGCGTCGTCTGGGATGGTAAAGATGCCGCAGGTCGGCAGCTGGCCGGTGGATCATATAGCTTCGAGATCAATGCTTTGGATGTCAACGGCAAAAAGGTTGCGGCGACGGGACGGCTCCATGGCGTTGTCACCGGCGTCAAGTTCAAGGGCAGCGAGCCGATCTTAGAGGTCGGTGAGCTCGAGGTGCCCTTGAGCAGCGTTACCAGCGTGCGGTCACCAAGCTAAACAGCCGAGGGAGCAACGATGTCTATTTCCGGATCGATGTTGGTCGCGGGCGGCGCCATGGACACCTACGGTAACACCATTGCCGTTGCCGGCGACAATATCGCAAACTTCAATACCGTCGGCTTCAAAGCATCACGATTTACCCTCGAGGATCTCTTTCCGACGGTTGATGGAAGCATTGAAGTCGGCGACGGCGTGCGATTAGCCGACGTCAGCAAGCCGTTTCGACAAGGCGCCTTTGAAACCACTTCCAATGTCACCGATCTCGCCATCGGCGGCAATGGATATTTCGTTGTGCGCAATGACGCGACGAACGCGCTCTACTATACTCGAGCCGGACAGTTTCATGTCGATAACGCCGGGCGATTGGTGAACGAATCAGACCTGATTCTCCAGGGCAGCGCGGGCGATATCACGGTCGGAACCTCGCCCACCGTGCCGGCACAAGCAACTACGAGCATAGCGTTGGAGCTTAACCTGGACGCCGGCGCGGCGCCGCCGCCGGTGAGCTTTCCAGCGGGTCCGGATGCGTCGGCAAGCGATTGGGTGAGCGCCAGCAATTTTTCGTCCCTGGCCACAATTTATGATTCTCTCGGCAGTACCCACGATCTCACGTTTCTCTATCGCCACGTTGCGCCTAATACCTGGGAGTATCGCGTCGCCGCAGCGCGCAGCGAGTTGGACGCCACGGCGCCCAACAGCAACGAGCTGCGTGAGGTGAGCGCGCCGGGAACTCTGGTTTTTACACCTGCGGGCCAACTCGATAGCAGTTTATCGACTTTGACCGATATTAGCGGCCTGAACTGGGTCAACGGCGCAAGTCAAACGATCGCGGCGGGAAGTTTAAGTTTCGCCGGCACGGTCCAATATGCCCAGCCGACCTTTCTCAGTTCGATATCACAAGACGGTTTCGCGCAAGGATCTTTAGTCAGTCTGAGCATCGATCCGCAGGGGCTGATCACCGGACGTTTCTCTAATGGTATCAATCAAGGACTCGGGGCGATCGTGCTGGCCAATTTTGCCAACGTTGATGACCTCAACCCGATCGGCGATACTCTGTTCGCGCCTACGCAGAAATCCGGCGCGGCACTAACCGGCGTCCCCGACCAAAACGGACTTGGCAGCATCGTTTCGGGGGCCCTTGAGTTGTCGACCGTGGAGCTCACCGACCAATTCGTTTCGCTAATCACTTCGCAGCGGTCGTTTCAAGCCAATTCCCGCGTCGTGACAACGGCGGATCAAATGTACGCTATCGCAGCGGAGCTAAAGCCCTTATAGCCAGGGTGTGAACAATAAAAGCGGTTTCAAAATGCGGCCGATAGTTGGAAATTTAAAAAATTAAAAGAGCATAAAGGGAGGAAACTTCATGGCACTTACAGGGGCGCTTTTCGCCGGAGTCAGCGGCATCAACAGCAACGGTAACGCGATGAACATCATCGGCGATAACATCGCCAACGCCAACACCATCGGTTTCAAATCGAGCCGGGCGGTGTTCTTCGATTTGCTAAGCGCCGATGTCGGCGGCACGAAGGTCGGTCTAGGCTCGCGCCTGGCGGCTTCGGAGCGGGCATTCGTTCAGGGCGGTGTTGAAACGACCAACAGCGCCACCGATCTGGCGATTCAAGGCCACGGCTTATTTATTCTCAACGATGCGCAGGGCGGCCAGTTTTATAGCCGGGCAGGTCAGTTCAGCATCGACAAAGATGGCAATCTCGCGAACCCCGCGGGGCTCGCAGTACAGGGAATTCAGCTCGATCCCAACGGCAATCCGATCAGCGGTCTCACCAACATAGTCATCAGCCAGGTCGTCGTATCGCCCGCCGTAACCGATACTATCGGTGTCGCCCTCAACCTGGATGCCACGTCAACCACGCCGTTAACGGCGATGCCAGCGGACGCCGCCGGCACCCAGGATACGCCAGGAAACTGGTTTCTTGGGAGTAACTTTTCGACCGTCGTGACGATTTACGATTCCCTCGGTCAGGGGCATGATCTCACTTACTTATTTCGCAAGACAGCCACGGCCAATCAATGGAATGTTCGTGTGCTGGCAAACGGCGGTGAAATCACCGGCGGCACCGCTGGACAGTTGCGACAGATCAACGCTGCGGGCGAAATTCTTGCCTTTAATGCGAACGGCACGCTTAATACTGGCGCCAGCACCATTACTGCGATCGGCCCAGTGGCTTGGAACGATGGTGCGAGCGCGCAAAGCGTTGTTGCGGCCAACAACACTTTCACCGGATCGACCCAATTTGCTTTGCCCTCGTCGGTCAGCCAGGTGAATCAAAATGGTTCTCAGTCCGGTATTCTGAAGAGCATCAACATCGGCACCGACGGTGTTATCTCCGGACAATTTACCTCGGGTGGTAATCAGCCGTTGTTCCGCATCGCCTTGGCAGATTTTGCCAATCCGCAGGGACTCGCCCACTTGGGCAACTCTCTCTACTTGCAGTCGCCCGAATCCGGACCACCGTTGCTCGGTAACCCGGGGGACGGTAGCTTCGGGACGGTCCTTTCGGGGTCATTGGAACTATCCACCGTCGATCTAGCCACTGAATTTGTAAAAATGGTCACTACCCAGAGGGGCTTTCAAGCATCGGCACGAACGATCACCGTGACCGACACGTTACTCGAAGAAGTATCGAATCTAAAACGATAAAGTTCCACCAACCGCGATAAATAATGAGGCCGCCGGCGGGGGGTCACTTTCTCCCGCCGGCGGCCCGTTTACGTGGTAGCCAGCGGGCGCTGAAATCCCGCTAAGAAAGGCACGCAATAGGCCGCCCGTATTGCCGTTGAATCCTTGTTCCACGCTAAAGAATCGCGTTGTTTTTCCGATAACTTAACTCGGGGGAGTTGGACTATCACACTGCCCCGGATGGTCGGCTATGCGGGTAACGCAAAATTACAACAGCAAGGAGCGTCAAATAGCCAAGTCGGGTTTTGGGCAAAGGGAGGCATTCTTATGGTGAACCCCGACATGGAGATTTTAGTGGTCGACGATGCATCGGCGATGCGGCGGATTGTTCGGGGCTTGCTGAAGGAATTGGGGTTCAAACATATTCGCGAAGCGGAAAATGGCCAGGTGGCTCTACAAGAGCTCAAAAAGAAAAAGGCCGATTTTGTAGTTTCCGACTGGAATATGCCGGTGATGACCGGCATCGATCTGTTGCGCGCCATCCGCGCCGACGAAAGTTTGAAATCGATTCCAGTGCTCATGGTCACGGCCGAGGCGAAACAGGACAACATCATTGCGGCGGTCCAGGCAGGGGTCAACAATTACATCGTCAAGCCGTTCAATGCGCAGACCCTGCAGGAAAAGCTCAACAAGATTTTTCCCTAAAGCGGCGCTGTCGGAGCATTCGACATCCATGGAACGAAAACTAGACCCGGTTGAAATTTCGCGCCAGTTAAAGCGCACAAGAGTTATCGCAGCGATGGCCGATGCCATAGACGCGCGGTGCGACAACGCGATGGAGGAGCAGTGAAACGCGCCATCGATCAGGAGTTGGAAACGCATCATCCAGCGCCGGCGTCGAGTGAGTTGTTCGCCGGTCCGCGCCGTGTGGCCGAGCTCATGACCCACGAAGCCATGACGCTGGACTCGGCCCAAAGCCTTGCCGATGTTGTCGCCCTGATGGCGGCTCGTTCCTTCCATCATGTTCTAGTCGTTGATTCGGATGACCGGCTGCGTGGCGTAGTTTCTGATCGTGATGTCCTGCGGGCGCTGTCCCGCACGCCTAACTGGAACAAGAAGAGCGTCAGCGAAATTATGACGCAAGAGTCGGTAACAACTACTCCCGATACCCCGATATCCGTCGCCGCGCGGGAGATGCTCGCGAAACACATTAATTGCCTCCCGGTTATCGGCGCCGACGGACGAGTCTGCGGCATTTTGACCTCCACCGACTTACTCAATGCCTACGCATCCATCCAGACGGTGGTGGAGGCGTATCAAGCGAAGGAAGATGTGCAACCAAAGGTCGATCCGCGCCGATAGTTGGCGATGAAAGCCGGCGCGATAACGCCATGGCGTCCGCCGAACGAAGGCGGCCCGTTTTTGCTGGCCGGCATTTATTTGACGCTGAGGCGGCGCGCTCGCGCCTTCCTCAAAACTCGGACGGATCCTTTTTGGTCCTCTAGGGTCCAGCCGGTCGCGCGCTTCTCGGGCGCGGCGCTTTGCTTAAGTTTGGTATGAACGGTCCGATTTTCTGTTGTGATGCCTAACCGGACGATTGAAACGAAGGAGTGAACCTCAGTGGACGAGATCGTCAAAGAATTCCTGGTTGAAAGCTACGAAAACCTGGACCGCTTGGACCGCGAGTTCGTCGAGTTGGAAAAACATCCTTCCAAGGAAACCCTCGGTAATATCTTTCGGGCGATCCACACGATCAAAGGAACCTGCGGCTTTTTGGGTTTTGCCAAGCTCGAGTCGGTAACTCACGCCGGCGAGAACTTGCTCAGTCTACTACGCGACGGAGCGATTCGCATGACGCCACCGATCACCAACGCGCTTTTGGCATTGGTGGATGCAGTACGCGAAATACTCAGCAACGTCGAATCGGCCGGAAACGAGGGGGAGAGAAACGATTCGGCGCTGATCGACACGCTCGTGAGTTTACAAACAGTGAACGATCCGGCCTCGGCAACACCCTCTGAATCCACGGCGGCGATTCCGTCTCCAGCTGCATCGGATACGTCCGCCACTCGCCGCAAAAAGAAAAAAACCGCGAGGGCGACAAAAAATAAGCGATTGAACACGGCGGAAATTCGCGCGGATGTTTCCCGACCTGCGCGGCGTCCACAGAAGTTGGGCGAAATTCTTGTGAATCGGGGGGAAGTTTTACCGGAGGAAATCGATCAGGCATTAAACCAGCAAGCCGACGGCGATCCGCGGCGGGTCGGGGAAATTTTAGTCCAGAGCGGGGCGGTCAAGCCGGCAGACATTTTAGGCGCGCTGCAAAACCAGTTAGGCGCGCTGCAAAACCACAACGAAGGTCGCTCCACCGTGTCCGACAGCACTGTTCGAGTGGATGTCGGACTGCTCGATAAACTCATGAATCTCGTCGGTGAACTGGTGCTGTCGCGCAACCAGATCGTACAGTTCGCCGCCAACCAGGAGAACAGTGCGTTCGTTGCGACCACGCAACATCTCAATTTGGTCACCAGTGGGTTGCAAGAAGGAGTCATGAAGACTCGCATGCAGCCGATCGGCAACGTGTGGAACCGGTTCCCCCGCGTCGCTCGCGATCTCGCCGCTGCATGCGGCAAGCAAGTGCGCGTCGAAATGGCGGGAGCGGAAACCGAGTTGGATCGCACGATCATCGAAGCGATCAAAGATCCGATGACCCACGTCGTGCGCAACGCCGTCGACCACGGTTTTGAAAGTTCGGAGGCGAGGGTCGCCGCCGGCAAGCCGCCCGAGGGACTGCTTTTCCTGCGCGCGTACCATGAGGGTGGGCAGGTTAACATCGAGATCTCCGATGATGGCGGCGGCGTCAATCCTGAAAAAGTTCGTGATAAGGCGGTGCAGAAGGGACTGATTAGCGCCGACCAAGCAGCGCGCATGAGCGAGCGTGAGATCGTCAACTTGATCTTTCACGCGGGCTTTTCGACGGCGGAAAAAGTGACCAACGTGTCGGGGCGCGGCGTCGGCATGGATGTCGTGAAAACCAATATCGAGAAGATCGGCGGCACGGTCGATATTCAGAGCAAGCTCGGACAGGGCACGATCTTGAAAGTCAAAATTCCCCTGACCCTAGCGATCATCCCGGTGCTCATGGTGGTCGTCGGCGACGACCGTTACGCGATCCCGCAGGTCAGTTTGATCGAGTTGGTTCGGCTCGAGGGTGAGCAAGCGCGAAAGGGCGTCGAGAGGATGCACGGTGCGCCCGTCTACAGATTACGCGGCAATCTGCTGCCCTTGGTCTATCTCCACGACGTGCTCAAACTGCCGGAAGGAACCAACGACGACGAAAGCGTCAACATCGTGGTCTTGCAAGCAGACGGCCGCCAGTTCGGCTTAATCGTCGACGGCATTAACGATTCGAAAGATATCGTCGTTAAGCCACTCGGGAAACATATCAAAGGACTGAGCGTTTACTCCGGCGCCACCATTCTCGGCGACGGCAAGGTGGCGCTGATTTTGGATATCATCGGTATTTCCACGAGCGCCAATCTGACGGGCGAAAATCGCCAGCCGTCGCACAGAACGGACACAGCGATCGTTGGGGAAAGCTTAGGGGATAGGCGCGCGCTGCTTATTTGTCGCTGCGGCAAGGACTATTTCGTGGGAATGGATCTGTCCTCAGTCGGGCGCCTCGAAAAGTTTCCGCTGACAGCAATCGAACGAAGTGGCGCGCACGAAGTGGTGCAGTACCGCAGCGAAATTATGCCGCTGATTCGCTTGGCTCACGTCCTGGGCTTCGGCGCTGAATCTGATCCTGCCGAAGCTCTCGACGTCGTCGTTTATCGCGAAGCGGGCAAGAGCCTCGGTTTGGTGGTAGATCAAATCGCCGACATCGTCGAAGACCGGATCACCGTTCAAAACGAACAGCGCAGAGATTATCTGCTCGGCACTGTGGTGGTGCAGGGGCGGGTGACCGATATTCTCGACGTGCGCAGGGTGATTCAAGCAGTCCTTCCCGAATATCTCGCCGGGGCGCAAGCCGCCTGAACAGGACAGATAAGACGATGAAACAGTTTTCGACCTTTTATCTCGACCGACTCTTGTTCGGCGTGGAAGTCGCCACAGTGCAAGAGGTGCTTCGATATCACGAGATGACCCCGGTGCCGTTAGCGCTGCCGGTGGTTCAGGGACTTATCAATTTGCGCGGCCAGATCGTGACGGCGCTCGATCTCAGACGCCGCCTAATTTTGCCGGAGCGCGTCGCGGATCAGCTTCCTATGAACGTGGTTGTCCGTAACGGCGATGAGGCGGTGAGCCTCTTAGTGGATGAAATTGGCGACGTACTTGATGTGGAGGAAGATATTTTCGAGCCCCCGCCCGCGACGCTGCGGGGGAAGGTCCGCGAGATGATTCGAGGGACGTACAAACTCAAGGACCGGCTCTTGCTCGTCCTGAATATTGAGAAAGTCGTGAATCTTAGCTGATCGAGGAACACGAGACCAAAAAAAAGGGGTAAAAACAAATGAAAAAATTTGCGATTGTCATTGGCGGTCTGTTTTTGGGGCTGGGGTGCGCCTTGTTTGTCCCAAGCCACGTCTCCTCGGACGAACCTCCCCCCATTCCCAAGGAAGTTAAGATCGTCCATACCGCTCAGTTGAAAAAAATGCTCGACGGACGCGAGAAATTTCTTCTCGTGGACTCGCGTATCGGTAGCGAATATCAGGAAGGGCATATCCTTACGGCGATCCACGTCTATGACAAAGAGATGGAAAGCCAAAAGGCCAAGTTTCCGATGAACAAAGAGTCGCCGATCGTTTTTTACTGCAATGGCTATCCCAAGTGTCCGCGTAGCGTTAATGCGGCGACCATCGCGTTAGGCTGGGGATACAAGAACATTTCGGTCTATCTCGAGGGATATCCGGAGTGGGAAAAAAAAGACTATCCGGTGGAGCGACAGTGACAAGATGAAAACAACCTGGATTAAGCTAAAAAGCGTAAGAGGCTCACTACGCTGGGCGGTAATCGGGCTCGCCTCGATCTACATCCTGGCCGTATCACTGGTCTGTGGACTACTGGGGTTTTGGGGGCAGAAAAGAGGGTTCGAAGAATCAAAACGCCTGCTTTTCGAGAACCAGGAGAAATTGGTCTCGTCGCTAATTACTTATCGCATCGAACAGCTCAAGAAGCAGACAGAATCATTCTTGCGCCCTGCCGAGATCCAGGCGGCCCTGGCTACTAAGAACCTCGAGGCACTTACAGAAATCGCTCGGCCGATACTTAATCGGTTGGGCAGCCAAGTCGGCCTGACCCGCTTGGCCTACTACGATGCCGAAGGAAAACGATTGCTGACGCTCCATAAGACCGACGATAACGGCGCGAGTCAGTTGGTTCAGTCCGTCGTGGCGCAGCGAAAGATTGCCGATGGCGTCGAAATTGACGGAGCAGAACCGGTCCTGACCGTTGTACAGCCGGTTTTTCGTCAGGGAGAGATGGTAGGCGTCGTCCGAGCTGGAGTCTTATTCCGTGACTTGGTTCATGATTTCGCGAAAACGCTCAACGCCCAAGGCGCCATCCTTGTGAAGGGAGCCGGACCGGCGGACGCCGTCAGGCTTCACGGTACGGGCGCTTTCGGCTTTACCAGCTCGGAGTTTCGCGCGGCTTTTTCTTCGCTTTCCTCCTTTCCGCCTTTAACAAATCCCTCTCTCCAGACCTTGCCGCACAGCGGCGGGGTCTACGCGCTGATTTTTTATCCCCTCATAAAGTCCGGCACTGGGGACGGCGAAGCGGTCGTGGTATTCACGAGCGACATGTCCGCAACAATCCACTCGATGCAGCGCTTCCTGTGGTTGATGGCCTTATTTACCTTGTGTGCCATGACCGGGGCGATTCTTTTTGCCAATGCCTTTTTGTCGCGCCGTCTACGGCCTCTCGGAGAGATCGTTCAAACCCTGCATGCGTTGGCTGACGGCAATCTGACTGTCGCCGTTTCATGTCACTTGACAGGAGAGCTTGGCGAAATCGCTGAGGCGGTGAACGCCTTCGTGACGAAGATGGACGGCGCGATGCGGACGATCAGCCGTGACACTTATCGGCTGGCCACTTCTTCCGAGGAACTAACGGCGGTGAGCCAACGGATGGCGGGGAATGCCGGCGCGACCTCGGTCCAGGTGAAGGCGGTTTCGGCCGCCGCGGAGCAAGTGTGCGAGCATGTGCAAACGGTGGCAACGCGGAATGAAAATATGACCGCCTCGATCAAAGAGATCGCCAAGAACGCTGGTGAAGCAGCCAAGGTCGCGAGCGACGCGGTCAGGGTCGCCGAGAAAACCAACGCCACAGTGGGCAAGCTCGGAGAGTCGAGCGCGGAAATCGGGCAGGTGATTAAAGTTATCAGCTCCATTGCCGAGCAGACTAACTTACTCGCTCTCAACGCGACGATCGAAGCGGCGAGAGCGGGAGAAGCGGGCAAAGGATTCGCCGTGGTTGCCAATGAAGTAAAGGAATTGGCCAAGCAGACCGGCAAAGCGACCGAAGAGATCAGCCACAAGATCCAAGCGATTAGGGGGAGCACGATAGAAGCGGTGGGTGCGATCCGTGAGATCGGCAAGGTCATCAATCAGATCAACAATATTTCTAATACGATTGCATCGGCGGTCGAAGAACAGTCGGCGACGACCAACGAGACAGGCCGTAGCTTAACGGAAGCAGCGAAGGGGGCGGAAGATATCACAGCGAATGTCGCTGGAGTATCGCAAACGGCCAAGAGCACCGCCAGCGGGGCGACCGAGACGCAGGCGGCGGCCGAGGAACTGGCGCGGTTGGCTTATGAGCTGCAATCCGCGGTCAGCCAGTTCAAGTTCGACGCTGTCCGCCAGCTGCCGCCGAAGCCATCGATTAAAAATGACGGTAAGCCCGAGCCATCGCGTTTGTTCTCAGCAAACCCGACTCCGAATCATAGTTCAGCCGGCAGCTCGTTGGACGCTGGGTAGAACAGCACGGTGAGTGAAATTTGTATGCAGCTTATTGCCGCTAACGGAGATTGAATTCACGCCATGGTTTTATGCCTTAAAGACAAAGAACGAGCTCATGGTTGCGTTTTGCTTTATGGCCGGGGCTCGCTAGCTTCCGACGGTAAGAGCGCGAGAGCCGCAGAGCAGTGGTTAAGGACGTGAGATCCTCTCTACCCGGGAATCGTTGCGGTTAACATTATGATCCAAGGAGAAGTTTATGAACGGCGATAGTATCAAACGATTTAGCCGTTCCCACAGGAGCCTCGCCGTTCGTTTCAACGTGATTATTGGCGCGGCTCTGCTGATCATCTCAGCCGGATCGATTTATCTGGCCTCGATGCTGGAGCGGCGCGCTTTAACCAAAGCCGTCGAGGATCAAGCGGTGCAAGTCGCTGAACTTTTAGCGGTGAACGTTGCGAGCCCGCTCTTTACCTTCAATCAAAATAGTCTCAATTCCATCGCCAAGGCATTTGCCAGCGATCTTTCGATTCGCTTCCTCGAAATCAAGGACGGAGCGGGCAAAGTGGTGGCATCCGCGCGCGAAGCAAAAACTCAAGATCGGGTTATTGTCGCTGAACGCCGGGCGAAGATGGGGAGCGAGGTCGTAGGCTCCGTCTCAGTAGGACGCTCCACCGATTCGATCGATGAGCAGATGAGAGAGAGCTGGAAGATCATCATTGGCAGAGAGATCGCCGTCTACGCTCTGCTCTTCTCCCTTCTATCGTTTCTCTTGCGACGGCACGTGACGAGACCGCTCGGGGAGATGAACCACGCGTTACAATCCGCCAAGGAAAGCAACAATCTCACCACGCGCCTTGAACTCGGACGCCAAGATGAAATTGGCGAACTGGCAGGTTGGTTCAATAGCTTCGTTGCCGAGCTAGAGGGAATTATCCGCGCGATCGGCCGCAACACCGAGCAGCTCACGGGTTCGGCCGAGGATCTGATGGGCGTGAGCCGACGCATGGGCGTGAACGCGGAGAAGACCTCGACGCAAGCGGGCCTGGTGTTTGAAGCTTCGGAAAAGGTGAGCAAGAACGTCCATACTGTCGTCACCGGCACCGAGGAGATGGGAGCTTCGATCAAAGAGATCGCCAAGAACGCCGGCGAGGCGGCGCGGGTGGCGAGCAACGCGGTGCAGGTGGCGCAGAAGACCAACGTGACGGTGAGCAAGCTGGGAGAATCGAACAAGGAGATCGGTAATGTTATCAAAGTGATCACGTCGATCGCGGCACAGACCAATCTCTTGGCGCTGAACGCCACCATCGAAGCAGCCCGGGCGGGAGAAGCGGGGAAAGGATTCGCCGTGGTGGCGAATGAGGTCAAAGAGTTGGCCAAACAGACGGGCAAGGCGACCGAAGAGATCAGCCACAAGATCCAGTCGATCCAAGCTACCAGCCGGGAAGCGGTGGAGGCTATCGACAACATCAGCGCAGTGATCAATCAGATCAATTCCATATCGAGCGTTATCGCCTCGGCGGTAGAAGAGCAGAGCGCGACGACCAACGAGATCGGCCGCAACGTCGCAGAAGCGGCGCGGTGCGCGGCCAACATCACGCAGAACGTGACGGGAGTGGCGGAAGCGGCGAAGAGCACAGCGAGCGGGGCGACCGACACACAAACGGCCGCGGGCGAGCTGGCGCTGATGGCGGCGGAACTGCAAAACCTCGTTGCCCAGTTCAAATACGGCGGCGATGAAAGGCAACCATCGATAAAGGGAAAGCCGGCTCGGTTTAACAGCGGCGCGTGGATCTCGGCCCTAGTCAAACGTTCCGCGAACGGCCCCAGCGAAGTCGCCCCTTCTGAGCTCTGAGCGGGTTTGAGCCAGCGAGAGAACGCCCGGCGGTGAAGCGGGCAAAGGTGTTGCCGTGGTGGCCAACGAAGTAAAGGAGCTGGCCAAGCAGACCGGGAAGCGATGGAAGAGATCAGCCAGAAGATCCAAGCGATCCAAGTCAGTACGCAGGCAGCGGTGGGCGCGATCGGCGAGATCAGCAAAGTGATCAACCAGATCAACACGATCTCGAACACCATTGCCGTGGCGGTGGAAGAACAGTCCGCGACCACCAACGAGATTAGCCGCAACGTGGCGGAGGCTGCCAGAGGCGTGGACGAGATCACGCAGAACGTCACGGGAGTGGCGGGTGTGGGGCGGAGCACGTCGAGTGGCGCCAGCGATACCCAGACGGCCGCCGAAGAACTGGCGCACGTGGCGGCTGAATTACAGAGCTTGGTGAGGCAGTTTGAATATAGCTCGGGAGAACCTGAAAGGTCGCCAATCATTAGACCTGGGGAAGCGTCACCGAAAGGACCGACGAAACCCGCTGAATTGCACAGGGAAACGACACACAATCCGGCGGGAGTGACGCTGCGTCCTTTAGAAAGCAAGGCGGTAACCGCGCCTTCAATGATTCCCCTGCCCACATAATTTGGGCGCTTTAGTCGGCTGGTGTAAGAATTACTGAGTTCGGCCGATGAGTTTTGTGATGTTGTCGTCCATGAGCGATCGGCAAAAAAGAGAAATAAAAGGAGATTTGTATGTGGAAGCAAGTCAACCCACTGATTGGCGCACTAGCGATGGTTCTCTTTGCTGCGGCTCGTGCCGCTAGCTTCGAAATGACCCCCGCCGTTCAATCGGAACTCGACAAGCTCAAGACGGTAGTCGCAGGTTGGGCAGCAGATCCAGTAATCGTCAAGGCGGTTGCCGAGCAGAATGGCAAGGGACCGATCGGCGGCATGGACAATCCGAAGTGGAAGACGGTTCGGCGCAGTGACGACGTGGTTAAGGAATTCCAAAACAATAGCGCGGGAAAATACCTCAAGGTCAAGATCGACGGCAGTAGTGGGACGTTTACCGAAGCATTTTTGAGCGCCGCGCAGGGTGAAAAGGTTGCGTTCGTGGAAAAGACCACCAGCTATATCCACAAAGGGCAGCCAAAGTTCGACG
>Ga0114129_10009869_pt1 | contig 13610 bp, 9 predicted proteins | sample RhiMetdeltSRZDD1_FD_80071 | JGI IMG/M metagenome (GOLD analysis project Ga0114129, IMG submission 80071) | Populus rhizosphere microbial communities from Tennessee, USA - Rhizosphere MetaG P. deltoides SRZDD1 (version 2) (version 2) | ecosystem: Host-associated > Plants > Roots > Rhizosphere >...
CTCGTTCGCCTTGCCGGCCGCCTGGTCCCAGCGGCAGAGCAAGAAGCACGGGTAGTCCACGTCGTGGTCGAAGTGGTGATGGGTGAAGAAGAGGTAGTCGATCTGGGTCGGCCAGAGGCCGGCCTTGACCAGCTTGTGGGTGGCGGCCGGACCGCAGTCGAACATCAGGTACTCGCCGGCCACGTTGACCACGTACGATGAGCCGAACCGCTCGGCGGTCGGCGTCGGGGTGCCGGCTCCCAGGATGTAGACCCGCACGATCGCATCTCCCCTCACCTGGCGTCTCGCGGAGGATGGTAACCGGGCAGGCGAGCCGTCCGCTCGCCCCGACGATGAACGCTCATCGTTGGAACCTGTTCGCGGCCCTGGCCCGACGCTATACTGGTGCCACTCGCGAATCAATCGGCGTCGCCCGGGTGCGGCGCTCCCCTCACGCTGGGGCTCCATGCGAGGGTGCATGGCTATCGCGCGTGCCATCTCAATCGTGGTTTCGGCGCTGGCCGACCTGCTCTGGCGGGGTCGGCCGGCTTGCCCGTCGCTCGTGCGTGTGCTCCCCCCGGCGCATGCGCGGTCGCCGCGCATCCTCCGAACCGTCCCACGCCATCGGGGCCGTGTGGACGTATCGCCATACCATGGGGGTTTTCTTCTGGGGCCTGGAGGTTCTCGATGACGACGAAGACCATGGGGACGACGACGACCCGCCGCCTGATGGCCAGGCGGACACTGCTCAAGACGGTTGGTATTGGCCTGGGCGCGATCTCGCTGGCGCCGCTGCTGTCCGCCTGCGGCATGATCCCCGGCATGGGCGGCAACAAGCTGACCGTCTGGACCGATGCGACGTTCGCCCCGCCCTCGGACGACTACCAGACCGAAGAGATCCAGAAATGGGCGAAGAGCAAGAACATCGAGGTTGAAGTCACGCGCGAGGCCGGCGATGCCGTCCAGCAGAAGCTTCAGGCCGCGACCGAGTCGAAGCTGCTGCCGGACATCTCACAGGTCAACGACGGCCGCTACACCCTCTTCTTTGCCTCCGGCATCTTCTCTGACGTCAGCGATCTGTACGCCGAGTTCGGCAAGGCCTGGGGCGGCTACTACAAGCCGGCCGAGCTGCTCGCTACCAAGAACGGCAAGCAGCACATGCTGCCGTACTCGCTGGACAGCAACCTGCTGCTCTATCGCAAGGACATCCTCGACGCCGGCGGCATCAAGGAGTCGCCGAAGACCTGGGACGAGCTGTTCGACGTCGCCAAGAAGCTCCAGACGCCGCCGGGCGTCTACGGCGTCGGCTTCCAGTTCAACAAGGCCGGCACCGACGCCGAGGACACCTTCCGCCTGATGATGCTCAGCTATGGCGGCAAGTTCGTCAACGAAGACGGCAAGATGGCGAACATCAAGACGCCGGAGATGACCGCGTTCCTGACGCGGCTCAAGTCGAGCTGGGAGATGGGCGTCTACCCGCCTGGCGTGACCGGCTGGGACAACGCCGGCAACAACACCGCGCTCCAGGACGAAAAGGTCATCTTCATCCAGAACCCGGCCAGCCCGCTGGTCTGGTTCCGGACCAACAAGCCGGAGATGCTCCCGAAGATCGGTGTCGCGGCTGTTCCGGGCGGCCCGAAGGGGCAGTTCAACACGGCGTACATCCGCGATGGCTGGGCGATCATGAACACCGGCAACCAGCAGCGGATGGACCTCTCCAAGGACCTGATGCGGCACTTGTACAGCAAGGACGTCTATCGCAAGTGGATGGAGCTGGCGTTCCCGGCCCCCGCTGTGACCGGGATGGAGGATCTGGAGATCTGGAAGGATCCGAAGCGGCAAGGGTTCCTTCAAGCCGTCAAGACCGGCATCTTGTCAGGATACCCGGGACCTCCGACTCCGGCCTACTCCGAGCTCAACACGCGTGTGCCGCTGATCTCGGCCGCGGCGCGGATGGCCGTCGAGGGCTGGTCGGTTGAGCAGGCGCTGGACGAGCTGGCGAAGACCGTCGAGGACGTCTACTCGAAGTACAAGTGACCGACGAGTAGGCAGTAGGCAGAGGGGGTGTCCCGTGAGCGTATCCGGCGCGGTACTCCGCCGCACGCGCTACAACGACATGACGGCCAGGCACAAGGAGTGGGTGCTCGGCTACGCCATGCTGGTGCCGGCCTTTTTCTTCATCGTCGGGCTGATCGCGTATCCGGCCGCCTGGGCGATGTACCTCTCCTTTACGGACAAGGTGATCGGCCAGCCCGAGAAGTTCGTCGGCTTCCAGAACTACGTCTGGCTCACCCAGTGGCCGAACTTCGGCGGGATGATCTGGAACACGTTGCTGCTGGCCGTCGTCGGCGTCGCGCTTAAGGCGTTCGTCGGCATGACGATGGCGCTGGCCCTGAACGAGCAGTTCGTCGGCCGAACCGTCATCCGCGCGCTGCTCTTCCTGCCATGGACCGTCCCCGCCTTCGTGGCTGGCCTGATCTGGCGCTGGATGTACGACGACCAGAACGGCCTGTTCAACTGGGCGCTCATGGGGATGGGTCTGATCGGCGAGCCGATCTCCTGGCTCGGCACGACGACCTGGGCAATGCCGGCCGTCATGAGCGTGGTCATCTGGAAGGGGTTCCCGTTCTTCGCCATCGCCTACCTGGCCGGAATGCAGGCGATCCCCTCCGAGCAGTACGAGGCTGCCGAGGTTGACGGCGCAAGCGCCTGGCAGCGGTTCCTCTACATCACGCTGCCGGGCCTGCGGCACGTCATGCTGATCACCTGCATGCTCTCGCTGATCTGGACGGCCAACACGTTCGACCTGGTCTTCATCATGACCCGCGGCGGCCCGTCCAACGCCACCGAGGTCTTCACGATGCTGATCTACGAGCAGGGCATCCGCAACGGTCGGATCGGCGAGGCGTCCACGGCGGCGATGATGGCGATGCCGGTCTTTGCCGGGTTGATCATCATCCTGACGCGGTATCTCCAGGATAAAGACGAGGAGCGAGCGTGATGCAAGGCACCCTTGAAGCGCCCGCGCACTCGCGCTCGCTCCTCGGCTCCTCGAGAGGCCGGACCAAGCGGATCGTCGTCTATGCGACGATCATCTTCTACCTGTTCGTCGTCCTGCTGCCGCTCTACTGGATGGTGCGGTCGTCGATCGCCGAGAACGACCAGATGTACGGGACGACGATCGAGTTCTTCCCTAAGAAGTTCACGCTCGCCCAGTTCGACGCCGCCATCAACAAGTGGAAGTTCGGACTGTTCCTGTCCAATTCGGTCGCCGTCGGCCTGGTCACCACGATCCTGACCACGGTGATGGCGACGCTGGCGGCGTACAGCCTGGTCCGCCTGCGCTTCCCGGGCAGGGCGGCCCTGGCGCGCTCGGTGCTGTTCGTCTACCTGATCCCCGGCGGCCTGCTGTTCATTCCGCTCTTCATGATCATGCAGCGGCTGGGCCTCTTGAACAGCCAGCTCGCGCTGGTGGTCAGCTACCAGACGTTCGCGATCCCGTTCTGTACCTGGATGCTGATCGGGTACTTCAAGGGGATCCCGCCGGAGATGGAGGAGGCGGCCCAGATCGACGGCGCCAGCCGGCTCCAATCGATGTTCCTGGTGCTGCTGCCGATGGCGGCGCCGGGTCTGGTGGCCGCCGCCGTCTTCACCTTCACGCTCGCCTGGAACGAGTTCCTGTTCGCGCTGGTGTTCATCACGTCAGAGTCGTTCAGGACGCTCCCCGTCGGGCTGGCCGGGCTGATTCGCGGCGACATCTACCTCTGGGGGCCGATGATGGCCGGCTCGGTGCTGGCGGCGGTCCCCGTCATGGTGCTCTACACCCTGGCGAACCGGATGCTGGTCCAGGGGCTGGCAGCGGGAGCCGTCAAAGGCTGACGCCGGTTCTGGGTTTCAGGTGTCGGGTTTCGGGAGTCAGCCCCCGAAACCCGATACCCTCGTCCGCTGGAGGGATCCCAGATGGAGGATTTCATCGCTCCTGTCCGTACCGCGTCTGCGTGACCGGCGCTGCTGGCCGGTCTCGCGCCCACGGCACCGAAGCCGCGCGAGGAGGATGAGCGCATGGTGGCGAACAGTAGTGTGTCCCGACGAACGTTCCTGCGCGCGAGCGCCGGAGTGGCTGGCCTGAGCCTGCTGGCAGCGTGCGCGCCGCAGGCCCCGACCCCAAAGCCGGCCGACAGCAGCCCCGCCAAACCCGCCGACAGCACGGCCGCGAAGCCGGCGGAAGCCCCGAAGCCAGCCGCACCGGCCGCGACCACCGCTCCGGCTGCCGCCGCGAAGCCCGCTGAGGCTCCCCCTCCTGCGTCGGGGCAGGCTACGCCCGCCGAGTCCAAGCCGGCGGCGCCAGCGAAGCCAGCCGCCGCCGCCGTCAAGCCGGACGACAAGATCGGCAGGCACCTAATCGGACAGCTCGAAGGGCCAACCGTCGTCACCGACGTCGCCCAGATCCCAAAGAGCTTCAAGGAGGCGCCCCAGCTCGCCGAGCTCGTCAAGGCCGGCCAGCTTCCGCCCGTCGCCGAGCGGATCGGTCAGGACCCGATCGTCGTCAAGCCGGTTCGCGAGATCGGCAAGTACGGCGGCGTCTGGAAGCGCGGCTTCAACGGCCCGGGCGACCACTCAGCCGGCAACCGCGTCGACGAGAGCGACCACCTGACCTACTTCGACTACACCGCCACGAAGGTGATCCCGAACATCGCGAAGAGCTGGGAAGTTCAGGACGGCGGCCGGACGTTCGTCTTCCACCTGCGGCGCGGCATGAAATGGTCAGACGGCCACCCGCTGACGGCGGATGACTTCCTGTTCTGGTACGAGGACATGTACCAGAACAAAGACCTGATTCCTACCCCGTCCGCGTACTTCGCCACGAACGGCAAGCAGGGCACCCTCAGCAAGGTTGACGACCACACGGTCAAATACACGTTCCAGGACCCGTACAACGCCTTCCCGATCGTCCTGGCCGGCCAGGGCCCGGTGATGGGCCACGCCAAGGAGGGGCGGACGGGGATGGGCGGCTTCGCGCCGGCCCACTACCTCAAGCAGTTCCACCCGAAGCACATCGGCGCGGACGCCGCCGAGCAGAAGGCGAAGGCGGCTGGCTTCGACAACTGGATCAGCATGTTCAAGTTCCAGAACGACTGGGCCAGGAACGTCGACCTGCCGGTGCTGCTGCCGTGGAAGTCCGTCACCTCGATCACCACGCCGACCTGGACACTGGAGCGCAATCCGTACAGCGTCTGGGTGGACACCGAGGGAAACCAGCTCCCGTACATCGACAGGATCCAGATGACGCTGGGCGAGAACCTCGAAGTCATCAACCTGCGCGCCATCGCCGGCGAGTACGACTTCCAGGACCGCCACGTCGACCTTCAGAAGCTGCCGGTCTTCCTGGAGAACCAGCAGCGCGGCAACTACAAAGTGTACCTCGACCCGAGCGATTCCGAAGGGCCGGGCCTCTTCTTCAACACCAGCTTCGAGGCCGACGCCGAGATCGCGAAATGGATCGGGAACGCCGACTTCCGCCGGGCGCTCGCGCTCGGGATCGACCGCGACCAGCTCAACGAGGGCTTCTTCCTCGGCCTCGGGGTGCCGGGCTCGGTCGCGCCCGGCGAGCAGACGGTCTACAGCCCCGGTCCGGAGTACCGTGACAGGTGGGCGAAACTCGATGTAACCCAGGCCAATCAGCTTCTCGACAAGATCGGCCTGACCCAGAAGGACTCCGAGGGGTACCGCCTGCGGACCGACCGGTCAGAGCGGCTGCGCATCGAGATTATGACGTACGCCGGCTTCCTCCAGGCGACCCAGATGGCCGAGATGATCCGCGAGCAGTGGAGGAAGATCGGCATCGCGGCGATCGTCCAGGAGGTCGAGCGGACCCTCGGAATCCGCAAGCGCGACTCGAACGAGCATCACATCATGGTGGAGATCACCTGGGGCACGGAGAACATGTTCGGCCACCACATGGGGCAACTGTTCCCGGTGGACGGCACCAGCCCGATCGGCCCGGTCTATGGGCGGTGGTTTGCCTCAGGTGGCAGCCAGGGCAAGGAGCCGCCGGCCCGGATGAAGGAGCTGATGGAGCAGTTCCGGCGCGGCCTCAGCCTGCCCGATCCGGAACAGACGAACGCCGGCAAGGAGGTCTGGAAGATCGCCGTTGACGAGGTCTTCTCGATCGGGCTGGTGGGCCAGTCGCCGGTCGTGCAGGGCGTCCGGGTCGCCAAGAACAATCTGGGGAACGTCCCGGCCCGGTTGATGAATGGCGCCTCCGCTCACTCGCCGGGCAACAACCTGACCCAGACCTACTTCTTCAAGAGCTGAATGGCGTCAAGCGCTGACTGGCACCTGACGGGTGCTGGAGAATCTGTCATGTTGAGCGTAGCGAAACATCTCACCACCGCTCGGGGGTGCGTCAGGGAGATCCTTCGCTGCGCTCAGGATGACAAGCTGGGCGCCGCTACTCTTGATCGAGCTCGAAGGCAGCGTGCAGGGCGTTCACGGCCTCGTCGGCCTGGCTCGCCGAGATGATGCAGGTGATCCGGATGTCTGACGTGGTGATCATGTCGATGTTGATCCCAGCGCCGGCCAGCGCCCGGAACATCCGTGCGGCATAGCCTGGGGCACTCTGCATGCCGGTCCCGACCACCGACACCTTGGCCAAGTCCTCGGAGTGGTCCAGCCCGGACGCGCCGATGCTCGGGACGATCGGCTCGACCAGCGCCGCCGCCCGGCTATGTTCGGCGCGGCTGACCGTGAACGAGAGGTCCGTCTTACCGTCCAGACTGGTGTTCTGGACGATCGTGTCGACGCTGATGGCGGCGTCCGCGAGCGGCATGAAGATGGCCGCCGCGACGCCCGGGCGGTCCGGGACGCCGACGATGCGAATCTTGGCGACGTCCGTGTCGTGGGCGATGCCCCGGACGTTCTTGCGTACTTCCACGTCTTCGATCCTGGTGATCAACGTGCCGGGCGCATCGGAGAAGCTGGAGCGTACCAGGATCGGCACGCCGTAGACCTCGCCGAGCTCGACGGCTCGGGGGTGCATCACGCGCGCCCCAAGGCTCGCCAATTCTAGCATCTCCTCGTAGGAGATCTGGTTGAGCTTGCGGGCGTTCGGCACAACTCTCGGGTCGGCGGTGTAGATCCCTTCGACATCCGTCAAGATCTCGCAGCGTTCGGCGCCAAGCGCGGCGGCGATCGCCACAGCGCTCGTGTCCGAACCGCCACGCCCGATCGTCGTGACGTCCAGGTCCTCGGTGATGCCCTGGAAGCCGGTCACGATCGGAATCCGGCCGTCGTCGAGCTCGCGGCGGATGCGCTCCGGGTGGATGTCCGTTATCCGGGCCTTGGTGAACAGGCGGGTGGTCCGGATGCCGGCCTGCGCCCCCGTCAGCGAGACCGCTTGCTGGCCACGGTCGATCAGCGCCATTGCCATGAGGCTCGCCGAGACCTGCTCGCCGGTGACCAGGAGCTGGTCCATCTCGCGGTCGTCCGGGTCGCGGGAGACCTGACGCGCTAGACCGATCAACTCGTCGGTCGTCTTGCCCATCGCCGAGACGGTGACCACGACGTCGTAGCCGGCGTCGGCCACGGCGGCGATCCGCTCGGCGGAGCGGGTGATGCGCTCGGCGCTGCCGACGGACGTCCCGCCGTACTTCTGCACGATCAGCCGTCTGGCCCCCTGGGTCGCCACACTTCCTCCCACAACCTATCCGGCGCAGTCAATGCTCGCGCCGTGCGCGGTGATCTCGGTCTGAATGATGCGGCCTGGCACCCCCGCGAGGCGGGCCGCCTTCGCCATCGCCGCGCCGATCTGGTCCGCCTGCCCCGGATCGACGAGCGCCAGCACCGACGAGCCGGCCCCTGACAGGAACGCACCGTGCGCACCGGCCTCGACCGCCGCGCCGATCAGCTTCGGCAGGGCCGGAAAGATCGCGCTGCGCGGCGGCTGGTGGATCGCGTCCTCGGTGGCGGTCCGCAGCAGGTCCGCGCGGCCGGTCGCCAGTGCCGCCACGAACAACGATGCCCGGCTGATGTTGTGGACGGCCGTCTCGAGCGAGACGTCAATCGGCAGCAGGCCCCGGGCGGCATGCGTGTCCATCGGGAAGTCCGGCACGTAGACGGTCGTCGCGAGCGGGAGCGAGACCGGGACCCGGACGTGCTCCAGGCCGCGCGGGCCGGTCACACAGACCTGAACGCCGCCGAACAGGCAGGCCGCGATGTTGTCCGGGTGACCCTCCAGCTCGGCGCCCAGCGCGAACAGCTCCTCCATCGTGAACGGGTCGCCGAGCAGCCGATTCCCGAGCAACAGCCCGCAGGCCCGCGCCGCGCTGCTGCTGCCGAGCCCACGAGACGGCGGGATCACGTTCTCGCAGCGCAGCTTGAGCGGCGGCGGCTTCGTGCCGTGCAGCCGGTAGACGGCCGAAATCGAGCGGTAGACCTCGTTGCCCTGGTCGCCGGGCAGGTGCGCGGCACCCTCGCCAACGACCTCGACCTGAACGCCATCGTCAGACGGCCAGGCCTGCACGACGTTCGCGACGTCCACGGCCAGGCTGAGACAATCGTAGCCGGGACCAAGGTTGGCGCTGGTGGCAGGAGCCCGTACGGTTAGCACGGACGGGGATTATGGGGTCTCCGGTCCCGCTCTGCCCACGCGACCCCGTGTTTGGTTGACGACTAGCTCGCCCGGCGCGATAGTGGAGTCACCGCGAGGAGCGGTGCTGACCACCACAAAGTCGTGGGGAGACTGAGCCATGACGAGCCTGCACGTTGGCGACACTCGGGCTGCCGAAGGCGTGATCGACGACGCTGCGATGCAACGGCTGCGGGAGCACGTTCGCGGATCGGTCATCCGCCCTGGCGACGACGGCTACGACGACGCCCGCAAGATCTGGAACGGCATGATCGACCGCCGGCCCGGCCTGATCGTCCGCTGCGCCGGCGTCTCGGACGTGATCGACGCCGTCAACTTCGCCCGCGCGCACGATCTGCAGATCGCCGTGCGTGGCGGCAGCCACAGCGCGGCCGGCCACGCGATGTGCGACGGCGGCCTGGTGATCGACCTGGCCGGCCTCAAGGGCGTACGCATCGACACCGGGGCGCGAACGGTCCAGGCCCAGGGCGGCCTGATCTGGGGCGAGCTCGACCACGAGACCCAGGCGCTCGGTCTCGCCACGACCGGCGGGACCGTCTCCAACACCGGCATCGGCGGCCTGACGCTCGGCGGCGGCCTGGGCTGGCTGATGGGGAAGCACGGCTTCGCCTGCGACAACGTCCTCTCCGCCGACGTCGTCACCGCCGACGGCACCCTCATCACCACCGACGCCGAGCAGCACGCTGACCTGTTCTGGGCGTTGAAGGGCGGCGGCGGGAACTTCGGCGTCGTCACCTCGATTCAATACCAGCTCCACCCGGTTGGGCCGATGGTGCTGGGCGGGATGGTGCTCCACCCGCGTGCCGCCGCGAAGGACGTCCTCCGCTTCTACCGCGACTACTGCCGGACGCTCCCAGATGAGGCCGAGGCGTACGCCGCCCTGCTGACCTCGCCGGACGGCGACCCGATCACGGCGATCTTGCTCGGCTACAACGGCGATCTGGACGAGGGCGAGCGGGTGCTGGCGCCGGCCAGGCAGTTCGGCACGCCGATCGCCGATCTGGTCTCGCCGATGCCGTACGTCAAGCGCCAGACGCTGATCGACGACCTCGGCGTCCACGGGATTCACCGCTACTGGAAGTCCGGCTTCATGCCGGAGCTGGGCGACGACTTCATCGACCAGGCCGTCGAGCGCGCCGAGACGATGACCTCGCCGATGTCAGTCGTCGGCCTGTTCGACGTTCACGGCGTCGCCGCCCGGGTCGATCCGAGCGCGACGGCGTTCGGGCTGCGCGGCGCGCAGTGGGACTTCGACATCATCTCGCAGTGGACCGACCCAAGCCTGGCGGACGAGCAGGTCCGCTGGACCCGAAGCTTCTGGTCAGAGGTCGAGCCGTTCGCGACCGGCGGCGTCTACGTCAACCACATCGCCGCCGACGAGCCGGGCAGGGTCCACGCCGCGTTCGGCGCCAACTACGACCGGCTGCTGGCGGTGAAGCGCCAGTACGACCCGAACAACCTGTTCCGCCTGAACCACAACATCGACCCGACGTAGCCACATCGCCCTTGCGCCCCTCCCCCCGACGCCCTCTCCATCGCGATGGAGAGGGCGTCGGGGGGAGGGGCTCCTCCTACCGAGGCACGAACGTGCCCTGGGCCTTGTGCTCCTCGCCGTCCACCATCGCGATCGCCTCGACGGTGACCGGGAAGCCGGCCGTCGCGTCGCCGACGTTGAACACGATCATCGCCTCGCCGATCTCGTTGGTCGCCACGGTCGCGTCGCCGGCCGGGAACCGCTCCTGAACTGTCCGGTAGTACGCGATCAGGTGGACCGGAGCGCCGACGACCGGACGGTTCTCGTCGCCGCGCGTCAGCTTCATCACCACGTTGATCTCGGAGCGGCGTGGCGGCGTCGGGTTGCTCACCCGCACGCTCGACCGGACCGGACCGGTCGCGGCGGGTTTCGCGGCGGCCGTTGGCGCCGTGGTCGCGGCCGGCGAGGGCAGCGTGACGGCCGGCACGATCACCTGGCGCGGCGTCGGCGTTGGCGCGGCCAGCACCGGCACCGGCGAGGCCGTCGGGACCGTGCGCGGACGCACCGGCAGCCCGAGCGCCGCACCCGCGTCCTGCAGCCCGCCCAGGTCGACGATGCTGCTGTTGCCAAGCACGGTATAACCCGCGTAGATCGCCACGATCACCACGCCGATGATCGCCACGGCTTCCAGCAGGCCGCGCGGCGCCCGGGGTCGCCATCCTGGCGCACCACGCTTCGAACGCTGACCCCGGCTCGAGCCGGGCGGCAGCGCCGTCGAGTCGTCCAGCAGTTGCTCCTCGCGGACGGCCTGCTGGTAGTAGTAGAGCCGGGCGCGCTGGCGATCGTAGTCCGCGCGGCGGTCCGGCTTGCCCAGGATCTCGTAGGCGGCGTTCAGCTCCGCCAGCTGGCGGGCAGCGCGGCCCGGCCGCCAACCCGCGTCAACTAGCTTCGCGGCCTTCTTCCGGTAGGCGTAGCGAATGATGTCGTCCGAGGAGCGCGCGTCGACGCCGAGCACAGCGTACAGGTCCGGAATCCCGGGGATCGCTTCAGGCGGCTCGTCGATCATCGACGCGGCCGCAATCGGCTCGTACAGCGTCTGCGAGTCCGGCGAGACGGCCTCTGGTTCGGCCGGCGTCCCGACGCCGTTCTTCGACTTTCGGGAGAAGAAACCGGCCATCAGCGGCCTCCCCTATTGCCCCACGGGACGACCCGCCGCCCGAGTGTAGCACACGCCCGCCACATCCTCATGCTCCGTAGCCCCGCTCGCCGAGCGCCCGTTCGGCAGCCTCACGATCGTTCCAGGGGCGCCGCTCATTCCCGACGAGCATCCGCCGCTCGTGGCCCTTCCCCGCCAGCAGGACGGTGTCGCCCGGGCGGGCACGATCCAACAGGTGCCCGATCGCCGATGCCCGGTCCAGGTCGATCGAGAAGTCGCGCCCGCGCTTCTTGCCAGCCTCGGTAGCGCCAGCCGCGATCCGCTCGGCGATCTCGGCCGGGTCCTCGTGGAGCGGATCGTCCATGCTGATGACGAAGTAGTCGCTCAGCTCGGCGGCGATCCGCCCCATCGTCGGGCGGTTGGCCGGGTCGCGCTCGCCGGCGTGCCCGAACACCACCATCAACCTGCCACCTGTGTGCGGCCGGAGCGTCCGCAGGGCGTTCTCCAGCGCCTGGGGCGTGTGCGCAAAGTCGACCACCACCAGGTACGGCTGGCCCCGGTCGATCCGCTCCATCCGGCCGGGCACCGGCGCCGTCTCGGCCGCGGCTTCGACGACGTGGTCGAGCGTCGCGCCAAGCTCCAGCGCGGCCGTCGTCGCGGCGAGCCAGTTCGCGACGTTGAACCGACCGAGCAACCGCGACGTCACCTGCGCCTCCCCGCGCGGCGTGACCAGCCTGAACGTCGCGCCGCGCTCGCCCAGACGCACGTCGCGTGCCATCACGTCGGCGGCCCGCTCGATGCCGTACGTGAGGACTTCAGTAGGACAATGCTGGCGCATCACCGCCGAGGCCGGGTCGTCCGCGTTCACCACGCCAGCGCGCCGCCCGGACTTCGACGCCGGCTCGCCGAGCATCTCGAACAGCCGCGCCTTCGCCCGCGCGTACTCCTCCATCGTGCCGTGGAAGTTCAGATGCTCGGGGCTCAGGTTGGTGAAGATGGCGAGGTCGAGCTCGCAGCCGCGCACGCGATCCAGCGCCAGCGCGTGCGAGCTGACTTCGAGGATCGCCGTCTCGACGCCGTCGCCCGCCATCTCGGCCAGTACCTCCTGGACGCGGTCGGCCTCGGGCGTCGTGTGGTCCAGCGTGTTCGGGCGCACCTCGTCGCCGATCTTGACGTCGACGGTCGTCAGCCAGCCGGTCCGCTGGCCGGCCCGGTCGAGGATGGCGGCCAGCAGCCGCGTCGTCGAGGTCTTGCCGTCCGTGCCGGTCACGCCGACCAGCCGCAGGTGGCGCGATGGGTGCCCTCGAAGCGCCGCTGCGAGATCGGCGAGGGCCGGGCGCGTGGACGGCACGACCAGCAGGGCGCGGTCCGGCGGCAGCTCAACGGGCGCGTCGGCCACCACGCCGAGGGCGCCGCGCTCGAGCGCCTGGGGGATGTACGCCCGCGCGTCATGGCGCTCGCCGGGGATCACCACAAACAAATCGCCGGGCTGGACCCGCCGCGAGTCGTGGACCACACCACGAACCTGGGCGGCCGGATCCCCCTGCACGAGGGTGGCGCCTGGGACATCGTGGAGCAAGTCTGAGAGACGCACGGCACTCCGTATAATGAAGGTTACGTCCACCGTAATGACGGTGTCATTCGTCACAGCCGATGAATGAACTCGTCACAATGGTCGCACGCCCGGACCAACCGTGACAGTTTCCTCGTCCTCGACGATCAACGCCCTCGCACAGGAGCGGCCGAAGCTGGCTGAGCAGCTCCGCCTGCTGCCGGACCGGCCTGGGGTCTACCTGTTCAAGGACGGGCGCGGCCGGCTGCTCTACGTCGGGAAGGCCGAGTCGCTCCGGGACCGCGTGCGATCGTACTTCCAGGCGAGCACCAGCTTCGACCAGACCCACCAGCCGAAGCTGAAACAGATGACACTCCAGGCACAGTCGGTCGAGTACATCCTGACCGAGTCGCCGATCCAGGCGCTGATCTGGGAGAACGACCTCGTCCGCAAGGAGCAGCCGCGCTTCAACACCAAGCTCCGCGACGACAAGCACTACCCGTACATCCGGATCGACGTCCAGAACCCGTGGCCGGTCGCCCGGGTCAGCCGCCGGATCGACAAGGACGGCGCCCGCTACTTCGGGCCGTTCCCCCACGCGACCTCGGTGCGCCAGACGCTCGACACCCTCAGCCGATTGTTCCCGCAGATCCTGTGCAGCCGGACGATTACCGGCAACGACCCGCGCGCCTGCCTCTACTACCACATCAAGCGCTGCCCGGCCCCCTGCATCGGCGCCATCGACAACCCGGACTACCGCGAGCTGGTGGACGGCATGGTCCGCTTCCTGGACGGCAAGAAC
>Ga0114129_10009870_pt1 | contig 13610 bp, 11 predicted proteins | sample RhiMetdeltSRZDD1_FD_80071 | JGI IMG/M metagenome (GOLD analysis project Ga0114129, IMG submission 80071) | Populus rhizosphere microbial communities from Tennessee, USA - Rhizosphere MetaG P. deltoides SRZDD1 (version 2) (version 2) | ecosystem: Host-associated > Plants > Roots > Rhizosphere >...
ATCGCCGGTTCCGCGATTCTGACATGTTTCTCCGTAATGCCGTGTTCCGTCAATTGTCGTGGAATGAGATAGCGCTGTGCGATGCCGAGTTTCTCTTCCTCGGTGTAACCGGGGATCTCGATGATCTCCATTCGATCGCGCAACGCAGGAAGAATCGGATCGATCAGATTCGCAGTGGTAATGAACATCACCTCGGAGAGATCGAACGGCACCCCAAGGTAGTGGTCCGTAAACGAGCTGTTCTGCTCTGGATCGAGCACTTCGAGTAGGGCGGCCGAAGGATCACCGCGAAAATCCATTCCGACCTTGTCGATTTCGTCGAGCATAAACACAGGATTGTTCGTTCCGGCCTGTTTCATGCCTTGAACGATGCGGCCTGGTAAGGCACCGACATAGGTCCGCCGGTGGCCCCGGATTTCCGCTTCGTCCCGCACGCCGCCAAGACTGATGCGAACGAACTCACGGCCCAGCGCACGGGCGATCGATTTGCCCAGGGATGTCTTGCCGACACCGGGTGGCCCGACAAAACAGAGAATCGGCCCTTTCATCTTCTCCTTGAGCTTTCGAACGGCAAGATATTCGAGGATCCGCTCCTTGACCTTTTCGAGATCGTAATGGTCTTCGTTGAGAACTTTATGTGCGGCCTTGAGGTCCAGGTTGTCCTTGGATTTTTTGGACCAGGGCAGCTCCACCATCCACTCGAGGTAGGTGCGGACAGTCGCGGACTCGGCCGTGTCGGGATGCATTTTCTCCAGTCGCTTGAGCTGCTTTTCCGTTTCCTTCAGGACCTTTTCGGGCATCTTGGCGTCTTTGACGCGCTTGCGGAATTCCGCAATTTCCTCGGTCCGCTCATCGAGTTCACCCAGTTCCTTTTGGATCGCCTTGAGTTGCTCGCGGAGAAAGTACTCTCGCTGGGTCTTATCCATCTCCCCCTTCGCCTGGGCCTGGATCTTTTGCTGCATCGAGAGGACTTCGACTTCCTTCGCCAGTATTTCGCTGATCTGCCGGAGACGTTTGAGCGGATCGGTGATCTCCAACACCGACTGGGTCACTTCAACCTTGAGGCCCAAATTGGAGGCGATCATGTCGGCGAGACGACCCGGATCCTCCAGGTTCTCGATGACGACCATGACGTCAGGGATCAAGACTTTGCCCAGACTGACAATCCGTTCGATCTGTTCTTTGACCGTCCGCATGACGGCTTCGCTCTCGAGCGTGGAGCTTGGAGCCTTGCTCTCGCTGATTTTATCGATCCTCACCGAATAGTAAGGGTCGGTCTGGATATAGCCGGAGATCTTCGCTTTAGAGAGTCCTTGCACGAGGATCTTAATTCGCTCATCGGGTAGCTTCAGCATCCGCATGATGATGCCCACGGTGCCGATCACGTGGATATCGTCCGGTGTAGGATTTTCGACATCCAGTGCCTTTTGCGTGGCCAGGAAGATCATGCGATTGCCCGCCAGCGCGGCTTCGATCGCCTTGATTGACATCTCACGGCCTACGAACAGGGGCAATACCATGTAGGGGAACACCACGATATCGCGGACCGGAAGTAGTGGAAGCTGCTCTGGAATCTCGACGTTTTGCGGCGGTGTCAGGTCTTGCTCGATTGATTCGCTCATCGGACTTCTCTCACGATCTTGGTTTGGCGCCGAGTATATCTTCGCAAAAATGCGGAGGCTAGGCTTTGCTGGTGCGGCGATGTTCGCCGGATGACTCAGTGCGGCTTCGAAGATATTCAGCGAAGTCCGCGCCCAACGAAGGATTTTTCAAGGCAAACTCGACTGTCGCAATCAAAAATCCCAACTTGTCACCTGCATCGTACCGGTTCCCCTTTACTTCAAGGGCATACATCGGAGAGGCTTTGGCCAATTCTCTGAGTGCATCCGTCAGCTGAATCTCACCGTTCTTCCCGGGCTTGGTTTTCCGCAAGATCGGGAAAATCTCTGGCGGCAAAATGTACCGGCCGATGACGGCGAGGTTCGACGGCGCATCGGATGGCGCAGGCTTTTCGACGAGGTCTACCACCCTATAGAGGCCGTCCGATATCCGGTCCGGTGACACGATACCGTAACGGTTCACTTCGTGGTGGGGAACCTCTTGAATGCCCAGCACAGCCCCACGCCGCTTCTTATAGGTGTGGATGAGTTGAGCCAGACTGGGGACCGGCGCATCAATGATTTCGTCTCCCAACATCACGGCGAAGGGTTCATCGCCGATGAGATGTTGTGCGCAGAGCACGGCATGGCCGAGGCCGAGCGCTTCCGACTGACGCACGTAACAGAAATTTGCCAGATTGGAGATGTGTCTGATCTGGCTCAGGAGCTGGCCCTTGCCATTGCCTTTGAGGTTTTCTTCCAACTCGACGGAACGATCAAAATGGTCCTCGATTGCTCGTTTGCCACGGCCCGTGATTACGATGATGTCCTCGATGCCGGAAGCGACGGCTTCTTCCACAGCATATTGGATCAACGGTTTGTCGACCAGCGGAAGCATTTCTTTCGGAGAGGCTTTTGTCGCGGGAAGGAATCTGGTACCGAGCCCGGCGGCAGGGAGAATGGCTTTGCGAACTTCCGCTCGTGACATGATGGGATAGTATGTGATGGGATAGGTGAAGTCAAGGAAACGAGGATGTAGAGAAAGTCCGCACCGAATGACGCGATTTGGGCCAATCCCGCTTTACATTGAAATACTTGCCCCATATAATCCGAACGTTTCTCACACAGTGGTTCGTGGCTGATGCTGCGACGTCGCGCGCTCGCATGCATCTCACGTCAGCAACCTTCATTGTTGCCGTCATCGACGCCCCCGGGTATGCGTTCATGACTACGGGGCCTCAGGTGAAGGGCGTCAGATCTCCACTGATTGGAGCCTTCAATGCCGTCATTATGCTCGGTGGGTTTTTCGGGAGTGTTCTGCTAGTGAAGGAGGTGTCGTCCTTACAGGGCGTACGCTGGTTCCTGCTCTTACTCCTCGCAATCCTCCTCGGAGTCGGCCTCGTGCGTGAGGCGGCGGCTCAGCCGGTAGCACCGAAAGTGGCTTCGATCGACATTCGCGGGAACAAAAAGATTGAGCTCCCCGCTATCCAGGGACGATTGACTCTGAAACCCGGCGATCCTTATACCGCCGAGAACGTCCGTGGCCAGATCAAAATCCTCTATGAAACCGGGTACTTCGAAGACGTCCAGGTCGAGACTGATTCAACACCCGAGGGCATCGCTCTGACCTTCCTTGTTCATGAGAAACCATTCATTACCGAGATTGTCTTCGATGGCAATGAGGAGTTGAGTGACGACAAGTTGAAGGAGAAGATCACGATCAAGAGCCAAGCGTTTCTTGACCAGCAGCAGGCCAAGGAGAGCGCCGAGAAAATCCGCTTGGCTTACCAGGAGGATGGATTCTTTAACGCTCAGGTCATCCCGGTGGTGCAGACGTTGGATGAAGACCGCAAGCGCCTGACGTTTTTCGTGAAAGAGGGCGATAAGGCCAAAATCAAGACTGTGAATTTCGATGGCATGCGGGCGGCGAGCAAGGACGACATGTTCAAGGTGATGGCGACGCGAGAATGGATTCCTTGGTATGGACTCTTTACGCAGATGAAACTGCCGTCCTTTCTCTCCGATGCCGGTGTCCTCAAGCGGGAGGAGATGAACAACGACGTCGAGCGGATCAGAGAAGTGCTGCTAAACAAAGGATATCTCAACGCGCAGGTCGGGCTGCCCGCCGTCGAGCTGAGCGAAGACAAGAAGTGGTTCGTTGTGACATACGCCATCCTCGAGGGAGAGCCGTTCACAGTTGCCGAAGTAGGGTTCCGGGGCAACACGGTATTTGAAGAGCCGGAGCTTCGCGACAAGATGAAGATCAAGCCAGGAGAAATCTTTCAACGACAGAAGATCCGGGACGAAATCACCCGTTTGACCGATCTGTACGGCAGCAGAGGTTATGCCTTTGCCGATGTTTCGCCTAATGTGAATCCCAATAATGAGGAACGTACCGCCACCATCATCCTCAATATCAAAGAAGGGGAGATGATGCGGATCCGCCAGATCAACGTGTATGGCAACGACAAAACCAAGGACAACGTCATTCGCCGGGAACTGCGGGTTGACGAACAGGATGTCATCGATACGCCGTCCCTCAAGCGGAGTTTTCAACGCCTCAACAATCTCAACTTTTTTGAAACCGTGGAAATCCTGCCGCAGCAGGTAGAGCCGGACAAAGTCGATTTGAACGTGCGAGTGAAAGAAAAGCCGACCGGCCAGTTCAGCATCGGCGGCGGATTCAGCACATTGGACAAATTGGTGGCCATTGCCGATATTACCGAAGGGAATCTTGGCGGCAACGGGTGGATGGGCCGTATTCGTGGACAGCTCGGCCAGCAGAGGACCCTCGGACTCATTACCTTCCGCAATCCCTATCTGAACGACTCGTTGACGTCCATGCAGATCGACGTGTACCGCAGTATGACCAACTACGTTACCTACTTTGAAAAGAAAGGCGGGGCGAGTCTCACATTCGGCCGGTGGCTTTCGGAGTATGTGAGCGGAAGTATCAGTCTGGTTGCGGAACAACTCGATTTCAGTGATCCGAATAACACCTGCGGTATTAGTCCGACCCTGTTTGTCTGTCAGCAGCTGGGATATCAGACAACGACCGGATTCAGAACGTCATTGGCTCGTGATACCAGGGACTATTATCTGGATCCGCGGACCGGGTGGCGAACAAGCGTAGGATTCGATCTCGGGACTCCGTATTTGGGAGGCACCAACAATTTCTATAAATATTATTTCGATGTGATCAAGTATACTCCACTTGTTTATGACACCCGTTTCTCGATTCATGCTCGATATGGGCAGGCGCAGGGTCTCCATGGCAAACCGGTTCCCCTCACCGAATTGTTTTTCGTCGGTGGTATCAATACGATGAGAGGCTTTGTCTTCGGCCGAGCGGGGCCGGTTGACCCGGTAACCGGATCGCTCCTCGGGGCCAATAAAGAGCTCATTTTCAATAACGATTTTATCTTTCCGATCTCCACGGAAGCGAAACTCAACGGCGTGATCTTCTTCGACTGGGGGAAAGGCTTTGCCGCAAACGAGCCGCTGTCATTGGACTTGCGGACGGCGGCAGGACTTGAAGGGCGGTGGATTTCGCCCTTCGGGCCCTTACGGGCAGCCTACGGTATCAATCTATCGCCGCGTCAAGGTGAGCGCAAAGGGGTGTTTGAGTTCACGATTGGCTCCCTCTTCTGATCCGAAGGGATAGCACAATGTCCGTGTACTATCTGAAGGCGGTCCAGCACTGGCAACGGCTCTTGGCGATCGGTCTGACCGTTGCGGTCGTCACGGCAGCGGGCTGTTCCAGTCCCAAGATCGAGGGCAAGATCGGCCTCGTTGATCCGACGCGGTTACTGAACGAGTCGAATGCTGGCAAGAAGGCGAAAGATTCGCTGAGCGCCTTTGCAAAAAATCGACAGACGTTGATTGAGATGGAAGAAAAGGAATTGCGTCGCATGGAGGAAGATTTTATCAAGCAGGCCAGCGTGCTCAGCCCCGCCGCCAAAAGCGAACGGGAACAAGCCTTCCGGCGCCGCATGGCAGAGTATCAGCAGAAAGCCGCGGATCTGAATCGGGAGGTGCAGGAAAAACAGAAAGATGTGCTGGATGCCTTCCGTGATAAAGTGGAGGCCGTCGTCGGCAAAGTGGCGAAACGAAATGGGTTGCAGGTCGTAATCGACAAGGGACGGGGTGGTCCCACTATTTTCGGCGTTGAGGAACTCGACATCACCAATCAAGCCATCGATGAGTTCAATAAAGAGTACCCGTAACGGACCATCCGATTGGGCGCCTAGAAGAGGGAGGAATTGACGATGAGTAGTAGCAGGAAAACCATGTATCTAGTGAGTATGGCCGTCTTTTGGTGGGCCATGTCATCGATGGGGCTGGCAGCCGAACCAGTGAGAGTCGGAGTCATGGATCAGCAACTGGTCATAGAGAAGTCCAAGGCGGGCAAACGGGCGTTGGAAGAGTTAAAAACCTATTCGACGACCAGACAGAAAATCATCAATGCCGATGATCAGGAATTGAAGGAGTTGGAGCAGACGATTCAAGATGGCAAGCTCAGCGAGACGGCGAAGCAGGAAAAGCAGAATCAGTTCCAGTCCAAGCTCGAAGCCTATCAGCGACGCCTGGCCGACTTCAACCGCGAAATCCAGCAGAAACAGCGCGAGATGGTTAGCGAATACATGAAAAAGGTTCAAGATGCAGCCCAAGTGGTCGCGCAAAGGGAAGGCTACATTGCTGTCATCGATAAGGGGAACGAGGGGATCCTCAAGATCGTGATCTATTACCAGCCTGGATTGGATGTGACCGACTTGGTGGTAAAGGAATTCGATAGACAAAATAAATAGTGATGAAAAGCGAGAACACAGATGGCGGTTCTGCTCTGCTCCAGCGAGAGCTCAAACCGCATGGTCTGTCAGCGCCCGGCTGCGCAACTTGGTCCATTCCGGACTGCATCCAAACGGACCTTCAAACAGTGCTCGTCGTCGCTACCGCGACCGCGCTACCAGCCCATGCGAGGCCTCGCATGTCGCAGGCAAGACCCGCCATTTCCCCCATCGAACTGGGGACAGGTGAGCGGGATAAGAGGAACTAGGAGGGGCCGCGATGTCCGTGATGGAACAAGCCGAAATTCAAGCACTCTTGCCTCATCGGTATCCTTTTTTGCTCGTCGATCGGATCCTCGAATTGGATCCTGATCGTCGAATCGTTGGCATCAAGAATGTCACGGTCAATGAACCGTTCTTCCAAGGGCATTTTCCTGGACGGCCGGTGATGCCGGGGGTCCTAATTCTGGAAGCGATGGCGCAGGTCGGTGGATTGTTGGCATTCAAGTCGCTGGGAGCCGCGTCAAGGCCGGTCGTCTATTTAACGGGCGTCGATGGGGCGAAGTTTCGTAAACCCGTCGTTCCTGGAGATCGCCTGCGTTTTGAGATTGACGTGGTCAAGAAGCGGCCGCCCTTCTGGAAAATGCAGGGTAAGGCATTCGTCGAAGCGGAGTTGGTCTGTGAAGCTGAAGTCACTGCCATGGTGACAGAGGAAAAGGAGATGACGTGAATGGTGAGAATTGTGAACCATGAGGGCTCGATACTCGACGAATACTGACGAATAACGTTCACAGGAGGTTCAGCGTGCAAATTGATCCACATGCGATTGTCCATCCGAAGGCGAAGCTCGCCGCCGACGTAGCGGTGGGGCCGTTTTGCGTTGTGGGAGAGCACGTCACGATTGGGAAAGGGACGCGACTGCTCTCTCACGTGACGGTCGAAGGCTGGACAAGTATCGGCGAACGATGCGAACTGCATCCTTTTGTATCAATCGGTGGTCCTCCCCAACACTTGGGCTACAAGGGGGAGCCAACAAAGGTAGTGATAGGAGACGACAATGTGTTCCGGGAGTACGTCACGGTCAATCGGGGGACGGAGCAGGGTGGTGGGGTGACGTCGATCGGTGACAAGAATTTTCTCATGGCCTATTGCCATGTGGCACACGATTGCCGTTTGAGCAGCCATTTGATCATGGCCAATGCGGCCAGCCTGGCAGGACACATCACCATTGGCGACCATGCGATCATCGGTGGGTTGTCCGGCATCCACCAGTTCGTCCGTATCGGTGCCTATGCAATGGTCGGCGGTTGCTGCGCCCTAGGACAAGACCTCCCGCCGTTCATGCGTGCTGCCGGAGGCTACCGTGCGCGCATGTATGGACTGAATTCCGTCGGGTTGCGCCGTCATGGATTTTCCGCCGATCGGGTGGCGGTGTTGAAACGGGCCTACGACATCTTGTTCAGATCCGGCCATCGTATAGCCGAAGCCGCAAGACTCGCGAAGGCGGAATTTGGTGATCAACCGGACGTGATGACCGTGCTCTCCTTTCTGGATGGCACCAAGCGAGGCATCTGCCGATCAGTGGGCAAAGACGAGGAAGATGAGGAGTAGTGTTCCGTGACGCAGATACCACACATCAAGAGCGGTGAACGGCTGGGACTGATCGCCGGGAATGGGCGGTTTCCGATCATCTTCGCCGACAACGCCAGGAAGTTGGGGTATCACGTCTCGGCTGTGGCTCATGAGGGCGAAACGGATCCGGAGTTGGCGAATCATGTCGACCGTATCCACTGGATTAAGATCGGTCAGCTCAACAAGCTCATCAATGCCTTCAAGGCCGATCTGGTGCATCAGGCCGTCATGTTGGGCGGGATCAAGAAGACGCACGTGTTTACCACCGTGCGTCCGGATTTCCGCGCGTTGGCCCTGGCAGCCAGGTTAGCGCTCTGGAAAGACGATGATATTCTGCGGGAACTTGCCAGGGAACTGGAAAAGGAAGGCATCAGGATTTGCGAATCGACATTCGGACTCGAGGGGATTCTCGCGCAGGAAGGAACGTTGACGAGCCGGGAGCCCAGCGAAAAGGAATGGGAAGACATTCGTTATGGATGGGATGTCGCCTATGACATTGGCCGGCTCGACATCGGCCAATGTGTTGTCGTGAAAGACCGCGTCATCGTGGCGGTCGAAGCCGTCGAAGGGACCGACGAAGCGATCAAACGAGGCGGTCAATTGGCCAAAGACGGCGCGGTCGTGGTCAAACGTTGCAAACCGCAACAGGACTTGCGATTCGATCTTCCCGCCGTTGGCCCTCGCACGATCGACATCATGGCATCGGTCAAGGCTTCGGTGCTGGCAGTGGAGGCAGGACGCACCATCCTATTGGATGGCGATCTGATGCTACAGAAGGCACAGGCGTCTCGGATTGCGGTTGTGGGGCTGGTCAAACCTGATCGGAGCGGAGGATCGTAAGCTTGTGACACCGTTGAAAGCGGGTGTGATCGGCGTTGGACACCTCGGCCAACATCACGCACGTCTCTATGCCTCCCTGCCCGGCTCGCGTCTGATTGGGGTCATGGACCAATCGGCGGAACGGGCTAAACTCATCGCCGATCGGCATGGCGCCCGCGTGTTTCCGTCAATTGAGGAGTTGTTACCTCACATTGACGTGGTCAGCGTGGCGGTGCCGACGTCGGCTCATCATGCGGTTGCGAAAACGTGTTTGCTGGCCGGTAAGCATGTGCTCGTGGAGAAACCGCTGGCCGTGACGCCGGAGGAAGCCCAGGATCTTGTTCGTCTGGCACATCAACAACACTGCCGGCTACAAGTTGGTCACAGCGAACGCTTCAATCCCGTGATGCAGGTGATGCGTCCACACATCGGCCGGCCGGTCTTTATCGAATGCCACCGCCTCAGTAGTTTCAGCGAGCGAGGCACCGACGTCGATGTGGTTCTTGACCTAATGATCCATGATCTGGACATGGTGCTCTCTTTCAATCCGGGCCAAGTCGAAGATGTGCAGGCGGCCGGCGTGCCGGTTCTGTCGTCAACGATCGATATTGCCAATGCGCGTATTCAGTTCAAGAATGGATGTGTGGCGAACCTCACGGCCAGCCGTGTGTCGACCAACAAGATGCGTCGTCTCCGGCTCTTTCAACGTGACAACTATGTATCCATCGACTTCCAGACCAGGCAGGGCATGATCTGCCGGCGCGAAGCCGGCAAAGGCACCAAGCCTTCGATCGAAATCGAGCAACTGCAAGGCGATGAAGAAGAACCATTAAAACTCCAGCTCGAATCGTTTCTCCATGTCGCCGCGGCAGGGACACGACCGGTGGTGTCCGGCGAAGACGGCGCGGCTGCCCTGGACCTGGCCTATCAGGTGTTAGCAGCCATCGAAACGTTTGTGAGCCGGAATCAACAAGCAGGCTGAGTCTTGTCGATCCATGCCACGAATCTTAATTGTCACCGGTGAAGCCTCGGGGGATCTTCACGGAGCCCATTTGGCAAAAGCGATCGCCGCACAGGACGCCACTGCACAATTGGTTGGGATCGGGGGACCAGGCATGAGAGCGGCCGGAGTCACCATGATCCCGGGTGTGCCACAGCTAGACCTTGTCGGCTTGATCGGGCTGTCTGCTGTCCGTGCGATAATTCAGCGAGTGCGCGCGATCCGGCGCGTGCTGAGAGCCGAGCCGTGGGATCTCGTCGTCTTCATTGACAACCCTGGGATGAATCTACGTTTGGCGCGTATGGCCAAGGCTGCAGGGCGCCGGGTGCTCTATTATATTGCTCCGCAAATATGGGCGTGGCGACCAGGTCGGATGAGATGGATTCAACGCCGAGTCGACCATATGGTGGTCATACTGCCGTTTGAGCTGGAGCTCTACAGACGTGCCGGTGTCCGCTGCACGTTCGTCGGCCATCCGTTGCTTGACTCCGTGGCGCCGGAGTACGATCGTGCGTCCCTCCGCCGCAGATTTAATTTGAATGAGTCGGCTCCGGTGATCGGACTGTTTCCCGGCAGCCGAGTGGCCGAAGTCAATATGCTCCTACCCGTCCTGCTTCAAACAGCGGCGGAACTGGTGAAGCGGGACCCGAAGACGCAGTTTATCCTGGCGCAGGCCTCGTCCATTGACGATACATTGCTCCACGACTTATTGCGGGAAAACCCGGTACCGGTGCTGGTAGTCAAAGATCAGGCAAGCGAGGCGATGGCGGTCTCGGATCTTTTGTTGGTCGCGTCAGGAACGGCGACACTGCAGGCCGCTGTTGTCGGCACGCCCATGATCCTGCTGTACAAAACCACGCTGCCCACCTACTGGGTCGCCCGTATGTGGATCCGTGTGAAGTGGATCGGCTTGGTCAATCTGGTTGCTGGCCGAACGGTCGTACCCGAACTGATTCAAGATGAGGCGACGGTCGAGCGTTTAACTCAGGAAGCCTGCCGCCTGCTGAACGATCGCCAAGCGTATAACGATATGAAAGACGGACTGCGCCAGGTCCGGCAGTCACTCGGTGATGCGGGCGCGTCATTCCGAACGGCCCAGGTGGTTCTCGCAGAATGTCGAGTTTAGATCGCTTCATTCGACTAGTGCGGTACCTCAAGCCCTATCGGCTGCGACTGTGTGCCGCGTTTGTCTGTTCCGGAATGGTCGCCGCGTCTTCCGGCGCATACGCCTGGTTGGTGAAACCGGTACTCGATGAAATTTTCATCAATAGAAACGAAGCGCTGCTGCTGGGCCTTCCCGTGGCTCTGTTCGCGATATCTGTCCTCAAAGGTGCTTTCAGCTATGGTCAAAACTATCTGATGAATTATGTCGGCAACCAGGTCATCACCGATATTCGTCAGGAACTGTTCAACAAGTTAATTCGATTACCGGTAACATACCACGACGCCAATACGTCGGGGCGTCTCGTATCCCGCGTCGTCAACGACGTGACGGTGATGGCCAATGCCGTCGCTGGCGTGCTGAAAGACGTATTTCAGCAAGGACTAACATTCCTCGCGATGTTGGGCGTGATTATCTACCAGAACTGGCGGCTGGGCGCAGTGTCAGTCATCGTCGTGCCCTTAGCAGTGCTCACCATGACTCGCATGGGCAAACGCCTGCGTGCATTGGCAGCGAGTGGGCAGGAACGCATGGGCGACATGGCCTCGACGCTGCAGGAAACCTTGTCGGGCATCCGCATGGTGAAAGCGTATGGTAGGGAAGAGGCCGAAGCCGAACGATTCAAAGCGAGCAATAAGGCCTTCTACGACACAAGGATGAAGGCAATTCAAGTTTCCTCGCTGGGATCGTCACACATGGAAGTGATCGGGGTGGTCGGAGTTGCGGCCATCATCTGGTACGGCGGCTCTCTCGTCATCAGCGGGGACATGACCCCTGGGGCGTTTTTCTCGTTCTTGACGGCGATGTTCATGGCCTTTACACCGATTCGCAAGTTGTCTGGCTCGAACAATGAGATTCAACAGGCTCTGGCGGCGGCGGAGCGGGTCTTCAGCGTCATTGATCTCCAAACAGAACAGGAGATCGATCGAGGCCGCTCGGACATGCCGCCGATCAGGCGATCGGTGGTCTATCAAGATGTGACGTTTCTCTACGAGGGGCAGACGGTTCCCGCAGTGTCCGATATCGATCTCGAGATCAAAGCCGGCGAAATGGTCGCACTCGTCGGAAGCAGCGGGAGCGGGAAGACGACATTGGCAAACCTGCTCCCTCGATTCTATGAACCGACCGCGGGACGTCTGTTGATCGATGGGGTCGATATTCAATCATTTACACTGGCCTCGTTGCGCGCCCAAATTGGTATCGTTGCCCAGGACGTCGTGCTCTTCGACGATACGGTACTCAACAACATCTCGTTCGGGCGGAAGGGTGCAACAGAGGCAGAGATCGAACAAGCGGCGAAATTAGCCTACGCGCACGACTTTATCGAAAGACTTCCACAGGGCTACCAGACGATGATAGGCGAGAGGGGCGTGAAGTTGTCGGGTGGAGAGCGCCAGCGGGTGGCTATTGCCCGTGCGATTCTCCGGGATCCTCCCTTGCTCATTCTCGACGAGGCGACGTCGGCGTTGGATTCCGAATCCGAACGGGTGGTCCAGCTGGCATTGAGCAATTTGATGGAGCATCGCACGACACTGGTCATTGCCCATCGGCTTTCGACGATTCAGCGTTCAGATCGGATCGTCGTGCTGAATCGGGGCACCATTGTCGAAATGGGAACCCATGACGAGCTGCTGCTTCGCGGTGGCCACTATAAGCGGCTGCATGCGATGCAATTTCAGGATGTGCCGGAATGAATAGCCAGTTTCTCAAACCAGTCGAAAACTGGTTGAAGCTCACGCTATTGCCTCCGATCGGTGCTGCAATCAGCCGTGGATTGGGACGTTCTATGCGTTTCGAATCGCGGGGGCAGGAACACGTGGATGCCCTTTATCGCGACGGTCGCAATATCATTCTGACCTTTTGGCATGCCCAGCAACTGATGATTCATTTCGGCTATCGCGGCCCTGGCGCGCATATTCTGATCAGCCAGCACCAGGATGGAGAAATCATTGCGCGGATCATGGCAAAATTAGGGCATGCTGCGGTGCGAGGATCCAGCACCAGAGGTGGTGTGTCAGCGCTGCGTGAGATGATTCGCATTGGCCGATCCGGCCAGGATGTGGTGGTCACGCCGGATGGTCCGAAAGGCCCGGCGCAAATCGTCAAAATAGGGGTGATTCAACTTGCGCGAGCTTCAAGGCTCCCGATCGTACCTTTAGCCTTCGCCTGCTCAAAAAAAAACACTTTGCCAGCTGGGATCGGTTCATGGTCCCGTATCCTGGGTCGCGCGGTCTCTTCCTTTGGGGGCCGCCCATTTGGGTGCCGGCGGACGGGGATGAGGCGCAATTGGAAGCATCCCGCGTTGAACTGGAATCTCTGTTGAATAGGCTGACTGCGCAAGCTGACGAAGCGGTGGACCAGACTGCGTCACCTCGTCATTGATGTATTACGTCTGGCGCACGAATCATGTGGCACCTCCTCTATAATGTGCTCTTAGTGATCGCGTCGCCGATCATTCTCGCCATACTCTTCGCCAAGCCACGTTGCCGCAAGGGATTGCGGCAGCGGTTCGGATTCAGCGCGCCGTCGATTACTCCTGATGCGAGGCCGTTGGTTTGGGTACATGCGGTTTCGCTCGGAGAAGTGGTGGCCATTACACCGTTGGTCAAAGA
>Ga0114129_10009872_pt1 | contig 13609 bp, 15 predicted proteins | sample RhiMetdeltSRZDD1_FD_80071 | JGI IMG/M metagenome (GOLD analysis project Ga0114129, IMG submission 80071) | Populus rhizosphere microbial communities from Tennessee, USA - Rhizosphere MetaG P. deltoides SRZDD1 (version 2) (version 2) | ecosystem: Host-associated > Plants > Roots > Rhizosphere >...
AAGGCTGGTAGGCGCGGGTGGACTCGAACCACTGACCTCCTCCGTGTCAGGGAGGCGCTCTAACCAACTGAGCTACGCGCCTATCTGTTGCGAATTCAGGCTTTAACCCGAACCGCCAGTATAAAGCAAAAAAGGCCGATCCCGCATGGATCGGCCTCGAAGATGTGCGCGGTGAACAGTTATCTGACCGCGTCTTTGAGAGATTTGCCCACGGAGAACCGGACGACACGGCGCTTCGGAATCTTGATGCTTGCGCCGGTCTGGGGATTCCGCGCGGTACGTGCCTTGCGGTGCGACGTCTTGAAGGTACCGAAGCCGACGAATGTGATCGACTCCCCCTTCTTCAACGACTTGGTGATGCCTTCGAGCAGCGATGCCATTGCAGCCGCTGCGCCCGCCTTCGACGAGCCGGTGTCCGCCGCGATCTTGGCGATGAGAGCCTGCTTGTTCATGGGACCTCCTCAGCGAAGCCTGAGGTTATACCACGGGCCACGGTTACGCCGCTTTTTTCTCGGCGAAGTACTGAAGCGCGCGCTGCAGGATCACATCAGTCGTCGGAGCGGGCGTGCCGAACTCGACGTCGGGTTCGTCGACGAGCACCTCGGGCTGCAGCCCTTTCTCGTGGATCAACGCGCCTCCAGGCGTGAGGTAGCGCAGATAGGAGAGGAGCATCGCGCTGCCGTCCGGCAGCTTGACGAGCCGCTGCTTCGCGGCGCTGCCGTGTGTATGTTCGCCGATCATCTCCGCGCGCTTGTTGCCGTCGAGCGCGGCGGCAAACACTTCGCCCGCGCGCGCCGTGCTCTGATCCACCAGCAGGACCACCGGCGCGGTGATCGCGCCGTCTCCGGGCTGGGCGGCAACGACGTCCTTGGCATTTGCCTTCGTTTCACGGATCGTGAGTGTCCCGGTCTTGACGAACAGGCGCGCGGCGCTCACGCCATCGTCGATGTCGCCCTTGGTCGCCCCGCGCAGGTCAATCACCAAACGGGCGGCGCCGGTTTTCGCGAGCGCGTCGGCGGCCTGCTTCAACTGGACCGGCGTACGCGTCGAGAATTCCATCACGTGAATGTACCCGGTCATGGGATCGGCCATCTTCGACGTCAGCTCGGGGCCCGCGATCCGCTCGCGCACGAGCTCCACTTCATGCGGATCCGCGGCGTTGCCGCGGATGACGAGGAGCGCGACCTTCGTGCCCAGCTGTCCGTGCAGGAGGCGGTCACCCTCGAAGACCGAGATGTCCTTGGTCGAACGCTTGTCGATCGCGCGGATGAAGTCCCCGGTACGGAGGCCGGCCTTGGCGGCCGGCGATCCGTCGCGGGCGGAGACCACGCGGAGGTAATATTGCCGGCTCAATTCGAGCCCGACGTCGGCCGGTCCAGCCGGGCTGCTCGATTCGTACGCGGATGCGAGAGCAGGTGGGAGAAACGCGCTGTCCGAATCCAGGTTGTCCGCGAGGCCGTTCATCGCGCCCTTCATCGCCTTCTTCACGTCCACTTCCTCGACGTAGTTGTTCAGGACGAGCGAGACGACGTCCTCGAACACCCGAAGGTGCTGATACGTGTCGTCGCGGGTCATCGCCTGGCCGAGGTAGCCGCCGATGAGGGCGAAGGCGATGACGGGGGTCGAGATAGCGAGGACCCAGACGCGCGTACGCGATGTCATTCAATCAACTCCCAACTCCCAGTTTCCAATCTCCAACGTCCAACTCCCAGAGGCAACGACCAACTCGCCTTGGGAGTTGGGATTGGGGGTTGGGAATTACCCTACCGAGGTCGCAGCCATTGTACGGGATCGACGGAACGGCCGTCGACGCGCAGCTCAAAGTAGAGCGCTGGCGGTCCGGTCGGCGGCGTACCTACGCGGCCGAGCTCCATCCCTGCATCCACATGCGCGCCTCGCTCCACCCCGATCGACCCGAGGTACCCATACAGGGAGTAATAATTGGAGCCGTGGTCGATGATGACGAGATTACCGAAGCCCGTGAACGCGTCCGCGTAATCCACGATTCCGGGATGGACGGTCAACACCGGGGCGCCTTCCGCTGCGCCGATTTCGATACCGTTTCTGACGAGTGAGCCCGCCGTCCGGCCGCTGCCTGGTTCGAAACCGCCAATCAGCCGCCCCGGAACGGGCCAGTCGAGCGCCCCGCGGAACGACGTGAGCGGCACGGTGACCGGTGCGGCGGGGCGTCCGGCGGCGAAGTTCGCGGAGTAATCTCGAAGACGAGCGGAGGCGACGTTGAGCTCCTCAACGAGCTGCGCGTTGAGGTCACGCCGCGCATCGATCTGTGCGACCAGCGCCTCGCGGGCGGCGACTGCGCGCTGGGCCGACGCCCGCGCGCGCTGCGCGTCCTTCGCGGCGTCCTGCATCTCGCGCGTGCGCTGTGCGAGAGTGTCACGCTCTCGCTGCAGCTGGGCCAGCGTCTGCCGATGTTCCGCGATCCGTTTTTCGTTGATTGTCGTGAGCGCGGCGACCGCGCGCATCGCGCGCGCGATTTCGCGAACCCCCCGGACATCGAGGAGCGTCCGCCCATACCCGCCACGTCCCCGCTTGTAGATGTCGACAAGGCGCAGCTTCAGATCCGGCAGTTGCCCGACGCGCACCTGATCGAGCGCCGTGAGACGGTTCGTCGTCTCAAGCAGCGACGCCTGCGACTGCACGACCGCGGCATCCGACTCTTTGGCGCGCTCGATCGCGATGTCCCGCTGGATCTCGAGCTGGCGCAGATCGCCAAGCAGCGTGCGCGCCTGCGCAGCGAGCCGGTCCGCTTCGCCCTGCAGCGCGCGGATCCGTTCATTGACGCGGCGCGCCAGCGCGTCTGTCGTAGTCCGGTCAGGCGTCTGTGCGCCGACCGTTGCGCCAGCCAGCAGACCGAGAACGCAGATTGCCTGTGCGGCGCGGACCCTTCCTTGGCTCGCCGAAGCGGCGAAGCCGCGAAGGCGGCGGGTCCGCGAAGCGAGATGCTGGACCACGCGCCTAGTATAAAGTCAGCGCGTGCGGATCGTCGGGCTCGATGTGGGTGAGCGGCGCATTGGGGTGGCGGTCAGTGATGTCACCCGGACGCTGGCGCGACCGCTCGGCGTGCTGCGTCCGGCCGGGCTCGATGTGGATGCCGTGCGGCTGTCCGCCGATGAGATTGGGCGTCTCGCGGGTGAGGAAGACGGCGTCGCCTCCATCGTTGTCGGCCTGCCGCGTCGCCTCGATGGCACTCCTACCGACATGACGCGGCGCGTCGAACAATTTGCGCGCCAGCTCGAGGCACGGACCGCGCTGCCGGTTACCCTGCAGGACGAGCGGCTCTCGAGCCGAGAAGCTGAAAGCCGGCTCGCCCTCCGCGAGAAGGACTGGCGGGTGCGCAAGCAGCACCTCGACGCGGCGGCCGCGGCCGTCATTCTTCAGGATTATCTTGATAGCCGTGCGTAAGCTTTTCGCCATCATCGCGCTGGTCGCTGTTCTCGCCGGCGGTGCCGCCGCCGTCGCGGTCTGGCTCGGGTGGGAGCGCATTCACGAGCCCTATCGGGGCTACGCCGGACCGGAACAGTTCGTCACTATCCGGCCGGGCGCGGGCAGCGCCGAAATCGGCCGACGCCTGTTGGACGCGCAGGTCGTGAGCGACGCTCGCCTGTTCCGCGTCGCCCTCTCGTGGACGGGTCAGGGCCGCGACCTCAAGGCAGGGGAGTACCGGTTCGATCGTCCGCTCAGTCCGCTGGACGTCATCGATGTGCTGGTGCGGGGCGACGTGTACGCGCGGCGAATCACCTTTCCGGAAGGACTGACGATCGAGGAGATGTCGAAGCTGTACGAGTCGCACGACTTCGGATCGGCGCGCGACTTCGTCACCGCCGCGAAGAACGTCGAGCGGATCAAAGACCTGGATCCGAACGCTACCGATCTCGAAGGCTACCTGTTCCCGGAGACGTACGCGCTGCCGCGAGGAACCCCCGCCTCGCGCCTGATTGATGCGATGGTCGATCGCTTCCGCGTCGTCTATGACGACCGGATGCGCGCGAGTGCCGCGGCGCAGGGTCTCACGACGCGACAGGTGATCACGATCGGGTCGCTCGTCGAGAAGGAAACGGGCAAGGCCGACGAGCGTCCGATCGTGGGGGCGGTGTATCGAAACCGCTTGAGGATCGGCATGCCGATGCAGGCCGATCCGACCATCGTGTACGCCCTCGAGAAGGCGCACCGCTACGACGGCAACATCCGCCGCGAGGATCTGGCGCTCGAGTCCCCCTACAACACTTACAAATATCCGGGATTGCCTCCGGGTCCGATTGCTTCGCCGGGCAAGGCCTCGTTGGAGGCGGTGCTGTTTCCCACCGATGTGCCCTATCTGTACTTCGTGAGCCGCAACGACGGCTCACACGTGTTCGCGCAGACGCTCGCGCAGCACAATGCAAACGTCAGGAAATTCCAGGTCGACTTCTTCAGAGCACAGCGCGCTCAGACAGGGGTTAGGGGTCAGGGGTCAGGGGTTAGGGGTCAGGGGTCAGGGGTCAGGAGGGAAGGGGGAAGGCCTATCCCGGGCCGAAGGTAATAGGCAGGTTCCCTACCGTTCGCCCCATTTCAGTTTTTCCCGCAGGAGCTCGAAGTACCCTCGTGACGGCGCTTTCACGAGTCGCAGCACCCGCTCCGCCTTCTGCACGCGGATGACGTCGCCCTCTTGCACCGGATAGCCGTACTGCCCGTCGTAGGTGACGAACACGTCCTCCGGACCGTCGGGAGCCTCCGGGCGTACCTCGACGAGGGCGCTGCCCGGGATGACCACAGGACGATGCGTGAGCGTGTGCGGGGCAATGGGCGTGAGCAGCAGCGCGTCCACGGATGGATGCACGATGGGGCCGCCGGCTGCGAGGTTGTATGCCGTCGATCCCGTGGCGCTCGCGATGATCAGGCCATCCGCCTTGACGCGCGTCACGAACCGCCCGCTGACCGACACTGACAACTCGATCATCCGCGACAACGCACCCTTCGTGAATACCACGTCGTTGAGCACGACCCGCGATTCATCCGCCTTGCCGCGCAGCGACGCCGTGGCCGCGAGCATCAGCCGCTCGTCGTAGATGGCCGTGCCGTTGATGACCGCTTCGAGCGAGGGAAACAGCTCGTCGATCCGGATCTCGGTGAGGAAGCCGAGGCTGCCGAAATTGACACCCAGGATTGGGATGTCCCGTCCCGTCTGCGCGATGCGGTCGGCCATCGCCAGCAGCGTCCCGTCGCCGCCGAGAACGATGATCAGATCGACGGCGTTCGGCAGTTCTTCGCGTGACAGCGTGGATCCGTCTGCCGGCGATCCTGCAAGGACCGCGGTTGCGGTTTCGTAGACCGTTTCGATGCGTCGTTCGCGCAGCCATGCGCCGAGGCGCGCGAGATGTTCCGACGCGGCAAGCAGACCATGCTTGGCGACGATGCCGATGCGGTTGATGGAGGCGGTCATGAACGAAGGTGAAGCAGGAACTCGACGTTTCCCTTCGCGCCGGTGATGGGCGAAGGCGTCGAGGTCACGGGCGTCAATCCTACCTCACGCGCCACGGACGAGATCTCCTCGAGCACGCGCGCCTGCACGTCCGCATCACGAATCACCCCTTTGCGGACTTCGCCGCGTCCCGCCTCGAACTGGGGCTTGACGAGCGCGATTACGTCCGCGGGTCGACGCAGCAGCGCGGGGACGACCGGAAGGATGTGACGCAGCGAAATGAACGAGACATCGATCGTCACGAGATCGACAATGCCCGGCAGATCTCGGGGCTGGAGCCGACGCGCGTTGAAGTGCTCGATGACCACGACACGCGGATCGTTGCGGAGCGTCCAGTCGATCTGGCCGTGCCCGACGTCGAGGGCGACGACCCGCGCGGCGCCGCGCTGCAGCAGGACGTCGGTGAAGCCGCCGGTGGAGGCGCCAATATCGAGCGCCTCCCGTCCGTCGACCGGAATACCGAACGTGTCCAGCGCATGGGCGAGCTTGATGCCGCCGCGGCCCACGTACGGATGATCGGGCGCAATGAGGACGATGTCCGCGGAAGGCTGGATCTGGGTGCCCGCTTTCGTGTGCGGCTGTCCGTCAACGCTGACCAAGCCGGCCAGAATCAGGGCGCGTGCCCGCTCGCGGGACGGCGCGAGGCCTCGCTCGACGACCAGCTGATCTAGGCGAACTCGCAAATTCTGCAACCTTGAGTCGGGTCGTACTGGAGTCTGACTCGGGAACAAGACGTCATCCGAGTCTGACCCCTAGTTCGATCTCTCCACGATCCAGCGCCCGATCTGGAGGAGCCGCGAGTCGGCCAGGTCGACGCATTGCAGGGTCGAGGCGGCACGCGCCAGACAGTCGGTCGCCATCTGCCGCGACTTTTCGAGGCCGTACAGCGCGGGATACGTCGGCTTGCCGGCCGCCGCATCCTTGCCGGCCGTCTTGCCGAGGTCCGTCGACGCGCCTTCGACGTCCAGCACGTCATCGATGATCTGAAATGCGAGACCGAACTCCGCGGCCGCGCGATCGATCGCATCGATCTGGTCGTCGCGGCCGCCTCCCATCACCGCGCCCGTCGTCGCCGCGGCGCGAATCAGCGCGCCTGTCTTGCGCGCGTGCATGGCCTGTAGTGCCTCCGCGGCGAGTGCCGCCAGGGGCGAACCGTCGGCCGATGGCACGCAGGCCAGGTCGATGGCCTGTCCGCCGACCATTCCGGCCGCGCCCGCGCCGGCGGCGACTATGCCGATGACACGCACCTTTCGCGCAAGGAGCGCAGGGTCGTCACCTGCGGGCTCGCGCGCCATCAGTGCAAACGCTTCGGTCAGCAGTCCATCGCCCGCGAGTATGGCCATCCCTTCACCGGCGACGACGTGGAGCGTCGGGCGGCCCCGGCGAAGCGTGTCGTTGTCCATCGCGGGGAGATCGTCGTGAATCAGCGAGTACGTGTGGATGAACTCGAGCGCGCACGCGACGGGAAGGGCCATGCCGCGATCACCGCCGACCGCTTCAGCACTCGCCAGGCAGAGGATCGGACGCAGCCGCTTGCCGCCCGCGGTAACGCTGTAGCGCATGGCGTCGGCCACCGGTGTCGGGCACGAGGGCGGCGAGGGAAGGAACGCGTGCAGCGCGGCGTCGATTTCGGAGCGGCGGGATTTCAGGTACTGACTCAGGTCGTCATCAGCCTTCATCGCCGTCCGCGGCCTTCGCTGTCGTCGTCGGCCCCGAGGTTGGTGGGAGCACGCTTCAGCTCGCCGCGCTCGTTGAGGATTTCAATGCGCTTCTCCGCCTCCTCGAGCTGCGTGTGGCAGAAGCGGGACAGGCGGACACCCCGTTCGTACAGCTGCAATGACGTCTCGAGAGGAAGGTCACCCTCCTCGAGCTTCTTGACGATTGTCTCGAGCTCGGCGATCGCCGCCTCGAAGTCTTTGATGGTGGAATCCATAGCGAAGGTCCGTCACTCCCACAAGCCACGGAGTCAGGGAGATCTTAGTTGGTTTTGCTCCGTGTCTCCGTGTCTCCGTGGCCCGTGACGTCGCAGTGAAGTTCCCCGCGTTCGAGCTTCACGTGAACCCGCTCACCTTCCTTCACCGCGCCGGCGTCGCGAACGATCGCGGTACGATCCGCATTCCAGCACACCGCGTAGCCACGGCCAAGTACCGCAAGCGGGCTGAGTGTCTGGAGGCGGGCTGCCGCGCTGCCCAACCGCGCATCAGCACCGTGCACACGACGCTCGGCAGACGTCCGGAGGCGGCCATCGGCCTCGACCAGCCGCGTCCGTATCGCGCTGAAGCGTCGCCGGACGTCGAACGTTTCGAGCTTCAACCGCAGTGCCTGGTAGGCGCGCTGGCGCACCGCGATGCGGGCCAGCAATGCGCGCCGCAGCTCGTGTGACAGATCGTCCGCCCGGCGGCCACGCAGCGCGACACGCATCTGGAACCCCGAGTACCCCGGACGCGCTTCCAGTGCGCCGAGTCGCGCCCTGTGCCGGTGCAGGCGGCCTGTCATCCCGGTCTCGACCCGATGCGCGAGGCGATCGATTCGCGCGCAGAAGTCATCCTTTCGCGTCACGACCATCTCCGCCGCCGCCGACGGCGTCGGCGCGCGCAGATCCGCGACGAAGTCTGCGATGGTGAAGTCGGTCTCATGGCCGACCGCGGAAATGGTCGGCACCGGGCATCCGGCAATCGCGCGCGCCACGACCTCTTCGTTGAACGCCCAGAGGTCTTCGATCGATCCGCCACCGCGGCCGACGATCACGACGTCGACGCCTGGGACCTTGCCGATGGCCCTGATCGCACGCGCGATCTCGAGCGCCGCGCCTTCGCCCTGGACGCGAGCCGGGCGAATCACGATGTGCACGTTCGCATACCGGCGCTGCAATACCTTGATGATGTCGCGCACCGCCGCGCCGTCGAGCGACGTCACCACGCCGATCTTGCGCGGAAGCGCAGGCAGTGCCCGTTTGCGGTGCTCGTCAAAGAGTCCTGCGCGCGCGAGCCGTTCCTTGAGCTGATCGAACGCCAACTGCAGCGCGCCGAGCCCTTCTGGCTCCAGGTGCTCGCAGACGATCTGGTACTCGCCCTTGGGGTCATAGACACTCAGGCGGCCACGGGCGACAACGCGCAACCCGTCTTGTGGCTTGAATCGCAGATAGCGGAGCGAGGAGCGGAACATCACGCCTTTGATCTGGGCGTTGGCATCCTTGAGCGTGAAGTACATGTGCCCCGTGTTCCATAGGCGGCAATTCGACAGCTCGCCTTCCACCCACACCTCGATGAAGCGCTCCTCGAGGAGCGTGCGGATGCGGCCGGTCAGTTCGGAGACGGAGAGCACCCGGCGTGGCTCGGGTGCGACCGGGGCAGGCGCCGCCGGCGTTGACTCAGCCTCGGCGGGTTCCTCGAACGGCAGATCGAAGAGCGAATCCATCTCTACGTCTTCAAGCGTGACTAGACGGGTCGCGTCAAGGGAGCGACCCGCTCGGGATGTTCGAAGAGACCACCTAGTAACTCCTGCTCGGAATAGCTGATGCGTGTGATCTTCGTCGCCCGGCCCGTCTTCTCGTCGGCTTCGATGACGACGCCATTGAGTCGCGGGTTCCCGGTCGCCGGCTCGAACTTCGTCGGCATCCCGTTGAGAAACCGCGCGAGAGAGGGTTCCTTTTCCATCCCGATGATCGAATCGTGCGGTCCGGTCATGCCGGCATCAGTCAGGTACGCCGTACCGTTGGGCAGGATCCGGTCGTCCGCGGTCTGCACGTGGGTGTGCGTGCCGATGACCGCCGTGACTTTTCCATCCAGGTGCCAGCCCATTGCGATCTTTTCACTTGTCGCTTCCGCGTGCATGTCGACGAAGATGATGCGCGTCCTGTGCCGGATCGCCTCGATCTCGCGGAGCGCGACGGCGAATGGATCGTCGATCGGCACCATGAAGACGCGTCCCATCAGATTGATCACGCCGACGGCGCGGCCGTCGCCCGTCTGCGCCACGTGCGATCCCCGTCCTGGCACGCCGGCGGGGTAGTTCGCCGGACGCAACAGGCGCGGTTCGGTGACGATGTATTCGAGCGCTTCCTTCTTGTCCCAGATGTGATTGCCCGACGTCATCACGTCGACACCCCATTCGAGCAGTGTATGGCCGATGTCGCGCGTGATCCCGAAACCGTTGGCCGAATTTTCCGCGTTCGCGATGACGAGGTCGATCCCGTAGTGCTCGACGAGGCCGCGCAGTCCGCGGTGCACGAGGTCGCGCCCGGGGCGTCCGACGATGTCGCCGATGAACAGGATGTTCATGCAGGGTGGTCGGTGTCGGTGATGCCGATGCGGTGCGCGCGCCCGCGGCGCTCCGCCAGCTTCGGCAGTACGATCGTCAGTTCGCCGTCGCGGACGGATGCCCGTCCGTGCTGCACGTCGAAGGCGCCGTTGAGCCGCACCCCGCGTGCAAAGCGCCCGAACTCGCGCTCGACCAGGTGAAATGTCTTCGCGCCCTTCGGGATCGGTGCGACCTTTTCCCCGGCAATGAGCAACACACCTGCCCTGAATACCACACGCACAGCGGCCGGCGCCACGCCGGACATGTCCATCACGACTTCCACTGCGTCGTCGGTCTCGAGGACGTCGAGCGGCGGATGACACTCCCCCGAGAACGCGCGCTGATCGCTCGTCAGCGTCGCGGCGAGCTCCTCGAAGATCTGGCGGACGTCTTCGGCAAGATCGCTGACTTCAGCGGAGGGGATAAAGGAGAACTGGGCCATGGACGCCAAGCGGGCGGTTCCTATGTTCTCACGCGAGTGTTGTTCAGCGACGAGCGCGAGCTGGTCATTACCTGAGGGGCCTCGGCACAGCTCAGCTGTTGAGACAGGCCTTTTGAACCCAATATATTACATATGAGTCTTATTTAATCAGATAAACTGCTTGACATATACTCATGTCTTGCTAAAATGACGTTCGGAGTTAACGACAATGAGCAAAGTTATTGGAATCGACCTCGGCACCACCAACTCGGTTGTCGCGGTCATGGAAGGCGGGGAAGCCGCCGTTCTCGTGAACCAGGAGGGCGGGCGCACCACGCCGTCCGTTGTCGGATTCACGAAAGACGGTGAGCGACTGGTCGGTCAGGTTGCCAAGCGGCAGGGCGTCACCAACCCCGAGAACACGATTTTCTCGATCAAACGCTTCATGGGCCGGAAGCATGGCGAGGTCTCACAGGAGGCGTCGCGGGTGCCGTACCAGGTTGTGAAGGCGGACAACGGCGATGCGTGGGTGGAGGTTCGCGGCAAGAAATACTCGCCGCCGGAAATCTCCGCGATCATTCTTCAGAAGCTGAAGACCGCCGCCGAGGATTACCTTGGCGGGAAGGTGACCGACGCGGTCATCACTGTTCCTGCGTACTTCAACGACTCGCAACGGCAGGCGACGAAGGACGCCGGCAAGATCGCCGGCCTCAACGTCCTTCGCATCGTCAACGAGCCAACCGCCGCGGCGCTGGCCTACGGGCTCGACAAGAAAAAGGACGAAACGATCGCGGTTTACGACTTTGGCGGCGGCACCTTCGACATCTCGATCCTCGAGGTGGGTGAAGGGATTGTCGAGGTCAAAGCGACCAACGGCGACACACATCTTGGAGGCGACGACCTCGATCAGCGCGTGATCGACTGGATGGTCGCCGAATTCAAGAAGACCGACGGCGTCGATCTCGGCAAGGACCGGATGGCCGTCCAGCGTCTGAAGGAAGCGGCGGAGAAGGCGAAGATCGAGCTCTCCACGGTGATGGAGACCGATATCAACCTGCCGTTCATCACCGCGGATCAGACCGGTCCGAAGCACCTGCAGATGAAGCTGACTCGCTCGAAGTTCGAGCAGCTCGTCGACGATCTCCTGCAGCGCTCGATGGAGCCGGTCAGGCAGGCGCTGGCCGATGCCGGCGTCAAGCCGTCGGACATCGACGAAGTCGTGCTCGTGGGCGGATCGACGCGGGTTCCGAAGATCCAGCAGCTGGTGAAGGAGTACTTCGGCAAGGAACCGCACAAAGGTGTGAATCCTGACGAAGTCGTCGCGGTCGGCGCCGCCATCCAGGGTGGCGTCCTCAAGGGCGAGGTCAAGGATGTGCTGCTGCTCGACGTGACGCCGCTGTCACTCGGCATCGAGACACTGGGCGGCGTGATGACGACGCTGATCACTCGCAATACGACGATCCCGACGCGAAAGAGCGAAGTCTTCTCGACCGCAGCGGACAACCAGACCAACGTCGAAGTGCACGTGCTGCAGGGCGAGCGCCAGCTGGCGCGCGACAATCGCACCCTCGGCCGCTTCCAGCTGGTCGGGCTGCCGCCCGCGCCGCGTGGCGTGCCGCAGATCGAGGTTGCGTTCGACATCGATGCCAACGGCATTGTCAGTGTCTCGGCGAAGGACATCGCGACCGGGAAGGAACAGAAGATCACGATCGCCGGATCGTCCGGTCTCAACAAGGACGACGTGGCGCGCATGGTGAAGGACGCGGAGGCGCACGCGACCGAGGACAAGACCCGGCGCGAGCTGATCGACGCACGCAACCAGGCGGACTCGCTGGCCTACTCGGTGGAGAAGACGGTCAATGAGAACCGTGACCGGCTGCCCGCAGCGGACGTGAGCACGATCGAGAGCGCTCTCTCGACGCTGCGTGAGGCCGCGAAGGCGGACGACATCGAGGCGATTCGACGCGCCACCGACGGCCTGCAGAAGGCGTCGCACGCGATGGCCGAGCAGCTCTACAAGCAGTCAGAGACGAACGCGGCGAATGCCGCCGCGTCGCAGAAGAAGGACGACGACGTCAAGGACGGCGAAGTCGTTGATGCGTAATCACGAATCACGAATCACGAATCGCAGATAAGGCAGATAAGAGAGTGTCGGGGCGGGTCTTCGGACCCGCCCATGAGAGGAGTACTAGAGATGGCCATTGTTTATTTTCGCGATGAGGACACGGCAGCCCGGGGTAACTGGATGCCCCCGGTCGATGTCTTTGAAACCGACGGGCACGACATCGTCATCAAGGCGGAATTGCCGGACATGACCCGCGACGACATCACGGTCACCGTCGAGCACAACACGCTCACCCTTCGAGGCGAGAAGAAATTCTCAAACGAGGTGAAGGAAGACCGCTACCGCCGGATCGAGCGCAGCTACGGGCAGTTCAGCCGTTCCTTCGCGCTGCCGACCACGGTTGATTCCACCAAGGTCAGCGCCGAATACAAGAACGGCGTCCTCACGGTGAAGCTCCCGTTTCGCGAGGAAGCCAGGCCGCGGACCATCAACGTCGAAGTCGCGGCGTAACACAACCATGCTAGGCTGTGGGGGTCTATGGATGATGTATTAGATCCCCCAGCCGACCCTGACGCACCACCAGCCCCGCGCCCGAGGGCTGTTCCGATCGAGAGCCGCTTCCTGTTCGTCGACGTCGCCGCCATGCGCGCCAAGCAGCTCAGGCGCGGAGCCATCGTCCGCCTGGACGAGCTGCTCGACGATGGTGAAGTCGCACGGGCACTCCCGCATAAAGCCGAGCGCATCGCGATGGAAGAAGTGCGCCGCAACCTCGTGCTCTACGAAGTCCCGGCGCCGCCGAAGGCGCCCGACCGGTAAAACTCTTCTCTCAGTCTCCGCCTTCAGTTCTGCGCTACGCTTCGTGCATGAAGCGCAGCTCTTTTCCGTTCTTCACCGCATTGCTCGCGGTCTGCCTTCTTGCGCCTGCCCGCGCGCAGCAGACCGCGCCGTACCGCATCCTGATCAGCAACGACGATGGTGTCCGCGCGCCCGGGCTGGCGGCGCTGGCGGCAGCACTGAAGGCGCTAGGCGAGGTGATCGTCGTCGCGCCATCCGAGGTGCAGAGCGGAAAGAGTCACTCCGTCGTGACGATCGATCCCGTGTTTCGCGAGGACCTCACGTTGCCGGGCGGACTCCGCGCAATCGGGCTCAACACGACACCGGCGACGACCATGTTCATCGCGCTCGCGAACATTGTGAATCCCAAACCAGACCTCGTGGTGTCGGGAATCAATCGCGGCTACAACCTTGGCTACTCGGTCTACCGGTCGGGGACGGTCGCGGGCGCGCGCGAGGGCGCGATGCACGGCGTTCCGTCGATGGCCGCCTCAATGGCTGAAGCGGGCGA
>Ga0114129_10009873_pt1 | contig 13608 bp, 10 predicted proteins | sample RhiMetdeltSRZDD1_FD_80071 | JGI IMG/M metagenome (GOLD analysis project Ga0114129, IMG submission 80071) | Populus rhizosphere microbial communities from Tennessee, USA - Rhizosphere MetaG P. deltoides SRZDD1 (version 2) (version 2) | ecosystem: Host-associated > Plants > Roots > Rhizosphere >...
GGGCGCGCCGCGCTGCAGCTCGAGCGGCGGACGCTGCCGAGCGAGCCGGAAGCGATCGCCATCGAGGAAGTGCGCGAGATTCTCGCGACGCTGGCGCGCGAAGACGCGACGTTTCGCGCCGCAGCCCGGCCGATGTTCAGCCGGCCCGGGTACGAAGTGCCGATCGATCACGAGTTGCCGCGCACGCTCGCAGCCGCCCTCTCGGACGTTGGCGGCCCCATGCGAACGACCGGCGCCAGCTTCTGGACCGACGCGGCGGTCCTCGGTCACGCCGGCATTCCGTCGATCCTGTTCGGACCAGGCGGCGCCGGACTTCATTCCACGGAGGAGTACGTCAACGTCGCCGACGTGGGCGTCTGCCGCGACGCCCTCGTCGAATTGGTGCGGCGGTTTTGTTAGGAAGAAGAAGTGAGTGGGCCGCGCCCGGGTCGCCGCCATCGGGTTCCCGGATCCAAGAATCCGCAGAACGCCGACGACACGACGGACCCGGCGCGTTATGCTGGATCTGTCTGATGCGTGCGTCTCATTCGGCTACGCAATGCGGCGCACGCTGATGAGCTGCGGGCGGACCAGGGCATGCCGGCGGGCGTCACCACGAATCGTCACGGTTGGTGGAACCTCGTTGAGGGCCCAGCCCGGAGTTTCGTGGCCGCACGACGCGCACTTCAAGAACATCCGATCCTGTTCGAACTGCAGCAGGTTATCGTGCCCGTGCAGCCCGCAGAACATCTGATGCAGCCGATCGATTACCCTAAACCCTTCCACGTGAGCCTCTTCGTTGGTCCCAGCGATCCCCGCATCGGAGGCTACCGGATGGGGATAATTGGTCACCATGTTCGCCTGCTCCTCCTGTCGTGGTGTCCTCACCTTAAGTAAGGACGCCGACGACCGACTTGCGGTTCAGGTGACTTCAAGAGCCGTGCCGGGATGAGCCTTCTCAGCCTAAGTGCAGATGAGCGGAGAAGTTGCGCGGGATGTCCGGGGGAATGAGCCGGAGAAAAGGCGTTTTTTTGGGTAACCAGGCGCAACACCGCATGAGTTCAATCGAGACAGTTTGCTCACTCTTGAGCAAGCTGTTACCTACCTCTCTCCAAGAATCCCGCGCGCGACAAACGCGATATTGGCCGGCCGTTCGCCCAGCCGCCGCATGAAGTACGGAAACCATTCACGGCCGAATGGGACATATACCCGAACTCGGTAGCCCTCCTTGAGGAGGGCCGCCTGCAGATCGCGGCGAATTCCGTACAACATTTGAAATTCGAAGCGGTCCTTGGCGATGCCGTGCTCGCGCGCGAGCTCCCGCGCCTGTTTGATCAGGGCCGGATCGTGCGTCGCGATGGCCGGATAGTGCCCGGTGGTGAGCACTGTCTTGATCATGCGCACGTACGCGGCGTCGACGTCGGCCTTTCGTTGATACGCGACGCGCTTCGGCTCCTTGTAGGCGCCTTTGACGAGGCGGACGCGCGCCCCGAGCGCCGTAATCCGCTGCAAATCGCGTTCGCTGCGATGCAGGGCCGACTGCAGCACCACACCAATCTGCCGGTATCCCTGCTGCCAGAGCGTTTCGAAGATTTCGAGCGTGACATCCGTGTACGGCGAGTTCTCCATGTCGATTCGGATGAAGAACCCCGCGGGCTCGGCGCGCTCGAGGATCTTTCGCAGGTTGTCCACCGTGCTCGCCTTGTCGACGTCGAGTCCGAGCTGCGTCGCCTTGAGCGAGAGGTTCCGCTCGATCCCCGACTTGATCACCGCGTCGATGATCTTCAGGTACTCACGCGCCGCGGCGTCGGCGCTTTCCAGACTCGTGACGCTCTCACCGAGGAAGTCCAGCGTGAGGAGCAGCCCCTTGGCCTCGAGCACGCGCGCCGCCTCGATCGCTTCCGCCACGGTCTCGCCCGCGATGAATCGGCGGGCGAAGCGGGTGGGGCCGTGCATGCCGTAGCGCGAAGCCCACTTTTTCAGGATGCTGTTTTTTGCGATGAGGTGGAAGAAGATCCTGGATGGGCGATCGAACATTCGTAGCGCAGCCCCTTCAGGGCTGCCCCAGGCGGCGGGCGATGGCAGGCCTGAAGGCCTGCGCTGCTGTTCTCCGCAACATCAATGAGTCCGGCCGGTGGTCACGAGCAGGTGCTCGATCGTCCGCGCGTAATAGCGCAGCACGACGCGTTCGCGCACCCGGAACCGGCCTCGCTCGGCGACGACGATGCCACGCGTTTCGAGTGCCTCGGCGGCGTCCTCGATCGCCTGGCGCCCGCTGGTCACGCCGAGGTTGGCGTGGCGCGCGGTGAGCTCTTCGAGCAGATGATCGATGCGCGCCTCGAGATCGCGCCGCGCGATCGAAGGGCGCATCGCCGCGGCGAACACCGCGGTCGGCAGTACTTTGTAGAGCGCGCCGATTCGCGCGCGGACCTGGCGCGACAGCTCGAGCACGTCGGTCCGCGAGCGCGCGTCGATATTCGCGACGCTCATGGGGGCGCCGAACGTGACGAACGCGCGCGTGCGGTACCCGACCGCGTAGCGCACCATTTCCGCGATCTCGCGGCTGAAGGCCCGCTGCCGCTTCTTCGACTGCTGGTGCGCCAGGATGCGATCCTCGAGCACGAGGTCGTACGCGATCGCCGTGGGGATGATCACGAGGTCCTGGCGGTCGTTCGACAGCGCCGCGTTGAAGAGTCCCGTCTTCGCGGGCTTCAGCTCGCCGCTGTAGCTGCGTCCCCCTTCCGGATAGAAGAACAGGTCGTGCTTCTTCAGAATCTCGCCGACGTACGCCTTGAGCGTCACGAGGTACGCGGGATCCTTCGCGTTGCGGCGGATCGGAATCGCGCCGGTCACGTGCTTGTGGATGAGGCCGAGCGGGCCGCCGAAGAGATTGATGCCGGCGGCGATGAGCGGCGGCCGGATGCCGTTGTCGTCGAGCACCAGCGGCTCGACGAGATAGTCCGTGTGGCTCTTGTGATTCGACGCGTACACGATGCGATGCGACCGCACGGCATTCGTGACGTGATGCAGGTTTTCGTGCTTGCGTTCGATCTTCCGGAGAATGGGATACAGGGGATGCTGGAGCGCACGATAGAACTTGTGGCGCTGCGTCGTGCGCAGCTCGTCGAGGTACGCATGCACCTGCTCGCGCGGGTACTTGAGAACCTCTTCGCGCGCGAGGACGGCCTGGGAGATGTCGTCCAGCATGTGAGGCGCTCGCGACTATAGCATGCAGCGAAGTCGGAAGTCTCACGTCCGAAGGCCGATCGCTTCGACCCGTACACGTCACGCGTCGCTCCAGACTTCAGACTGCCGGCGTCAGACTTTTTCGAGCCCTCTCGCGATCGCGTCGGCGAATTCGGTCGTCGTGGCTGTCCCGCCGAGATCCCGCGTCCGGACAGTGGTTCCGGTCAGCACCGCGCCCAGTGCGGCCATGATGCGATCCGCGGCCGCGCCCTCGTCGATGTGGCGCAGCATCAACACCGCCGACAACAGCAGCGCGGTCGGGTTCGCCAGGTTCTTCCCCGCGATGTCGGGCGCGCTGCCGTGCACCGCCTCGAACACGCCGATCTCGGTGCCGAGGTTCGCCGCACCGACGACGCCGAGACCGCCGACCAGGCCGGCACAGAGATCCGAGACGATGTCGCCGTAGAGATTTGGCAGGAGCAGCACGTCGAACTGTTCCGGCTTCATCACGAGCTGCATGCACGCGGCGTCGACGATCCGCTCCTCGTATTTGATGTGGGTGTGCTCGCGCGCCACGCGGCGGCAGCACTCGAGGAACAGGCCGTCGCTCTGCTTCATGATGTTGGCTTTGTGGATGGCGGTCACCTTCGCCCGCGCGTGGCGCTTCGCGTGCGAGAACGCGAACTGCGCGATGCGCGTCGACGCGCGCTCGGTGATGATCTTCAGGCTCTCGACCACGCCGGGCACGACCTCGTGCTCCAGCCCCGCGTAGAGGTCCTCGGTGTTTTCGCGGACGATGACGAGATCGAGACCGTGGAACTTCGCGTCGATGCCCGGCAGATTCCACACGGGCCGCAGGTTGGCGTACAGATCCAGCAGCTTTCGCAGGCCCACGTTCACGCTCGTGAAGCCGCCGGCAATCGGCGTCGTGACCGGCCCTTTGAGCGCGATCTTGTTCCGGCGGATCGAGTCGATCAATTCGACGGGGATCGTCTGCCCCGTGCGCTCGAAGGCGTGCACGCCGGCGAGATGCGGCTCCCAGGCGATCGACACGCCGGAGGCTTTCAGAATGCGGACGACCGCTTCGGTCACTTCCGGACCGATGCCGTCGCCGGGAATCAGCGTGATGGTGTGTGTCATTCGCGCGCGTACCAGAAGAGAAGCACGAGGCCGAGGGCCAGGTTGACGACCGTGATCACGGCGGCCGCGGTCCGCGCCATCGCGGACAGCGCGACGAGCAGGAGCATGAGGAGCGTCAGCGCCGCGCGCGGCACGAAGCCCTGCGGCGGCGGCCCGACGAATTTCATCACGAACAGGCTCACCAGAATGACGGCGCCGCAGATGAGCGCGACGAAGTGGAACGGCGGTAGTTTGTTCCCGAAGACTACGGTCACCATACCGCCGAGCCAGACGACCAGCGCGGCCAGCGCGACGTACCGGACCGCAAGCATCCGACCATTATAATTTCAGGATTGCAGAACAGCCGGATGCCGGGACTCGAACGAATCGCCGACCGCGTGGTCGAGGCGCTCGTGCGCGAAGACGCGATCGATGCGACCGCGCTCACGTTCCTGCTGCGCCGCTACCGGCAGACCGACACCGAGCCGCTGCGACGCGCCCTCGAACCGGCGCTCGCGCGAGGGCTCGAACTGCGCCGGAGCGCCGCGACCTGCCGCGAGCGCGCGGCGTGGCTCTTCCTGTTCACCGAAGCGGCCTCCGTGTCGGCCGACGAGCGCCTGCGCGAAGCCATCGCCGATCTCGAGCCCGCGCTGCGGCACGACTGGATCGGCTGCCGCATCGTCGGCGATCTGGCGCTGGCGATCGACGCGTGCCTGAACGTCATCAACGTCTTCGATCCGCGCGATCTCGCATCGAAGGCAATCGACGCGCTGGAGCATCTCGTCGCCGCCGCGTACCGTCCCGGCGAGGGGCTCGTGCACGATCTCGACGTGCCCAACGGCGCGCGCGGGCATCTGGCGGATCACATGAACACCGCCGCGGCGCTGCTCAGCGCGTACGTCCTGACCTGGCGGCTGCCGTACGGCATGCTCGCCGAAGAGCTGGTCCAGTTCGCGCGGCGCGCGTTGTGGGACGACGAGCACGCCGCGTTTCGTGAATCGCCGGACGCCGTGACGGATTCACGACCGTTCGCGCTCAACTGCGACGCCGTACGGGTGCTCTGCCGGCTCGCGGCTCTGCACCACGACGACGACTACCGCCACGTCGCGGTCGTGGCCGCGGACGCGAATTACAAAGCCGACGCGGAGCGAATCCTGATGGCTCACGCGTCGAGCGCCGACGGACGCGGCCTCGCCGACGCGGCGGCGTACGGGCTCGCGCTCGCCGAATACACCAATCTGCAATAAAATCCCGAGCGGAACGTTGCGCGCAGCGACCTGAAAGCTGATTCACATGTCCATTGATCGCGCCTCATTGATTCCCGTCCTCAAGAATGTCGCCACCCAGCTCCGGATCGATTCGATCCGGTCGACGTCCGAAGCCGGCAGCGGGCATCCGACGAGCTGTTGTTCGGCCGCCGAGATCATGGCCGCGCTGTTCTTCGCGGAGATGCGGTTCGATCCGAAGAATCCGCGGAATCCCGACGCCGATCGTTTCGTGCTGTCGAAAGGCCACGCCGCGCCCGTGCTGTACGCCGCGTGGGCCGAGGCGGGCGCGTTCGATCGATCGGAGCTGCTGAAGCTGCGCCGGATCGACTCCGATCTCGAAGGCCATCCCACGCCGCGGCTGCCGTTCGTCGACGTCGCCACCGGATCGCTCGGCCAGGGCATCTGCGCGGGCATCGGGATCGCGCTGAACGCGCGGCGGATCGCGTCGGACTACCGCACCTACGTCCTGCTCGGCGACGGCGAGTCCGCCGAGGGTTCGGTCTGGGAAGCGGGCAACGTCGGCGCCGCCGACAAGCTCGACAACCTGTGCGGCATCACCGACGTGAACGGACTCGGACAGAGCCGCGCGACGATGTGGAACCACGACATGGATCAGTTCGCGCGGCGCTGGCGCGCGTTCGGGTGGCACGCGATCGTAATCGACGGTCACGACCTGGGGGCGATCCTCGACGCGCTCGACGAAGCGCGCCGGACGAAGGGGCAGCCGACGATGATCCTGGCGCGGACCATCAAGGGCAAGGGCATTTCGTTCGCGGAAGGAAAGGAAGGCTGGCACGGCAAGGCATTGAACAAAGCCGAGCTCGATCGTGCCATCGCCGAGCTCGAGAAACAGTTCGTGCCGGTGCCTCCCGACGTCGAGAAGCTGGCGAAGAACCCAGCCAGCCTGATCCCGAAACCTGCGTCGACCTCGCGCCCGCCGGTCGCGCCGAAGTCCCCGGCGCCGCCGTCGTACAAGATCGGCGATCAGGTTGCGACGCGCGAAGCCTACGGCGACGCGATCGCGAAGCTTGGCGAGGTGGATCCGCGAATCGTCGCGCTCGACGCCGACGTGAAGAATTCGACGTTCAGCGAGAAGTTCGAGAAGAAGTTCCCCGATCGGTTCTATCAGAACTTCATTGCCGAACAGGTGATGGTCGGCGCCGCGATGGGTCTGGCCGCGCGCGGCGCGATTCCGTTTCCCTCCACGTTCGCGTGCTTCTTCTCGCGCGCGGCCGATTTCATCCGCATGGCCGCCATCAGCAACGTCGGCGTGAAGCTCGTCGGATCGCACGCGGGCGTGTCGATCGGAGAAGACGGTCCCTCGCAGATGGCGCTCGAGGACCTCGCGATGTGCACCGCTCAGCCGAACTTCGCCGTGCTGTATCCGTGCGACGGGGTCAGCACCGAGAGGCTCGTCGCGCTGATGGCGTCTCACGCCGGCCCCGCGTACATGCGCACCAGCCGGCCGAAGACGCCGGTGATCTATTCAGCCGACGAGACGTTCAGTATTGGCGGATTGAAAGTGCTGCGCGAGAGCGGCGGCGACGTGGCCACCGTGATCGGCGCCGGCGTCACCGTGTTCGAGGCGCTGAAGGCGCACGACGAGCTGAAGACGGCCGGGATGCCGATCCGCGTCATCGATCTGTACTCGGTGTCGCCGATCGATCGCGACGGCCTCGTGGCTGCCGCGCGCGCGACCGGCGGACATCTGATCACGGTCGAAGATCACTATCCGGCGGGCGGCATCGGCGACGCGGTTGCGGCCGCGGTCGCCGACGCCGGGTTCACGGTGCATCGGCTCGCCGTGCGCGAGATTCCGCGCAGCGGAAAAGCCGAAGAGCTGCTCGACCGCTTCGGCATTTCCGCCAGGCACATCGTCAGTGCCGTCCGCGCCCTCGCTGGAAAGACTGTCGGCGCGCGCTGAAGTCCGCCTGCAGCTTCTTGGCCTGCGCCTGCTGATCGGGCGTCAGAATCTGCCAGACCTCCGCTCGGGCCCGCGCCGAGGCCACCGCCGCGTCGGCCTGCACGATCCCCAGCTCGGCGCTCCTCGAACGGATGAGCGCTTCGTCGATCGTGTCGGCCGTGATCGCCGCGGTCAATGCCTCGTGCGCGAGCCGTTCGCGGTCGCCGATCGCCTTCCACTCGTCGCGATGAGCGTCGGCGATGTTCTTGATCTGTTCCTTCTGGGCGTCGGTCAGATTGAGCTGAGGCCCGAGCATGCGCAACATCGCGAGCGGACTTCCGGGTCCGCCCGGCCCGAGCATGCCGCCCCGGCCGCCAGGCCCCATGCCGTGTCCGCTAAACGAACGCGGGTCCTGGCTCGTATTCTGAGCTGATGCCCGTAAGCCTGCCGTAACGCCGAGCGCGAGCGCCGCCGCGGCGACCGTGGCCACGACAGCGTGTTTGGTGTTCAGGGTCATGTCTGTCTCCTTGCTGCCATTTGACGGGATGGATATGGACGACACATGACCGGCATGTGAAAAGACCATGACGAGCGCTGCCGCCCTGCGAGACACGAGAATGTCGCCCAAAGTCCTCGTCGTCGAAGACGAACCGCACATCCGGGAGCTCGTGTGTTTGCACCTCGGTCTGGAAGGCTACGCGTGCGAGGGCGTCGGCGACGGTCAGGCGGCGCTGAAGCGCGCCGAAGCCGAGCGCTTCGACCTGATGGTCCTCGACGTGATGATTCCGGGCATCGACGGCCTGTCGCTGTGCCGCGCCGTCCGGAACGGCCGCGCGAACCACGACGTGCCCATCCTGATGCTCACCGCGCGCCGCGAAGAGTCGGACAAGGTGATCGGACTCGAGAGCGGCGCCGACGACTATCTGACGAAGCCGTTCGGCGTGCGCGAGCTCGTCGCGCGCGCGCGCGCGCTCATGAGGCGCCCGCGTCAGGCGGCGGCGGCCGTCGCGGTGTCCAACGGCGACGAGATGGGACCGCCGATCACCATCCACGGCGTCGACATCGATCCGCCGCGGCGCCGCGTCCGCGTCGAGGGGCGCGACGTCGATCTCACCGACCAGGAATTCCGCCTGCTGTATCTGCTCGCCACGCACGCCGGTATCGTGTTCAGCCGCGAAGCGCTGCTCGCGAAGATCTGGCGCGGCGACACCTTCGTCACCGTCCGGAGCGTCGACACGCTCGTCAAGCGGCTGCGCCGCCGCCTTGAACCGGATCCGGGCAATCCGCGTTTCCTGCTGACCGTTTGGGGAGTCGGATACAAATTCGCGGATCTGTGACCTAAAGACTTCGCAATCCGTGCGATTTTGCCTCTTTACATCCGGTGACATCTTGGTACGATGCCGCCTGATTTGCGACAGGTATCGGACCTTGGTGGTTCTTCTTCGGAGGAATGGACATATGAAGAGAGCAAGGACCGGGTGGTTCGTCGCGCTGGCGGCCGTCGTGCTGTTGAGCGCAGCGCCGGCGTCGGCGCAGATCTCGCAAGGACGTCTCACCGGCACCATCACGGACGCGCAAGGCGCCGTGCTGCCGGGCGTCACCGTCACCGCGTCGTCGCCGTCGTTGATCGGCACCCGCACCGCCGTCACGGAAGCCGATGGCAAGTTCATCCTGGTCTCCATGCCGTCGGGCGTGTACAAGCTCACGTTCGATCTGCAGGGTTTCCGGCAGTTCGTCCGCGAGAACGTTCAGGTCGTTCTCGGTCAGACCATCTCGGTCGACGCGCAGATGCAGATCGGCGGGCTCACTGAGAACGTCGTCGTCACCGGCGCGTCGCCAGTGGTGGACGTCACGACGACAAAAGTCGGGACCAACCTCAAGGGTGAAGAACTGATCGGCGTGCCGAATTCCACTGACGTGTGGGGCGCGCTGTCGGAAGCGCCCGGCGTTCGCATGCAGGGGTTCGACGTCGGCGGCAGCCACAAGAGTCAGCAATCCGGCTACGAAGTGTTCGGCGTGCAGAACCAGGCGCGCGTCGTCTCCGACGGCGTCGATCACACGGAAGGCGTCGGCGGCACCGGGTTCTACGAGGACTACTTCGCCAACGAGGAAGTCTCGGTCAGCGCGCTCGGCTCGGACGTCGAAATGAACTCGCCGGGCGCCGCGATCGTGACGACGATCAAGAGCGGCGGCAATGCATTCAAGGGCCTCGAGCATGTCTCGTACGAACCAGGTAGCTTCGTTGGCAGCAACGCCGCGCCCGCGGACATGACTGCGCGCGGTTATACCTGTCCGCCCAACGGAACCGGCGTGGCACAGTGCGCAAACCCCAACCTGCTCTTCTGGGAGTTGCACGGCGATATCGGCGGCCCCATCAAACGCGACAAGATGTGGTTCTACGGTGCGTACAACCATTTCAAGATCGACAAGGTGGTTTCGGGCGTCTCTCAAAACGTGGCGACCGACATCGGGATCTTCGACAACTACACGGGCAAAGCGACCTGGAAGGGCAACCAGAGAAATACGATCATCGGCTACTTCCAGCAGGGGCGTAAGCAGAAGCCGAAGCGCGGTCTGTCGACGCTGATCCCTCCGGAGTCCGTGCGCGCGCAGGACAGCTACTCGCGCATGTACAAAGGAGAATGGCAGCTCGTGGCGAGCGACCGTGCGTTCCTCAACGTGAACGTCGGCAACTTCACGCTCGACTGGCCGATGAAGGTGCAGGTCGATCCGACGGTCAAGCCGGCGATTTTTTACCGCTCCACTGGTTTGGCCGCCGGCGCGGGCTGGAACGCGTTCACGACCGGTCGGAAGAAGCCCCAAGTCAAAGCGCAGATGACGTACTACCTGCCGCAAGCCGCGGGGAGCCACGATTTCAAGTTCGGATTCGAAGACCTTTACGATTGGTACCGTCTCGGCATCAACGGCACCTCGGGCCCGTACCAAATTCGATTCGCGACGCCGACCTCGCCGACGCCGGATCGGATCCGCTTCGTCGATACTGGTGTAGCCGGCGATTTCGAGAAGGGGTGGAATGCGTCGCCGAACGTCGACAAGCACTACGCGTTCTACGCGCAGGATCGCTGGGCGCCGAACAACCGGCTCAGCATCACCGCCGGCATCCGCGTCGACTATCAGGATCTCGGTTACCTCGACGGCCATCGGCATCCGCAGATCGCGGATGTCACTCCATTCACCACTGACGGTGGCCGCATCTTCCCGGTGGATACTACGATTCCCGGAAAATCCTTTGTGACGAATACGGATGTCGCCGCCCGTATCGGCGCCAGCTACAACCTGACCGGCAAAGGAAACAGCGTGCTGAAGGCGTTCTACGGCCGCTACTACAACAACATCGCCGACGGATTCTCATCGGTGAATCCGGGCGGACAAAACTACATCGACTACAACTTCAACGATCTAAATCGGAACCTCAAGTACGACGGTGTGCAGGAGCTTGTATCGCCTCGAAACCGCATCGGCGGCAGCAGCGACACGGTCAACCCGAATCTGAAAACGCCGTACACCGACGAGATCAGCGGATCGTTCGAGCAGCAGTTCTGGGGCGAATCGTCGGCGCGCCTCACGTACGTGAGGAAGCATCAGGCTCAGTACATTCCGTTCTATTTCTCACCGATCGTCCCGGCGTGGCTGGGCAAGATCACCGTTCCTGTGCGCGTCACGAATCCGGCGCCGAACGGCGGCACCGAGACGTTCAATCTGCTCGACGTTCCGGACGCGATTGCCGAGGACACGGCGGCACTCTACGACAACGCGCCCGACGGCACCTTCGATTACGACACAATCGAAGTGGCGTTCAGGCACCGGTTCAGCACCAGGTTCTTCATCGAGAGCAGCTTCGATCACATCTGGCGCAACGAGTTGCGATCCGCCGACATCGCCTCCTGGGGATCGACCAGCCCGCTCAGCACCGATCCGATCGGCGTGGGGCCGCAACTGACCCCCAACCCTGCGGCGCCGAACCGGCAGAAGACGACGATGTATCACGCGCAGGTGTTTGGACGCTACACGTTCCCGTACGACGTCGGGTTGGGTGTGAATTATCGGATCCAGAGCGGTTTCCCGTACGCGCGGGTCGTCGACGCCGGCTCCACCACGACGCCGAGCCTGAACATGTGCAACTTCAATTGTTCGTTCTTCGTCGAGAACCTCGACAAGAATCGCTCGGAAGCGGTGAATCTCATGAACATCCGGCTGGACAAGTCGTTCCCGGTCGGCAAGTCGAAGATCACCGCGATGCTGGACATCTACAACGTCCTCAACGCCGATCCGGTGACCAACTTCAATCTCATGTCCGACAGCTTCAAGACGGTCATTGCTACGCTCGACCCGCGTGTGTTCCAGGTGGGGTTCAGGTTGGAATTCTGAGATTGCAGACTTCAGATTGCTGATTGCAGATTGATTGTTTGAGTGCAGATTGGGCCTCGGTTATCTTGCCGAGGCCCTTTCTTTTTGCGCGCGCTCCAGATTCGACCGCGCGTCGGCGTAGCCGGGTCGCAGGTCGAGCGCCGTCTTCCACTCCGCCATCGCCCGATCCATCTGTCCTGCGCGCGCATACGCGACGCCGAGGCCGTTGTGCGCGGTGGCGAGCGTCGGATTGATCGCAACGGCTCGACTGAGCGCATCGATCGCGTCTGTCGTTCGTCCCTGCATCAGATACAACGCGCCGAGGTTATTCCACGTCGTCGACGCGTTCGGCGACCGATCGAGGACGCGTTTGAACAGCGCCTCAGCGTCGCCGCCGCGACCCAGACGCGCGTACGTCTGACCGAGCGCGTCGGCTGTTTGCAGATCCGATCCGTCGCCGCGCAGGAGCTCCTCGAGTACGGCGGCGGAGCGCCGGAGATCGCCCGCATCCCTCAGCGCCGATCCGAGCGATCGCAGCAGCGTTCGGTCCGCGTGACCCGCTCGTGCGGCGTTGTCGAGCACCGCCACCGCTTCAGCCGGCCGCCCGCTCGCCCGGAGGATGAACGCGAGGCGGTCGTAGGCGAGTATCAGGTCCGGGCGGTTCTTGATCACCCCTTGCAGCGTGGCGATCGCATTGACGGCATCGCCGCGCGACCACATCGCCGCCGCGTCTTCGAGCGCGGCGTTCAGCGGCGCGAGCTGTTTCGGGTCGTCGGCCGCGGTGTACGTCCGCGACGGCTTCGGCGCTGACGAGACGACGTAGCCAAGCGCGCGCAGGCGCGCTTCGGCGTCGGCGTCGATCGACGGCCGCGCAGCGGAGTTGGCGGCCGCGCTGGTGATGCGATCGAGGCGCGCTTCGAGCGCGCGCGCCCGATCGCGCTGCTGCGCGTACAGGTTCCGCTGCTCGCCGGGATCGGCGGCCAGGTCGTAGAGCTCGGGCAGCGGCAGATCGATCAGCTTCAAGCCGTCGGCGACGATGCCGCGCAGCGGGGCCCAGTTGCGCGTGAGGTTCGCGTTCAACGCCTCGAAGTACGAACCGGGATCGTCGGCCGATCGGTCTCCTGTGACGACCGGCCGCAGCGTACGGCCGTCGACGCTCGTGAGCGGGGCCGCGCCGACGAGATCGAGGATCGTCGGCGCCACGTCGACGAGCCGCGCCGGCTGCGCGATTACCCCGGGACGAATCCGCGCGGGCGCCCACACGACGAGCGGCACGCGCAGCGTGGCGTCGTACGCGAACAGCCCGTGCGTCCGCTCGCCGTGCTCGCCGAGCGACTCCCCATGATCGGCAGCCACGACGACCAGCGCGTTCGACAGGACGCCGCCGGCGCGCAGTCGATCGAGAAATGATCCCAGGGCGGCGTCGGCGTACGCGATTTCGCCGGCATACGGATCCGTCGCGTAGCGCGAGCGATACGGTTCCGGCGGCGAGTACGGTTCGTGCGGGTCGTAGAGGTGGATCCACGCAAACCAGGGATTCGGGATTTGGGATTTGGGATTCGCACTCGTGATCCAGTCGTACGCCGGAGCCAGCACTTCCTCCGCGGTGCGTTGGACGACTTCGAGATCCGCGCTGCTGCCCGCCATGCGATCGTCGTACGCGTCGAAGCCGCGATTCAGTCCGAAGCGCGCGTCGAGCACGAACGAGCCGACGAATGCGGCCGTGCGATACCCGGCGGCCTTCAGCGCGGTCGCCAGCGTCGGCACGTCGCCGAGCTTGAACGA
>Ga0114129_10009874_pt1 | contig 13608 bp, 14 predicted proteins | sample RhiMetdeltSRZDD1_FD_80071 | JGI IMG/M metagenome (GOLD analysis project Ga0114129, IMG submission 80071) | Populus rhizosphere microbial communities from Tennessee, USA - Rhizosphere MetaG P. deltoides SRZDD1 (version 2) (version 2) | ecosystem: Host-associated > Plants > Roots > Rhizosphere >...
ATTTACTCGGTTTCTGTCGGATACCCAAGCTCGCTCCAGCGCTTCCAGCCTCCGTCCATCGAGATGACGTTCGTGTAACCCATTTGCTGAAGCGCGTCCGCTGCAAGTGCAGAACGGTAGCCTCCTCCGCAATACAAAACAACTTCCGCGTCGTGGTCCGGAATGACTTGTTCGACGTCGCGTTCGATTATTCCTTTGCCAAGGTGTATCGCGCCTTTGGCATGACCCTTCTGCCACTCGGTGTCTTCACGAACGTCGACGAAGTAGAAGCTCTCGCCCGTTTCTTGTTTGCGCCTCACGTCCTCGGGCGTGCTCTCGCGCACGCGACTTTTAGCGCTGTTGACGAGCTTTAGAAATCCTGCCGAATGATCCATTGAAGTCTCCTTAGCGGCATCAAGACGAATGCTGAAGCGTCATCGCTTATCATAGCTACCCTCAACTGCGCTCGCAAATTCTTGGAGGTATCCTTCTTTGGAGGTATCCTTCTTTGATGCGTCTTTGTGCCTTTGTGGTGGATAATCTTGTCGCGAGATCAACACTCGACTCCACAGCCCGGTTTCGGTTCAAACCTTGACAGCCTCTCATTCAATCGGTTACGGTTTAACGTTGTTTCAACGGAAAGATTCCCGACAGGAGTACCCGAACGTGAAGGCTGATATTCATCCAAAGTATGTGAACGCGACCGTGCATTGCGCGTGCGGTGAGACCTGGCAGACTCGCTCGACCAAATCGGAGATCAGGCTCGAGATTTGTTCCAGTTGCCACCCGTTTTTCACCGGCAAGCAAAAGCTGGTCGACACCGCTGGCCGAGTCGAACGATTCAATCGCAAGTACGGACGCAAGACCGAAGCCGAAGCTTAGCTGTTCAACAGTTCCACATTGGTTGCCGGGGCCGCAAGGTCGCCCCCGCCCGCTGACTGTTCTCAATCAAGACGAGAACAGCCAGCAGGCTGGAGCGAAGAGTCGAAGCGGCAGTCGGCAACCATTATTTTTGCCCCGGAGGGCAGGCGAGGCATTATGAGAGAAGACCAAATCATCGTCGGTGGGCAAGCAGTCATCGAAGGCGTGATGATGCGGGCGCCGCACTCCTACGCGGTTGCCGTGCGCCGTCCGGACGGCCAGATTGTGTCGAAGGCCGAACAACTGCCCGTGCTCGCGGAAAAGTATCCGCTGCTCAAGCTGCCGGTCCTTCGAGGATCAGCGGTGCTGATTCATTCGATGATCCTCGGCATCAAAGCGCTGAACTTTTCAGCGAATGTCGTATTCCACGAAGCCGAGAAAGATTCGGGCACTGAAGAGGTGCAGTTGCAAGCGGCGGGTCTAACAGCGGGAATGGCGGCTACTGCGCCAGTCGCCGTAGCGACCCAGGTGAAGCCGGCGGTTTCGGCGAAAGAAAAGACGAGCAGCACAGCAGCCGCCGGAGCTGTGGGCTCGATAATCTTCGCTCTGTTCTTCAACGTCTTGCTGTTCATCGTGCTCCCGCTATTGCTGACCAACATTCTGTTTGTCTACTTCGGCGGCGGAACGATCGACGCGCATTCGGCGAGCGGCAGATGGTACGCCGACGCTTGGGAATGGATTCGCGCGGCGCTTCATCCGGTGCGTCCTTCAGTCGCGTTCAATCTCGTCGACGGCGTAATTCGTATGTCGTTCTTCCTGATTATGATCACCAGCTTCTCGCTGCTGCGCGACATTCGACGGGTGTTTGAGTATCACGGCGCGGAGCATAAAGTCGTGTATACCTGGGAAGCCGGCGAAGAGCTGACCGTCTCGAACGCACGCCCGAAACAGCGGCAGCATCCGCGCTGCGGGACCAGCTTTCTAATGGTCGTGATGCTGGTTTCTATCGTCGCATTCTCGGTCGTGAAGTTCGATTCGTTGTTTCTCAACTTTCTGGTGCGAGTGTTATTGATCCCGGTAATCGCGGGCGTGTCCTACGAGATCATTCGCGCATCGGCGAAGAGCACCGCGCAGTGGTTCTTCTCGGTGATAACACGACCGGGACTGTGGCTGCAGAACATCACGACGAAGGAGCCGGACGATTCTCAGCTTGAGGTCGCGATCTATGCACTCAAGGAGTCGTTGAAGCTTGAGCCGCTGGTAGAGACTGTCTGACGTGAACGGGCAAAGGCAGATTGAAAGAACGCGAATGCCATAGAAGGCTAGTGGTCGGGAAGGGTGGTTTACCCCCGCTGGCTTGCAGTGCTAGAAGATCCAAAGAAGCGGGGGTAAACCACCCTTCCCGACCACTAGCCTTCCACTGTTGCAGGTTCTTTCCGGGGCATGGAATTCGGAATGCCTGTCCGCCCTCACCGATGTAGAGGCAGTTAGCTTGAGTTCGGACAATTCTCATGCTCGACAAACTGGACGCAATCGAACAGAAGTACGAAGACCTGACTCGGCAGCTCAGCGATCACGAGCTGCTGGCGGATCAGTCCAGGTATACCAAGACCGCGAAACAACATCGCGACCTCGAAGAGATCGTCGCCAAATACCGTGAGTTCAAAGCGCTGGATCGCGGTATTCGAGACACAAGAGAACTTCTCGAATCCGAAGACGATGCCGAGATGCTCAGTCTGGCGCGCGCGGAGCTCAGCGAGCTCGAGCAGCGGCGGGCCGACGTCGAGGCCGACCTGAAGTTCCTGCTTCTGCCAAAGGACCCCAACGACGAGAAGAACGTTATCCTGGAGATTCGCGCGGGAACCGGCGGCGACGAAGCGACGCTGTTCGCCGCCGAGATCATGCGTTTGTACTCACGCTACGCTGAGCGGCAAGGCTGGCGAGTTCAGGTGCTCGACGCATCGGAGTCGGGAATCGGCGGAATAAAAGAAGCGATATTGTTGATTGAGGGAAATCGCGTCTACTCGAAGCTCAAACACGAATCTGGTGTGCATCGTGTTCAGCGAGTTCCACAGACGGAAGCATCGGGCCGAATACACACCTCGGCGGTTACGGTAGCGGTTCTTCCCGAAGCGGAAGAGGTCGACATCAAGATCGACCCTAAGGACCTGCGCATCGACACGTTCTGTTCCTCGGGTCCGGGTGGCCAGTCGGTCAACACGACTTACTCCGCTGTTCGCCTCACGCATTTGCCGACTAACACGGTCGTCTCGATGCAGGACGAAAAGTCGCAGATCAAGAACCGCGAGAAAGCGATGAGAGTCTTGCGCTCGCGACTGCTCGAAATGGAACAGGACAAGCAGCACCAGGCGATCGCAAGCGAGCGGCGATCGATGGTTGGGTCAGGCGATCGCTCCGAGAAGATTCGCACTTACAACTTCAAAGACAACCGCGTCACCGATCATCGCATCGGCTACACGTCGCACCAGTTGAATCTCTTTATGGAAGGAGAGATCGGCGACTTGATCGATGCTTTGGTGGCGTACTATCAGGCAGAGAAGCTCAAAGAGGAAGCCGCAGCCTGAGATTTCTGGTTTCTCGTTTCTGGTTTCTAGTTCACGGTTGTTTGGCAAACCAGAAACCAGGAACCGGAAACTAGAAACCATGCCCACGATTTCCCAAGCGATCTCTGAAGGCGCACGCCGCCTCAACGCTTCCGGCGTAACCGAAGAGCGGCGCACAGCCGGGCTTCTCCTCTCCAACGTTGCGGGCATCGATCGTACTCAACTGTTGACCAGGCTCGAAGAGCGAATTGATGAGGCCCAGTATCGCGCTTATCTCGCACTCATCGAGCGCCGCGCCGCAGGTGAGCCGCTGCAATACATCACCGGTCATCAGGAGTTCTACTCTCTAGATTTTGTTGTAACACCCGATGTGCTCATTCCGCGGCCCGAAACTGAGTTCCTGGTCGAACGAGTCATCAAGCTGGTTGAAGAGTCGAAGAAAGAGACGCCGCTGATCGTCGATGTCGGGACCGGCTCCGGCTGCATCGCAGTAGCCGTTGCCACACAACTCCCCGGGGCGCGACTCATTGCAACTGATGTCTCTCGCGCAGCGCTCGAAGTGGCCCGTTCCAATGCCGAACGGCATTACGTGGCTGAACGCATCGAGTTTCTGGCCGGCGATCTCCTGGAGCCGTTGGCCGGTCTGAAGCTGGAAGGATCGGTTGATGTCATCGCATCGAATCCACCATATGTAAACGAAGGAAGACCCGAGCTGATTCAGCGCGAAGTGCGAGATTGGGAACCTCCGGAAGCTTTGTTTGCCGGAGCTGACGGCTTGGAATTCTATCGCCGGTTGCTCGCGTATTCGCTGCGGTACTTAAAACCGGAGGGCTATGTGGTTTTTGAAATCGGGTATACTCAGCTCGACCCAATCAGCGACATCATCGCCGCATCGTCGTGGCAACTGGTTGATGTGACGCGCGATCTGCAAGGCATCCCGCGAACGCTGACCGTAAGGACCCCTTCGAGAATCCGCTAACCGAGGCGATTCTAGGTGACGGGTCAGTCCGAGTTCAGAGTTCAAGCTTCAGGTTGCAGGCTTGCGCAAAACATCGTCTGCTTGATAATGGAGAGCCCTATGAGATTGGCAAACGGAGTGTGCATCGCGGTACTGCTGACCTGGCAGCTAGTGCTGTCGCCGGCATCCGCGCTCGCACACTCGCGCGTCCGGCTGGCGACACGATCAGCTTCCCAGCAGCAGTTGCGCGTGGCCATCATCGGCGTTTCTGGTAAGAGGACAATCACCGAACCGGGCGTCGTCGAGATCAAGCTTGCCGACTCGCTCATTGCCGGCTCGCGAGTCTCGCTGATCCATCAATCGATCTTGAAGCCGGCCTTGGCGGGTATCGGTTACGACGGATCAATCAACATGAGCAAAGACCAGGCTCGGCGGCTCGGCGCTGCGATTGGATGTGACTTCTTCATCATGGGAAAAAGCGAAGCGCTGACCCGGAGCGCACGCGAAAACGAATCGCACGAAGAAGCATACGCGGGAGTATTGATCATTGATGCGAGGACCGGCGCGCTCGCGCTATTTGATTTCATCGCTGAAAAAGCTGCTTCTAGAGAAGCGGCGGTGAACGGGGTGATAAGGACCCTCAGCAGTCGCGTCTCTGGCTATGTCGACAGGATCACACAGATTCGCGACGCCAGTCGCATTCAGTCCTCGCAAGATTCAGCACGAGAAAGCACTCGGTCGTCACTTGCCGAGCCGATCGAGGAAGTTCCCGAAGAGGGTTCCACTCGCGCTGTAGGGTTCACGCCCCCTGAGGTCCTCAACCGCGTCAAGCCCGAATACACAAGCGAAGCAGAACAGGCCGACATCGCCGCGGTCGTCGAGGCCATGGTGGTGTTTCGTTCGAACGGGGAAGTTGGTCATATCGAGATAACGCGGTGGGCGGGGTTCGGATTGGACGAATCATCCGAGCGCGCAATTCGTCAATTGAAGTTCAAACCGGCAACTCGAGATGGCAAACCCATCACCGTTCGCGCTCTGGTCCGTCACAACTTTCGCCGCCTGAGCGAACCCAACGACCACCCGGAACAACAGCCGTCTCAACCGCCCGCCAAACCTGAACGCGATCTCCGCGAACTCTTCAAGCCGACCTATCGACGTCCGTAGCACCGACGCAATCTTCTGAAGTCGCCGTTTACCGGGAGTTGTCGCCTTTTAATCAGCGGTCAAAATGCCGGCTCCAATTCCTTTGTCTTATGCTTTCCGCCGGCCCCGCACATTGAAAAACAACCGTGTGAGTAGTACAGTTCCCGCGCTTTTCGTTGTGCTATCGAGGAAAACTCCAGCGGACCTAGAAACTAGTGAGCTGCAATAACGACTTCACTAGCAGGAAAGCAGTGGATAACCATGTAGGGGCGGCCGTGGCCGCCCCAGAGTGGCTACGTGCGAACTTTGAAGACTCGCTTGACTCCGGGGCCGCGACGGAGGGCCGCCCCTACATGGGTTTACGGTGCAGGCAAATCGACCGCTAAAAGCAACCAGATTGCGAGGATATTTATGCGGCTGTTGATGGCAATCGCCACTTGCCTCGTTGCACTCAATCTCAGTGTCTCGCAACTTGCTCTTCCTCAAACCGCTCACACCAACGCACCGAACTGTGAGTTTCGAGAGCATACGATCGCCACCGATTTGAACGGCGGTTACCAGGTCGTCGTTTCGGATATTAATCACGACGGCAAACCGGATTTGATCGCGCTCGCCAGCGGATTGAAAGAACTCGTTTGGTTTGAGAACCCTGCATGGCAAAGGCACGTGTTGGTTGCTGACATTGCGCGCCCCATCAATTGCGCCGCCTGGGACATCGACGGCGATGGAATTCCGGAGATAGCGCTCGCTCATGAATTCTCCAATGATCCGGCGCGAAGCGTTGGCATCGTTTCACTGCTCAAACATAAAGACGATCTCTCAAAGCCCTGGGACGTGACCGAGATTGATCGGCTCTCAACTTCGCATCGGCTGCGCTGGATCGACATTGACGGGAACGGAAAGAAGGTCCTGGTCAATGCTCCGCTCGCCGGCGCGCTTGCGAAACCGCCTGAGTACAAGGGCGCCGTGCCGCTCGTGTTTTATCGCCCGGGACTCTGGAAGCGCGAGATTATCTCGCAAGAACTCGAAGGGGTGTTGCACGGAATTCTCCCTGCAGATTGGGACAAGGATGGCCGAGAGGATATTCTCACGGCGAGTTTTCTTGGAATCGATCTATTCAGCTTCGAAAAAAACAAGCGATGGCGGCGGACTCACATTGCGAGTGGGAATTCCGATCCGTGGCCGCGGAGCGGATCGAGCGAGATCGCGACCGGCCGTTTGGGGGGAGCTCGATTCCTCAGCGCGATCGAGCCCTGGCATGGCAACCAGGTCGTCGTCTACCGTCAGCGAAAAGCGAAGTGGGAGCGGCAGGTTATTGAAACCACGCTTAACGATGGTCACGTGCTGTTGACGGCAGACCTGAATATGGACGGACGGGATGAGATCATCGCCGGGTATCGCGGGCAAGGGAGAAGCGTTTACATCTACTCGGCAGATGATTCGGAGGGGCATCGCTGGTCTCGACAGGTGCTTGATGATGGCGGCATCGCGGCCGCCGGGTGCGCGGTGGCGGATCTGAACGGAGACGGAAGACTCGATGTAGCTTGCATCGGCTCGGCGACCGCTAACTTGAAGTGGTATGAAAACCTCGGGCGCCCCAGCGAGGTGAAGTAAACATTGGGCTCAAGTCAAGAAACAAACCGGCGGCCACGATGCTGAGGACTTCGCGCTGGCGCAAGTAAGGCCTCCGCTTACAGTGTCTATCGGAAGTGCGCTATTCTTTCTCCGATCTCATCGCTAAACAGGAGAACTCCAATGAGAACTAAAACTCGTCGCTTCAGTTCGCTTCTTGCAATCTTGCTGATCATCGCCCCGAATCTCTCCGGGTTCGCGCTGGCCGCGGAGAAACGCGCGATCTCCGAGATGGATTTGTTCAAGTTCGTTTGGATCGCCGATCCGCAGATCTCACCAGATGGTTCTCGCGTGGCTTTCGTCCGCGTCTGGGTGAATCAAAAGGCCGATCGCTACGACACAGCGCTGTGGATTGTGCCGACAAGCGGTGGGTCATCGCGACAGCTTACCGCTGGGCCGCGTGACGGTGCCCCTCGGTGGTCACCCGACGGTAAGACGCTCGCATTCATTCGATCGGGTGAGAAAGACGGCAAGCCGCAGCCAACGCAGATCTACCTGCTGTCGCTCGACGGCGGCGAAGCTCGCCCGCTGACCGATGTCCCCCGAGGCGCCGGCGGGTTTGAGTGGTCTCCCGATGGAAAGACGATTGCGTTTTCGAGTGCAGACGACGGCAAGAAGGAGAACGAGAAGCCGAACCCCGAAAACGCCGAGCCGAAAGACAAAACGCCGGAGAGAGTCAGCGACGTGCGAGTGATCTCGAAAGCGGTCTATCGATCGAACGGACCGGGCTATCTTAATCCAAAGTTCCACTCGCACATCTGGACTATTGCCATCCCCGCGTCGAGCGCCGAACAACCCAAAGCCAAGCAGATCACGAGAGGCAATTTCGACGAAGGCAATCTGAGTTGGTCGCCGGACGGGTCGCGCCTTTTCTTCGTGGCCCGTCGCGTTGCCGAACCCTATTATGAACCGCCGCACACGGACCTGTATTCCGTAGCGCTTGACGGCACCGATGAGAGAAAGCTGTTGAGCTTCGACGGAGGCATGCGCGACTACACATTCAGCAATGACGGCAAGCGCATCGCGTTCGGCGGGGTCCAAGCGCACACGCCCGTGCTGTCGTACACCCAACCCGATCTGTTTGTGATGAGCAACGCAGCGAGCGCCAGCCCGAAGAACCTCACGGCTGGTTACGATTTCGACATCGGCGGAGGCATCACGGGCGATCAACACGCTCCTCGTGGCGGCAGTCCCGGTGGCGTGATTTGGAGCAAAGACGATCGCTGGCTTTATGTCAACGTTGCTGAACGCGGCCGCGCGAATCTCAAGCGCGTCGATTCGACGACCGGCAAAGTTGAAGCGCTGACCAGCGGTGATCACGAGGTCATCAGTTACTCGGCGACGCCGGATGCTTCGAAGATCGCGCTCGTAATTTCGACCTCTACGAACATCGGCGATCTCTTCCTGCTCGATACAGCTTCCGGAAAGCTAACTCAACTCACGCGCGTCAACGAAGAACTGTCTTCGCAGCTCAATCTGACCGACCCCGAAGAAATCTGGTACACAAGCTTCGACGGCAAGAAGATTCAGGCGTGGATTCAGAAACCGCCCGGCTTCGATTCCTCGAAGAAGTACCCGCTGATCCTTCAAATTCACGGCGGTCCGCACGCGGCCTACGGTTTGACGTTCACCCATGAATTTCAGTGGATGGCGGCCAAGGGCTACGTCGTGCTCTACACCAACCCGCGAGGCAGCACGTCGTACGGGCAAGACTTCGGGAATGTAATTCAGTACAACTATCCCGGCGATGACTACAAAGATTTGATGGCCGGCGTCGACGAAGTTGTCAAACGCGGTTACATCGATACGAAGAAGATGGGAGTGACCGGCGGAAGCGGCGGCGGAGTGCTGACCAACTGGACTGTCGGTCACACGACGCGGTTCGCGGCAGCGGTTTCGCAGCGTTCGATAGCCGATTGGGCGGGTTTCTGGTACACAGCCGACTTCACGCTTTACACGCCGACGTGGTTTCGCGCCGCGCCGTGGGAGGATCCGCAGGATTTCGTAAAGCGTTCGCCGATCACTTATGTCAAGAACATCACCACTCCGATGATGTTCATCGAAGGCGAAGCGGACTATCGCACACCGCCGGCCGACGGTGGTGAAATGATGTTCCGCGCTTTGAAGTACCGAAAAATTCCGACGGCTATGGTGCGCTTTCCGAACGAGTCGCACGAGCTGTCCAGGTCAGGCGCGCCCTGGCATCGGATCGAACGCTTGCAGCACATCGTGAACTGGTTCGATAAATATCTTCAGGACAAACCGATCAAAACGTACGACGTGGAGTAGCTGAGGGAGTCGTTGACTGTATGTTACCGTTTTGGTAGCTTGCATGTCCGGGGAATCGCTCGCCGTGCGAATTGTCAACGAACAGAGACTGAGCAGGTTTGTGCGAGATCACCGCGAAGCTAAGAGCGCATTGATACGCTGGGCTGCAATAACGAGGGTCAGCCAATGGCGGAATCTCCCGGAGATCCGCAGCAGCTTTCGCTCTGCCGATCAGGTTTGCAAATGTACAGTGTTCAACATTCTGGGCAATAACTATCGCTTGATTACGAGGATTTACCATGCAGAACAGACCGTCACGCTCTACCACTTCCTCAAGCACAAAGCGTACGACCGCGAGAGGTGGAAAAAGGACTGCGAGTGCTGAACGTCGGTTCAATCGGCGCCGTTATGCGACCTTGCTGGCTGAAGCAGCTCCACGCGTCATAGCTAGCGGAGATGAATTGGAGCGTGTCTCCCTTCTTTTGGAGCCTTTGCTGAAAAAAGGTGAGATGCGGACTCCTGAAGAGAATGCTCTGTGCGAACTTCTTTTCAAGCTGATTGACGACTACCAGGAGCGACATACAATCATCCCCGAACTTGCGCCAAGTGAGATGCTGCGGGCGCTGCTCGACGAGTCGGGAAAGCGCCAGGCAGATCTCGTTCCGATTTTTGGCTCGCGAAGTCGGGTCTCTGACGCCGTCAACGGCAAGCGGGCCATCAGTAAAGAGCAGGCAAAACGGCTAGGCGAATATTTTCGCGTGTCGCCCGCTGCGTTCATCTGAGGTCTGTTCATTCACTCTTCGGCACCGGAGGCGGGCCGTCCGGAACATACGGCTTGTAGACCTCGCCTTTCGTTTTTTCTCTGAACTCGCTTTGTATTGCCTCGCGAGTCTTGTCGTCTTCAAAGAGATCCACCATCGTGGCCGCCAACGCCTTCGCCGCGTAAGCCATTCCTTTATGTCCGATCGACATCCCTCCACACGCGACCACCGGCCACGCATGCCAGGGAGCACTTTCTGGCGCAGTCGTCACGGATAGATGAAGCGTCGGAACGAGCCAGCTTACATCGCCTACGTCGGTCGAGCCGCCTTCAGGATCAGGCTTAGGCGGGTTGAGCGGCTGGACCGAGCCGTTTAGACCTTTCGGGTCGACGCCGGTAGCTCGCTGAATTGTTTTGGCGAACTCCTGCTCTTCCTGCGTGTATTGAATCGGCCCGAGCCACATGAGGTTCGCATGAATCAACTTCGCTCCGGTCAGGTTCGCCAACAACTCGTAGTCGCCGCCCTGCACCGTTAGCTTCGATTCGACGCCGGCCATAAGCGCGGCGCCCTCGGCGATCTTGCGTACGCGGTTCAACAACTCGTCGACACCTGCGCGCTTGGAATCCCGAAGCCAACACCATAACCGGGAATATTCGGGCACGACGTTGGGCACGTCGCCGCCCTTCTGAATCACGTAGTGCATTCGCACGGTCGGCTTCACGAACTCGCGCATTCGATTCAGGCCGGTTGTGAAGAACTCGAGCGCGGCGACCGCGCTGCGCCCGTTCCACGGATCGGCAGCGGCGTGTGCGGCTTTGCCCTTGTACTCCACTATGAAGTCGACGATAGCTTGAGTGCTATCGACGTCGGCCCGTATCTTGTCATCCGGGTGCCAGGCTAGGCAGACGTCAAGGTCTTTGAACAACCCATCGCGAGCCATGTAGATCTTGCCGCCGATGGCCTCCTCGGCCGGAGTTCCGAAGAACCGAATCGTCCCTTTGAGCTTGCCCGCCGCAATCAGTTCTTTGATGGCAACCGCCGCCCCGAGGCTCGCCGCGCCGAACAGGTTGTGCCCGCAGCCGTGACCCGCAGAACCGGCTTCCAGAGCCTCTTTCATGGGCTGTGCCTTTTGCGAGATGCCGGGCAGTGCGTCGTATTCGCCCAGAATCCCGATGATGGGCCGGCCTTGTCCGTAGCTGGCAACGAACGCGGTCGGCATACCTGCGACCCCGCGTTTTACCTCGAAGCCCTGTCTCTCAGCATAATCCGCGAGCAGCTTGGATGAACGAGTCTCGCGCAGCGCAGTTTCAGCAAAGCGCCAGATCTGGTCGCTGAGTTCTATAAGTTCGGTTTTATGCTTTTCGATGGAAGCGACCGCCTCCTCTTTCTTCTTGCCGTCGGCGGCGAGCGCCGGCAACGGTTGAATGAACATGATGACTAGCGCAGTCGCAGCAATAACTGAATGGTGATTCATCGGAGTCCTTTCTCGGGAATAGTCTGCAATATCCGGGCTACTTCTGGCTCTGCTTTGCCGCCTTGCACTCATCGCACAAGCAAAGCTCGCGAAGCCTTTCCCACGTGTATATTCCGTCGTCGTGACGATCGCTGAACATGAACTTCACGCCGTAACGGCCCACGTGTTCGGCGTTCAGGACCGTGAGATCGTCAGCGACGGTCCGAGGGTCGAGTATCCGCAAGCCTGTCACTTCGCTGACGCAGTTCGCGCACAGGCACTCGGATCTCAGGTACTTGATCGGATAGACGCTAACGTGGCCGTCGTCCCATCGAACGGTGATCTCACCCGGTCCAGTTTTTTTTATCTCGAGCGGAGTCGGCATAGGAGTAAAACGTGAATCGTGATACGTGAATCGTGATACGTGAATCGTCATACGTGATGGATCACGCTTCACGCATCACGTTTCACTTGTGTTTCCACCTCGGTGGGCGTTTTGCGATGAAAGCTTCGACGCCCTCCTGAGGGTCCTTGAACGCCATCAGGTCATTGAGGTAGATGTCTTCAGATCGCTTAAGCGCGTCGTCGAAGCCAAGGCCCGAAGTTCCAACCATCGCCCGACGAGACATCTCGAGTCCGGGCACGCTCAACTGCCGGAATGTCCCGAGCAGTTCTTCTGATTTCGCGACGAGTTCCTTCTCAGCAACGACGTAATTCACGAGTCCCAGCGATAGGGCGGCCTCGACCGTCAACAATTCGCCAGTCAGTATCATCTCTCGCGCTTTCTTTTCACCAATCACCCTCGGCAATACAAAAGCGGCGACCGGCGGGAAGACCCCGAGTTTTATTTCAGGCTGGCCGAAGCGCGCCGCCGGGGTGGCGATCACAATGTCGGCAAACGCGGCAAGCTCACAACCGCCCCCGAGCGCCGCACCCGTGACTAGAGCAATCACGGGCTTTGACACCGTGTTGAGCGTACGAAAGATCGAGTGAAAACCATCGAGCATCTGAAAGACTGTTTCGGGCCTGTGCTCTTCGATGGACACGCCCGCGCAAAAGGCGCTGCTCGTCGTCGAAGCAGCAAACACTATCGCGCACGTGTCAGCCGTTTGAGCCGCGCGATTGATCGCATCCACGACTTCTCTCATCATCGCGATCGTCAGTATGTTCAATGGTGGGCGCGCGAAGGTTATGCGCGCCACGCGATCAGTCACGGCAAACTGAATGTCTTTGTAGTGAGCCGCCATGGTGTATTGGAGTGCGGCGACCTTGTCGCGGCTGTTGTTTCCCTTGAAGGCAAGAAGTCACGCCTTCATCTTCGCATCTACTTCGAGCGCAATTCCCGCGGCCTGTCCAATCAACTTGTCGATCAGCGTGCGCGCCTTGTCAGCCACATCGCGATCGGAAATAGAATTCAGATTGACGCTGACGTTGTAGGACGCGCCTTTCAGCGCGGCTTGTGCGAGTTGCGTTGCGACGCCCACGTCAGATAATGCGTTTGGATTGCCGATGTCGGCAAGCTCGCCCAGCAACCGCAGCACGTCGAAGCTGCGCTGCGCAGTTTCGAGGGGAACGTCGACGGCGCATCCAAGCGCGATCTGAATCTGTGCCGCGCGTCCCGCCCTTTGCTCGTCGGATTCCTTGGGCAAGCGATAAGCGCGGAGCACCGATTCAAAACTTGCGGCGTCTTCGGCGATCAACTCACGCAGCCGCGCGCCCAGGACTTCAAGCTCTGATCTGATTTCCTTCAATCTAGGCTCAGCTTGAGCGTGCTTCGGCTTTCCGATCGTCAGATTGCACACCATCTGCCCGAGCGACGCAGCGAGCACCCCGCAATAAGCGGCAACACTCCCGCCACCGGGGGTTGGCGTACTTGCCGCAACAAGCTCGGCAAAATTGCCGATGCTGTTTGACAACGTCGAATCAGCGAATGCCGGCTCACTCATGCCTCAGCTTCCTCAATTGCCATCGCCAGTTTGTGCTCGAGTA
>Ga0114129_10009875_pt1 | contig 13607 bp, 14 predicted proteins | sample RhiMetdeltSRZDD1_FD_80071 | JGI IMG/M metagenome (GOLD analysis project Ga0114129, IMG submission 80071) | Populus rhizosphere microbial communities from Tennessee, USA - Rhizosphere MetaG P. deltoides SRZDD1 (version 2) (version 2) | ecosystem: Host-associated > Plants > Roots > Rhizosphere >...
CGCGTTCGCGGTCCTTGAGGAGCCGCTCGATCTTGCACTCCAGGTACACTCCGAGCGGCTGGTGGATCGCGTGGTACTGGGGCGTGCGGATCATCTCGAGGCCGGGGCGGTCCCCCACGTGGGCCAGGCGCGCGTAGCGGTGGCCGCCGAAATCGCGCTGCAGGATGAGCCCGTCCTTGGTGCGGTCGAAGAGGGCGCCGTAGCGCTCCAGCTCGAGCACGCGTTCCGGGCTCTCCTGCGCGTGGAGCTGGGCCATGCGCCAGTTGTTCAGCATCTTGCCGCCGCGCATGGTGTCGCGGAAGTGCACCTGCCAGTTGTCCTCCGGCCACACGTTGCCCAGAGCCGCCGCGATGCCGCCCTCGGCCATGACGGTGTGGGCTTTGCCAAGGAGCGATTTGCAGACGAGGCCCACCGACACCCCCTGGGCCGCCGCCTCGATGGCCGCGCGCAGCCCGGCGCCGCCCGCCCCGATCACCAGGACGTCGTGCTCGTGTGTCTCGTAGTCCACGGTGGCCATCAGATGATCCGCCAGTCGCGGATGATCCCCATGGAGACGAGGCGGATGTAGAGATCCGTCAGGCCCACACTGAAGAGGGACAGCCAGGCGAACACGGGGTGCTGCTCGTTGAGCCGGGTGATCCCGCGCCAGAGCGAGTAGCGCACCGGAGCCTTCGAGAAGACATCCACCACCCCGCCGCACACGTGCCGGCAGGAGTGGCAGGAGAACGTGTAGCCGGCCAGGAACAGCACGTTGATCCACATCACGATGGTGCCGACCCCGATGCCGAAGCCGTCCTTGAACCGGAAGGCCACGATCGCGTCCCAGGTCAGCATCACGATGAAGAGCACCGCCACGTACCAGGCGTAGCGGTGGAGGTTCTGGAGGAAGAGCGGGAAGCGCGTCTCCCCGGAGTACCCAGACTTGGCGTCCCGCACCGCGCAGGCCGCCGGGGCGAGCCAGAAGGAGCGGTAGTAGGCCTTGCGGTAGTAGTAGCAGGTCAGGCGGAAGAGACCCGGGCCTCCCAGGATGAGGAACGCGGGCGACACCACGCCGATGATCGGGAACGTGAAGTCGGGCAGGGTCCACCCGCCGAAGCTGTGGTGCAGGCACGCCTTGGTGAGGCAGGGCGAGTAGAAGGGCGAGAGATACGGATCGGCGAAGTAGTGCGCGTTCTGGAACGCGGCCCAGGTCGAGTAGACGATGAAGGAGAGCAGGACCACCACCACCGTGACCGGCAGCACCCACCACGAATCCGTCCGCAGGTGCGCCGCCGCGATCGGCGGCCGCGCCTCGCCGAGGATGCGTCCGCCCTGCCTCTGCGCCGTTGCGCCGTTCATGCGTTCTCCCTCGCGTAGGCCTTCATGCCGTCCTGATAGAGATCGCCGCCGTGGCAGTCGTTGACCACGATGGCGGGGAACCCGACCACCTCGAGGCGCCGGATGGCCTCGGTGCCGAGATCCTCGTAGGCCACGATCTCGAGCTTCTTCACGAAGCCCGAGAGCACCGCGCCCGCGCCGCCGATGGCCCCGAAGTAGACGCCCTTGTGCTGGCGGAGCGCGTCCTTGACCGGCTGGGAGCGCGCGCCCTTGCCGAGCGTGCCCTTGAGGCCCAGGGCGAGGAGCTTCGGGGTGAACTTGTCCATGCGTCCGCCGGTGGTGGGCCCGATGGAGCCCACCACGTCGCCCGGGCGCGCGGGCGAGGGCCCGGTGTAGTAGATGATCTGGCCCCGCACGTCGATGGGCAGCGGCTGGCCCGCGTCGATCAGCGGGAGCAGCCGGGCGTGGGCCGCGTCGCGCGCGGTGTACATCACCCCGGTGATGCGTACCCGGTCGCCCGCCTTGAGTGATAAGACGTCGCCGTCGCTGAGCGGCGGCGTGACCTCCTTGGTGCCGTCAGCCGCGATGGTGACGCTCATAACGTCACCTCTTTGTGGCGGTGCGCGTGGCATTCGATGGTGACCGCCACCGGCAGGCTCGTGATGTGGCAGGGATACGTGAGGATGTGGATGCCGAACGCGGTGGTGTCGCCGCCGTAGCCCTGGGGACCGATGCCGAGCCGGTTGGCGCGCTCCAGGACTTCCTTTTCAATGGCCGCGACCTTCGGGTCCGGATTCGGCGCGCCCAGCTCGCGGAAGAGCGCCTTCTTGCTGAGCCGCGCGGCCTGCTCGAAGGTGCCGCCCACCCCCACGCCCGCGATCAGTGGCGGGCAGGCGTCGGGACCGGCGGTGCGAATGCACTCGAGGATCCACTCCTTGACGCCGTCCACGCCCTCGGCGGGGGTGAGCATCTTGTACTTCGAGCGGTTCTCGCAGCCGCCGCCCTTGGCCATGATCTGGATGTGAAGCTCGCTGCCCGGGACCACGTCCAGGTGGATCACCGCCGGCGTATTGTCACCGGTGTTCACCCGGTCGAAGGGCGAGCGCACGATCGAGGCGCGGAGATAGCCCTCCTGGTAGCCCTGGCGCACACCATCGTCGATGGCCTCGTAGAGGCCGCCGCCGGTGACGTGCACGTCCTGCCCCAGCTCGAGGAAGCACACCACGAAGCCGGTGTCCTGGCAGTACGGGATCTTCTTGGTGCGGGCCAGCTCCGCGTTCTGCTGGAGGATCTGGAGCACCTGCCGCCCGGCCGGGGAGCGCTCGGTCTGGAGCGCGCCCGCGAAGGCCCGCAGCATGTCGGGCCCGAGCGAATAGTTCGCCTCCATGCACAGCTTCTTGACCGCGTCGACGATCGCGGAGACGTGGATCTCGCGCATGGTGCTACTTCTTGGCCATCGACGCGAAGAACTCCCGCTGCCGCCGCATCATCTCCTCCGGCGCCACGTCTTCCACGTGGGTGGCGAGTCCCCACCGGTGGCCGGACGGGTCCTCGACCTGGCCGAAGCGGTCGCCATAGAACATATCGGTCACCGGCACCGTGACCGTCTGATACCCCTCACGCACTCCGCTCGGCATGGTGCTCGCGCTCCTAGAGCTTCAGCTTGTCGACCAGCTCGCGTACCGCGGCGACCGACTTGTCGAAGGCGGCCTGCTCGTCGGGCTTGAGCTTGATCTCGATGATCTGCTCCACACCGCGACGCCCGAGCTTGACCGGCACGCCCACGTAGAGCCCCTTGGTACCGTACTGGCCGTTCAGGTAGGCCGCGCAGGGCAAGATCTTCTTCTTGTCCTTGAGAATCGCTTCCACCATCTCCACCGCGGAGGCGGCGGGCGCATAGTAGGCGCTGCCCGACTTGAGGAAGGCCACGATCTCGGCCCCGCCGTTGGCGGTGCGCGTGACCAGGGCCTGGATCCGATCCGCCGGGAGCAGGTCGGTGATCGGGATGCCCGCCACCGTGGAGTAGCGCGGCAGCGGCACCATGGTGTCGCCGTGGCCGCCCAGCACGAACGCGGTCACGTTCTCCACCGACACCTGGAGCTCCTGGGCGATGAAGGTGCGGAAGCGCGCGGAGTCGAGTACCCCCGCCATGCCGATGACCCGCTCGTTGGGGAAACCCGACTTCTTCCACGCGAGCTGCACCATGGCGTCGAGCGGGTTGGTGACCAGGATCAGGATCGCGTTCTTCGAGCGGCTCACCACCTGCTCGACCACGGAGCCCACGATCTCCGCGTTCTTGAACAGCAGATCGTCGCGGGTCATGCCCGGCTTCCGGGCCAGCCCCGCGGTGATCACCACGATGTCCGAGTCCGCCGTCTCGTCGTAGCCGTTGGTGCCGATCAGGCGGGAGTCATAGCGGTGGATGGGGCCGGCCTGGGCCAGGTCGAGCGCCTTGCCCTGCGGGATCCCCTCGACCACGTCCACCAGGACCACATCGCCCAGCTCCTTCTCGACCACGTACTGGGCGACGGAGGCGCCGACATTGCCGGCACCGATGACCGAGATCTTGGGCCGTGGATGGAAGGTGGTCAGGATCTCGGCCTTGCCGACTTGCAGCGTTGCCATCACATGGACTCCATGCTCTTGATGATGGCAGTGCCGAACTCCGAGCACTTCACTTCCTTGGCCCCGTCCATCAGGCGGGCGAAGTCGTAGGTGACCGTCTTCTGGGCGAGCGTCTTCTCGATGCCCGCGATGATGCGGTCCGCCGCCTCGGTCCAGCCCATGTAGCGCAGCATCATCTCGCCGGAGAGGATGACCGAGCCCGGGTTGACCTTGTCCTGCCCCGCGTACTTGGGCGCGGTGCCGTGGGTGGCCTCGAAGAGCGCGTGGCCGGTGTCGTAGTTGATGTTGGCGCCGGGCGCGATGCCGATGCCGCCCACCTGCGCGGCGAGGGCGTCCGAGATCAGGTCGCCGGTCAGGTTGCAGCACGGGATCACGTCGAACTCGTCCGGCCGGGTCAGGATCTGCTGGAGGAACGCGTCGGTGATGGCGTCCTTCACCAGCATCTTGCCCGCGGGCGGCTTGCCGCCGCACTCGTCCCACGAGATCAGGCGATCCGAAAACTCCCGCTTGGCCAGCTCGTAGCCCCACTTCATGAACATGCCTTCGGTGAACTTCTGGATATTGCCCTTGTGCACCAGCGTCACGTTGCGCCGGCCGTTCTCGATCGCGTAGCGCATGGCCGCGCGGGTGAGCCGATCCGAGCCTTCCTTGGAGATCGGCTTGACCCCGATCGAGGAGGAGTTGGGGAAGCGGATCTTGTTGACCCCCATCTCCTTCTGGAGGAAGTCGATGACCTTCTTGGCCTCGGGGGTGCCGGTCAGCCACTCGATGCCCGCGTAGATATCCTCCGTGTTCTCGCGGAAGATCACCATGTCGATCTTCTCGGGGTGCTTGACCGGCGAGGGCACGCCCTTGTACCAGCGCACGGGGCGCAGGCACACGTAGAGATCCAGCTCCTGGCGGAGCGTCACGTTCAGCGACCGGAAGCCCTCGCCCACCGGCGTGGTGAGCGGGCCCTTGATGGCGACCAGGTACTGGCGGATGACGTCGAGGGTCTCGGGGGGCAGCAGGTTCGGCGGGCAATCTTTTCCGTATACGGTCTGGGCTTTTTCCCCCGCGTATACTTCGGCCCACGCGATCTTGCGACGCCCCTTGTAGGACTGGGCCACCGCCGCGTCCAGCACGCGGACCGACGCGGCCCAGATGTCGGGGCCGGTCCCGTCGCCCTCGATGAAGGCGACGATCGGGTTCTCGGGCACCTGCAGCTTGCCGTGGCTGATCGTGATCTTCTCGCCCGCCGGAATCTTGACTCTCGCTGCCGCCATGGGAGCGTCTCCCCTTGCTCGGAGTTATGTAAGGGCGTTCAAGGCTGAGCCCGCCTTGAACCACCCGATCTGCTCGTCGGTCATCGTCTGCAGACACTGGATGGTGACGGTCTTGCCGTCCGGCTTGTGGATCACCACCTCCACCGGCTTGCCGGGCGCGAGCGCAGCCAGCCCGCGCACGCTGACGCGGTCCGCCTGCTCGAAGAGGTCGTAGTCCGACGGCTTGGCGAAGGTCAGGGGCAGAATCCCCTGCTTCTTGAGGTTCGTCTCGTGGATGCGCGCGAAGCTCTTGACGATGACCACCTTGCAGCCGAGGTAGCGGGGCGACATGGCGGCGTGCTCGCGGCTCGACCCCTCGCCGTAGTTCTCGTCGCCGATCACGATCCAGCTGATCCCCTTGGCCTTCAGATCGCGCGCGTTCTGGGTGAAGGTCTTGACCTCGCCGGTGACCGGGTTGACCCCCTTGCCCGCCTGGCCGGTGAAGGCGTTGACCGCGCCCAGGAACATGTTGTCGCTGATGCGGTCGAGGTGGCCGCGGAAGCGCAGCCACGCGCCCGCCGGCGAGATGTGGTCGGTGGTGGTCTTGCCCTTGGTCTTCACCAGGATCGGCAGCTCCGCGAAGTCGCGCCCGTCCCAGCGCGGGAACGGCTGCAGGAGCTGCAGGCGCTCGCTGTTCGGCGCGATCGCGATCTGCACGCTGTCGCCGTCGGCGGCGGGCGCCTCGAAGCCCGCCTCACCACCCGCGAAGCCCTGGGCCGGCAGCTCCTCCCCCTCCGGGGCGGTGAAGCGGAACGGTTTGCCGTCCGGCCCGGGAATCGTCCCGTGCACCGGGTCGAACTCGAGCGTGCCCCCGAAGGCCATCGCGGTGACGATCTCGGGGCTGGTCAGGAACGAGAGCGTGGAGGCACTCCCGTCGTTGCGCCCCGGGAAGTTGCGGTTGAACGAGGAGACGATCGTGTTGGTCTCCTCCTTGCCGACGTCGCTGCGCTTCCACTGTCCGATGCAGGGCCCGCACGCGTTGGCGAGCACGGTGCCCCCGATCTTCTGGAAGGTGTCGACCATGCCGTCGCGCTTGATCGTCTGGTAGATGCGCTCCGAGCCCGGCGTCACCAGGAACGGGGTCTTGGCCTTGACGCCCGCCTTGAGCGCCTGCATCGCGATGTGGGCGGCCCGCTTCATGTCCTCGTACGAGGAATTGGTGCAGGAGCCGATCAGCGCCTGGCGGATGCCCGCGGGCCAGCCCTCCTTCTTCACCTCGGCGGCCAGCTTCGAGATCGGCCGCGCGCGATCCGGCGAGTGTGGGCCCACGATGTGCGGCTCGAGCTCCGAGAGATTGATCTCGACCACCTCGTCGTAGAACTTCCGCGGGTCGCGGATCACGTCCGGGTCGGCGACCAGGTGCTGGCGGTGCTGCTCGGCCAGCCGCGCGATGTCGGCGCGATCGGTGGCGCGCAGGTAGGCGGCCATGCGGTCGTCGAAGTGGAAGAGCGAGGTGGTGGCGCCCAGCTCCGCGCCCATATTGCAGATGGTGCCCTTGCCGGTGGCGCTGATGGACTGAGCCCCTTGTCCGAAGTACTCGATGATCTTGTTGGTGCCGCCCTTGACGGTCAGCAACCCGCAGAGATAGGTGATGACGTCCTTGGGGGAGCTCCAGCCCGAGAGCTTGCCGGTGAGGTGCACGCCGATCAGCTTCGGATCGAGGACTTCCCAGGCCAGACCCGCCATCGCGTCGCCGCAGTCCGCGCCGCCCACCCCGATGGCGGCCATGCCCAGGCCGCCCGCGTTGGGAGTGTGGGAGTCGGCGCCGATCATGAGGCCACCCGGGAAGGCGTAGTTCTCGAGCACGACCTGGTGGATGATCCCCGCGCCGGGCTTCCAGAACCCGATGCCGTACTTCTTCGAGGTCGAGTGCAGGAAGTCGTAGACCTCGCGGTTCTCGTTGATGGCGCGCTGCATGTCCTCGGCCGCGCCGCTCTCCGCCCGGATCAGGTGGTCGCAGTGCACGGTGCTGGGCACCGCCACCTGCTTCTTGCCCGCCTGCATGAACTGCAGGAGCGCCATCTGGCCGGTCGCGTCCTGGAGCGCCACCCGGTCCACCCGCAGCCGGAGCTGGGCCTTGCCGCGGCTCCATTCCTGCCTGGTGAAGTCCTCGGCATGCGCCACCAGGATCTTCTCGGCCAGCGTGAGGGGGCGGCCGAAGCGCCGGCGCGCCTCATCGAGCTTGCCGGGCATGGATTCGTACAGCCGCTTGACCTGGTCAACCGACATGGTGGGCCTCCTCGACCGGCGCCGCCGGCTCCTCACCGGTCCGGCGAACCGTACACACACGTATCGCCTCCCACCTGGTGAGAGGCAGGAGGCGACTAGATAAAATCCGCACTTACGCTAACATGACGCCCCGGAGAGGTCAAGGGAACGCCCCCCAAGCATGGGCGCTGGGGCCTCGCGCCGCGTGACGGCGCGCGCTCGGTGCACCGACGCTACCGGGACGACACGCTCGTGCTGCAACAGCGCCTGCAACCTGTCCCAGGGCGGCCGCCCCGCCCGCCTCCGCGCGGACGGCGGGTGAGCCCTCACTCCGCCGGGACGACCGCCGCCGCGATGCGCCGGCGTGTGTCCTCCATCTCCCCGGCGGACGCATAGCGCCCGCGCGGCCAGAAGAAGCCGCGGAGCCCGTCGCCCCGCCGCCGCGGCACCACGTGCACGTGGAGATGCGGCACGCTCTGGCTCACCCGGTTGTTGACCGCCACGAAGGAGCCGTCGGCGCCGAGCGCCCCCTCCACCGCCCGCGCGAGGACGCGCACCGCGTCCCAGAGTGGCGCGGTCAGCGCGGCGGGGAGATCGCCGATGGTCTCGACGTGCTCGCGAGGGATCACGAGGCAGTGGCCGGGGAAGAGCGGCCGGTGATCGAGGAACGCCACCACCGCGCGATTCTCAAGCACGAGGGCGCCCGGCTCTTCTGAGCGCGCGATGCGACAGAAGAGGCAGCCCGCGACCGGGTCCGGGCTCACGGGGCGCGGTCAGCCGAGCAGGCCGCGCAGCGCGCGCCGACGCAATGCCAGGATGGACTCGGTCGGCGAGATCTCCATCGGGCAGACGTCGGTGCAGTTGGCCTGACTGTGGCAACGCATGAGCGTATCCTCCGAGAACAGCACCGCCGCGCGCTCCGCGTGGCCGGCGTCGCGGCTGTCGGTGTCCACCGTGAAGAGGCGGTTCAGCGCCGCCGGGCCCGGGAACCGCTCGTCGTTCGCCACCATGGTGCACGCCGACACGCACATCCCGCAGCCGATACACTCGATCGCGGGGTCGATGCGCTGCCGCTCCGGTGCGGCCGCACCGATGCGGGCGAAGGCCGCCGGCTCCTCCTTCGGCACGAAGGTGGCGCCCACGCGCGCGGTCTGCTCGGCGAGCGGAGCCAGATCCACCACCAGGTCGCGGATGAGCGGGAAGTGGTAGAGCGGCCGCACGGTCACGATGCGGGTCTTGAGGCTCTTGAGCAGGGTGCGGCACGCCCAGCGCTCCCGCCCGTTGATGACCATGCCGCACGAACCGCACATGCCCACGCGGCAGGCGTAGCGGAAGGCCAGGGTCGGATCGAGGCGCCGCTGGGCGTCCACCAGGGCGTCGAGCACCGTCATGCCCTCCTTGGCGGGCACCCAGAAGCGCTGGATCCGCTCGCGGAAGCCCGGGGACCAGCGGAAGACCTTCAGGACCATCGCCACCCCCACACCGCGGCGAAGATGACCACGGTCAGCGCCCCCGCGGCCACGAGCAGCAGCCGGTGCCAGCGTACCGGCAGGCCGAAGTCGAGCACGATGGCCCGCACCCCGAGCAGGGCGTGCACGAGCACGAGGGCCAGCAGGAGCGCCTGCACCGTACGCCAGTAGGGGGTGCGCACGTGCAGGACGATCACCGCGAGGAGCGCCAGCGCGGCGGCGCGCTGCACCAGCCAGGCCCACATCCCCGCCCGCGTGCCGCGCCAGCCTTCGGTGGTGGCCCACCGGCGCCGCAGGATCCGCCGGGGCCGCTTCGGCATCAGTCGCCGATGTCCACCGTCGTGGGCCGTCGCGCCGCGTCCGGCTTGAGACGCGTGTAGCGCACCGGCTCGGTCCAGACCTTGGGGCCCGCGCCGTCGGCGAAGCCGGCGAGCACAGCCACCGGCTCGCCCGCGGTGGCCGGGAAGTCGCGGCGGTAGTGCGAGCCACGGCTCTCGGTGCGCTCGAGCGCGCTGCGGGCAATGAGCCACGCGGTGGTGGCCTGGTTCTGGAGGTTGATCCAGTCCTGCCACGCCAGGTTGTAGGCCCCACCGCCCCGTACCGCCACACGGTCGAGCCGCCCCGAGATATCCTCGATCTCGGTCAGCGCCAGCTTGAGTCCTTCGCCGGCGCGGATCAGCCCCACGTGCTCCCACATGACCTGGCGGAGCCGCGCCTGCAGGGCGTAGAGGCTCTCGCTGCCCTCGCTGCGCGCGAGCGGCGCGGTGGCGGCGGCGACCGCGGCCTCCACGTGCGCGCGGGAGAGCTGGGGCAGCGGGCGCCCCACCACCCAGTCCGCCATCACGTCGCCCGCGATGCCGCCGAACACGGTGGACTCCGCGACCCCGTTGCCGCCGAGCCGGTTGGCGCCGTGCACGCCGCCGGCGTCCTCGCCGGCCGCGAAGAGGCCCTCCACGTCGGTGCGGCAGGCACGGTCGATCACGATGCCGCCCATCATGAAATGGGCGGTCGGCCCCACCTCGACGGGTTCCCGCGCGAGGTCGCGCCCGAAGTCGCGGCAGCGCCGCACCATGCCGCGGAAGCTCTTCTCCACCACCTCGGCGCCCAGGTGCGAGACGTCGATCCACACGCCGCCGTTGGTGGTGCCGCGGCCTTCCAGCACCTCGGTGTAGCAGGCGCGCGCCACCAGGTCGCGGGTCGACCGCTCGAGCCGCGTGCCGTCGTAGCGCTGCATGAACCGCTCGCCCCGGCCGTTGAGGAGCCGGCCACCCGCCCCGCGCAGGCCCTCCTCGAGCAGCGCTCCGGTCATCAGCGAGTTGGGCACGATCAGCCCCGTCGGGTGGAACTGCACCATCTCCATGTCGCGCAGGCGCACGCCCGCGTGCAGGCCGAGCGCGATGCCGTCGGAGGACTTGTCCGCCGAGCACGCGATGACCTTGTACATCGTGGGCCCGCCGCCCATCGCGAGCAGGATGGCGCGGCTACGCACCACCACGAAGGTGCCACGGCGAACGTCGAGCAACAGCACGCCACCCACGTGGCCGCCGTCGGCGCGGAGCAGCTCGACCGCCCGGTGCTCCTCGAGCGGGCGGATGGACGGGCGCCGCCAGACCTGCTCGGTCAGGCGGCTCATGATCTCGATGCCGGTGAGATCGCCCTTGTGGATCGTGCGGTCGTGGCTCTGCCCCGCGAACGGCTTCTGGTGGATGCGCCCGTCCGGGTGACGGTCGAAGAAGCAGCCGTAGCGGGACTCCAGCTCGAGCACCCGGCCGGGCGCCTCGTTGACCAGGGTCCAGACCAGCTCCTGGTCGTTGATCCACGCCCCGCCCTGCAGCGTGTCGAGCAGGTGCGCGGCGATCGAGTCGGGGGCCTCGAGCACCGCGTTGTAGCCGCCCTGCACCATGCGCGTGCAGCCGGCGCGGCCGAGCAGCCCCTTCACCGCCACCGTGACGGTGAGCCGCGGGGCACGGTCCGCGATGTGGAGCGCGGCGCAGAGGCCCGCGCCGCCCGCTCCGAGCACGAGGATGTCGGTATCGAGGCTGTCCAGGACGAGATCGGTGGCCATCGGTGAGGCGGCCCCGAAATTACTTCGCCGGCGCGGCCACCAGGGCGTCGAGGAAGGCGCGGCCTGCCTTGCCGTCCCAGTCGCGGGTGCCCGCGGCCCGGGCCACCAGGCGCCCGTCGCGGCCGATCACGATCGCGGTCGGAGTGGCGCGCACCCGGTACTCGCGCGCGACCGCACCGTCGCCGTCGAGGAGCACGGAGGAGGTCACGCCCGCGCCCTTCACGTAGCTGGCCACCAGGTCCCGCGGCTCCTCGATGCTCACCGCGAGCACCGTGAACGGCTGCCCCTTCCGCTCACGGACGATCTTCTCGATGGCGACGGGCAGCTCCTTCCGACAGTAGCCGCACCACGTGGCCCAGAAGTAGACGAGCACCACCTTGCCCTGCTGTTCCGCCAGCGATGTCTTTCCGCCGCCGTCGAGCTTCGGCAGCGAGAATCCGGGCGCCCGCTCGCCCGGCAGCGCGTTGAGCTGGAGCTCCCGCAGGTACCGGTCGACGTCGTCGGCCGACGCGGGCGCGGACCAGGCGAGGCTTCCCGCCAGCAGGAGCATGGCCACGAAGGCCGTGCCACCACGTGGCGGCCTCACGTGACCTTGACCTCCGCGGTGCCCTCGAACTTCACGCCGTGCGAATCGACGAACATCACCTTGAGCGGCCCCGCCTCGGTGGCCCGGAACGGAATCGTGAACGTCGGGTTCTCGCTGACCGCCGTGGACGGTTCGATCACGGCGATCTCGCGGCCGAGGTACGTTACCACGATGCGGTTGACGAAGCGGTAGTTGCGATCCACCGACCGCCCGCCCTGCCGCTCCACTCGTTCCTGGGGATGGATGACCAGGGCCCGGACGCGCGCCACGCTGCCCCGGCGGACGCTGGCCGGCACCGCCAGCTTCACGGTCCCGATGTCGGCCATGGCTCAGGCCGCGCAGCCCGCCACCGTGACGCGGACGTCCCGGCTGGCGATCCAGAGCGCTCCATCGCCGGTCTCGGCCACCGCGCGCACCGGCCCGCTGTCGGCCAGGCGCAGGTTGGTCGCCACGTAGGCCTGGCCGGCGGCCGGCGTCAGCGTGATCTTCACGTTGAGTGGTCGGGGATTCTTCTCGGCGAGGATGTAGATCGCCTTGACGTGATCCTCCGGCGTCATCGGCGACTTCACCTCGACCGCGATCGGGACCGAGCCGCCGTCCTCCGCGATGAGCGGCATGCCGATCGTGATGAGCGAGGCGCCGTCCTTGATCGGGCGGCCACCGAAGAGCCGCTTCATGGTCTCGGCGATCGACTCTTCCGGCGCCAGGTTCGCGAGGTGGCCCTGCGCGCGGGCGGGCCACGGGCGCCACGCCGCGACCGCGGTACCGAGCGCGGCCAGGCCCAGCCAAGCACGACGCGAGAGCGTGGAGGTCATGGCTCCCAGGATGCCTTCGATCGCGTCCTTGTCAACGCTTCACTCGATCCGGTACGCGGACGCGTCGGGCTTGAACGCGCGCGGCAGCCAGAGCGGACGGCGCAGCCCGCCCGGGCCGGGCGCGGGCCGGGCCATGGCCAGCCACTTGCGATAGACCTCGAAGGACTTGTTGGTGTCCACCACCACGTCGCCGTAGCGATCGTTCGGCCCGGGCCGGCTCACCGTCACCTTCTGATGCCAGCAGTGCTGGCCGCTCACCGGGTCCGGATGCACCGGGAAGGTCAGGTTCTGGTGCACGCCCGCATCCTCCCACCACACGCGCTGCGAATCGGGATCGGCGCTCTCGAACGGCCGCACCCCGTGGACGTGCCGCAGGCGCCACTCCCCCGGCCGCGGGTTCTCGAGCGTCACCAGCGCGGTGGACCAGCGCTCACCGCCGATCTGCTCGGCGAGGCGCCAGCGGCCCAGGTGATGCGAGCACGCCAGCACGCCCGGCCGGATCGCCTCGGTCACCCACACCCGGTCGACGAAGTGGCCGATCTCGGTCGTGACCTTCAAGAGGTCGCCGGTCTTGACGTCCCAGCGCGCCGCGTCCTCGGGATGCAGCCAGAGCGGATTGTTGTGGGAGATCTCGTAGAGCCACTTGGCGTTGCCGGATCGTGAGTGAATCAGGGTCGGCAGCCGGAACGTGGGCAAGAGCGCCATCTCGCCGGCGGCCCGGTTCATCTCCCGCCAGTGCACGTGGCTGCGCGCGTAGGTGGGTACCGCGTGCTCCGGCCACTTCCAGTCCTTGAGCGTCTTCGAGTAGAACTCGAGCTTGCGCGACGGCGTCGGGAAGCCGCCCATCCACTGCCCGTCCACCTCCACGCCGACCGCGGCGCCGTTCTTCATCACGAGGTGCGACCGATCGTCCGCCGCCGCGCCCTCCCGCTCCGCCGGGCTGACCGGCGTCTCGTGGGTGCCGTAGATGTTCTCCTGGATCAGGAAGGCGCCGTACTTGCGCATGTACGCGAGCGCGGTCAGGCCCTCCCGCGCGGCGGCCTCGGGCAGGCCGGGCACGCTGTGCTCGAAGATCCAGCGGTAGAACTCCTCGATGCGCAGCTTCTCGCCGGGGCGATAGGGCGACTCGAAGTACTTGCGGATGCCGAGGGCGCCGTCGGGATCGATCCGCCACGACAGCTCGATCCAGAACTCGTCCTCCTCCCACACCTGCCCGAG
>Ga0114129_10009878_pt1 | contig 13605 bp, 9 predicted proteins | sample RhiMetdeltSRZDD1_FD_80071 | JGI IMG/M metagenome (GOLD analysis project Ga0114129, IMG submission 80071) | Populus rhizosphere microbial communities from Tennessee, USA - Rhizosphere MetaG P. deltoides SRZDD1 (version 2) (version 2) | ecosystem: Host-associated > Plants > Roots > Rhizosphere >...
GGCAGTTGACGATCCCGGAACGGCGGCATAACGTCGGCTGCGAGCCCCATCATGATCCCTCTTCGCGGCGTTTCCGCCAAGCTTCTTTTGGCCATGGTCGTCGCTGTCCTGGTGCCCTTCCTGGGGTTCGCGTACTTCGTCAGCTCGGAGATGGGGAACCGCCTCTCCCGCGACGTCGTGCTGTATTTCCTGAAGAGCAAGGCGTCCGACCTCGCGGACAAGATCAACCTCTTGCTGGACGAGCGATGGAAGGACCTCCGCATCTGGGTGGAGGATCCGGCCGCCCGCGCCTTTCTGCGAAAGCCGGAGGACGTGCGGCGCCGCGAGGTGGAAGGCCTGCTCGATACGATCTGCCGTGAGAAGCAGGTCTACGACTTGTTGCTGATCGCCGACCTGCAGGGGCGCGTGCTCGCCGCCAACACGATCCGGCGTGACGGCACCCCGCTGCCGGACGCGCTCCGCAAGCGCATCTTCGCCCGCGAGGTCCACCGCTATCTGTGGTTCGCCGAGGCCGCCGAGGGGCACTTCCGCGCCGTCGACTGGCACATCTCGCCGTTGCTCCACGAGCGGACCGACCGCATCTCCGCCGATCCGCACGACTATGCCGTCGGCTTCGCGGGCCCCGTGCGCGATGCGAACGGCCGGGTGATCGGCGTCTGGTACAACCTGATGAACTGGTCGTTCGTGCAGATCGACATCCTCGACCAGGTCCGCGGGTACTTTCGCACCCTGCAATCGCCGGGCTCGTACCAGAGCGGCTACGCGTGGCTGTGGAAGAAGGACGGCGACACGATCATCGGCCACAAGAGCCGGACGCTCTACGGCAAGAGCGTCTCCGGCGAGCCCGTGTTCCTCCCGCAGCTCACCCAGGCGGCGCTCGAGGCCGACTGGGGCGTCTTCCCCGAGTACGAGTTTCCGCCGGGGACGGTCAAGAACGCGGCTTACCGCTGGACTCACACTCCGGAGGAAGGCGGGTTCGGATGGATCGTCGGCCTGGGCATCGACAACGACGACATCCTGGCCACCGTGACCGAGCTGCGTTTCGTCCTGGCCGTGGCCACCGTCCTCATCATGGCCGGCATCGTCGGCTGGACGTGGGTCATCTCGCGGACGATCACGCGGCCGGTGCGCGGCCTCATCGCGTTCACGGAGGAGGTGGCCAAGGGCAACCTGGAGGCGCGCGTCGACGTGCCGGGCAACGACGAGATCGCCGTCCTCGCGCGCTCGTTCAACCGCATGGCGGGAGACCTCGCCTCCAGCCGCGAGCAGCTCATCCGCGCCGAGAAGGAGGCGGCCTGGCGCGAGATGGCGCGGCAGATCGCCCACGAGATCAAGAACCCGCTCACGCCCATGCGCCTGCAGACCAACCTGCTGAAGAAGGCGTACGAGGACCGCTCGCCGGAGCTCCCGCGGATCTTCGAGCAGACGACGGAGACGATCTTGACCCACGTCGAGGCCCTCCGCCGCATCGCCGCCGACTTCTCGACGTTCGCCGGTCTGCCCCAGCGGCACCCGGAGCCGGTGCCGGTGGCGGAGGTTCTGAAGGACTGCCTCGACCTCTACGAAGGCTGGGCCCGGGAGAAGGGTGTCGAGACGTCGCAGGAAGGCGATCCGGGAGTCGTGGTCGCCGACCGCGAGGAGCTGCGCCGGCTCTTCATCAATCTGCTCGAGAACGCCTTCGAGGCGGTGGGGGCCGAGGGCCGCATCCGCCTGCTGTCGACGCGGCAGGACGGCTTCGTCGACATCTGCGTGATCGACAACGGCGCCGGCATCCCCGCCGACCTGCAGGCGCGCCTGTTCCAGCCGTACTTCTCGACGAAGACGACGGGCACCGGCCTCGGCCTCGCCATCTGCCATCGCATCGTGAGCGAGATGCACGGTACCCTGACGCTGGTGAGCGAGGCGGGCAAGGGCACGACGGCACGGGTGCGCCTGCCGCTCGCGGCGGAGCCCACGACATGAGCACGAAGATCCGGCTGGTCCTGGCCGACGATCACCCCGTGACCCGCGAGGGCATGGCGGCGATCATCGAGAGCGCGGGCGACATGACGGTGGTGGCCCAGGCCGGCGACGGCGTGCGCGCCGTCGAGCTGTACCGCGCGCATCGTCCCGACGTCACCATGATGGACCTGCGCATGCCGCAGATGGGCGGCAGCGAGGCCACCGCTGCCATCCTCGGCGAGTTCCCCGAGGCCCGCGTGATCGTGCTCTCGGCCATGGACGGCGACGAGGCCATCTACCGCGCGCTGCAGGCGGGCGCTCGCGGCTACTTGCTGAAGGACCTCACGCGCGACGAGCTGCTGGAAGCGATCCGCGCCGTGCACGCCGGACAGCGGCGCATTCCGCCGCCGGTGGCGTCGCGGCTGGCCGAGCGGATGTCCGCCCCCAACCTCACCGCGCGAGAGATGGACGTGCTGCGTCTGATGGTCGACGGCCAGAGCAACCGGGAGATCGCGGCCAAGCTCGGCATCAGCGAGTCCGGGGTCAAGGGCCACGTCAACAGCATCTTCGGCAAGCTGGGGGCGACCGATCGCACGCAGGCGGTGACTTTTGCGCTCCGGCGGGGGATCGTGGAGCTGGGATAGCGGGCAGTCGTGAGTTATGAGTTATGAGTTATGAGTGACGGTAGCGTCGGCGACGGTAGCGACGGCGGCAACGGGGACGGTAGCCACGAGAGAACGCAACGGCGACGGTAGCAACGGCGACGGCAGCGAAGACGGTGGCGTGGACGGCAACGAAGATGCTGGCGCCCGGCGGTGATTGTGCAGCGCGGTTACGGTGGCGTTATGGTGGCTCTGCGAAGATGGTTGCTAATTCCCGCAGTGGTTGTGCCCGGCCGTTGACTCACTCCTAAATCATTACTCACTCCTCAGAACTCAACGGAAGCCGGCAGTTCACTTCCGTGCCGCCGCCCGGCCGGCTCTTCACCCACAGCTCCCCCCGCATCACTTCCGCGCGCTCCGTCATTCCGACGAGGCCGAAATGCTGGCCGCGCGTCTCCGCCGACACCACCGCCGGATCGAAGCCGCGGCCGTCGTCGTGGACGCGGAGGCGCACGCTGTCGGGCTCGAACCGCAGGGCCACCTCGATGCGGGCGGCGCCCGAGTGGCGCACGGCGTTCGTCACCGCCTCGTGGGCGATGCGCAGCAGGTTGCGCTCGAGCTCGGCCGGCAGCACGCGCGGCTCGCCGGCGACGTCGAAGGACAGGCGGGCCTCGGAGTCCGACGCCAGCTGGGCCAGGCTCGCGGAGAGCGAGGCCCCCAGGTCGCCGCGGCCGTGCTCGGCCTGCGCGCGCAGCACCCAGATGAAGCGCCGCACCTCGCCGAGGCTGGCGCTCACCATCGAGCGCGCGCGCTGCAGGTGGTTGCGGGCGCGCGACAGGTCCGGCGGCATGGTGCCGAGGGCGGCTTCGATCTGCATCCCCATGCCGGTCAGGCTCTGCGCCAGCGTGTCGTGCAGCTCGCGGGCGATGCGCGTGCGCTCGCCGAGGATCAACTGGAACCGCGCGTGGACCTGGGCGACGCGGAGGCGATGCACGGCCAGGGCGAGCCCGGCCAGCACGGCCGCGCACAACGCATAGAAGAAGACAGTCTGATGGAAGGGCGGCTTGATGGCGAAGGCGACGGCCGCCGGTGTCCCCCGGCCGAACACACCGTCGCGGTTCGAGGCCTCGATCTTCAGCGTGTAGCCGCCGGCGGGCAGGCTGCCGTAGTGCACCCGCCGCTGCGCGCCGGTGTCGCGCCAGTCGTCGTCGAAGCCGTCCAGGCGGTATCGGAATCGCATCTGGCGCGGTGCGCGCAGGGTGAGGGTGGTGAACTCCGCGGCCAGCTCGCCGCGGCCGGCCTTGTATTCCCGCGCCGGCTCGTGGCTGCCGTCCACGCGGAAGCTCTCGACGATCACCTTCGGCGCCGGCTCATCGGTCGACACCCGCGCGGGGTCGATCACCGAGGCCCCGCGGGCGGTGGCGAACCACAGCCGCCCGTCGGCCGCGCGGAAACCGAGGGCGCTGCTCAGCACCGTCTCCGTGGAGCGCAGCCCGTCGGAGTTGTCGAAGAGCAGCGGCGACACGGCGGAGACGCGGCCGGCGAAAAGATCGCGCAGCTCCTGTTTGGCGATCCGGAAGAGGTGGCCGGCGGAGCTGATCCACAGATGGCCGAGGCCGTCGTCGACCACGAGGCGCAGATGGTTCTCGGGCAGGCCCTCGCGGGTGGTGACGTGCCGGATCGTCTCGCCTTCGATGTAGGCCAGGCCGCCGATGGTCGCGAGCCACAGGCCGTTCTCGTCTTCCGTCGCCGATCGCACGCGGTCGTGGGGCAGGCCGTCCTTCTGTGTGAATCGCCGGAACACGCCGTCCTTCAGCCGGCCGAGGCCGAGAGAGCCGCACATCCAAAGCGCACCGCGGCGATCCTTCAGCACCGCGTACAGGTAGCTGAGCTGTGCCGCTTCCGCGTGCACCACCACCGGCCGCTTCTTGTCGAAGTGGACGAGACCGACGCCGCGCAGGAAGAAGAGCAGCCCGTCGTCGCCCTCGCGGATGGCGGTGACGCGGGCGGTGGCGCCCGGAGGCGTCTCGTCGATCAAGGTGTCGCCCTTGATGTGGAACAGCCGGCCGTCGTCGCGTCCGATCCACGCGCTGCCGTCGCGAGCGGCATGGATGACGAGCACGTTCTTCGGCCCGGGTCCCGCGGGCAGGAAGAACGTCTTGAGGTCGCGGCCGCGCAGGCGCGCGACGCCCGTCGTCGAAAGCCCGAACCAGACGGTGCCGTCCGGATGCCCGGCGACCGCGCTCACCGCGGCCTCAGGCAGACCCTCCGTCGTGCCATAGGTGACGAAGCGGCCGTCGCTCAGACGGTTGAGCCCGTCGGCGGTGCCGACCCAGAGGTTGCCCTCGTCGTCCTCGAGCAGGCAGCGCACATCGTCGTCGGCGAGCCCGTGGGCGGCGTTCAGCACGCTCCAGCGGCCGTCGCGCCAGCGATTGAGACCGCCGCCGGCGGTGCCCACCCAGAGGTTCCCGTCGCGGTCCTCGAGGATCGACGAGATGTTCTCGTGGGACAGGCCGTCCGCGCGCGTGAACCGGGTGAGGGCGCCGGCGCTCCCCACGCTGCGCAACAGGCCGCGCGGCGTGCCGATCCAGAGCTGGCCCGCGCGGTCGATGTGGAGCGCCTGGACGGGATCCACCACCCGCGCATCCGTCGTGAACTTCCCGTCCTCGAATCGCAGCAGCCCCTTGTCGCGCGTACCGATCCAGATGGTGCCGCGCTCGTCCTGCACCATCGCCTCCGGCGTCATGGTGCCGAGGTCTTTCGAGAGGGACGTCGCCTGCTCGTCGTGCCACCGGAAGATGGGACGCCCCAGCAGGCCGACCCACAGCGTGCCGTCGCGCGCCGACAGGAGCGACGAGACCACGCCCGCCCCCGTACGGATCGGCAGCGCCTCGAAGGTGTCGCGGCGGTACCGCAGCACCGCCGACGTCGTGCCGACGTAGAGCGTGCCGGCCGCGTCCTCGCTCAGGCTCGAGACGATGCCGTCGCCGAAGTCGGGGGTGTGGCGCGCGTCGAACACGGTGAAACGTCCGCCGTCGAAGCGCGCGAGGCCGGTGCTGGTGCCGAGCCAGAGATAGCGGTCGCGCGTCTGTCCGAGGGCGTGGATGCTGCGGCTGGGGAGGCCCGCCGACTCGTCCCAGTCGGTGAGCACGTATTGCGTCGGCGCGCGGTTCGGATCGAGGGCGACCGCGCAGGGCACGGCCGCGGCCCAAAGGCCCAGGGCGAGCGCCAGACGACGCGGGGACATGGCCGGTAGGTTAGCACCGACCGGAGGTGGTCGACCTTACTTAGATCAATGCGTCCAGCGAGGCGGTTCGTCGCCCTTCTCGCGATCGACCACGCGCAGGTTGCCGGTGCGCCGTTTGTAGTCCCGCTGCAGCATCGCCATGCGCGCGCGCAGGTAGACGCGGCGGAAGGAGAGGACGTCCATGTACAGGAGCGTCACCACGAGCGCGATGACAGACGGCAGGACCAGCCAGAAGCTGCTGAACACTCCCATGAGGAACAACATGAAGACGGTGATGCTGAGGAGGTATCGCCCGCGCACGGGCAGGACGAACATCAGGAGGATCGTGCGATCCGGGAACAGGGTGCCCCACGCGATGAGCATGGGGGTCAGCATCGCGTAGACGCCGGACTCGGCAAGCCGACCGAACCGTGGAATGAGAAGCATCATGACGGCGGTCGTGAGCGCGCCGATGAGGGCGGCGCCCCCGAAATAGAGCCGGAAGAATCGGGCCTTGCCCCAGACCGACATGAGGCTGGGTCCGAAGAAGAAGAGGGCCAGGAGGCCGAAGACGATCCCGAAGGGGTCGGGAGCGATGAGCGACCAGGTCAGCAGCCGCCACAGCTCGCCCTGCCAGACACTGGCGGGGATCAGCATCGTGTACTGGAAAGCGGGGATGCCGAAGCCCTGCAGGATTGCGCTACTGACCGACGCGATCAGGATCGCCGCGCCGAGCCACACGATCGGCTTCGGGACGAAGAAGCCGATGATGGAATAGCCGCCGCCCCCGCCGCCCCACCCACCGCCGCGCGGCGGGGGAGCACCCCAACGCATTGGACTCGACATATCCCTAATACTACCCGCTTCGTGCCATGGGGCCGAGGAAGTTTGGACGGCCTTCCGGGGGTGTCACTTAAGGCGGAACGCTTCAAGTTTTACTTGAGCTTTGGGCGGCTTCGTGGCACCCTAGTCCTCGATGAAGATCAGCCCCATGGAAATCCAGCGGCAGACGTTTGCCGGGAAGATCCGCGGGTTCGACCGCGACGAGGTCCGCACGTATCTCGCCTTCGTGGCCGAGGAGATCGCCACCGTTCAGCGCGAGCGCGATCTGCTCCAGCAAGAGCTGCAGTCGATCAAGTCCGTGGTCGAGGACTACCGCCACCGCGAGATGATCCTCAAGAACACGTTGCTCACCGCACAGCGCGTCTCCGAAGAGATCCGCGAGAACGCGCGCCGCCACGCGGAAGGCATCGTCAAGGAAGCGGAGATCCAGGCCGATCGCCTGCTCGAGATCGCCCAGAGCCGGGCGCGGCAGATCGAGCTCGACCTCGTCGACCTGCGGATGCAGCGGCAGACGGTGCGCAGCGAGATGCGGTCGTTCCTCGAGCGGATGGGCCGCATGCTCGAGATCCAGCAAGAGGCCGAAGCGGAGGACAACGTCCACTTCCTCCCGCGCCGCGAGGAAGCGTAACGGACCTCGACCTGCGCGCCGCCGAGGATGGTGTGACCCTGCGTGTGCGTGTTCAGCCCCGCTCTTCTCGCGAAGGCGTGGCCGGCCTGCGTGAGGGTGCGCTGGTGGTGAAGCTCACCGCACCCCCGGTCGAGGGCGAGGCCAACGACGCCCTCGTGCGCTTCCTCGCCGGGCTATTGGGGGTTCCTCGCGCGGCGGTGACGCTGCGCCACGGCGCCCGCGGCCGCGACAAGACGCTGCACATCGCCGGCCTGGACGTGGCCACCGCGCGGGCGCGGCTCCTGCCCGCTTCGTGAAGCCCGATCTCGCCGTCCGCAACATCGGCGTGCTGGCGACGTTGGCCGGTCCGGTTCCGCGCACCGGCGACGGGATGCGCGACCTCGGGATCGTGACCGACGCCGCCCTCGTCAGCGCCGAGGGCCGCATCGTCTTCGCCGGCCCCGCGCGCGACGTGCCCCCGGACTTCGAGGAGCCGGTGCATCGGCTCGATGCCGGCGGGGCGGCGGTGCTGCCCGGCTTCGTCGACGCGCACACCCATCTCGCGTTTGCCGGCGATCGCGACGACGAGATCGGCGAGCGCCTGGCGGGGGCGACGTATCAGGAGATCGCGGCCCGCGGCGGCGGCATCCAGAAGACGGTGGCGGCCACGCGCCTCGCCTCGCGCGACGAGCTGGCGGCGGCCGTGAGCCGGCACCTCGACGCGATGCTGCTGTGCGGCACGACGACGGCGGAAGTGAAGAGCGGCTACGGCCTCGACACCGAGTCGGAGATCCGATCCCTGGAGGCGATCGTCCAGGCGGCGGCCGCGCATCCGGTCGGGGTGGTGCCCACGTTCCTGGGCGCCCACGACGTCCCCCCCGAGCATCGCAGCGCGCCCAAGCGGTATGTCGACCTCGTCGTGCACGAAATGATCCCGGAGGTGGCGCGCCGCGGCCTCGCCGCCTTCGCCGACGTCTTCTGCGAGGAAGGCGCGTTCGATGTGAGCGCGAGCCAGCGGATCCTCGAGGCGGCGGCCACGCACGGGCTCGGGCGGCGCGTCCACGCCGACGAGCTGTCCTGGACGGGCGGCGCCGAGCTGGCGGCGGCGGTGGGGGCGCGTTCCGCCGATCACCTGATCCATGTGTCGCCCGCCGGGCTCGGCGCGCTGGCGGCATCGGGCTGCGCCGCGACACTGTGCCCGTCGGCCGCCTTCTACCTCCGCCTCGGACGCTGGGCCCCGGCTCGCACGCTGATCGACGCCGGGGTGCCCCTCGCCCTCGCCACCGACGTCAACCCCGGCGGCGGCCTCTCGCCGTCGATGCCGTTCGCGATGACGATCGCGTGCTTCGCCATGGGGCTCGCCGTGGCCGAAGCGATTTCGGCGGCGACGATCGGCGGCGCCTACTCCATCGATCGGCAGGACGACATCGGCAGTCTGGAGGTCGGCAAGCGCGCCGACTTCATCGTGCTGCGCTCGCCGCGCCTGCTCGACCTCATGCGCGTCGGTGTTCCCGCGATCGGCCACGTGGTGAAGGACGGGCGCGTCGTGGTGCGTGAGGGCCGGCGGGCCTAAAGCCTTCGGCGGGTCTCTTCGACGACGTCGAACGGCTTCTCTACGCAGCGCCCGGGGTGCGCGGTCATGAAGGCGGCGGCGCGCGGCACGAAGGCGCCGCCGGTCATGAAGACGAGCCGCCGCGCGCGGTCGGGTGCCCGCGCCTCGAGCTCGGCGGCGATGTCCATGCCGGTGACGCCGCCCATCATCAGGTCGCAATAGGCGAGGTCGAACGGCTCGCCGGCCAGCAGCGCGGCCACCGCCGCGCGAGGGTCGGTGATCCCCCGGGCGTGGAAGCCGCCCTCCTCGAGCTGGCCGACGAGGGTCGCGCACACGAGGGGATCGTCGTCGACGACGATCACGCGGCCGGTGCTGACGCGGGAGACGACGGCCAGGCCCGGCTCCGGGGACGCGCCCGTCGCCGCCGGCAACGTGACGCGGAAGAGCGCGCCGCCGCCCGGCCGATCGTGAACTGTCACGTCGCCCCCGAGGCCGCGCACGACGTTGCGGCACACGAAGAGGCCGAGGCCGGTGCCCTCGCCGATCGGCTTGGTGGTCACGAACGGCTCGAAGATCCGCTCACGGTCCTTCGGCGCGACGCCCGCGCCGCTGTCCGCCACCTCCAGTACGACGACGTCCGCCTCCCGGCGCGTGGCGAGGAACACCTCGTCGCGCGTGGGATCGCCCTTCAGCGACTGGGCGGCGTTCATCACCAGGTTCACCACCACCTGCACCAGCCGCGCCTCGTTCCCGAGCACGGGCGGCACGTCATCGAGGGCGAGGTGCAGGCGCGCCCGTGCTTCGATCTCCTTGCGGGCGAGCTTGAGCGCGGCCTCCACCACCCCCCGCAGGTCCACCGGCTCGAGGCGCGTGTCGTCCGGCCGGCTGAACGTCTTGAGGTCGCGCGTCACGGTGGCGATGCGTTCCACGCCGCGGCGCACCGGCGAGAGCTCCTCGACGAGTCGATCCGCGGCCGCCCGCACGAGGTCGTCGGCGCCGGGCAGCTCGCGCAGCCGCTGCAGGCCACGCTCGAGGCCGGAGAGGCCGCCCAGCACGTACGTCAGCGGGTTGTTGATCTCGTGGGCCACGCTGGCCGCCAGCGTCCCCATCGCGCGCACGCGGTCGTCTTGCACGACCTTGGTCTGCAGGCGGCGGACCTCCGACACGTCGTTCGACAGGCCGAGCACCCCCTTCATGACGCCGGACGGGTCGCGCAGCGGTGTCAACCACGTGTCGTAGACGACCTCGCCCACCTGCACGGTGTACACGAGCGCCTCGCCGGCCAGCCCGCGCCGGATGTAGTCGGGGATCTCCGGGTGGTCCTTGTACAGCTCGAAGAGCGACTGGCCGACGAGCTCGCCGGAGCGCACCCCCAGCGCGGCCAGGCCCGCCCCTTCGGACAAGGTGACGACAGCGTCGGTATCGATGGCCCAGATGACGATGGGCGCGTGATCGACGGCGAAGCGCAGGCGCGCTTCGATCGTCTCCCGCTCGTGCTCGGCGCGGGCCTCGCGGGAGATGTCGACGAAGGCCACGATGATGTGGGTGATCTCGCCGGCGGCGTTGCGCACCGGCGTTCCCGAGGCACGCAGATCGGTGCGCGTGCCGTCCGGCCTCTCGATCACCATGTCGTCGACGACGACGGGTTGGCCGGTGGCCAGGGCCTGCGAGAACGGCAGGCGCTCGACGGGATAGGGGTGGCCGGCGCGATCGAAGACGCGATACGTCGCGGGCACGTCACCGATGCGGCTCTCGGAGACGGCGTCCATGCCGAGGATCTCGGCGAAGCGGCGGTTGCGGTACGCCAGGCGCCCGTCGGGCACCGCCCCCACCCAGACGCCCACCGGCAGGCCGTCCAGGATCCAGTCCGTCGGAAGCTCCATCGTTCTCCTCGCGCTACCCCAGCGCCTCGAACGAGCGCGGCACGTCGACATGGTACAGGTCGCCGACATGGAGCGCGCGTTCGGGGGGCGGCGGTGACCCGCGCGAGCGCGCGCCTCGACTGGACCCGTTCATGACGATCGGCCCACTCTGGGCCGAAATGCATCCTGCCCCGGCCGCGCTCGAAATGGCCGTTGGATCTATTGCCACCGACCACTCCGTTGCGCAAGTTCCAGACAGTCCGCCTCCAGTGCGTCTCGGGGGAGAGGAGAAAATATATGAAGCCTGGGTTCCTGGCTGCCGTCCTCACTGTCGCGATCGGTTCCACCAACACTGCTTTTGCCGCGTTCAGCGGCTACTACCGCCTGATGGGCCAACAGAGCGGCCGGTGCCTGAACGTCACGGGGGCGTCCACCGCGAACAGCGCGAGCGTCATCGTCTATGACTACACCAGCGGTGGCAGTACGAACGACGAGTGGCTGGTGACCAGCATCGGCAGCGGGTACTACCGGCTCACCGCCCGCCACTCCGGGAAGGACATGGTGGTCGCGAGCGCCTCGACGGCGACGGGCGCCAACATCTTCCAGTACAGCTACGGCGGCTCGTCCACCAACGACGAATGGCAGCTGGTCGACGCCGGCGGGGGCTACTACGAGATCAAGAACCGTAACAGCGGCAAGCTCGTCCAGGCCATGGGCACGGCCAACGTCTCGGCCGTCCAGCAGCACCCCGACGCCAACACGACGAACCAGCGCTTCCAGTTCGTGAGCATCGGTGGCGGCGGTCCCACACCCACCCCGGCCCCCACGGCCACCCCCGCCCCGGGCGGCCTCGGCTCGATCGTGAGCAGCGCGCAGTGGGATCAGATCTTCCCGCCCAACGCGCCGCGGCACGCGATCTATACGCATTCGGGGTTCGTGGCGGCGGGCAGCGCCTATCCGGGGTTCTGCGGCACCGGCGACACCGCCATGAAGCGCCGCGAGTGTGCGGCCGCCCTCGCGAACTACCACCACGAGACAGGCGGCGGCGTGTACGCCGAGGAGATCGCCCAGGGCCTCTACTGCGACAGCACGCCCACCGCTTGCGGTTACTGCTCGGGGAACGGCCAGTCGTACTTCGGCCGAGGCGCCATCCAGTTGAGCTGGCACTACAACTACTGCGCGGCCGGCCAGGCGCTCGGGATGGGATCGTCGCTCTTCACGAACCCGGGCCAGGTGTCGTCGAACTCCACCACGATGTGGAAGACGGCCTTCTGGTTCTGGAACACGCAGACGGGCGCGGGGACCATGACCGGGCACAACGCCATCGTCAACGGCGCCGGCTTCGGCGAGGCCATCCGCTCCATCAACGGCTCGATCGAGTGCAACGGCGGCAACCCCGCCCAGGTCCAGAGCCGCATCCAGCAGTTCGACCGGATCCTGGGCATCCTCGGCTCGACGCGCGGCGCCGGAAACGTCGGCTGCTGAGACCCTGAATTTGTCATAAGAGAAGACTCAACGGCCGACAATTCGGAAGCCGATCGCCAGCGACTCAGGCTAGACTCTCGGCGTTCCTGATATGTCGATTCGACTGCCGGCGCTCACCGCCGTCTTGTGCCTGGCCCTGACCGGCCCGGCCGCGGCCGGCCTTCTGCGCCCTCGTGACGCACGCTTCGTTCGCCTCTCCAGCGAGCAGGGGCTGTCGCAGGACACCGTGTTCTGCGTGGTGCAGGACCACCAACGGTTCCTCTGGATCGGCACCGAGGAGGGTCTCAATCGCTACGACGGCTACTCGTTCAAGGTCTACAAGAACGATCCCAAGGATCCCGCTTCACTCCCCAGCAACTGGATCTCGCAAATCTACGAGGATCGGGCGCACCGACTCTGGGTGGGGACGATCGAGGGGCTGAGCCTCTTCGATCCCGCCACGGAGACGTTCCGCAATTTCCGCCTTCCCAGCAAGACGGCGAGCGGGTTCGACCAGAACACGGTCACCACGATCCTGGAAGATCGGCGCGGCCACCTGTGGGTCGGCACCCTGGGCGGCGGCGTCAATCGCGTCGATCCGGCGACGGGGGCGTTCGTGGCCACCTATCGCCACAAGGACGGCGACGCGACGAGCCTCAGCCACAACCAGGTGCAACGGCTTCACGAGGACGGGGCCGGCCGGATCTGGGTGGGGACCACGGAGGGGTTGAACCTCTTCGACTCCGAGCGCGGTACGTTCGTGAGCTACCGGCGCTCCGACGATCCCGCCAGCCTCGGCCACGACTGGGTCTGGGACATCGCGGGAGACCGCCAAGGGCGCGTCTGGGTGGCGACGTACGGCGGCGGCATGAGCCTGCTCGATCCGGGCACGCAGCGCTTCCGCCGCTACCAGCGCCAGGGCGGCCATATCCCCAACGACTGGATCACGAGCGTCTTCGTCGATCGCGAGGGGATGGTCTGGGCGGGCAGCGACGGCTCGGGCCTCCTTCAATACGACCCGGCGGCCGATGCGTTCGTCGCGTTCAAGAGCGTGCCCCGCGACACCTCGACCCTCGGCAAGAACGTCGTGCGGACGATCTACGAGGACACGCAGGCGAACCTCTGGGTGGGCACGTACAAGGGCGGGCTCAGCATGCTGCAACGGCGCTTCCAGGCGTTCGCCTTCTTCACCCACGACCCGCTGGCCGCGGACAGCATGAGCGAGGGAGCGGCCGTCAATGCCGTGATCGAAGGCAAGGACGGCGTGATCTGGGTTGGTACCAGCGAGGGAGGGCTCAACCGTTTCGATCGCGAGACGGGCACCTTCCGGCACTTCCGCAGTACGCCGAAGGGCCCCCACAGCCTCAGCAACGACACGATCACCTCCCTCCACCAGGATCGGCAGGGCCGCATCTGGCTCGGCTCGCACGGCGGCGGGTTGGACCTCTTCGACCCGGCGGTCGGCGTCGTCAAGCGATACGCGCATCGAGCCGCGGACGCGTCCCCGA
>Ga0114129_10009879_pt1 | contig 13605 bp, 15 predicted proteins | sample RhiMetdeltSRZDD1_FD_80071 | JGI IMG/M metagenome (GOLD analysis project Ga0114129, IMG submission 80071) | Populus rhizosphere microbial communities from Tennessee, USA - Rhizosphere MetaG P. deltoides SRZDD1 (version 2) (version 2) | ecosystem: Host-associated > Plants > Roots > Rhizosphere >...
AGCAGCACGACGAGGTCGCCGTCTTTCAGCATCCCGCGCTCGCGCGCCCGATGCAGCCCCACCAACGGATCGATGGCGGACATGTGGCCGTGATCGGAGAGGTACATCGCGCGATCCTCACTCACTCCGAGGCGGTCGCGCACCTCGGTGAAGAGCGATCGCTTCGTATGGATCGGGCACAGAAGCCTGATGTCGGCGACCCGATAACCGCTCCGCTCGACCGCCTCGGTCGCGACCGTCACGAACCGGTCTGCCGAGATCGGGTCGAGCTTCGCCTTCATCTCCACCGGATCGCGAACGTCGAGTGAATGCCGGCGGTCGCGCAGCGTGCGCTCCGACGTCGGCTCGATCGAGCCGCCCGCGGGGACCATCACGTCGTCTGCGAAGCTGCCGTCGGTGACGCCGACCGTCTCGAGGACGTGGTTCTCAGGGTGATCGCGACGCAGGAGCGCCGCGGCGCCTCCCGCGCCGAAGCTGAACATGAAGCGCGAGCGCTCGTTCGCATAGTCGATGAGGTCGTGCTCGCGCGCTCCACCAGCGAGAAGCACCTGATCGATGCGGTCGCTCCCGAGGATCAGGCCTTTGGCGACCTGCATCGCGATCGGCGTGCCCGCGCTCACGCCCTGCACGTCGAACGCGAGCGAGCCCGCGGCCGCGACGCCGAGGAGCTGCTGGACCTTCGGCGCCGCGCTCCACACCGGGTAGTCGCGATGCGGGCTTCCCATGTACACGAGCGCGTCGACACAGCGGCCGCCGTGCCTCTCGAGGATCGGAGCCGCGGCCTTCGCCGCGAGGTGCGACGCGTGCTCGTCCTCGGCCGCGATGTGCTTCCCGTCGAGCCCGAACTTGTCGCGGATGACCTCCGCCGGGATGTCCGCGAGCCTCGCGATCTCGTCCGCCGACTGGAAACGGGCGGGGGAGTACGCGTTGACGTCCACGATCCCGACGACGCTCATCGGCGCGCCCTCCGCTGCGCGCGCAGGCCGCCCTCCAGGAACCGGCGGATCGTGCGCCGTGCCGCGAGGGGTGGGACCTTCCCGTCCCACAGCACATAGCGCGAGCCGAGCGCCTCGGCCATCCCCATGAGCGAGTACGCGAGCGTCTCGGCATCGAGGTCGGTCCGGACCTGGCCGGCCGCCTGAGCGCGCCGGAGGCCTCGCACGTAGCCCGCCGCGAGCGTCTCGTAATGCCAGCGGTAGATGCTCTCGTCGACGGTCTCGGCCTGCAGGATGACGCGGTAGAGGTTGCGGTGCTTGCGAACGAACTCGAAGAAGGTCTCGAAGCCCACGACCTCCTGCTCGAGCCGATCATCGAGGTCTCGGACGCGCTCGCTGATCGTCCGGCGCAGACGCTCATTCAGGGTGCGCACCAGATCGTCGAAGATCGCCTTTTTGTCGGGGAAGTAGAGGTAGAACGTGCCGAGCGCGACCTCGGCCCGCTGCGTGATCTCGACGATGCCGGCGTTGTGGAATCCGAGCTCCCCGAACACGCGCTCCGCCGCATCGATGAGTCGCTGTCTCGTGCGCTGACCACGAGCGGTGGCGGGGAGAGGGACGATCGTGGCCCGGCGCCGTTTCGCGGCCGCGGTCATCGAACCTGAAACCTGTTTCATGTGTCAGGCGGCACGATACGCTCCTTCCAGCGTCCCGTGAAGGCCGGTCATGTTGGGGTCGCCGCGTCCCCACGACGCCCGACGCCGTGGTACGGCGTCTGCGGCTATCGTTCGGATCGTGACCGGCCTCCTCCTCGTCAGCTCGGCTCTAGTCGCGTTCCTTCTTTCCGCCGCCATCACGCCGCTCGTCGGTCGCCTCGCGGAAAGATTCCGCCTCCTCGACGTGCCGGGTGGCCGTCGTAACCATCCGCGTCCGATCCCGCGTCCAGGCGGCCTCGCGATCGCTTTGGCCTTCGGCCTCACGATCTTCGCCTTCTGGGTCATCGACCGCGTCGCGGGTCATCCCTTCCTCATCCCGGAGGAGGTCCGCTCGTCGCGGTTCACGCTCACAGCCTTCGCCGCTCTCCTCGGCATGACCCTGGGGATCATCGACGACGTGTTCGAGCTTCGCGCTCGCTGGCAATTCCTTGGTCTCCTCGTCGTCGCCGCGGTGATCGTGGCCGCCGGCCTGCGCATCGACTTCTTGAACGATCCGTTCGGCGACGGGCTCATCGAGATCGCCGGCGTCGTCGCCATCGCGTTCACCATCTTCTGGATCGTCGGGATGAACGTCGCGCTCAACTTCATCGACGGGCTGGATGGCCTCGCGGCCGGCGTCGCCGCGATCGCCGCGCTGACCCTCGGTGCGCTGGCGCTCCTGCCGCAGGTCAATGAGCCGTTCGTCGCGTGGATGGCGTTCGCGCTCGCGGGCGCGACCGGCGGGTTCCTCCTGTTCAACTTCCATCCGGCTCGGCTCTTCCTCGGCACGACCGGCGTGACGTTCGTCGGGACGATGCTCGCTGTGCTGTCGATCTTCGGCACGGCGAAGGTCGCCGCGGCACTGCTCGTCCTCGGCGTGCCGATCATCGATACCTTCTACGTGATCGTGCGTCGGCTCGCGCAGGGCCAGCCGCCGTTCGCGCCGGATCGTGGCCACTTCCATCACCGGCTGCTCGACGTCGGTCTCACGCACGCGCAGGCGGTGCTGCTGATCTACGGGCTGACGATCGTCCTTGGCGTGCTCGCGTTCGTCACGAGCGGCCGGACGCAGGTGATCTCGTTCGTCGGACTCGTCGTCCTCTTCGGCGTCGCGGTCGTCGCAATGGCGCAGCGTGCTCCCAAAGCGAAGGAGCTGGATCCCGGCCTCTATGCCGAAGAGGCCGACCGCTTCTAGCTCGCGCTGATCGCACGCGGCGGCGATATGGCACGGCGGCGGGGCGGCGAACTTCTCGAGCGAGCATCTGCGCCCAGCCGGCCCGAACGGCGCGCGCTCCGTGAGCGGCGGGCCGGCGTAGCCAGCAGCGAGCGAGAGAGTTTGCCGCCCGCCGCCGCGCCGAGAAGGCACCGCGCTGATGAGCGTGCACACTTTTCGCTGTGGTGAAGCGGGTCCTCGTCGGCACGTGCTCGTGGACGGATCCAACGCTGCTCGAATCCGGGTGGTACCCGGAGAAGGTCGCGAAGAAGCCGGACGAGCGCCTCCGCTACTACGCGGAGCGATTCCCGCTCGTCGAGAACGATGCGTCTTATTACGCTCTGCCGGACCAGAAGCAGGCGAAGCTCTGGGTCGAGCGAACGCCCGACGACTTCACCATGAACTTCAAGGCGTTCGCGACGATCACGACGCATCCGACCGATCCGAAACGCCTGCCGAAGGAGCTGCGTGAGTCACTCCCCGAGGAGATCCGCGAAAAGAGGCGCGTGTACCCGAAGGACCTGCCGAAAGAGATCGTCGATGAGATCCACGCGCGGTTCTGGGTCGCGCTCGAGCCGCTGCGCAAGGCGGGGAAGCTCGGCGCGATCCTGCTCCAGTACCCGGACTGGTTCACGATCACCGGCAAGAACAAGAGCGAGATCCTTCGGGCCCGCGAGCTCCTGCCCGACGACCGGCTGGCGGTCGAGTTCCGCAACCGCCTCTGGATGGAGGAACGGAACCGTGACGAGACGCTCGCCTTCCTGCGCGACAACGGGCTCAGCTATGTCGCGGTCGACGAGCCGCAGGGCTTCCCGTCCAGCATCCCCCCGGTGGACGCGGTGACCGCGCCGCTCGCCCTCGTCCGCTTCCACGGACGCAACGCCGAGACCTGGAAGAAGCCCGGCCTCACCGCCGCTGAACGCTTCGACTACTCGTACAAGACGAGCGAGCTCGAGGAGTGGCTGCCGAAGATCAAGCGCATGGAAGAAGCGTCCGAGGAGATCCATCTGCTCATGAACAATTGCTACGGCGACAAGGCCGTGAACAACGCGCGCGACCTATCCAGCATGCTCGCGGCGAAAAAGCTCGCGTGAGGCGGACAGCCGCGGTCCTGCTCGCGCTGGCTGCGGCGTGCGGTCAGGTCGATGCGTTACCCGGTTACCGCCCGGCCACCCCGGAAGAACGGTCGGCGGTGATGGGTGTCATCGAGGATTACTACGCGCTGCTGAATCGGGCGCAGGTGACCGGCGACGCCAGCGCGCTGCTCGCGCGACACCCCGGTCTCGCGACGGGCCAGGAGCGCCGGCGCGGCATCAACATCGAGACCTGGATGGTGGAGCGAACGCGTGCTCTCGCGGTGCGCGAGGTCCGCGTCGACATTGAGAGTTACGAGCCCGTTCGCGTCTACGTCAAGGACTTTGTTGCCGCGGCATTCGTGCATGGCCTGTTCACCTGGGAATACCCGCAGGGGGGTCCGACCCGAGGCGAGCTCGCGGTGCGGATGGACCTTTCTCACAGCGACGACCGCTGGACGATCGCGAGCACCGACGAGTGGGTCCTCGGTGAGACGCCCCCGCCGAGTCCGCGTCGCTAAGGTGATCGAAGCGAGACGCTCGGCTGCTCCGGCATCGCGCGCGAGCGCCATGCCCATGACAGCGGTACCGTAGCCGGGGTGCCGAACCGGCCTCTGGCGGACTTCCATCCGCGTGAACGGCTTGCCAGTGTGCCGCATACGACACGCCGGTTCGCCTGCCGGTCGGCACTGGCGCTGTCTCCGGATGGACGCACGGTCGCGGTCGTTTCCGACCAGGGCGCCGGCACGTACGAGGCGTGGACCGTGCCGGCCACAGGCGGTGCTCCGCAGCGAGCGGTAACGATCCCCGACCATGCCGTGCGCAGCCTGTGCTGGAGCGTGAGCGGCGAGCTTCTCGCCGCCGCCGATCGCGGCGGCACCGAGCTTCACCAGCTCTACGTGCGCCATCCCGACGGACCGGTCGCCCCCGTGTCGGTCGACGCCGCCGGCAGAGTGCAGCGCCTGCTCTCATGGAACGCGGCTTCGCCCAACGGACGACGCGTCGCGTTCTCCAGCAACGCGCGCGCGGCGACCGACATGGACATCGTCATCGCCGATCTCGACGGTGGTGCGGAGCGGCCGCTCCTCACCGGGGCGGCGTGGCACGTCGCCGGCGGCTGGTCGCCCGACGGGACCCAGCTCCTCGTCATGCGCGTGCTCGACAACACGACGCAGGAGCTCCTCACCGTCGATGCGCGCACGGGCGCGGCGCGGCCGATCGCGTCACAGGAGGAGGACGTGCAGCACATCCCCGCCGGGTGGCTCGGCGACGGACGCGTGCTCGAGATCACCGATCAGGGCAGCGAGCACCTCTGGCTCGCGGCGCTCGATCTCGCGAGCGGCCGCCGCGACGTGGTCGACCAGCCGCGTTGGGATGTCGAGCTGGCCGCGTCGTCCGCTGAGGGTCGCGTGCAGATCTGGTCGGTGAACGAGGACGGGTACTCGCGTCTGCGGTGGCGCCGCGATCGCGGTCCGGTCGGCGAGCGCGAGCTGCACGGCGTGTGTGGGGACCTGGTCCTCAGCGCGGACGGTACGCGCGCGGCATTCACGCGCCTGTCCGCCTCCGACCCGTGGCAGGTCTGGACGCTCGACACCACGACTGGCGACGCGCGCATCGCGCTCACGAGCAGCTTCAACGTGCCTGCCCGCGAGCTCGTCGAACCGGAGCTCATCCGCATTCCCGCGGCCGACGGCGACATCCCATGCTTCGTGTATCGCCCGCGCGGGGCGCGCGGACCGGTGCCGGCGATCCTGTATCCGCACGGCGGCCCCGAGGGTCAGTCGCGACCCGCGTTCCCCGCGCACCTCACGCACCTCGCGGCGATCGTTCACCGCGGAATGGCGCTCGTCGTTCCCAACATCCACGGGTCCACCGGATATGGCCGCGCGTGGCAGGCCGCGATCCACAAGGACTGGGGCGGGATCGATCTTCGCGATCTCCGCGCGGTGTCGGACTGGATGACGCAGCAGCCCGACTTCGATGTGAAGCGGCTCGCCGTGTACGGAGGCTCGTACGGAGGATTCGCGACGCTCATGTGCGTCACCCGCATCCCCGACCTCTGGCGCTGCGCGGTCGACGTGTTCGGCGTCGCGAACCTCATCACCATGCTCGGGAATGCGCAGCCGAACTGGCGTCGCTTCCTCGCACGGTGGATCGGCGACGTCGAGCGGGACCGCGAGAAGCTGATCGAGCGCTCACCGATCACGCACATCGAAAACGTGCGCTGCCCGATGCTCATCCTCCAGGGCGAGAACGATCCGCGTGTGCCGAAGGAGGAGTCCGACCAGGTCGTGGAGCGCCTGCGCGCGCTCGGGCGCCGCGTCGAGTACGTCGTCTATCCGGGCGAAGGTCACGGGTTCACGAACCGCGCGAATGCCGAGGACGCTTACGGCCGGATCGTGGACTTCCTCGCGAAGGAGCTCGTCGGATGACGCGACGCATGGCGCGCGTGTTCTTCGCGCTGTCCGCTCTCGCCGCGGCCGGAGTGATCGCCGTGGCTATCGGTCACGCCGTAGGCCCGACCGCGCGGCCCGGGTCCGACGTCGGCGAGGTCGGGCTTCTGCGCCTGGAGGCCCTTCGCGCGAACGAGGTCGTCCACCTCACGGTGAAAGAGCTGTCGGGTCTCGATCGGCTCGCCAACGCCGCGCGCCAGCGAGGGCACATGACCTTGTGGGGCCCGCGCTCGCGCTCGGCCGGAATGCCGATCTTCCTCGTGCGCGGCTCGGACGGCGTGCGCGCGTTCCTCGGTGTCGACCCGCGGACCGGCTGTGAGCTGAGCGACGGGACGGTCGGCAGCGCTGTCGGCACGCCGGCCGCGTTCGTGGACGTGTGCCATGGCACCACCTACGACCTCGGCGGCAGACCGACTCGCGGACCGGGCATCTGGTCGCTGGATGAGCTCGTGCTTCACGTCCGCCACGGCGTCGTGTACGCCGAGCCGCACAGGGTGATCGCCGCAGTGGTCGCGGTGCCCGGCTACTGAGCGCGGAGGGTGCTGCCGAGCAGCACGCCGTTCGCCCAATACGCGCCCGTCGCGCCCGCGGGCAGGACGTCGTACGTCGCGCCCTCCGCGTACGAGACGCGCTCGACGCTCGCGACGCGCGCGCCATCGAGGGCGTCTCCCGCGGCGAGTTCGCCGACACGCCGGCCGTCCGCAGTCGGATGACCCGGCGACACCAGGACGAGCCGCCCGTCGTCGAGGGTCAGACGCACGACCTGGTGCGTGGCCGGCACCGGCGCGCTGCCGACGGCGACGAGCGGAGCGGTGATCCGCGCGCCGGTCGCGTCGGCCGTCCAGACGATGTCGCCGACGCGCAGATCTTGAACGTCGCGCTCGCCATCCGGCGTCGCGATGCCCGTGCCGCGCGCGAGGCAGATCGGGCAGTTCGGCGGCCCGGACGCCTGCCGCGTCAGGAGGGTGATCTTTCCGTCGGCGCTGATCCGGCCATCGACCCGTTCGCCGCCGCCCGAACTGCGCATCGCGAGGTACGCGAAGCCCCACGTATCGAGCGTCGTGGGCGATCCTTTGGCGACCGACTGCAGCTGCAGGAAGTTGAGGGTCTTCCACTCGCGGTAGATCGCGAGCTGCTGATCGGTCGTATATGGCGGCGCGGCGGGCAGCTTCAGGTGCGCGACGATCGCAGTGAACGTGTCCGCGTCGCGCTGGATCTCGGGGAGCTTCTCCTGCGCGCGTTGGCCCTCGTCGCCGCGGCCGACCGGATAGAAGTCCGGATCGCAGAACCACGGGCGACCGACGTCGTCCATGACCCGGTACTTGAGCTGAGGCTGGGTGAGCGGCTGCGGCGGGGCCGTTGGCGACGGGCTCGGCGACGCGAGGGCTCCGCCGCACGCGGCGAGCGTCAAGGCGAGGGCGAGGACCACCAAGCGCACGAACGTGTAACGCCCGCCGCGGCGCGGTGGTTCCGTGGCTACGTCTTCGCCGGTCGGCGCCGGCGGACGTAACGAGTCGCATACACCTCATCGCCGAGCGACAGGATCTTGTTGTCGACCCACGGCGTCGTGAGCATCACACGCTGCGCCTCGTCCCAGGAAGGCGCGCCCGGCGGCAGGTGGTCCTTCTTCCACACCACGACCCAGATCGCGCCGTCGGGATGCGCGACGCGCACGAGCTCGCGTGCCAGCTTCGACGGATCGACGTCCTCGAGCGAGAAGCAGAGGACGAGCGCGTAGCGTCGGTCCCGCGCGCGGAGCGGCAGCCTGAGCGGCGCGACGTCGAGCTGTCCACAGAGATGCTCGAGGGGCCGGTCGTATTTCGCGACCGTACCGATACGCAGCGCTGGGAACCCTGCCTTCGCGCCGAGTTTGGGCACGACCTCTTCGACGGCGCGGAGGCCACGGGGAGGGACCACCGCGCGAGTCTAAGAACGCCCAGCGGCCGGTACGCGTTGTGCTACGGAGTGGCCGTGATCGGTCAGCGTTTCGCGCGCCCAGTGCTCGTCGTGGACGACGACGAAGCGACGCGCGCGGCCGAACGGGCGGTCCTCGCCGACGGCGGGTTCCGCGTGATCGAGGCGCGAGACGGCGAAGAGGCGATGCGCGCGATCCGCAGCGATCCACCCGCGATGGTCGTCCTCGACATCCAGATGCCCGGGGTCGATGGCCCGGAGTTCGCGCGTGGCCTTCGGGTCGCGCTGCGCCACGTGCCACTCGTGATCCTGACCGCCGCGAGCGATCCCAAGCACGAGGCCGACCGCTGCAACGCCGAGGCCTACCTGCGCAAGCCGTTCGACGCGCCCGAGCTCCTGAAGGTGGTCCGCCGCTTCGCCGGCTAGCGGTATAGCCTCAATCGATGCCTGCACGCCTGCTCGTCAAAGATCCCACGCAGACGATCGAGCGGCCACCTGAGGATCTCTCCGAGCTGCGCGACCGTCCGTGCTGGCTCGACATCAGCGATCCGAAGAGCAAGGACTTCGAGCTGGCGGCCAAGGAGCTTGCGCTGCATCCGCTGGCGGTCGAGGACGCGCAGCAGCGGCACGAGCGCCCGAAGATCGATCAGTACGACGATCACTACTTTCTCGTGTTCAATGCGCTCGAAGAGCCGTCGCCGAACGTCGTGCGCGAGGTCGAGATCTCGATCTTCATGAAGCAGAACGCGATCGTCACCGTGCATGAGGGCGACTTCAGCGCGCGGGCGGCGGTCGAGAAGCGCTTCCGTGAGGGAAAGCTCAACAGCATCGGTCTGCTGCTCCACGCGCTGCTCGACACGATGGTCGATCAGTACTTCGCGATCATCGACTCGGTCGGCGACCGCGTCGAGCTGCTCGAGGCGATGGTCGTCGGCGGCGAGGCCAAGGACTACGACACGTCGATCCGCGAGCTGTTCGAGCTGAAGCGCGACCTGCTGCGACTGCGCCATCTGATCGCCCCCGAGCGGGACGTGCTGAGCGTGCTGGTGCGCGGCGACATCCGCGAGCTGCGCGAGACTGGCCGGCGCGCCTATTTCCAGGACGTCTATGACCACATCACCCGCGTGACCGACGAGATCGACACCTTCCGCGAGCTCACCTCGAACGTCATCGACGCCCACCTCGCGTCGGTGTCGAATCGACTCAACGAGGTCGTGAAGGTGCTGACGAGCGTCGCCACCGTTCTGCTGGTGCTGACCGTGGTCACCGGTTTCTTCGGTCAGAACTGGAAATTCATCCCGTACGACAGCGAGCCGCTGTTCTTCGCCTCGCTCGTCTTCATGGTGCTCGTGGCCGCCGGGACCGCCCTGTACTTCCGACGCAAGGGGTGGCTGTAGCCGCTAACCTGTTCCCTGCATTGCCCCAGCGGGACTCCGGCAGCTACGGCGGCGACCTTCTTTCGATGGGCTTTCAGGTGGCGGTAGTCGTGGGAGGGCCGCTGCTCATTGCCGCGTACGTGGGGCAGACGCTGGACGAGCGGTTCGGGACCGCCCCGAATCTCGCGCTCGTGACGATCCTGGTGGGTCTGGCGGTCGCGGGCCTGGGGATGTTCCTGATCATCACGCGTTACATCGCGCGCAATCCAACGCCGCCGACCAGCGATGCGGCGCGCGAGGCGGGCAGGCGCTGGGAACGCGAGATCCAAGAGCGAGAGCAGAAGAAAGAGTCGGGCGAGGAGAGCGAGTGAGGCAGGTCATCGGCGTCGTGCTGCTCCTGAACGCCGTGGCCGTCGTCGGCGCGGCGCTGACCGGCAACCTGCCGAACTGGCCGCCGGCCCAGGCCGATATCCACGTCGCCGAACAGGCCGGCACACCGCTGGTCCACCTCGGCGGTGAAGAAGCTCCGACCGCCGGTGGCGTGATCGCGATCTGGAACGACATCTCCATCTCCAACTCGATCTTCACCGCCTGGCTGGTGATGGCATTCCTCGTCGTGCTCGGGATCGTCGCCTCGCGCGCGGTGAGCGAGGTCCCCGGTCGTCTTCAGGGTTTCATCGAGCTGATCGTCCAGGGGCTCGTGGACTTCATGAAGGACGCCGGAGGTCCCGCGGTCGTGCGCTTCCTTCCGCTCTTCGGCACGCTCTTCCTGTTCGCCCTCGTCTCGAACTGGCTCGGGATCATCCCGCTCGTCGGTCAGATCGAGCTCCTCCACACACCGACGGCGGACTACCACACCAACCTCGGTCTCGCGCTCACCGGCTTCGTCTGGTACCAGGCCGCGGGCATACGGCAGAACGGGCTTGGCTACTTCACGCGCTGGGTCAACTACCCCGCGTTCAAGGAGGGACCCCTCGTCGGCGTGGTGATGCTCGTCTTCGTCGGCCCGATCGAATTCTTCAGCGAGCTCTTCCGTATCCTCACGCTCACCCTCCGTCTCTGGGGCAACATCTGGGGCGGCGAGATCGTGCTGTCCGTGCTCTCCGCCCTGCTGTTCGTCCCGAGCTTCGTGCTCCCGTTCGTGTTCCTCGAGCTCTTCATCGGCTTCATCCAGGCATTCGTGTTCGCGTTCCTGGTGCTCCTCTACATCATCCTGGCGCTCGAGTCGCATGGTGGTGAGGAACACGAGGCGCATCCCGAACGCTCGCACACGGCAAAACTCGAAGCGGCACACGCGGCCTAATTCGCGAGGAGGAAACCCAATGAGCTTGGCATGGCTTGGCGCTGGCATCGCGATCGGTTTCGGGGCCCTGGGGGCCGGACTGGGCATCGGCATCGCGGGATCGAAGGTCGCGGAGGCGACGGGTCGGAACCCCGATGCGGCGAACGCGATCCGCACGAACGGCATCATCATCGTCGTCTTCGCGGAGTCCCTCGGCATCTTCTCGTTCGTCATCGCCTTCCTTCTGCAGGGCAAGGCGCTCTAAGCGATGCTCTTCGCTCCACTGCTCGCGGAGGAATCGCCGGCCGCGCTGGTCGTGCATCCCTTCTGGGTGCTCGTCTCGATCGTCAACTTCCTGGTGCTCCTCTACCTGCTCCGCCGTTTCATGTGGGGCCCGATCACGGCGACCCTCGACCGCCGCGCCGCCAAGATCCGCGAGGGGCTCGAGCTAACCGAATCCGCGCGACGCGATCGCGAGCAGCTGAAACAGGAGGTCGACAAGGTCCTGGCGCAGGCGCGTCGCGACGCGGCCGCGATCGCCGAGCGCACGACGAAGGCCGCCGAGGCCGCCGCCGCGGAGATCCGCGTGCAGGCCAAGGCCGAGGCAGAGCGCATCCGCGAGAAAGGCCGCGTCGACGCGCAACAGCTCCACGATCAGGCGCTCGCGCAGCTGCGCGGCGAGGTCGCGTCGATGGTCGTTCTGGCGGCGGGCCGCATTCTCGGGCGCGAGATAAGCGCCGAGCAGCATCGCGCGCTCATCGAGAGCTCCCTGGATGAGGCGGGCGGCGAGCTGAAGCAGAACTGATGGCACTCTCCGGTTCGGCCGCGCGGCGCTACGCCGAAGCGCTCTACCAGATCGCGATGAGCGAGAAGGCCGTCGATGACTTCAGCGCGTCGCTCCAGAGTCTTCAGCGGGCGCTCGGCGCCGAGGTCCTGCGCGCGCTGCGCAATCCCGGCATCCCCCTTCGCGCGCGGCGTGCGGCGATCGACGCCGCGACCGCCGGCGAGCCGAAGGCGATCCGTTCGCTGCTCGATCTCCTGCTGGAGCGGGAGCGCATCGCGCTGTTCCCGCAGATCGCCGCGGCGTACATCGATCTCGTGGAGCGGCGCGCCGGGATCGTCAAAGGCCGGATCACGACGGCGACGCAGCTTAGCGCGAGCGATCGCGAAGAGCTCGTGCGCCGCCTCGAGCGATCGAGCGGCAAGAAGATCCGCGCGACGTTCGCGGTCGACGCGTCGCTCATCGGCGGCGCACGGGTCCAGGTCGGCGACCGGCTCATCGATTCATCGCTGAAAGCGCAGTTGGACGAGCTCCGGCGCGAGCTCGCGAGCTAGAGGGAGAACATCGTGGCGACGACGTCAGAGATCACCGACATCATCAAGGCGCAGATCCAGAGGTTCGAGGGACGGGCCGAGTCGGTCGATGTCGGCACCGTCGTCGAGATCGGCGACGGCATCGCCCGCATCCATGGCCTCGCGGCTTGCATGGCGTCCGAGCTGCTGGACTTCGGTGAAGGCGTCCGCGGCCTCGCGTTCAACCTCGAAGAGGACACCGTGAGCGCGATCATTCTCGGCGACTACACCGGGATCGAGGAAGGCAGCGAGGTCCGCACTACGGGCCGCATCGTGGAGACCGCCGTCGGTCCGCAGCTCGTCGGGCGCGTCGTCGATCCACTCGCGAACCCGCTCGATGGCAAGGGGCCGATCGACACGAAGCAGTTCCTGCCGGTCGACGTCGTGGCGCCCGGCGTCATCACGCGGCAGAACGTCGACACGCCGGTCCAGACCGGCATCAAGGTCATCGACGCCATCACACCGATCGGCCGCGGCCAGCGCGAGCTGATCATCGGCGACCGCCAGACCGGGAAGACCGCGGTCGCGATCGACACGATCATCAACCAGAAGGGCCAGGACCTCATCTGCATCTACGTCGCGATCGGGCAGAAGGAGTCCTCGGTCGCGAAGATCGTCGCGACGCTCGAGGAACACGGCGCGCTGGACCACACGATCGTCGTCGTCGCCGGCGCGTCCGATCCGGCCACGCTGCAATACCTCGCGCCGTTCGCCGGCTGCGCGATGGGCGAGTACTTCCGAGACAACGGCCAGGACGCGCTCGTCGTGTACGACGACCTCACGAAGCACGCCTGGGCGTACCGGCAGGTCTCGCTGCTGACGCGGCGTCCACCTGGCCGCGAGGCCTACCCCGGCGACGTCTTCTACCTGCACTCGCGCCTGCTCGAGCGCGCGGCGCGTCTGAACAAGGAGAAGGGCGGGGGATCGCTGACCGCGCTCCCGTTGATCGAGACGCAGGCGAACGACATCTCCGCGTACATCCCCACCAACGTCATCTCCATCACCGACGGCCAGATCTACCTCGAGACCGACCTCTTCAACCAGGGCATCCGGCCGGCGATGAACAGCGGCCTCTCCGTCTCGCGCGTCGGCGGCGACGCCCAGACGAAGGCGATGAAATCCGTGGTGAAGAGCCTCAAGGCCGACCTCGCGCAGTACCGCGAGCTCGCGGCGTTCGCGCAGTTCGGCTCCGACCTCGACAAGGCGACACAGCAGCAGCTCCGCCGTGGCGAGCGGATCACCGAGATCATGAAGCAGCCGCAGTACCAGCCGCTCTCGCTGGTGCAGGAGGTCGTGATCATCTTCGCCGCG
>Ga0114129_10009880_pt1 | contig 13603 bp, 10 predicted proteins | sample RhiMetdeltSRZDD1_FD_80071 | JGI IMG/M metagenome (GOLD analysis project Ga0114129, IMG submission 80071) | Populus rhizosphere microbial communities from Tennessee, USA - Rhizosphere MetaG P. deltoides SRZDD1 (version 2) (version 2) | ecosystem: Host-associated > Plants > Roots > Rhizosphere >...
GATAAAGCTTGTCGGTGCAGAAGTAAACCAATTCAGTTATGATCCCACCCCCGGGGCAACGACCAACTTTGGGCAAAGAGATGAAGAGTGGTTTATCGAATTCCTGAAATCAAACGGTGATTTGGTCGACATTGTTTCTTTTCACCGCTATCCATTTCCGAGCTCGAGAATATCGGGTCCTCCCTCGATCGATGAATTACGTCAAAACGCTCAGGAGTGGGACGAGATTATTATCCATGCACGCGAATTGATCCATGAATATACAGGACGTGACCTGCCGATCGCCGTGACAGAATTCAACTCCGCCTATGACAAGTCGGTTGGTGGAGAAGCTACACCTGATTCTCATTACAACGCGATCTGGCTGGCGGATGTTTTAGGGCGAATGATCAAGAACGACGTTTTCATGGCAAACGAATGGGCGCTGGCGGCCACAGGAGGGGCCGGTGGTCTCGGATTGATCAGCTCACTTGATCTCTTTCCGGCTTATTACACGTATCAGTTGTATAAAAAGTTTGGCAATGAGCTTGTCTATTCGTCATCTGACAATCCAGATCTTTCCATTTATGCTGCGCAAGGAGAAGATGGTGCCTTAACCGTCATGGTCATCAACCTGTCGCTGGAAGAGAGGACAAAGGCCATTCAAATTGCTGAGCAATCTCAGGTTACGGCAGAAACGTGGCTATTCGATCCTGCACATAAAGCAGAGAATATGGGGATGTCTGACCTATCCAGACCAATCACATTCCCTCCACAGTCCGTAACGCTGTACATTCTTCGGAATTAGACTGGATTGGGGGCAATGGGCTCCCGTTAAATTTCTCTTAACAAGATTTTTTAAGAAAAGCGTTGGTTGACTCTCAAAACGAGGTGTGCAATAATGTAAACGGTTACAGTAAACGGTTACATAGAATCCATGACCCGACGTTCCTCTTCCGTGACAATTCGAGATGTGGCCCGGCAAGCAGGTGTGTCGGTCGCCACTGTAAGCCGATTTATTAACCGCAATGCCCCAGTTTCCGCAGAAGTTGCCGAACGCTTGAACCAGGTGATGATTGAGCTGCGCTACGTGCCTCATGCCGCAGCACGGAACCTGGCGAGCCGCAAGACCCGTGTGATCGGCCTTTTGCTCAATAACCTTCATAATGATTTTTTTGTTCCGCTCTTAAATGGTGTGGAAGCAGTTGTCCGGACCAAAGAGTATAACTTGATCGTAGCAACCTATCATGCCAATAGCCGGAATGCGATGCCAGCGCCGATCGGCCCGCACAATACCGATGGGTTGCTGGTTTTTTCAGATGGCCTGGTCGACGAGGATCTCGCGAGTTTGAACGAAAGCGGTTTCCCCATGGTCTTGGTCCATAGGACCTCTCCCCCCTCTTTGACGATTCCCAGTGTAACAGTTGAAAATAAAGAGATCACCCACAAACTGGTGGAGCACTTGATCCAGGCTCACGGAAAGCGCCGGATACTGTTCCTGCGCGGACCCCTGCACCAGGAGGATTCCGTCCGGCGTGAACTGGGCTATAAGTCCGCACTGGCGGCAAACGGGATTCCTTTTGAAGAAAGTCTAGTTCTGAATGGTGAATTCGAACGCGACATCGCCTTCCGGGTTTTGAACGAATTTTTGAGCAACGGAGAGCATGTCGCGTTCGATTCTGTATTTACAGGTGACGATGACGCAGCCATTGGCGTCTTGAAAGCACTGCATACGCACAATTATCGCATCCCGGAAGATGTGGCCGTCATTGGATTTGACGATCTCGGTTTTGCTCCTTTCTTAAACCCACCTTTGACGACAGTTCGCGCCCCCACTGAGTCAGTAGGGAGAATCGCCGCCGAACGATTGTTTGACCTGCTTGAGAATCAGTCATCGAATGGAGCGGTCATCCTGCCTACTGAGATCATTTTCCGTCGCTCGTGTGGTTGTCATCTATGAGCCCCATACTTTGTAAAGGAGGTGATCTCCGCGCCAATTTCCTTCCCTGTCATGACGTTTCGAATACTTTAAATCCAAATCCTAAGTAGAGGAGAAATATCACCATGAAGAAACTTTTGTACTTGCTGTCTCTGTTGATCATCGCCTCGATGGTCTTGACTGCCTGTGGTGGCGGTCAACCTGCAGTGACAGAACCTGCAGCGACTGAACCCGCCGCGACCGAACCCGCCGCGACCGAACCCGCCGCCACCGAACCCGCCGCGACCGAACCAGCCGCCACCGAACCTGGTGCCACGGAAGCACCGGCTGCAACACCGACTCTTACCCCGTACCCTGTGGCGGAATGCGCTGGCGGCAAGGTTTGTATCCGCTGGTTTGTGGGATTGGGCACCGGTACTGACGCACCGCAGATTGCGACTCAGGAAGAAGTAGTGGCAGATTTCAACGCCTCCCAGGACAAGATTCAGTTGATTCTGGAAATCGTCCCCTACAACAGCGCCCGCGACGTCCTTTCCACCCAGATCGCCTCCGGCAATGGTCCCGATATTGTTGGTCCCGTCGGTTGGGGCGGCTCGAATGACTTCTACGGTCAGTGGCTCGACATTACTCCCCAGATTGAAGCATCAGGCTTCGATACCTCGATCTTCGATCCAGCTTTGGTCAAGTTCTACCAGACCGAAGAAGGTCAGGTGGGCCTGCCGTTCGCTGTATTCCCTGGCGCCATGTATTTCGTTCCGGCTCTGTTTGACGAGGCCGGTCTCAACTACCCTCCGCAGAAATACGGCGAAAAATACGTTATGCCCGATGGCACGGAACGCGACTGGAATTGGGAAACCATCACCGAGATTGCCAGGATGCTGACCGTTGATGTCAACGGCAACGATGCAACGATGGCAGAATTTGACCCGACCCAGATCGTTCAGGTGGGCTACAACCCGCAGTGGCAGTCCATTCAGTCCATTGGTACATTCTACGGTGGCGCTGAGAAGATCTACTCCGGAGATGCCAAAGGCAGCTACGAAGCCACGATCCCCGACAGTTGGAAGGAAGCCTTCCAGTGGTACTATGATGGCATGTGGGGCGAACAGCCCTTCATTGCGAACGGTCCTCTCGCCGGTTCGCCTGAATTCCTGGCTGGCAATGTCTTCAACTCCGGTAAGGCTGCGATGGGCCTGACCCAGACCTGGTACACCTGCTGCTTGGGCGAATTCCGCGATGCCGGAAATGAATTCCAGCTCGGCATTCAACCCATTGGTGCAAACGGTGAAGTCAGTGGCCGCGTGGATGCTGACACCTTCCGCATCTGGAAAGGCACCAAGAACCCGAACGAAGCCTTTGAAGTTTTGGCTTACCTCATCACGACTGGCGCCGACAAGCTGCTGCCCGTGTACGGTGCTATGCCGGCCGTTCCCGAAAAGACACAGGCCTTCTTCGACCAGAAGAGCAAAGATTACCCCTTCGTAACCCAGGAAAGCTGGGATGTCTTCCTCCAGGGTCTCGCGTATCCTGACACTCCAAGCTCGGAGCAATACCAGCCGAATTCCATCAAAGCTAACGCTCGTTACGCCACATTCCTGTCTCTGCTGAACACCACTCCGGATCTCGACTTCGAGGCTGAATTCCAGAAACTGGTTGATGATTTGAACAGCATCTATAATGAGTAAGTACTTGTAAGTGTATAATTTAGACGGGTCAGTTCAACACTGACCCGTCTAAAGCGTTTTTATCTAGTATCAGGAAAGGAAATATCCCATGTTAGAAGAGCTTTCAAATTTCCGAAAGGTATTGCCTTCGATTAGATCGTTTCGCAATATGTCGGCGATCGCACGCCGCGAGTCTTCATGGGGATTGTTATTCCTCTCCCCCTGGATCATCGGCTTTCTGGCATTCACCCTGCTACCGATGCTGGCCACTCTGTTCTTTAGCTTCATAAATCTACGGATTACAGATGGTATCTTAAGCACACCAGACTTTGCAGGGCTCGAAAACTATCGGCAATTATTCAAAGACCCCCAGGTCTGGAGCACCAGCACCACCCCTGGATCACTCTGGATCACGATCAAGTTCGGATTGTTTGCCCTGCCAGTGGGCATTTTCGTGCCGCTCGCTATTGCGGTCCTGATGAACAACCCGAATCTCAAGGGGCAAATGTTCTTCCGCAGTCTTTTTTATATGCCCTACATTGTTCCTTTTGTAGCTGCCGTTTTTATCTGGGGCGGGATGCTCAATGCAGAAAGCGGTTGGATCAACCGGACGTTGATGTACTTCGGTATGCCGAAGGAGAATGTGCCAACCTGGGCAAATGATGTCAACTGGGTGTATCCCACGTATGTCATTATGGGCATCTGGGGAATAGGAAATGCCATGCTCATTATGCTGGCAGGCTTACAGGGAGTGCCAACAGAGCTCTACGATGCTGCAAAAGTCGATGGCGCCAACAGCTGGCAGACTTTCTGGAAAGTCACTTTTCCCATGATTTCGCCCGTCATCTTTTATAATCTTGTCCTCAGTGTCGTGGGGTTATTCCAATACTTCTTGGTGCCATTGGTCGTCAATCAGGGCACCGGGCTTCCTGGTGGCGCCACCATGTTCTATAACTTATACCTCTATAAAACCTTCTTTACCTACCAGAATATGTCATACGGTTCAACTCTGGCCTGGTTCCTTTTCCTGGTGATCCTTCTGGTCACAATGGTTTTATTCAGTACCGCCAAGTACTGGGTATATTACGCGGCAGAAAAGCAGTAAGGAGGCAGAAATGACCGACAAACCACTCGCCACTCCTCTTTCCAAAAGTAACCCTGTGACAATTACCAACAAGTCAAGCGCAGTTAATTTGCGCAAAGGGATTAGTACTACTTTTGTCACTGCGTTAACCGTTGCCATTCTCGTGATTTTCCTGGCGCCCTTCCTGTTTATGATTTTCACCTCCTTAAAGACCCAGGGACAGATCGCGCAGATCGGCGCACCCATCTGGCCGGCCAAACCGCCTACGTATGAATATAACGGAAAAGCCGTCGAAATGTTCAAGGTGCCCATGTCAAAATGTGCCGGCGCAGATCCAAATGACACCTCTACCAAAGATTTGGCAGTGGTTAAAAAAGGGCGTCAATCGAGCACATTCGTCGACCCCAACAACCTGGGCGCAGGTGAATTTTCCTGCCAGGTCTCCTGGCGCGCGCTGAAGCGGCCCTGGATCTTCTCACCCACCTGGTCCAACTATGCTCAGGTTTGGGACACGATCGATTACCCGCGCTTGATGTGGAATACCACTTTCTATGCCATTATGACAGAGATTGGGGTATTGATTTCCTGTACTCTGGTTGCCTTCGGTTTTTCACGCTTCCGTTTCCCGGGACGGGATTTTCTTTTTATCATTCTCATTGCGACTATCTTTCTGCCTGCCACAGTCACCCTGATTCCCACGTACACATTCTTCCAGAAAATCGGCTGGCTAGGCACATGGCTTCCGTTGATCGTTCCGGCTTTCTTTGCGAATGCCTATGATGTTTTCCTGCTTCGCCAATATTTCATGACCCTGCCGCGCGAACTGGACGAAGCCGCCATGATCGATGGCGCAAGCCCGCTGAGAGTCTTGTGGTCCGTCATTATCCCGCAGTCTTATCCTGCGCTGATGGCGGTCACGGTTTTCCATATCGTCTTCGCCTGGAATGACTACTTCGGTCCGCTGATCTATCTTTCGACGTCCCGCGAAAAATGGCCGATCTCGGTGGCTCTCGCGAACTTCAACGGCATTTATGGGCAGCAGCCTCAACTGATCCAGGCGGGGGCATTGATGGCTCTGATCGCACCCCTGCTCCTGTTCATGCTGGCGCAGCGTTTCTTCGTGCAAGGAATTGTGGTAACCGGGGTTGAAAAATAATATGCTGAAAGTTGCGGTCATTGGCGGTGGATCGACCTACACCCCGGAGCTGGTCAATGGTTTCCTCGCACGATTGCATGAATTTCCACTCGATGAACTCTGGTTGATGGATATCGACGAGGATCGATTAGAGATCGTCGGCCGTTTCGCACAGCGCATGGTGGAAGCAAAAGGCTCGCCGTTTAAAGTGGTCCTCTCCACAAATCAAAGAGAATCCATCAAAGATGCAGATTATGTGACCACGCAGCTGCGCGTCGGTCACATGGAAGCACGCCGGCGGGATGAGTATCTCGGTCTCAGGCATGGTTTGATCGGGCAGGAAACTACCGGCATCGGCGGGATGGGCAAGGCCCTGCGCACGATTCCCGTCATCCTGAAGATCGCGCAGGATATCCGCGAGGTTGCCAAACCGGGGACCATGCTGGTCAACTTCACCAACCCGGCCGGTCTGGTAACACAGGCCCTCAGCAAATACGCCTCGGATGTCCCCGCGGTGGGCGTCTGTAACGTTCCCATTACGACCAAGATGCATATCATCGAAAGCCTCGAGCAGGCGACCGGCAAAAAGATCGATCCCAGCCACACGGAGCTGAAGACTCTCGGGTTGAACCACCTGTCCTGGCACCGCGGGTTTACCATCGACGGCGAAGATGTTTGGCCGCAGGTCATTGGCGGTTTTATCTCGGAGCTCAGGAAAGAGTCAGAACCAGAATGGGAGCCGCGCACCATCGAAGTGCTGCGGATGATGCCCAACTATTACCTGCAATACTTCTATCACACAGACAAGAAGTTGCAATCACAGCAAGCATGGCCTCCCTCACGCGCCGAAGAGGTCATCGAGGTTGAGAAGGATTTACTGCGTGAGTATGCCGATCCGAATTTGAAGGAGCCTCCAGCAGATCTCATGAAACGCGGTGGGGCCTACTACTCCACCGTTGCCACGCAGCTGTTGAATGCACATTACAACGATCTGGGGGAGACTCACGTCGTCAACATCCGCAATGGCGAGGCGGTCCATGAATGGCCCGCGGATTGGGTTCTGGAGATCCCGTCCACGGTCAGAAAGAGCGGCATTACTCCCATTGCGACGGAACCACTGCCTGCCTCATGCTTTGGACTCATCGCAGTCGTCAAAGCCTATGAGATGTTGACCGTGGAGGCTGCCGTGCATGGAGACCGGGAGGCCGCGTACCAGGCTTTATTGGTACATCCCCTGGGGCCAAAAGCAGACAAAGTCCAGGCAGTGCTCGATGATATGCTGGAGACACACAAAGAGCATCTGCCCCAGTTCTGGAATTAACCCACAAGAGAGGGGCGACCCACCCGGGCGCCCCTTTATTCACTCACACATATGCGCTACTACCTTGGCGCCGATCTGGGCGCCACCAAGACTCACACACTCATCGTCGATGAAACTGGCCGCGCTCTTGGCTTCGGCGAAAGCGGTCCAGCCAACCATGAATCGGTTGGATACGATGGCATGTTCCAATCCATGCACGATGGGCTTGAACAGGCCCTGCGTACGTCCGGACTAAAAAAGGGAGACATTAGCGGAGCTGGATTCGGTGTGGCGGGCTACGATTGGCCCTCCGAGATCGAAGCCACCACCTCCGTGATTGATCGGCTGGGTCTCAGTGCACCGTATAAATTCGTCAACGATGCAGTCCCCGGGCTGATCGCAGGTTCGGAGGAAGGCTGGGGCGTTGTTGTCGTCTCGGGCACGGGCTCGAATTGCCGGGGCTGGGACCGCGAGCATCAGCGCGAAGGACGCGTCACCGGGCACGGGGTGTTGATGGGAGAGGGCGCGGGCGGATCGGAGCTCATGCATCGCTGTATGCAGATCGTTGGCTACTCCTGGACCAAACGCCTGCCGAAGACTGCGTTGGCGGATGCCATCATTGCTTATGTAGGTGCAAAGGATCTGGAAGACCTGATGCGCGGCTACACAACCTATGAGTATCACATTGGAGCCGAAGCGGCTCGCATCGTCTTTCGTGTGGCAGAAGAAGGGGATGAAGCAGCGCGTGAGCTGATCTGGTGGGCAGGAACCGAACTTGGTGAGATGGCAAACGCCGTGATCCGCCAGCTCGAATTCGAAAACCTGACGTTTGACGTGGTGATGACCGGGAGCATGTTCGAGGGCGGCACTATGCTCATCGAACCGATGCAAGAGACGATCCATAAGCTGGCACCCAAAGCGCGCCTGGTACGCTTGCGTGTACCGCCGGTCATCGGTGCAGTGATGCTCGGCATGGAAGCGGACACTTTCCCGGTAACTCCGCAGATCCGCAGGATGATCAAGGAAACCATTTCAGCTCTTAGAAATGTATCGGTGAGGTGAACATGACGACCATCGAATTCACTGCCATCCCGGACACAGACTCAGACTACGAGCTTCAGCTCGAACTGCTGGCATCCTTTCAGAAAAAGACCGGTATCGAAGTGAACCTCACCCGTATGGAGTGGAGTGATGCCTGGCCGCAGCTCATTAACATCTCCACGCATGGACAGGGAGCGGATATCTCGCATGTGGGCTCCACCTGGGTCAGCAGCCTGGTCAGCATGAATTCCCTGCGCGCCATCCCTTCTCACGTGATCACGAAAATTGGCGGGGAAGAGTCCTTTGTCCATTCCACCTGGGAAAGCGCAAAGATGGAAGGCGATCGGAATGCCTGGGCAATCCCCCTCAGCGCCTACACCTATGCGGTTGCCTACCGTCGCGACCTGCTGGCACAGGCGGGCCTGGATGGCGGGACGGCTTTTGCAACGCCCTTCGCATTTGAAGAGACAATCCGCCGGCTGGAGGAACTTAATTGTTCCGAACACGCCTGGCTGATGCCGTATGTGCCCTTTCCGTACAATGATTTCGTCCATACCGCGGCATCCTGGGTCTGGAGCTCCGGCGGTCACCTGCTCGACAACCGCGGCAAACAGGTGCTATTCAATTCACCGGCTACCTTAGCTGGGCTAAAGGCATACTTCCAACTCCTTCGCCGCCTGTCAACATCTGAAACTTTGGGTACTGAGGAGTGCATGGACATGCTGATGCAGGGGAAGGCCGCAGCCGTGCTCACCGATGCACGCGCCATCCTGACGAGCCTGCAGGCAGATACGCCAGAGGCGCAAAATATCGGTGCGGCCAGCCTGATGAGCATCCCCTGGTCAGGCGGGGGCAACCTGGTGATCTGGCGGCACACCTATGGCTTCCCGGATCGACTCGAAGCGGCGTTCAAGCTGGCGGAGTTCCTCACCCGCAAAAGCACCTTGCTGGAGATCGGGCGCAGAGCGCACATCATGCCCGCCCGAGTCGATGCACTGGATGAGCTGATCACCACCGAACATCCGCTGCGACCAGTCATGATCCAGCTTGTTACGTCAGCGCGGACCTATCGTTCCATTCCGCTCTGGCGGCGCATCGAAAACCAGTTCGGGCAGGAACTGGCTCTGGTGGCGAAGACTCTTTTCGAAGACGAAGATGCAGACCTGGATACTCTTTTAAAGGAGACGATGGGAGAGCTCACTCATCGCCTGAACCTGACGCTTGGATAAAATGCCCCGTCGCTTTCTCAGCCTATCTCTGCTCGCCGTTTTATTGACAGCTTGCTCCACCCCGGCAACTCCCGCTTCAAGCACCACGATGCCCTCCAGCCCGGAACCGACGGTACTTCCCTCCCCCTCTCCTTCCCCCGCTGCTGCTTCGCACTTCATCATCCTCGCATATGCCACCGATGGCATCTTCGCGGATATTATCCCCTACGATAAGCTCACGCACATCAACTATTCCTTTCTCACTCCAAAGGCAGACGGAACGTTCAATCCCATCATCAATAGCTGGAAGCTAAACCAAATCGTCAGGGACGCGCATGCACACGATGTGCGCGTCTCCATTTCCGTAGGCGGCTGGGGCTGGGACGCGCAGTTCGAGGAACTGGCGGCGAACCCTGAGACAAGGAGCGCATTCGTCCAAAACCTGAAAGCCTTTGTCGATGAATACGGGCTGGACGGCGCGGATATCGATTGGGAATATCCCGACCAGGGCGAATCCTCACAGAACTTTCTTGCGCTCATCGAAGAATTACGCGCGGCCATGCCAGACAAACTGCTGACCACCGCTGTCGTCTCTTATGGAGATGAGCATGGTCTCGGAATTCCCATCGAGGCATTTGAATTGTTCGACTTCGTCAACATCATGACCTACGATGGTCCTGACCACGGCACGATGGAGCAGTTCGAGCGAGGCTTATCCTACTGGAGCGGACGCGGCTTGCCAAAGGAAAAGATTGTAATGGGTGCACCATTCTACGGCGATCCCGACCTGCCCTATTTCAAGATCGTCCAGGCGGACCCGAACGCCGCGCAAGCCGACGTCTTTGAGTACTACGGGACCATGTATCACTACAACGGCATCCCGACCCTTCAGGCAAAGACACGCATCGCCATGGAAAAAGCAGGCGGCATGATGTTCTGGGCGCTGGACCACGACGCCCAGGGCGAGTTGTCGCTGGTTAACGCCATTTATCAGACAGCCTATCCCAGCCCTTAATCGCTCGCTCAGGGCTGTTGTCATTTTCGCTGCTGTTTACCAAAATTCTTCTATCTGGAGATATGAATGACTGATTTTACGCTTGGGGTCAACTACTGGCCCCGCCGGAAAGCCATGTACTGGTGGACGAACTTCGACGCGGGCGAGGTCCGCGAAGAATTCAGCCTCATCCGCGAGATCGGCTTGAATGTCGTCCGGGTATTTTTGTTGTGGGATGACTTTCAACCAGAGCCGGACTCAGTCTCGAAGGAAGCCCTGGATCATTTGGTCAGGGTTGCCGACATCGCTGCGGAAAAGGGACTCGGTCTCGATGTCACTTTTTTCACCGGTCACATGAGCGGACCAAACTGGAGTCCGCGCTGGCTGTTGGGCGGGGATCTGCCTCCGGCCGCGCATCAGACCTGGCTGCGCGAGGTGGTCAGTGAAGGCAAGCGAACCGACAAAGGCTATCGCAACATGTTCCACGACGAAATGGCTCTGGGGGCCGAACGCTTGCTCCTCAAGACAGTCGTCGGCAGGCTCAAGGACCACCCCGCCATCTGGATGTGGAATCTCGGCAACGAACCCGATCTCTTTGCCTGGCCCAACACCTCAGATGAAGGCGCGGCCTGGGTCAAAGAAATGGTGGAGCTGATCAAGGAGATCGATCCCCGGCACCCGGTTACCATCGGCCTGCATGGAGATGGACTGCACCGTGATAACGGTCTGCGCGTGGACAAAGTGTATAAGCACACGGATGTGGCCGTGATGCACTCCTATCCCATGTATACGCCCTGGGCACGCAAACCGCTCGACGCGGATTTCGTTCCCTTCACCTGCGCGCTGACGGCGGCACTGGCGGGCAAGCCGGTACTGATGGAGGAGTTTGGCGGGTGTACGGCGCTGCCCACCGAAGCGACTTACACGATGAAATGGACAGAGACAAATGGGCGGGAGCGCGAGCAATTCATGGCCGGCGAGGATGATTTTGCTGAATTCCTGCAGCTTACCATTCCAAAGCTGCAGGCAAGCGGCGCGACCGGCGCGATGTTATGGTGCTACGCCGATTATGTGGAAGAGCTCTGGGATCGCCCTCCCTGCCAGAATCAGTGGCACGAGCGCTTCTTCGGTCTCGTTCGGCCGGATGGCTCACTAAAACCACACGCCAAAGTGATACAGGAATTCGCAGCCACCAGGCCTCAGGTCAAACCAATCCCGGACTATGCAAAGTTCGAGGTCAATCCGGACGAGTTTTACGCAAATCCGACGCCCTTTCTCCTGGATTTCTATACCCAGTATCTAAAAGGCGTTGATACCTAAACCAGGCGTGGAATGCACGCTCAACACAAACAAAGAGATACAAAGAAACCATGAAACGACTCATCATCAACTCCGATGATTACGGGCGCACGCCTGAGATCTCGCGCGGCATCCGCGAAACACATCTGCACGGCGTGGTGAGCTCCACCACCTGCATGATGAACATCGTGACGACCGCAGGAGACGTTGCTATTGCCCGGAAGGAAACGCCCACGCTCGGAATGGGCGTTCACCTTGTCCTCACGATGGGGGATCCGATCTCTGCTTCGGAAACGGTACGGTCTATCACAGACGAAAACGGGCACTTCTTCAAATATGCTTCCCTGGTCAAGCAGCTGCCTCATATCAAGATAGAAGAGGTGAAATCGGAATGGCGCCACCAGATCGAAGCATTCGTCAAAGCCTCGGGTCACAATCCGACTCACCTGGACTCGCATCACCATTCCTCGTATTTCTCGCCCGAATTGTTCCGTGGGATGCTCGAACTGGCAAATGAATATGAGTGCGCGATCCGCTTCCCCTTCACGGGCGATGTCTCGAAAGAGCTTGAGAGGACCAATCAGCATGTACGGGATTTGCTGAACGAATTCGCTCCTCGCCGCCCCGATCGCTTTATCGTCGACTTCTATGACGAACGCGCCACCCTTGAAAATTTGCTGGACATCATCAACACTTTGCCAGAGGGAACGACAGAGATCATGTGTCATCCTGGATATACAGATGATGCATTTGCCAGAGAATCTGTTTATAACAACCAACGCGATCGAGAGCTGGAAATACTAACGGATCCATCGGTCAAGAAAGCGATTCAGGCCAACAGTATTGAACTCGTTACCTTCGCTGAACTTTGAACTCGATATCATCCTTTCGGAGAAACCATGTCTCACATTGATGACCTTTTGCAACAAATGACAATTGAAGAAAAGATTTCCATGCTGGCGGGGGCTGACCTGTGGCATAGTGTCGCGGTGCCGCGCCTCAGCGTCCCTCAATTCCGGGTGACGGATGGGCCCAACGGCGCGCGCGGTTCCTGGGGAAGCATGGGTCCCTCGTCGGTTGCCACACCAGTCGGCATCGCGCTGGGCGCTACCTGGAATCCGGACATTGTGGAAAAGGTAGGCAACGTGCTCGGCGATGAGCTCAAAGCCAAAGGCGCGCACATCCTGCTCGCTCCCACTGTCAACATCCATCGCACGCCCATCGCCGGTCGCAACTTCGAGTGTTATTCAGAAGACCCATTCCTCAGCGGCATCCTTGCCTCGGCCTACATCAATGGCATTCAGAGCAAAGGCGTCGGCGCATGCATTAAACACTTCGTCGCCAATGACCAGGAATACGAACGTTTCTCCATAAGCTCTGAAGTGGATGAACGCACACTGCGCGAAATCTACCTGGAACCCTTCCGTATCGCGATCCGCAATTCGAATCCATGGGCAGTGATGTCCGCGTATAACCGTGTCAATGGGACATACGCCTGTGAGAACGATCACACCCTGCTCGAGATCCTCAAAGGCGAGTGGAAATACGAGGGCATCGTCATGTCGGACTGGTTCGGCACGTACGACCGGGAAACTCCCAGCGGTGGGCTGGACCTCGAAATGCCCGGCAAAGCACGCTGGATGTCGGAAGAGCACGTCAAGCGCGCCCTCGATGATGGTCCGTTGACGGAAGAAATGCTCGATAACAAAGTGAAGCGTCTTCTGGGTGTAATGGATAAAGCCGGCTTGTTCGCCAGCCCGGAGCTGCAGTCAGAACGCGCCGAGAACAAGCCGCAGCACCGCCGGATCATTCGGGAGGCGGCGCGTGAAGCAATCGTCCTGCTCAAGAACGACGGCACGCTCCCGCTCAAGAAGGTCAAATCGATCGCCGTAATCGGTCCGAATGCGCAGACGGCCCAAATCCTTGGCGGCGGCAGTTCCTCGGTCACGCCCCATTACGC
>Ga0114129_10009884_pt1 | contig 13601 bp, 7 predicted proteins | sample RhiMetdeltSRZDD1_FD_80071 | JGI IMG/M metagenome (GOLD analysis project Ga0114129, IMG submission 80071) | Populus rhizosphere microbial communities from Tennessee, USA - Rhizosphere MetaG P. deltoides SRZDD1 (version 2) (version 2) | ecosystem: Host-associated > Plants > Roots > Rhizosphere >...
CGGAATCTTCCTGGTGCGCTTCTACCTGCTGGGACAGGCGATGCTGTTTCACGTCGTCCTGGCCACCTATCTCGCGACCGGCGCCGTCACGCTGACCATTGGCAACCTCGTGCTGTTGGCGGCATTCCTCCGCCACCGCTTCCCGAGCGTGAACATCGCCGTCTCGCGACACATCGTCTATCGCTCCGCGATCATCGGCATCCTGGGAACCTATCTCTTCATCATCGGCGCGCTCGGCTGGGTCCTGAACCAGCTCGGCGTCTCCGAAGAGCTCTTCTGGGGCTCGCTGGTAATCTTCCTGTCCGCGCTGGGGCTCGCCGCCGTATTCCTCTCCGAACACGTCCGGTGGCGCCTGAAGCGGTTCATCGGCCTGAACTTCTATCGGAGCAAGTACGACTACCGCCAGCAGTGGACGTCGTTCAACAAACGTCTGGGATCCCTCGTGACGGTCGACGAGCTGGCGCCCGCGCTTCTGCAGGCGGTGACCGAGGCGGTCGGCACGGCGAAAGCCGCGCTGTACATCGCCGATGGACTTGGCGGCGACTATCACGCCGTGGCGACGCGCGAGCTCGGCGCCCTGCCCGGCGTGGCGGCCGACCACCCGCTGCCAATGGAGCTGTTCGTACGAAGGACGCCGGTCGTCCACGGTCGTGACAGCGCGCCGGGCCTCGAGCGCCTGGACCCGGAGCTGGAGACGCTGCTCCAGAATGGCGGCGTCGCGGTGCCGCTGCTGTGGCGCGGTGATCTGACGGGCTTCCTGCTGATCGGTCGCGAGCGCACGGGGGCCGCGTACACCGTCGAAGATCACGAGTTTCTCGCCACCGTCGGCGAGCAAGCGGCGGGGGCGATCGCGACCGCACGGCTGTCGGAGGCCATGACCGAAACACGGCAGTTCGACGCCTTCAACCGTGTCGCGTCCTTCGTGATCCATGACCTCAAGAACTCGATCGCGGCGCTGTCGATGCTGAGCCAGAACGCCGCCGCCAATTTCGACGATCCCGAGTTCCAGCGCGACGCGATGACGACGCTGTCGCGAACGGTGGAGCGGATGAACGGGCTCTTGGCGAGGCTGTCGTCGGCGCCGGAGTCCGCGGCGCTGCACCTCGGTCCGGTGGACGTCGCCGCGCTCGCGCTCGAAGCCGCCCAGCGGCCGGTGCGCCACCCGAGCGTGAACATCGTCACCGAGATCACCCCGGTTCCGACGCTCACCGCGGATCACGAAGCGCTGTTGCGTGTGGCGCAGAACCTCGTCAAGAATGCTGTCGAGGCCGTGAACGGCGCCGGCATCGTCACCGTCCGCGTGTACGCGGACGGCGACGACGTCGTCCTGGCTGTCAGCGACACCGGCTGCGGGATGTCCGATGAGTTCGTCCGGAAGTCGCTGTTCACGCCGTTCCGATCGACCAAGAAGGCCGGCTGGGGCATCGGCATGTACCAGTCGAAGGGCATCGTCGACGCGCATCGTGGGCGCATCGAGGTTTCGAGCAAGGAAGGGGAGGGCACGACATTCTGGGTCAAGCTACCGACCGATCGGCGATAGCCGCCACCACCGCCCGCGTCTTGTCGCCGTGGCTCTGGGTGGGTCTGCCCGTGGCTGCGGCCATCGCGCTCTACGCGCGGATATTCCCGGGGCTCGCTCGCGAGTGGGCGGAGTTCCCGAGCCTCTCGCACGGCTTCGCGATCCCCTTCATCGCCGCCTATCTGATCTGGGCGCGGCGTGAACGACTTCGCGTGGCGGCCATCCGGCCGAGCTGGTGGGGGCTTCCCCTGCTTGTCCTGGGTCTCGGGGCGTTCGTGGTGGGCATGGAGGGTTCCGAGCCGTTCGTCGCGCGGATCTCGCTGCCGCTGACGCTGCTCGGCCTGGTGCTGTTCGTCGCTGGGTGGGAAGTGTTTCGTGACGCCTGGCTCGGACTGGCCTACCTCGTCTTCATGGTGCCGCTGCCGTATGCCACGCTCAAGCTCGTAACGTACCGGTCACGGCTCATGGATGCGCGCATTGTCGCCGAGGCGCTCGGGTGGTTCGGCGTTCCGGTGCTGCGCGACGGCGTCATGCTGCACCTGCCCAACATCTCGCTCGAGGTCGCGGACGACTGCAGCAGCATCCCGGCCATCGCGGCGCTGGTCTCGCTCGGAGCGGCCTACGCGGCGCTGGCCAACCGGCCGGCCTCGACTCGAATCCTGCTCGTCGCCGTGACACCGTTCTTCGCCATCGGTGCGAACATCGTGCGCATCATCACCACGGCCGCGGCCGCCTACTATATCGGTCGTTGGACGCTCGGAACCTTCTACCATCAGTTCAACGGCGCGGTGACGTTCGTCCTGACGTTCATCTTGCTCCTGCTGTTCGATACGCTGTTGTCGCGTCTCCCACGGAGACGCTCGCCATGAATCGCCTGTCGGCCTTTTCGATCGCCGCATTGGGGCTACTCGCCGTGACGGGCGCCGCCACTACGCGATCGGGCACCGTAGAGCACCGGCCCGCGCCTCCGCTCGCCTCGATCCCAACGACGCTCGGCGGCTGGACGGCGACCGACGACGCTGTCCCGCCCGAAGTCGTCACCCCCGACCCCAGCGCGGCCGCGCGGCTCCGGCGAACCTACCGAAAGGGCGACCTGGTCGTCTGGGTGGCCGTGGACTACTACGCCGACCAGAACGACGCGAAGCGTCCATCGGTGTCGAACCTGATTTACCCGGGCCGCGGCTGGAGCAGCCTCAGCGAGCGGTCCTATGCGATTCCCCGCATGACCGAACCCGGATCCTCGCTCCCGGCGAACCTGGTCACGATGACCGCCGCGGGGGATCGCCGGGCGACGTTGTACTGGTACCAGCTCGATGGTCGAGCCATCGCCAGCGACCACTGGTACCGCGCGTTCGTGCTGTATCGCAGGCTCGTTCTGCACCGGGTCGACGGCGCACTCGTCCGTGTGACATCATCGATGTCGACCGCGCGCGACTCGCAGGTCCTCGAGAGTCTGGGTGACTTTGTACACGCATTTCAGCCGGCACTTGTCGGCGCGCTCACGAAAGATGTGAAGGGGTAGGAGGCGGCCATGACGAAATCGAAGCTCCTCATTGTCGAGGACGACGATGCGATCCGCACGCAGCTGAAGTACGCCATGCGCGACGAGTACGTGCTGTTCTTCGCCGAGCATCGCGCGGAGGCGATGGCCGTCTTCCGGCAGCAGAAGCCCGCCATCGTGAGCCTCGACCTCGGGTTGCCGCCGAGTCCGGAGACGGCCGACGAAGGCCTCAAGACGCTCAGCGAGATCCTCGAGGCGGCGCCGAGCACGAAGGTCGTCGTCGTCACCGGCAACGGCGACCGTGCGAACGCCATGCGCGCGGTCCAGCTCGGAGCCTTCGACTATCACGCCAAACCAGTCGATCTGACCCAATACCGTGTCGTCCTCCAGCGCGCCTCCTACCTGCACGAGCTGGAGAACGACAGCGACAGCCACGCGCGCTCGATGGAGCAGGCGGCCCGCTTCGAGGAGATCCTCGGGAGCACGCCGAAGATGCGCGAGATCTTCGGCGTGGTCACTCGTGTCTCGCGCACGGATGCCACCGTTCTGATCCAGGGCGAGAGCGGCACGGGCAAGGAGCTGCTCGCGCAAGCCATCCACGCCCACAGCAGTCGAAAGAACCGCGTGTTCCTTCCCATCAACTGCGGCGCCATCCCCGAGACGCTGTTGGAGTCGGAGCTCTTCGGTCACGAGAAGGGCTCGTACACCGGCGCCCACGTCTCGCGAAAAGGAAAGATCGAGGCCGCCGACGGCGGCACGCTGTTCCTGGACGAGATCGGAGAGATGAGCCCTTCGTTACAGGTCAAGCTCCTGCGCTTCATCCAGCAGCGTGAGATCGAGCGCATCGGCGGGCGCGAAACCATCACCGTGGACACGCGCATCATCGCGGCCACCAACAAGGATCTGAAGGTCGAGATGCAGACCGCGCGCTTCCGCGAGGACCTCTACTACCGGCTCTCGGTCGTCAACATCAAGGTGCCGCCGCTTCGCGAGCGTGGCGAGGACATCGTGCTGTTGGCGAACGCCTTCCTGCGGCGCACCTGCCAGGAGCACCGCCGGAAAATCCGCTTCAGCAGCGACGCACTGCAGGCGATCGCTCAGTATTCCTGGCCCGGCAACATCCGCGAGCTCGAGAACAGCGTGCAGCGGGCCGTGATCATGGCGCCGGGGAAGTTCATCATGCCGGCCGATCTGGGCATCGAGGGCGGCGCGGCCGCCGGCTCACAGGGCGTCCCGACGTTGAAGGAGGCGCGCGGTCAGCGCGAGCGCGAGCTCGTCATCAGCGCGCTGACCCGCACCAAGGGCAACATCAGCGAGGCGGCGAAGGACATCGGCGTGAGCCGTCCGACGTTCCACGGGCTGCTCGACAAGCACCAGATCAACGCGCGGGACTTCCGCTGATGCGGAGGACCGATTAGCGGTATCGATACAGCCAGAACACTTCGGGAGCGCCCAGGGCCCGGTTTGGCTGAAGTCGGGACCGACCGCCGCCGTCGCCCGGATGTCGGGCGTGGCCGCCAATGAGCACCATCGCGTTGTTCGTCTCAGCGAACACCGCGGTGTTGCCCATGACGGGATGGACACCGTCGGCCAGGCCCTGATTGGGGATTTCTTCCGTCTCCCACGTGCGTTTGTCGACGTGATAGATGAAGAGGCGCAGGATCTCGCCGTCGAAATTCGCCATGTTCGGCAACAGCAGCACGCGGTTGCGGGGGTCGAAGACCAAATTACTCCGCTCCCGGTCTCGATGTTGTTCGTAGGCAGCCGGCAGGTCGGAGACGATCTGCAGTGAGCTCGAGTCGATTCGATAGCGCATGAGCTTCTTGTAGATCGGGTCGCCACGCTCGCTTCGCCAGATGCCCGACGGCGATATGAAGTAGATCGCCCGGCCTTGAACGTCGATCGCGGCTTGCTCCCATTCGGCGTGAAGCTCGCGCAGGGGACTGTTCGGATCGGGGTGGCCGAACGGCTTCGTCGACCAGCGGTTCTTCCCCAGGTCCAGGATCGCCATGGCGCCGCCCCACGCCGTCGGTGACACGCGGAAGAGGCTGTCCGTCACCGGATCGTAGACGCCGAACTTCCCGAAATTGTCGCCGCCATACCCACCGCCCGGCAGCTTCGGGTCCGGCGGAGGAAAGCTCGGCGCGGACCATTTCTTGGCCGCAGGATCGAAGACCATCGCACTGTATTGCCCGGTCGCACCGCCAGGGCACGCGCTCTGGTAGGCGGCCACGCCGAAGTAATAGCCGGGCATCATGTAGAAGCGGTCGCGTTTGCTGTCGTAGACCCACGTGACGTCGTCAGGCTGAGCCGGAGCGACCTCGCCCGCCGGGCCACACGACGGGTACTCCTTGACCCACTGACCGTCGTCCAGGCCGTACGACCACACATTGCCCTGCCCCGCGTCCGAGCCGTCACGGTCGCCTCCCGCGAGATAGATCCGACCGTTGGCGGTCCGAAAGGCGAGCCGCGCATGCTTGCCGCCACCGTGGAAGCCTCCGCTCGGCGACAGCGGCACCGGAACCCACGTTCGCGGCGGAAGGTCGCGCGCCGACGCACGGGGCGGTGATGATCCGGTGGCCGCGGCACGCCGCCGCCCCAGAAAGACGTTCTCGTTGATCGCATTGACGACGATGTAGAGATCCTGCGATGCGACGTACTGAAAGCGCCCGTACGTCCCCGCGACCTGAGGCGTGGCGCTGGGAGAATCGCCGGCCAGCGTCTCCTTCGTGATGAGCAAGGTGTCGGGGTCCAGCACGTACAGGTCGCGGCCGCCGGCCCACAGCACGAGCTGCTGGCGCTTGCTGTCGTACACGATTCCCGGTGCGGCGACCTTCGTCGGCGTGAGATCGCCTTTCAGCGTGACGACGGAAAACTTTGGCCGAGCTCCGCTGACATCCACCATCCACGTGTTCGCGGCGCCACCGTCGCCGCCGACGACGAACAGTTTCCGCTTCGCATGATGCAGCGCCATCATCTTGGGCGCGTTCCAGTCTGGTGAATGCCAGTCGGTCGCTTTGAGCGCCCAGGTATCATTTCCCGGCGTGTAAAAGTACAGACCGCCCCGGAACGGGAACCACACCCCCTTCAGCACCGGATCCCACGCCGAGATCGGCGTCAACACCTGCTGCCCGCGCGGATAGCTTTTCTCTGTCCATGTCTTCGCGGCGGGATCGAACCACCACGTGCGCTGCGACGGGCCACCGCCGCTCCACAGAGACCCACCAGCGGCGAACATCTTGTCGACCGTCGGCATGTACAGCATCCCGCCGTACGTGTGTCGGCTACCGGGCTGTCCGTCGGCGCGCGCCTCGAGCGTACTTCGTCGAGGCGGATCGGGCGCGGTCATCATGAGGTCGGGCGACGGATTCGTCAGCCGGACCCACTTCAGGTCGCTCAGTTGAAAGCCATAGACCTCGTTGCCCGAGTAATCGGCGTGCCCACCGCCCCAGACGAGCAGTTGCTGCCGCGCTTCGTCCCAGGTGCCGCCGCCCCAGGCGGACATGATCGCGGCAGGCGCATTGAAACCCACGTCGGGGAGCGGCGAAGGCAGGACCGAAGCCAGATGCGAGCCCGGCACCGCGACCCACGCGCCAGCAGCAATGTCGAGCTGAGCGATGGGCGCGGGCTCGGGCTCTCCCCCGGCCGCGATCGAAGCGAGCAGGAGCATCAGCAGGACGAGCCGGGCGATCATCGGGCATCGTGACTGGCGCCGGGCGTGAGCACCGGCATGACTCATACGTTCGGCAGGCACATCGAAGCGCGCATCTCCCGCCCGGCTGACGCCCATTGTCTTGAGCGGGCGAGGCCGGCCGGCCCCGCCCGCTCGGGCGCAACTATCGCATCATACTCCGCTTCCCACCGATCAGCCGGCGAGAGACGCTTTCGAACCCGCCTCTATTGCTGCGCTCGTAGTCTGCGGTCCGCGTCACGCTCGCCCTTGGCGTTGGAGACGGTCAACACCATGCTGGTTCGTGCGTGGGTCCCCCCCGGCGTTCGTACCAAAGCGCTGACGACGTGCCGGCCGTTTGGAACGCCGCGAGTGTCCCACGTGAACGTCGGACTGTTGCCGCGATAGACCAGCACGCCGTCCACGGCGACAACATGCATCCAGTCACGGCTGTCACCGGCAGCGTCCGCCTCGATGACGATGCGGACTCGGCCGTTGACGACAGGCTGTGCAGGATTCACGAACGAGATCTTGAAGCCGGCCACTTCGTTGGGCCCAACCGCCGTCGGATCGGCGGATGCGGGCCGCGGAGTGCGATCGGGGCGAGTCAGCGAAGCGACGATGCGAGGTGCGCCATCACCGGTCGCTCGGCGGGAGTCCGTCGCCGGTGCGACGACGGTCGCGTTCACGACACCAGCCAACGCAGCGGACGGTCTGACGGTTTGGGTCGCACCCCCACCGTCCGACGGTGTGGGAACGGTTGCGGACGGGCGCGGGCGCGTCGTCGCGTCTGCGGCCGCCGTGGGAGCAGTAGATGTGCTGCTGCTCGCGCCGGTCAATCCGGCGCTCGAGGTGCCACTGCCGGTGGGTGCGCCCCCGCCACTTGGCAACGCCGCGACACTACCGGTCGGAACCGTGGACTGCGTGGGCGCCGTGGCGAGAGAGCCGGGCGGCGGCGGTGTCGGCTTGGGCGCGCTGGCCGTCGGCGCCGGCGTCGTGGCCGCCGCGGTGGGCGGCGTGCTGGTCGGCGGCTTCGGCGTAGTCGCAGTTGGCGTGCCGCTCACCGGCGAGGAGGAGGTCGAGGACGACGGCGGTGTAGGCGCGCTGCTGGTCGGACTGGGCGCCGTGCCGGGAGATCCGGGCGGCGGCGGCGTGGGCTTGGGGGCGACGGCGGTCGGCGCCGGCGTCGCGGCCGCTGTCGTCGTCGGCGTGCTCGTGGAAGGCTTCGGCGGGGTGGCGGTCGGAGCGCTCACCGGCGGCGCCGACGTCGCCGACGTCGGCGTGCTGGCGGTCGGCGGGGTGGGCTGAGACGTGGCGGTGGGTGTCGTCGGCGCAGGGGTGCTGGGCTTCGACGCCACCGGCTGCGGGGTCGGCGTAGGAGCCGGCGTTGCGACGGGCGGCGCCGGCGTGCTGGGAGACGGGATAGCGACATTGGTCGGAGCAGAACCGCTGCGCCGTCCCAGGAAGACGTTCTCGCTGGTCGAGTTCACGACGATGTAGAGATCCTGAGACGCGATGTATTGGAAGCGTCCATACGTTCCGGCGACCTGCGGATTGGTGGTCGGCGTGTCGCCGCCGGTGAGCGTCTCCTTGGTGATGGCGAGCGTATCGGGATCGAGGATGTACAGATCGCGCCCACCGGCCCACATGACCAGCTGCTGGCGCTTGGTGTCGTAGACCAAGCCCGGTGCGGCCACCTTGGTCGGCGTGAGATCGCCGGTCAATGCCACGACCGAGAACGTCGGTCTGGTCCCGCTCACGTCGATCATCCAGGTGTTCGCCGCGCCTCCATCACCGCCCACGACGAAGAGCTTCCGCTTTGCCTGGTGGAGCGCCATCATTTTTGGTGCGTTCCAGTCGGGCTCCATCCAGTCCGTGGCCTTCAGCGTCCACGTATCGTTCTCGGGGCTGTAGAAATAGGCGCCGCCTCGGAATGGGAACCACACGCCGTTCAACACCGGGTCCCAGGCCGAGATCGCCGTCAACACCTGCTGCCCGGACGGATACGACTTCTCGGTCCACGTCTTCGCGGCGGGATCGAACGACCACGTTTTCTGCGAGGGACCGCCGCTCATCCACAGCGATCCGCCCGTGGCGAACATCCTGTCGACGGTCGGCATGTACAGCATCCCCGCGTACGTGTGGCGGCTTCCAGGCTGCCCGTCGGCACGCACCTCGAGCGTGCTGCGCCGAGGAGTGTCGGCGGTCGTCATCATCAGGTCGGGCGACGGGTTGGTCAGGCGTGCCCACTTCAGCGTCGCGAGCGAAAACGCGTAGATCTCGTTGCCCGAGTAGTCGGCGTGGCCGCCACCCCACACGAGCAGCTGCTGCCGTGCTTCATCCCACGTGCCGCCCCCCCACGCGCTCATGATCGAGGCCGGGGAGTTGAAGCCGATATCCGGCAGAGGAGACGGCAGCACCGACGCGAGCTGGGAGTTCGGCACCGCCTTCCACGAGCCGGCCGCGACTGACGCCGCGCTGGTGACGGCGTTGGTCGCCGACGTTTGGGAGGCCGACGGGCTGGGCGACGTCGTTGGCGACGGAGTCGCTGCGACGGGCGTTGGCGTGGGCTTGGGCGCGCTCGCCGTAGGTGGGTTCGGCGTCGGGGCAGGAGTGCTCGGCGTCGGCGACGGCGCGGGGCTCGCGATGGCCGGCAACGGCGTGGGCGCCACGCCGGGTGCATAGCGGTAGAGCCAGAACACCGTCGGAGCTCCGAGCGACCGTGATGGATCGAGCCTCGACATGCCGCCGCCGTCGTCGGTCGAGCGGGCATGGCCACCGATCAGCATCATCACGTTGTTCACCGTGTCGAACACCGCGGTGTTCCCCATCACCGGGCGACTGCCGTCGGCCAGGCCGCGATTCGGAATCTCCTCGGTCTCCCACGTGCGGCTGTCGACGTGATAGATGAACAGCCGCACGATCTCGCCGTCGAGATTCGCCATGTTCGGCATCAGCAAAACCCGATTGATCGGATCGAACACCATATTGCTTCGCTCGGCCTCGAACAAGGCATACGCCGCCGGCAGATCGCTCACGACCTCGACCGTGTTGGTGTCGATCGAGAAGCGGATGAGCTTCTTGTAGATCGGGTCGCTGGGCTGGTTCTGAAAGATACCGTAGGGCGAAATGAAGTAGATCGCGCGCCCCTGGACGTCGATCGCGGCCTGTTCCCACTCGGCATGAATCTCGCGGAGCGGGCTATTGGTATCCGGATGCCCGAACGGGGCCTGCGACCATGCGTTGGTGGCGAGGTCGAGGATACCCATCGTTCCGCCCCAACCCGAGGTCGTCACGCGGAACAGACGGTCCGTCACCGGATCATAGACGCCGAACTTGCCGTAGTTGTCGCCGCCGTACCCCCCGCCGTGCAACGACGGATCAGGGCCCGGAAACGCAGGGGGTGACCACTTCCTCGCCCTCGGATCGAACGTCATGGCGGTGTACTGCGGCGTCGCACCCGACGAGGGGCATTTCGCGAGATAGCCTGCGACGTCGAAGTAGAAACCCGGAGTCATGATGAAGCGGTCGCGCCTGCTGTCGTAGACCCACACCACGTCGTCGGGCTGCGCCGGTACGACCTCACCGGCCGGGCCGCACGACGGATACTCCTTCACCCACGTCCCGTCCGCGATGCCATACGACCACACGTTGGTCTGTCCGGCGTCGGAGTTGTCACGATCGCCGCCGGCGAGGTAGACACGACCCGTTGCCGTGTTCATGGCGAGGCGCGCGTGCTTGCCTCCGCCGAAGAACCCGCCGTTCGGTGATAACGGGCGCGAGATCCAGGTGCGCGGCGGAATATCCGCCTGCGACTGCGCGTTGACCTTAGTGGCCGCCGGTACGGTCAGAGCGATCAGGCCGAGCATCACTCCGAGACACACCACAGCGGATCGTCGTGTCATTGGTGACCTCGCGGGACATTGGGATAGCGTGCCGTCTCCGGCATCACGGGCCAGCGCAGGTGCAGCGTGGATGCCAAGGGATGTCAGCGAAAATTCAAGCGGTTGCGCTACACGCTCGTGCCCAATTGGCTCCGAGTGATCGCCGGCTGACGCCCACCCCGACACGATCAAACCGATTGGACGATGGAGGGATCGCAACGAGCGCGAAGCAACTCCGCCGCGATTGCGATGAAGGTCGGACTACATCATTGCGGAGGGGCCGCGGCGAGAGGTGCGCCCCTTCTCGCTCGCGCATGCCGCTCGATGGCCTCGGTGAGCTCGGTCTGTCGGAGATAGCGCAAGATCTCGGACGCGATCAGCCGGTGCTGCTCGACATTCGCGTGTGGATCACGGCCGAGAGTCAACCGTTCGCGGATCACGCGCGGGCGCTCCGCCGGACCGATGCGCTCCAGTCCGAAGGCCTCGGGACCCAGTCGTACGACGTAGACCCCGCGATGGGAGCTGGCAACGGCCCGAAGCGTTTCTTCGAGCGCACGCGCCGACGGCCGGTCCTCGATGTCGTGGACCACGAAGACGACAGGGATCTGTCGGGCCGTCGCCAGGTCGGCAAGCTGATCCCACCACGTGCGCGCCTCACGGGCCATCGCGCGGCCGACGTCTACCGGGGCGGCCCCGTCGCCCGCGCCGCCACCGGCAGCGAGGAAGTGCGGGCGCATGGCGGCCCGGATGCTGGGAAGCTGGGCTTCGACCTTGTTGTACAGAAACGGGCCGAACTTCGTCACCCGGCGAACGATGGCCCGGCGCTCGGCGGCGCGAACCAGCTGCGCCTGCTGCTCGACCGGCACCGGCTTGAAGTAGCGCTGCCCGATGGCGACGCGGACGAGCAGCGCCTCCACGTCGTGAGCCGCCAGGAGCCGGCGCGCGACGACGTACTCGTGATACGGACCGTGCCCCGGGTGTGACGCGTTCACCACTGAAAGACCCGAAAGCCGCGGATCGCTCCGCAGGGCGCGCTCGAGAACCGCGGTCCAGACATCGGAGTCATCGACGCCCGCCCCGAACCATTCCGAGTCGCCGAGGGCGAGGACCACAGGGTGCGACCAGTCGGTCGCCTCGCCCCGGTGGCCGTCCGGGTTCAGCGTAATCGGGCGGCTCTTCAGCGACATGTTCCCCAGCCACAGATAACCGACCTGGTTCCCGGCCAGCCGGCCACCGAGCTCACCGTCGGCGCGATACTCGAGCGGCGGCAGGACGAACGGCATCCGCATGTAGGCTTCGCCGATGAGCAGGGTCAACACGCCGACCAGCACGAACTGGGAGACGATCGAGCGGTGACGGGGGCGTACGCCGCGCAGGAACGTCAAAATTGGAAGTAGATGAAGGCGTTCCCCGACTGCACACCCCACATCAGCCACGAGAAGAGCAACAACGCGACCGCCGCCGCGCGGGCGAATCGCGGCAGCGTCAGGACGACGAACGGATTACCGGTGCGGTACTGGAAGACCTGAACCAGCAGCAACGGCAGCGCGAATGCCGCGATGACGGCGAAGACGTGCAGCGACGTCGCGTCGAAGCCCCAGCCATTCCTGAACGCTGACAGCATCTCGAGGATCTGGCGCAGGCTGTCGTCCTGCAGGCGGCCGTCGATCCGCGTCTGGCGCGTGCACCGGAAGAGCAACCATCCGAACAACGTGAACTGGAACATGACCGCGATCGCGACGATCCGGCGCCAGCGCGTTTGGGTCAGCGCGGCGGCCCACGACTCGCCGCCGAGCCGCTGCCCGACCAGCAAGAGGCCGTGGTAGCCGCCCCACCACGCATAGTTCCAGGCCGCTCCGTGCCAGATACCGCCCAGCAGCATCGTCACCATGAGGTTCCGATACGTCTGGAGACGAGTGCCGCGATTGCCTCCGAGCGGGACGTAGAGATAGTCGCGCAGCCACGTCGACAGGCTGATGTGCCAGCGCCGCCAGAAGTCGCTGGGGCTCGTGGCGAAGTAGGGCAGGTCGAAGTTCTGCATGAGCTCGATGCCGAGCAATCGCGACACGCCGCGCGCGATGTCCGAATATGCGGAAAAGTCGGCGTAGATCTGAAACGCGAAGGCGATCACCCCGAGATATGCGTGCATCCACGACACCGACGCCGAGGCGCCGAAAACGTCGTCCGCGATCATCGCCATGTTGTCGGCGATGACGACCTTCTTCCAGAGGCCCCAGAGGATCAGCCAGCAGCCGGTGATGACGCCGTCGCGCGTGATCGTTCGCGGCCCCATGAACTGCACGAGCAGCTTCGAGGCGCGCATGATCGGGCCCGCGACCATGTGGGGGAAGAATGCGACGAACAGCGCGAAGTCGCGGAAGCTGCGGACGGCCGGCATCTCGCGCCGGTAGACGTCGATCGTGTAGGACATCTCCTGAAACGTGTAGAACGAGATTCCGACGGGCAGGACGATGTCGAGGTGGAGCGCGCGCACCGACAGGCCTGCCGGCGTGAGCAGAGCGTCGAGCGAGTCGAGAAAGAAGTTGTAGTACTTGAAGAACCCCAGGAGGCTGAGATTTCCCACGACGCTCGCGACAAGGTACGTTCGCCGAATCCGCGTGTTCTCCGACCGGTCGATCTGTAAGGCGCACACGTAGTCCAGGACGGTCGACGAGAGCAGCAGGAGGAGGAATCTCGGATCCCATGCGGCGTAGAAGTAATAGCTCGCCACGAGCAAGAGCACGTTCTGCCAGCGGAAGTCACGGAACGCGAGATAGCAGACGTACACGATCGCGAAGAAGACGACGAACGTCCAGGAGTTGAACAGCAAGAGCTAGGCGGCGATCTTCAGCGCGCCAGAGGTCACCGGCTTGGTATCGTTGCGGCGCATCGCAACGCCCACCCTACCGGCCCGCCGCCTCCGTCGTCAAGGTCGCGGCCCCCAAACGGGTGTTAAGCCGTGTTCGCCCGGTCGTCGGCGGCTTCGTGGTACGGTTTCGCATGATGTTCGCACGCCTTGGAGCCGTC
>Ga0114129_10009885_pt1 | contig 13601 bp, 11 predicted proteins | sample RhiMetdeltSRZDD1_FD_80071 | JGI IMG/M metagenome (GOLD analysis project Ga0114129, IMG submission 80071) | Populus rhizosphere microbial communities from Tennessee, USA - Rhizosphere MetaG P. deltoides SRZDD1 (version 2) (version 2) | ecosystem: Host-associated > Plants > Roots > Rhizosphere >...
AGTGTTGTCCGGCAGCTGAAGAAGCTGAATGCCGATCCGCAGCGCCGCCGGGTCTGGAATCGGCAGCGTGATCTCGGCTTCGGGTTCGATCGTCTCTCGATAAGCGGCAATGCCGTCCGACTGAACCGGCGACCAGCCGGCTCCCACGAGCTGCTCTTGATAATCGCGGGCCATCTGAATGAGCCGCGTGTCATCATCGACACGCTTGAGATCGCTCATCAGGTCGAGCGCGTGAATGGTTCCCCCTTCGCCGGACGCCAGGCGTCCGACCGCAACATCCGGCGGTGCTCCGAGGCCGACGTGTACGCCGGATCGGACGGCCCAGCTCGTCTCGAGAGCGAGTCGATACACATGCCGTGCAGATAATAGTGAAGCGGTTGGAATCAAGCCGTCACGCTCGATCGACTGCCTGAGGTCCGCCTGGGCGGATTGAGAGCTGTCAAAGTGCCTCACATCGAGCGCGGGCCAGTCGCGGGCCGAGGATTCCTGGAGCGCCGGCGCGAGCGGCCGCTCGCGACCGGCATAAATCAACAGGCGAGTGGGGCCGGGAGACGGTGAGTACACGAACTGACCGGTGCGAAGCGATGCCATGAGGTCGGCGGGAGCGCCTGTGATCGGCAGCCGTTCCCGGAGCGTTCGAAGCGGATACACGCCATAGGTCGTGGGCAGCGTTGGCGTTCGCAGCGAAGAGGACGGCACGACGAACGCGGTCACGAGACCGGAGCGATTCCACACGGCGACCACCATGCCGGCGCCGCTGCGGATGATCTCGCGGCCGCCGAAAAGAATCGCCGCCGCTTCTCCCTCGGCGCGGACCACAATCGGCGCGCTGATGCGCGCACCCGGATACGTCGTGACAACCTGACGGGGAGCGGTGATCGGAAACGCCAGCCCGTTCAGATTCGTCGCGCCGCGCAGGCCAATCACGGCGATGCCGTCAACCTCCGGGCCGGACAGCGTCTTGTTGAAACCAATCGAGGAAAGCGGCAGGCGTCCGTCCGACGCGAAACGATTGACGTGGACACCCGGTACGCCCACCGCCACCAGCGTCCCACGTGGCAGGTCGGCCAGGTACTGCTCGATCGAGCCGTTCGACAATGGAAACGGCGTGTAGCTGAATTCGGCACCATCGAGCAGGCGCAGCATCGTTGCCGTTTCTGGAAATGCAAACACTTGATGACGATCGCGCCCGGCGCGTGTGATGCGCTCGAGATCGGCCGGCACCGGCGCCGTCACGTGCCGTTTCTCGCCGGCGCGCTCGCCGAGAGTCTTGTAATAGATCATCCGGTCGATCAGGAAGTTGTCGTGCAGCAACACGGCACCTTCGGGAAGTTGATCGAAGAGGGCGTCGAAAAACCGCACGTCTTCCCACGCGTAGCTGAGGTCTCGGGCTTCGTAATTGTGTGCGAGCTCGCGAGCCGGGAGGACGAGGAGCAACGCCGAAGCCAGTGCGGCAAGCCAGGGCCGGGTACGCCTGCCGATTACGTCAACGATCCATTGCGCGCCGGCTGCTGCGAAGATCCAGGAAATGATGAACCCGGGAATCAGGAATACCTCGAACTCGTGCGGCATGTACGAGGTGGTGAAACCTGCGTAGCCAACGAGTGCCGTCGCCAGCAGCAGCAACGCCGGCGGCTGACGCCAGACGGACACGATGACACCGGTTGCAGCAAACACGGCGCCAGCGATCGATAGCTCGCGGAAGAAGGTGTCCCGGATCGCCGGGAGCCGGGCGAACAGCTGAGGGATTCCACCTGGCAGGATGTCGCCAAAGTACTGACGTCCGGCCATCACCTCGAGCAGATGGGAGAAACTCCAGAATTGCGCATCGCCCGGCAGCGCCTGATTGCTGCGGAGGGCGATGAGAAGGTATTGAGTCAGCGCCGCAATCACGATGAGGGCCGACAGAACGATGGTCCGAGGGTGCAGCGCGAATCTCGGGGCCACGGCACAGGCGAACAGCGCGACGGCGGGAACCATGAACACCACGGTGGTGTGATTCCCGGCAGCCAACCCGACGAGCGCGACCGCTGCGAAGAAGGTGGCGGGCCGCTGCGATCGTCGCCACGCGAGCAGCGTCAGGATGATTGCCGCGACGAGAAATGCATTGAGGGCGTACACCTCGGCGATCGTCGAGACGTACCAAAACGTGGAGCCGAACGCGAGGCCCAGAGCGGACGCGGCGGCGACAGGAATGCCGGCGCCGATGGCGCGGGCGCACAGAAACGTGAGCGCGCACGCCCCGGCGGAGAAGAACGCCGACATGAGGTTTATTCGATACGCGAGCGAACCGACCGGTAGGTAGCTGAAAAGGTGCGATACCAGCACGTAGAGTGGATAGCCGGGCGGGTGCGCCGTTCCGAGCACGCGGCCGACGAGCTGGAATTTCGGCGAGTCCGTAATTCCGATGAGGCCAGGCGCGAGCGTCCCCGCGTACACCGCGAACGAAACCACGGAGAGTACGATCGCGCACGCGACATCTCGCCGGCGGAGCACGGACGCTAACTATACCGGCATTGGCTGAATTCCTTCCGAGCTACGGCGCCTGCTAACATACTTCCATGACCGCCCGGCTGTTGGCCGCATGGGTACTCTGCGCAGGGCTGGCGGCGCCTGCGGCTGCGCCATCACAGGCGCCAGCGTCGCAAGTGTCGACGCCCGTCACCAACGAGCCGATCCGGGGCACGGAAGTCTTCAATGAGTTTTCGTGGGACCGCGCCACCAACGTCAGCGTCGACACGCAGAGCATCGCGTTCGGCGATGCGCCGTTTCACATCGTCTTTTCGGTTATCTATAAGGGATTGAAGCTTGCGGTCGCGCCCGAGTCGGTCGACATCCTGCTCGTGCGAGACCGCCCGTCTGCTTCAGATGTGAAACCGGTCGATGGCGAGACGCCCCTGGCGGTGGCGATTGTCGACAAGCTGCCGGTGCCGCTGACTAAACAGACCACCGACGGCCCCGACCGGATCAAGGGCGTGCTGACGTTCGACGTGTTCCAGTGGATTGTCGGCGGCTCCACGCTCGACTTCGAGGCGTTCGGCCGCCGGTTCATCGTCGTGCCCAGTCAGCTGGCCGCACTGAAACAGGCCGCCGGCGAGTGGGCGCATTCCACCAAGCACTAGCGGTGTAGCAACGTAGGGCGGGTCTTGCTTGTTAGACCCGCCTCGACGTCGCCGGGTCCAAAGGACCCGGCCTACTTCTTCGCGCTGAACAACTTCAGATCCACCGCGTTGCCCATTGCCTCGTATCCGGCGTCGTTCGGATGCAGGTGATCGCCCGAGTCGTACGCGGGCAGGAACTTCGTCGGACTCGCCGGATCTCGGATGACGGCATCGAAATCGATGACCGCATCATAGGCTTTGCTGGTCCGGAGCCACTCGTTGACGGCCTTGCGCTTCACTTCTCCTTCGGCCGTGTAGTATGCGGCGCCCTCGAACGGCGTCAGCGTCGCGCCGTAGATCTTCAAGCCCTTGCCGTGCGCCCGCTCGATGAGCTGCTGATGCGCGGCGATGAGGTCGGCGGGCGTGGGCGATTGGGCGGCCGCCGCCATTCCGATGTCGTTGATGCCTTCCATCACGATGACGTGGGTCACGCCCGGCTGCACGAGCACGTCACGATCGAAGCGCGCAAGGGCGTTGATGCCGAACGCCCCGTTCGCTTCGGCCAGGAGACGGTTGCCGGCAATCGCCGCATTGAGAACGGCGTAGCGGCCCGGACTTTGTTTCTCGAGGCGTCTGGCGAGGAAGTCAGGCCAACGACGGTTCGTGTCCGGCGTGGAGCGCGTGCCGTCGGTGATTGAATCTCCAAACGTGGCGATGGCCATCGCCTGCGGCGATGCGATCACTTCGACGCGCGCCACGAAGTAGACCGACTGCATCGTGGTGGCGCCGGTGAATTCCTTCTTCCCGGCGAGATTGCCGGATGGCGAGATGTAGTTCGTCTCGAGACCGGTGCCGTGCATCGTCAATGCCGAGTTGCCGCCGGTGATGTCGCCCGGCAGGTGAATGTCGATCGCCAGATCGGCCGCTGCAGGCAGCTTCAGATCCGCAGGGTCGCTGATCACGACGGCGCCGGCAGGGATCGTGACCGACGGGCGGCCCGCGAACAGGAGCGGCTTTCCACCCTGGGCAATCGTTCCGTCCTTCACGTGAAGCGCGGCGAATGCGCCATCCACGACCAGGGGCGCCGATCCGAACGCGTTGGTCAGCACGACCCGGATGCGATCGCCGCCGATTGAGGTGTGGACGATCTGCCGCAGCGTCTGATCGTTCAGTGCAACCCGACCGCGACCGCCGCCACCACCGCCGCGTCCGGCCTGCGCGCCACCACCGCCGCGAGCACCGGCTGGCGGCGGCGCGCCGGGAGGTGGTGGCGGAGGAAGCGGCATCGGCAACGCGACGACCGCGTTGGTCCATGTTCCAACCCAATGCGGGGCAGGACTCTGCGCCAACGCCTGCGCCGAGGCAAACAGAAAGATAACGAGCGCGATTCGCAGCGAATGTGAACGCTTCATGCGCGTAAGTGTAGCGCGAAGTTTTATCGAACGTAACGCCCGGCGTCATTTTTCACAGCCTGCCGGATGCGAATCCATCCGACATCCGCGGCCGTCCTTCGATGCTCGGACCCGCCAACGAGTTGCAGACACGCATCGATCGGCGCGCGCGCGGTCCTTCCCTTGCCACATGGAGCGCAACCTTTGCCCGCGAAGCCCTCGGCGCAGGCCTTGACCTCCTCAGCTGCGGGTACGCGGGCAATGGCTCACCGTTCAACCTTTTTCAAGGAGGACTGCCACATGTTTCGAACGTTGTACGCACTCGTTGCCGTCGCGCTGCTGCTCGCGGCGGCGCAGCCGCTCGCTCAGAGCGCGACGTCCCGCACGCGCAGCGCGAGCGCTGGCGCAGCCAAACCCGCCGGCCCGGTCAATCTGAATTCGGCGACGCTCGAAGATCTCGCCACGCTGCCCGGGATCGGCGAGAAGACCGCGGCGAAGATTCTCGAGTACCGCGAGAAAAACGGACCCTTCAAGAAGGTCGAGGAGTTGATGAACGTGCAGGGCATCGGCGAGAAGAGCTTCCTGAAGCTCAAGCCTCAGATCACCGTCGCGGCGGCTCCGCCGTCGGCAGCATCGCAGAAGTGAAACCGAGAGCCAGCCCGGCTGCCCGACGGCAGCCGGGCTGCTTGACCCGCGGATACTCGCTCCTCGAGCTGACGTTCGTTGCGGGAATCATGGCGACGGTCGGCGGGCTGGCGGTGCCGCAGATGCTGGTCACGCTGGACGATCTGCGCGGCCAAGGCGCGGCCCGGTATCTCGCGGGGCGGCTGCAACGCGCCCGCATGGAGGCGGTCTTGCGCGGCGCTGACGTGGCGCTGCGGTTCGTCCCGGATGGGCCGTCTTTTCGCTACACGACCTACGTCGACGGCAATCGAAACGGCGTGCGACGTATCGACATCGAGCGAGGTATCGATCGCCCCACACAGCCCGACGAGCGGCTGCGGGATCAATTCCCGGGCGTCGACATCGGCACGGTCCCCGGGCTTCCATCGGTCGACGGCGCGAGTCCGCCGCCGGGCGAGGATCCGGTGAAGCTCGGCGCCGGGAACATGGTCTCGTTCGATCCGCTCGGCACATCCACGACCGGCAGCGTGTACATCCGTTGCCGCAAGGCTCAATACGTGATTCGCGTGTTCGGTGAAACGGGTAAGACCCGTATTGTGAAATTCGATTCGCGCAGCCGTCTCTGGAAACCGTTATGAACCACGGTCCAGAGCGTCGCCAGGCGCGCCGCCACCAGACCATCGCCGAACACGGCATCGCGCGTGCGCGAGTACGGCCCGGCCACGACGCCACGCTGCTCGACGTCTCCCCCGGAGGCGCGCTGATCGAAACGGCGCGGCGGCTGTTGCCCGGCTCGTTCGTGGAGCTGCTGCTCACTGACGGCGCACGATCGGCCACCGTCCGGTGCCAGGTACTGCGGTGCGCGGTTGCGCGACTGCAGCCGACGGCGATCGCCTATCGCGGCGCGGTCGGATTCGATCGCGATCTCTCATGGTTTCTGGACCGCGACGGTGACGGGTATCAAGTTCCCGCCGCGGAAATGCGCGGACATCCCGCAGAACGGGCAGAAGCTACCCAGGTGCTCTTATGACGGTTCCGATCGCACCGATGGAAACGCCAGCAAATCGTCGAGACTCGCCCGCACTGCGGGATGGCATCCGATTTGGTTCCTCTCCGCGCACACCTTCGGGGAGCCATCCGATGACAGCAACCGCGGACCACGGGGAGAAGGGCGCGACCGGGTTCGTCCCGCGACGACGAGAACGGCGCTTCGGCCTGGGCGAGCTGCTGACGAACCTCTCGCGATCGATCGGCGACCGCTCGGACATCTCGCTGATGCGCGGCGCGTTCGAGCAGCTGCTGCAGCGAATGCTGCCGGTGCAGTCGGTGCGACTGCGCGACGGCAACTCACGGTGGCTGGGGTCTCGTGGACCGGTCACGGTCGTCGAGTCGGTCGCGATCGATGTCCCGGGCGTGGGCGCCGGCGGCGTCCTCGAGGCGGCCTTCGATCCCGGCGCGCCGCTCGGCGAATGGGATTTTCAATTGCTGGGAGATGCCGCTCACGTCGGCGCGCTGGTGCTGGAAATCGAGCGCAGCCGCATTCAGCTGGCGCGCGCAGGGTTGCTGCCGGGCGCCAAGATCAAACGCGACGGCGCCGCGCCGCTCATCGGATCGACTCCGGCGATGCAGGAGCTGCGGGCGCGAATCGAGCGCGTCGCCACGACTGATTTCACGGTTCTCCTGGAAGGCGCGAGCGGCGTTGGCAAGGAACTCGTGGCGCGGCAGATTCACGACCTGAGCAAACGGCGGCTCGGTCCGTTCGTGGCGATCAACTGTGCCGCGCTCGTCGAGACGCTGCTGGAGGCGGAGCTCTTCGGCATCGAGGATCGGACGGCGACCGGCGTCCGCGGACGCCGCGGAAAATTCGAGCACGCTGACGGCGGCACCTTGTTCCTCGACGAGGTGTCGGACCTCTCGCTGTCGGCCCAGGCGAAGCTGCTGCGCGCGATCCAGGATCTGACCGTCGAGCGCGTCGGCGGCGCCGGCTTTCATCGCGTCGATATCCGCATCATCGCCGCGACCAATCGCGGCCTGGCCGGTCTCGTCGAACGGAAGCTCTTCAGGCCCGACCTGTTCTACAGACTGAGCGGCGTCGACGTCCGCGTGCCGACCCTTCGCGAGCGGCGGGCCGACATCCTGGAGCTCGCGCACTATTTCCTCGAACGGCATCGCGCGACGCGACCGCTCAAGCTGTCGCCGGCCGCGAGCAATGCGCTGCTCGCCTACGAATGGCCCGGCAACGTCCGCGAGCTCGAGCGGCTGCTGGAGGGCGCTGTGGCGCTGGCGCAGTCGGATGTCATCGAGCTCGACGATCTTCCGCCGACGATTCGCGGCGAGTTTGCCGTCGTGCTGTTGCCGTCGATGCAGCGCAACGAAACGATGCGGGCCTGGGCGAGTCGGTATGCGCATCTGGTGCTCGAGCGATGCAGCGGCAACAAACGAGCGGCGGCACGCCGCCTCGGGATCAGCTATCACACGCTTGTCGGACATCTGAAAAATCCGGTGCATCAGGCCGACGAAGCGCCGTGGTCCGATAGCGGCGCCGCCGAGGAAATAGGTACGTAGTGTCCGCCTTCAGGCGGACTCGTGTGTGTCCGCCTTCAGGCGGACTCGACTGATAAACGCCGGGCGTCTCCGGCAAACCGGCAAACGAGACAGGGCAGACCGTCGTCTGCGAGGTCAACACGTGCGCCTTCGTACGGCGTCCGCCCGGCGGACGTCGAGGGACCGAGACCCATCGGAGGCTCCATGAACCGCAGATCGTTTCTGTTGACTCTTCCCGTCGCCGTCGTTCCGGGCGTCGTTCTGGCGCAAATCAAGGGCAATCGCGCGCCGTCGCGCGACCCGATCCTCGAGCACATCGCCCGGGAATCGGCGCGCATTCAGTCGGACTTCCGGCGGCGCGGCATCCGCTCGGAGCTGCTCGCGGCACTCAGCTCCAACCTTCGACTCGGCGCGGCGTACGGCAAAGAGCACGACATCGACCGTGTCATCCAGAATGCCGCGCGACAGGTGAGCCGCGATCGCTTCATCGCGTATCAGCGCGATCACGACATGCGCGAGCACAGCAAGGCCGAGATCGCGCGGCAGTATCCGGGTCTGGAGATCGACGCGCCGGCGTTGCCCGTCGAGGCGACCGACGATCAGTATGAGAGCGCGTTGAGCCTGATTCAGGCTAATGGAGGTTTCGTGTTTCTTCACGAGCGGCTCGCCCAAATCACCAGCGAGGTGGCGGCGAAGCTCGAACGATACGCGAAGCTCGAGGGAGGAGCCGTTATCCGGCCAGTGCAGGTCGACGAGTGCTACATGTACTCGAACGCCCTGCTGATGGCCCGCATGATGGCCGATGCGATCTGCCTGATATCTGCGTTCGATCCGATGCTGCTGCCCGTGTGCGCCGTCATACAGATCGAAGTGTGGACGGCTCAAATTCTTGTCTGGTGGTATTGTGGTTTCTGAGGCGGCCATGACGGTTTACAACAGCAACTACGTCATTCGGACGAGGCGGGGCGCTTATCTGCTGGCATTCCTGCTGTTCACGCTGGCAAGCGTCCTGGTGTTTGTCAAAGTCGCTTACCGGCCTGGCGACCCGTGGATTGCGAGAGCCGGCTATTTGTTCCTGCCGGTGACGCTGACAAACATGATCCTCAGGCGTCTCGAAAAACTTGAATTGCAACAAGCGGGCGCTCCGCCGACCGAGCTGATGGAATTCCTCTTTCACCTGTCGATGCTCGTCTCGGCCTTTGGCTACCTGGCGGTGATGGTGTTTATCTAACACGGGCTGCCAGGACGGTAGGGCAGGGCGGACGTTCCTTGACCGCCTGCGAACTCGCATAGTACGGTTAGCCTGTTCCGGCGCGCGACGGCCGCCGGCCGTCGCGCTTTCTCCTCAATGGAACAGGCCACCGCGACCCCTCTCAAAAAGACGCCGCTTCACGCCCGCCATCTGGCGTCGGGCGCCCGAATGGTGTCCTTCGGCGGCTGGGAGATGCCGATCGAGTACTCGGGCATTGTTGCCGAGCACATGGCGGTACGCGAACGCGCGGGGATTTTCGACGTCAGCCATATGGGGGAGATTGAGATTGCCGGGAAGAACGCGCTCGAGGCGGTGCAGCGGATTTCGTGCAACGACGCCTCGAAGCTGCAGCCCGGCCAGGCGCAGTACTCGGGTTTGATGACTCCGCAAGGGACATTTGTCGACGATCTGCTCGTGTACCGGCTGGCCGCGTCGCACTTCCTGCTCGTCGTGAACGCCTCGCACATCCCGATCGATTACGTGCACATCGCCGAGCACATCAAGCCGGCGGGGGATGCCGTCGCGGTTGATGCCAGCTCGCGCTACGCGCTCATCGCAGTCCAAGGGCCGCGAGCGCTCGAGGTGCTCCAGCCGCTGACCGGTGTCGATCTCGCGGCGATCAAGTACTACTGGTTCGCGCACGGCGAGGTGGCCAACGTCCGCGCGACGATTTCTCGAACGGGCTACACCGGTGAGGACGGCTTCGAGATCTTCGTGCCGCCCGGATCCGCGGATCGCGTGTGGCTGGCTGTGATCGAAGCGGGAAAGCACGTGGACCTTGTGCCATGCGGCCTGGGCGCGCGCGACACGCTGCGGCTCGAGGCCTCGATGCGGCTGCACGGCAACGACATCGACGAAACGACCACCGCGCTCGAGGCGGATTTGGGCTGGATGGTCGGCTGGAACAAGCCAGATTTCATTGGCGCGGAGGTTCTGCGCCGCCAGCGGACGGAGGGTGTGACGCGAAAGATTGTTGGCTTCGAAATGGTCGACCGCGGGATCGCCCGGCACGGTTACGATGTTTACCTCGGCGACGCCGTGGCAGGGATCGTGACCAGCGGGACACAAACACCGTATCTGAAGAAAGCAATCGGGATGGCGTACCTGCCGGCGCAGCACGCGACGGTTGGCACGGAGTTCGACGTCGACATCCGCGGCAAGCATACGCGCGCGCGCGTCGTTCGCATGCCGTTTTATAAACGGCCGAAGTGAACAACGGTACACGTCGTACGTAGGCCCGAGCTTCAGCTCGGGCGAAATGATCGCACGCAGGGCCGACCTTCAGGTCGGGCGTTCGGAGATCTCATGGCGTATCCGTCCGGTTTCAAGTACACGAAAGATCACGAATGGATCGAGCTCGCGGGCGATCGCGGCAAGGTCGGGATCACCGATTACGCGCAGCAGCAGCTCGGCGATGTCGTCTACGTCGACCTGCCGGAAGTCGGCGCGAAGCTCAAAGCGGGGCAGTCGTTCGGTACGATTGAGTCGGTGAAGGCGGTCTCCGAGCTGTACTCGCCGGTTTCGGGTGAGGTCCTCGAGGTGAACACGGCGCTCAAGGAAAAGCCGGAAGTCGTCAACTCGAACCCGCACGGCAGCTGGATGATCGTCGTCAGGATTGCCAATGCTTCCGAGGCCGCGTCGCTGCTCGACGCCGCTCAGTATCAGGATCTGGTGAAGTGAGCGTGAGCACGCGTCCAGCCAGCGCCGAGCGATCCGCCGGGCGTCTGGACTCGGTTCTCCAGCCGGAGCATTTTCAGAGCCGTCACATCGGGCCTGACGCGGCGGACACCGCGGCCATGCTCGAAGTCATCGGCGCGCCGACGCTGGACGCGCTCATCGACGAAGCCATCCCGGCTCGCATCCGGCTGCGGAAACCGCTCGATGCCCCGGAAGGTCTGCCGGAGCATGAGTTCCTGCGGCAGCTCGGTGACATCGCGTCGAAAAACCAGATCTTCAAGTCGTACATCGGCCTCGGCTATGCCGATTGCGTGACACCGAGCGTCATCCTCCGCAACGTGCTCGAGAATCCCGGCTGGTACACGCCATACACGCCATATCAGGCCGAGATCGCCCAGGGCCGTCTCGAGAGCCTGTTGAATTTTCAGACGATGGTCACCGATCTGACCGGGATGCAGGTGGCCAACGCCTCGCTGCTCGACGAGGCGACGGCAGCAGCCGAAGCGATGACGATGCTGCACCGCGTGCAGAGCCGGCGGATTGAAGCGGTGGTCGCGCCCGCGCAGTTCTTCATCGCCGACGGCTGTTTTCCACACACGATTGACGTGCTGCGCGGGCGCGCCGAGCCGCTCGGCATCGAGCTCGTGATCGGTGACTACCGGAACATCGAATTCTCCGATCGTCTGTTCGGGATCCTGTTGCAGACGCCCGACGAGGCCGGCCTCGCGCATGATTTCCGGGAGGTCGTCAGCCGCGCGCGTCGCGCGGGCGTCGCCGTCGCCGTCGGGACTGATCTCCTCAGCCTGACGCTGCTCACGCCGCCTGGCGAAATGGGCGCAGACGTGGTCTACGGAAACTCCCAGCGGTTCGGCGTCCCGATGGGTTACGGGGGACCGCACGCCGCGTTTTTCGCGACGCTCGAGAAACACGTCCGTCAGGCGCCGGGCCGCATCATCGGCGTGTCGGTCGATGCCCACGGGAACCGGGCGTACCGGATGTCGCTGCAGACGCGCGAGCAGCACATCCGTCGGGAGAAAGCGACGTCGAACATCTGCACCGCGCAGGCGTTGCTCGCGAACATCGCCGGCCTCTACGCGGTCTATCACGGCCCCAGGGGGTTGACCGCGATTGCTCAACGGGTTCACGCGATCGCGAAGCTGGTCGAGCGCGAGCTGGCGAGGCTCGGCGTGCGGCAGGTCAACGCGCCGTACTTCGACACGCTGCGCCTCGAGGGCGTTGATGTCGGCCGCGTGCGCGAGCAGGCGCTGGCGGCGAACATCAACCTGCGCTATCGAACCGACGGCAGCATCAACGTCGCAGTCGACGAGACCACCAGCGTCGAGGACGTCGAGGCGATCGTCGGCGTATTTGCGCGCGCGGCCGGACGAGCGCCCGCGAAGATCGACCGGTCCACCGACTCGCTCGCGGTGAGCTATCCGCCGGCACTGGCCCGAACGTCGCCATTCCTGTCGCATCCGGTGTTCAACACGCATCACTCCGAAACCGAGATGATGCGGTACGTCCGAAGTCTCGAGCGGAAGGACATCGGTCTCGACACCTCGATGATTCCGCTCGGGTCGTGCACGATGAAGCTCAACGCGGCTTCCGAGATGCTGCCCATCACCTGGCCGGCGTTCTCGAAGCCGCATCCGTTCGTTCCGGTCGAGCAGACGGCCGGCTATCAGCAGATCTTCCGCGAGCTCGAACGGGTCCTCGCCGAAATTACCGGCTTTGCGGCCGTGTCGCTGCAGCCCAATTCGGGCGCGCAGGGTGAATTCGCTGGATTGCTCGTGATCCGCGCCTATCACCTGGATCGTGGCGATTACGACCGCGACGTGGTCCTGATCCCGGCATCTGCCCACGGCACCAATCCCGCGAGCGCGGTCATGGCCGGGCTGCGCGTGGTGGTCGTTGCCAGCACGAAGGACGGCAGCATCGACGTCAACGATCTCCGCCTCAAGGCCACGGAACATCACGATCGGCTCGCGGCGCTGATGGTGACGTACCCGTCGACGCACGGCGTGTTCGAGGAAGGCATTCAGGACATCTGCGCGATCGTCCACGAGCACGGCGGTCAGGTGTACATGGACGGCGCGAACATGAACGCGCAGGTGGGGCTGACCAGCCCGGCCGCGATTGGCGCCGACGTCTGCCACATCAACCTGCACAAGACGTTCAGCATTCCGCACGGCGGCGGCGGACCCGGGATGGGACCGATCGCGGTCGCGTCGCACCTCGCGCCGTTTCTACCCGGGCACACGATCGTGAAGACAGGAGGCTCGCGCGCGATTCACGCGGTTTCCGCGGCGCCGTGGAGCAGTGCCAGCATCCTGCTGATCTCGTACGCCTACATCCGGATGCTTGGCGCCGAGGGGATGGCCAACGCCACGCGCGCCGCGATCCTCAACGCGAACTACATCAAGTCGCGGCTCGAGAAGCACTTCCCGGTGCTGTACACGCGTTCGAACGGCCGCGTCGCTCACGAGATGATCTTCGATCTGCGCGAGCTGAAGCAGGCGAGCGGCATCGACGAGACCGACGTGGCAAAGCGGTTGATGGATTACGGATTCCACGCGCCGACGGTGTCGTTTCCGGTGGCCGGCACGCTGATGATCGAGCCGACCGAGAGCGAACCGAAGGCCGAGCTCGATCGGTTCTGTGATGCGATGATCGCCGTCCGCGCCGAGATTCAGGCGGTGATCGACAGGAAGAGCGATCCGAAGGACAACCCGCTGAAGAACGCGCCGCACACCGCCGCGGCAGTGGCCGCTGACGTCTGGACGCATCCGTACTCGCGCGAACAGGCGGCGTTTCCGCTGCCGTTCGTGCGCGCGCACAAGTTCTGGCCGAGCGTCGGCCGGATCGACAACCCGTACGGCGACCGCAATCTGTTCTGCACCTGCCCGCCTATCGATGAATACTGATCTAGGTTCCCTAGGTTCTCAGGGTTCTCAGGGTTCTCAGGGTTCTCAGGGTTCTCAGGGTTCTCAGGGTTCTCAGGGTTCTCTTCGA
>Ga0114129_10009887_pt1 | contig 13600 bp, 14 predicted proteins | sample RhiMetdeltSRZDD1_FD_80071 | JGI IMG/M metagenome (GOLD analysis project Ga0114129, IMG submission 80071) | Populus rhizosphere microbial communities from Tennessee, USA - Rhizosphere MetaG P. deltoides SRZDD1 (version 2) (version 2) | ecosystem: Host-associated > Plants > Roots > Rhizosphere >...
GGAGTCGGTGCGCCTGCAGGACGAGCTGCCCGTTTTGCAGGAGCGGCTGGGCGATCCCGCGCGGGTCTACAAGCAGAAGGCGGCGCAGCTCCAGTGGGAAGACGCGGAGAGCGTGGAGCTCGCGGCCACGATCTGGGCCCGCCTCAAGAAGGGCGCCTCCATCAACGACCTGCACCGCGACGTGCCGCGCTGCACGTACTACATCTATCGCACCCTGCTGACCCTGGTCGAGACCCAGCAGGTCGAGCTGAGCTGAGCCCGGCGAAACCAGACGGCGGGGTGGCTCGTCTCAAGTACAGGAGGTCCGATGTCGAAGCGTGCTCGTGTGCTCGCGATCTGGCGTGAATGGCTGCGGCCGTTCCTGGTGGTGGCGATCGTCCTCTGCTCGTTCCGCTCGGCGGTCGCGGACTGGAACGACGTGCCCAGCGGCTCGATGATCCCGACGATCCTCGAGGGCGACCGCATCTTCGTCGACCGGCGCGCGTACGACCTGCGGGTGCCGTTCACCGAACACCGCCTGACCACGTACGCCGACCCGAGGCGCGGCGACATCATCGTATTCACGTCGCCTGTGGACGGGCGCCTGCTCGTCAAGCGCGTGGCGGGGGTGCCGGGCGACGAGGTCCGTGACATCCACGGCTACCCAAGACACGTCCCCGACGGACATTACTTCGTGACCGGCGACAACCAGGCCAACAGCTTCGATTCGCGCTACTGGGGCTTCGTCGCGCGCGAGCGCATTCTCGGGCGCGCGACTGCGGTCGTGTTCTCGCTCGACCACGAGCACCACTGGCAGCCGCGGTGGGGCCGCTTCCTCAAGAGACTCTCCTAGTTACCGGCGGAGTCCGGACTCGCGGATCTTCCGCTGCAGCTCCTTCGTCTCCTCGCGCATCGTCTGTAGCTCGCCGTTGAGCTGGTTGATCAGCTTGCGCTTGGCGAGGAAGAGGAAGTTCGCGAGCTCGAGGGCGATGCCCGAGGCGACGGCGATGAACACGGCGTTCAGGATCAGGCCGCGGGTGAGGTCTTCCTGGTCCCAGGCAACCTGCACCAGTACGTAGATGACGCCGATGCCGAGGCCGTTGACGCCGAGGCCCAGGCTCCCGCGGGCGGCCCCCAGCTCGTTTTCGACGCGGGCGATGCGCGCCTGTTGCGCGTGCAGCTCCTCCTTCAGCGGACCGATGTCGGCGATGACGAGGCGAAGCTGGGTGCCGGTGCGGATGATGCGATGCTGCGTCCCGCACGCACCGCATTTGATATGATCGCCGTCGGCGTAGGAATCGGGCACGGAGATGTCCGTGCGGCAGTGCACGCAACGGCCCTGCTGTTCCATCCGGACCTCGAAGCGCACGCCAGGCGCATCATCGTACGACGCGGCGAAGCATATCAAATAAGACACCATGGGCAACCCCAGAGAGGCCGACATTCTCATCGTCGGCGGCGGTATCGTGGGCCTCTCGGCCGGGCGCACGCTCGCGGGCGAGGGCCGCCGGGTGGTGCTGCTCGAGCGCCGCCGCGTGGGGGCGGAGGCCTCGGGCGCCGCCGCCGGCATGCTCTCTCCGCAGGGCGAGGCCGAGCAGGACTCGCCGCTCCTCGATCTCGCTCTCAAGGGGCGCGACCACCATCTGATCCTGGCCGAGGCCCTCGAGCGCGAGACGGGCATCTCCGTCGAGCTGTCGCGCCGCGGTGCCTTGCACGTCGCCTTTGGCGAGGACGAGGAGCGGCATCTGCAGTCGCGCGGTGAGTGGCAGCGCGCCCGCGGGCTGCCCGCCCATGCGATGACGGCGCGGGAGCTGCGCGAAGCCGAGCCCAACCTCAGCCCGAGCGTGCGCGCGGGCCTCTTCCTGCCCGGCGACCACAGCCTCGACAACGTGCGCCTCACGCGGGCGCTGGCCTCGTCGGCGGTGGCGCGCGGGGTCGTGCTCGTGTGCGGGCGGCCGGTGACACAGCTCGTGGTGGAGGGTGGCGCCGTGGCCGGAGTACGCGCCGGCGGCGAGACGTTCCGCGCACCGCTCGTGATCAACGCCGGGGGCGCCTGGGCGGGGCTGCTCGGCGGCGATCCGGCGCCGCCGCCCGTCGAGCCCGTGCGCGGCCAGCTCATCGCCCTCGACATGGCGCCCGCCCCGCTGCGCCACGCCGTCGTGTCGCCGCGCGGATACGTCGTTCCGCGCATGGACGGCCGCCTGATCGTGGGGAGCACGTCGGAGCGCGTGGGCTACGACAAGAGCGTGACCGCGGCCGGCCTGCGCGCGCTTCTCGACATCGCCCTCGAGATCGCGCCGGTGCTGGCCGACGTGCGCGTGACGGATTCGTGGGCCGGCCTTCGCCCCGGCACGCCCGATGGTTTGCCCGTCATCGGCGGCGGCGCGGTGCGCGGCCTGTTCCACGCCGCCGGCCTGTATCGCAACGGCATCCTCATGGGCCCGCTCGTGGGCGAGATCGTGGCCGGCCTCGTGCTGGGCAAACCGTCGCCCATCGACCTCGCGCCGTTCTCCCCGGCGCGATTCCCTTCCTAGGCGCAGCCGGACCCGCCGCGCGTCCTGGTGAACTCTCGCACCGGGTGCGACACTACAGGACCAGATGCGGGTCATCGCCGGCCTCGCGCTCCTGTTCGCGGTCGGCTGTGCCAACACCGACATCGCGTCGATGGCGAGCGCGCCGGATCCGGCCCGGCGGCTGCAAGAATCGCTCGACCGCGCGGTCGCGCTGCGCCCCGGCCGCAGCGGGGTCCTTCTCGTCGACGTGCCGGGCGAGCTGCATTTCGAAGGCGCGTCCGGCCTCTCCGATCCTCACACCGGCCGCGCCGCCCGGCCCGACGATCGCTTCCGGACGGCCAGCATCACGAAGATGGTGACGGCGGCCCTCGTGCTCAAGCTGGCCGAGGAGGGACGGATCGACCTCGACGGCAACCTCCTGCCGTACTTTCCCGCGGAGCTCGTGGATCGATTGAGCGTGGGTCTGTTGTTCCGCGCCACGGACCGCACGTCGCGGGGGCGTGCGATCACAGTGCGGCACCTCTTGGGACACACCAGCGGCCTTTGGGACTACTACACCGTCGAGCAACCCCCGAACCCGAACGACGGCGTGGGCGACATCATTCAGGAGATCATCGCGGACCCAAGGCGCCACTGGGAGCCCCTCGAGCTCGTCGAGCGCGCGATTCGCTGGCGGCCACCCCTTACCGAACCCGGCCAGAGCTACTACTACGGCGACACCAACTATGTGTTGGCCGGCCTGGTCGTCGAGTCGGTCAGCGGCATGCCCTTGCCCCGCGTCTATCGTGAACGCGTTCTCTCTCCGTTGGGCATGGGCGATACCTATCTCCAGTGGTACGAGCCCGAGGCCGCGGGCGCGCCGCTGGCCCACGTCTACATGAACGTGTTCGCGCGGGAATACGAGGTCGCGCCGTTCGTCGACACGGCCTCGTGGGCCGGCAGCGGTCTCGTGTCGAGCGCCGGTGACCTTTCGCGTTTTGGGCGGGCCCTCTTCGACGGCCGTTTCTTCGACAATCCGGCGACGTGGCCGGAGATGCATCGGTGGTCCACTCAGAGCCGCGGCGCGTACGGCCTGGGTCTCATGCGCGTGTTCCCCTCCGGCGCCGAGCTCTGGGGGCACACCGGGCAATGGGGCTCGTTCCTCTACTACTGGCCCCAACGCCGCGCCATCTTGTGCGGCACGTTGAACGATTCGCTCGCCGACGTCGACGCCCTTCTCGGCGAAATCGTCCACATCGTCGAGGAGGAGCGATGACGCTGCGCTGGATCGGCGGCGCGCTGCTGTCCGCGGCCTTCGCCCTCGGCACGGCGGCGCAGGAGCGTGGGGGGTGGGCGGCCGTGCGTGGCCGTGTGATCGATGCTCAAACCGGTGAGGCGCTCGGGAAAGTGCGCGTGGCCGTGCCGGAAGCTCGCCGCGAGACCAGTACCAACGACGAAGGGCGTTTCGAGATCACGCAGCTTGCGCCCGGACCCGTGCATGTTCACGTGAGCACGGTCGGGTACGGAGTGGAGGAGAGGCGGTTGGTCCTGTCGGCGGGCACCACCGCCGTCCTCGAGGTCGCGTTGGGCCCCGCGACCATCCGCCGTAGCGAGGCGGTTCTGGTGGCTGTCGACGCTTTCGCTCCCGTCGAGTCCTCCACCGGCACCGAATACACGCTGAGCGCGAGCGAGCTGAAGAACCTTGCCGGCGTCGTCGCCGACGACCCGCTGCGCTCCGTGCACAGCTTGCCGGGCGTGGCCGCCGATGACGATTTCCACGCGACGTTCGCCCGCCGCGGGCTCGGCTTCGCGGCGGTCGGCTTCTACATCGACGGCGTCCTGACCACTGCGCCGTTCCACACCGTACGTGCCGACGAGGAGAGCCTCGGGGGATCCATCACGATCCTGAGCGGCGACCTCGTGGAGTCGCTGTCGCTGATGAGCGGCGCACCGGTTCGCTACGGGGACCGCATTGGACCCGTGTTGGCCGTGCGCACCCGGGCGGGCGCCGAGCGATTCACGTCGCGTCTGAACGTGAGCCTGGCCGGCGGTGTTTCCGCGACACTCGAAGGCCCGTGGCCCGGCTCGAACCGCGGCTCGTGGCTCGCGTCCGCCCGCAAGAGCTATCTCGGCTACTTGACGCGGCGCGTGGCCGATGACACGCCGTTGCTCGACTACTACGACTTGCAGGCGAAGCTCACGTACCGGGTTTCTTCGACGCATCAGTTGAGCCTTTTTGCACTGCACGGCGACTTCAATACCGAACGGCGTGACGTGGTGGCCCGCGCGCGCCGCGACCTCGAGACCGAAGCTCACACGCGTACCTCTCTGGGATGTCTCCGGTGGGATTGGCTTCTGGGCGGCAAGGCTTCCCTGGCCACGAGCGTGTTCGGCACGACGGAGGACGGCGAGCGGCGCAACCGCCTGGGTGAAGACATCGCTCGACAGGAATCCACGCAAGCCGGCTTGCGCGCCGACCTCGCCTATCCACTGGGGCGGCACCATCGGCTCGACGCGGGTCTGCTATGGCGCCAGCTCGACGAGGCGCAGGACCTTCTTGGATTGCCCATCGAGGCCGAGTCGCTGGAGGTTGTCGCGGGGTACGACGCCGCCAGCGCTCAGCCCGGTGGATACCTGCAGCACACGTGGACGATGGCCGGCGAGCACCTCACCGTCACCAGCGGGCTTCGCATGGATGCCCTGGGGGCGAGCGGTGAGACGCTGTGGCTGCCTCGGCTTGCCGCCACTCTGAAGCTCGGGGGGCGGACGACGCTTGCGGCCCATGCCGGCGAGCACGCGCAGTTCGCGCGGTTCGTCCAGCTCCTGGGTCCGGCCGGGAACCCCAGCCTGCGCGCCGAGCGCTCGCGCCATGGGGGCGTGTCTGTCGAGCGAGTCCTCGGACCACGGGTACGGCTGCGCGTGGAAGCTTATGAGGAGCGCGTCCGCGGCGGGCTCTTCAGCGGGCGTCGCGAGTCGCGCGTGCTCGGGGACTATCTCGCGCCCGCCGATGAGCTCGCGCTTCTCCGGAACACGCTCGTTGGAGAGTCCCGCGGAGTCGAGGTGCTCTTGCAGCGACGCAGCGCCAATGGCCTGTCCGGCTGGGCGTCGTATGCCTGGGGCCGCGCTCGCTACCGGGAAGGCCACGGCCAGCCCGCGTTCGACGCCGACTTCGACCAGCGGCACACGATCAACGTGTACGCCAGCGCACGCTTGAGCCGCTCCGTGCACGCGAGCACGAAGTATCGCTACGGAAGTGGCTTCCCGCTCGTCGGCTTCTATCGGCGCGAAGGCGCCGGGATCATGCTCGCCGGCGAGCGGAACGAGGTCCGGCGGAAGGGCTACAGCCGGTGGGACGTCCGCCTCAACAAGGCCATCGGCCTCCGGCGAGGCACGCTGACGCTGTATGCGGAGGTCATGAACGTCCTCAACCAGAAGAACGTGCGCGTCGATCACATCGTGGAAAACTTCGCCACACGGGCGGTGGTCGTCGAGGAGCAGCGCCTGTTTCCGATCCTGCCCGCCGTCGGGCTGACGGTGGAGTTCTGACGGCGCCGGCGGTCAGCTCGAGCTGAGGACGGTGCGGCGGATCAGCGTCATGCCGATGGCCCATCCGGAGAGGAAGAGGCCGGCGGGGGGGAAGCCCTGGGTGCAGAACACGAGCACCACGACCATCGAGGAGAAGAACATCGCGCGGGCAGCGGTCTCGCTGCACAGCGCGGCCAGGGCGGGCCAGTAGAGGGTGCGGCCGATGTAGCCCAGGCCCAGCGCCAGGGTCCAGCAGTTGGTCCACGACTCGACGAACAAACGAACGCTTTCTTGGCTCACGCACACCCCACAACGACGACGGCCCGGAATTATACAGGTGTATGCTCGTTTTGGGGAGACGAGGGCATGCGAGGGCTTCGGGGCGTTTCGGCGCGACTGGGCGCGGCCGCGATTTGGGTGTCGGCCGCTCTCGCCGCGGTCCATTGCGGCAGCGATGTCGTTTCGAATTCCCCCAACACGCCTCCGGTCGCGCTCCGCACCACCAACGGCCTCACGGGCGCGTTCGTAGCCACCGATGGACCCGCGAGCGTACCGCCGGGCTCAACCGTACGTTTGACCGCGCCGGGATTCCTGCTCCGAGAGACGACAGTGCCTGCCTCGGGGGCGGTGACGCTCTGGCCGAACACCGTGAACGACGCCTTCGTGCGGTCGATCGTGTACACCACGGAACAGCCCTACCTCACGCGCTGGGAGCGGTCGGTCGTGACTGTCTCGCCGCTGTTTCCGGCCTCCGTCCTCGAGGCCGTGAATGGCCTGCAGCTCGTCCGCCTCGACGCCGTCTCCGGCCGTATCCCCGACATCGACCTGGTCATCGACGCCGCCCAGCTGCCGTCCGCGTCGACGGTCGGCTTGACCCGTGCCGACCTGGCCGCCGGCTCCCTCTCGCGAATCACCATCATCTTGCGCAGCGACGCGGAGCTCGCGCGGCAGACCGTCGTCCATGAGCTCGGCCACGCCCTCGGGCTCTTCGGCCACAGCCCGCGGCGCAGCGACGTGATGCACGCGACCTCGTTCGATGCCTCGTGGTTCACCGCCGACGAGGTCGGCCTGCTCACCATGATGTACAAGCATCGCCGGGTGGGGAACACGTTTCCGGACGCGGACGCCCATCTGCCCGCGAGGGCGTCGTCGCGCCGCACTCTCGTCATCGTCGACTGAAGCGCGCGAGGCCACCATGCGCATCGCCGTCGCCGGCGCGTGCAGCCGGGCCGGCAAGACCGCCGCCGCCGTCAGCGTCCTGCACGCTTTGCCGCCGGCCTCGGCTACGGCCCTGAAGTTCACCACGACCGACGACGTCTTCGAGCGCTGCCCGCGCGGCTCTCCGTGCGTCGTGTGCGACATCGATGTGCCGTATCGAATCGTGGAGGACGAGACCGTCCTTCGGCAGGCCGGCACCGATACGGATCGGCTGGCGGCGGCGGGGGCGGCTCGTGTCGTCTGGACGATCGCCAAGCGCGGCGCGGCGGAGACGGCGTGGCGGGTGGTGGCCGCGCGCGTGGGCTCCTCGCCGCTGGTGATCGAAGGCTCGACGGTCGTGGACCTCGCGCGTCCGGATCTGTTACTCTTCGTGGTTCATCCGTTCCTGTCGCCGGCGCGCTGGAAGCCGACGACCCCGGACCTGCTGGGCCGCGCCGACGTCGTCGTGGTGAATCTTCCCGCTGGAGAGTCCCGCGAGCCCGCCGCCGAGGTGATGCAGGCGCTCCTGGGCCCGCGCGGCCGGAACGACATCCGGATCGGCGACGTCACGCGCCCGCTGCACGAGTGGGCGCCCGACGTCGCCGGTCGACTGCCATCGATATCGACATAAATGAAGATTTCGCTCGCCCACAGCCCGGACAGCGACGACGCGTTCATGTTCTACGGTCTCGCTTCCGGGCACGTCCCCACCGAAGGCCTCGAGATCGAGCACGTGCTCTCGGACATCGAGACGCTGAACCGCCGCGCGATGGAGGGCACACACGAGATCACCGCGATCTCGTTCCACGCCTATCCGTACGTGGCCGACCGCTATCGCCTCATGCCGTGCGGCGGCAGTATCGGCGACGGCTACGGTCCGCTGCTGGTGGCGCGTGAGCCGCTCGACCCCTCCGCCGTGCGCGGCAAGAAAGTGGCGGTGCCCGGCACCCTCACCACCGCGTATCTCACCCTGAAGCTGTTCGCCCCCGACGTGGAAACGGTCGTGGTGCCCTTCGACGCGGTCTTCGACGAGGTTCGCGCCGGCCGCGCCGACGTCGCCCTCGTCATCCACGAAGGCCAGCTCACGTACGCCGGCTCCGGCCTGCACAAGGTGCTGGACCTCGGCGCGTGGTGGAAGAAGGAGACCGGCCTCCCGCTGCCGCTGGGCGGGAACGCGGTTCGGCGCGATCTCGACGAGGCCCTGGCCCGCCGGCTCACGTCGCTCGTGCGCCAGACCGTGCGCTACTCCCTGGCCCATCGCAAAGAAGCCCTCGAGTACGCCATGCAGTTCGCCCGCGGGATGCAAGACGGCGTCGCCGACATGTTCGTCGGCATGTGGGTGAACGAGATGACCGTCGACTGCGGCGAGCTCGGGCGCCGTGCCGTGCAGGAGCTGCTCGATCGCGGCCACGCCGCCGGCATCATCCCCCGGCGCGTCTCCATCGACTTCGTCGACGCCTAGCCCATGGCCATCGCGCTGCTGACCCTCGCCCTCGTGGGCACGCTGAGCTTCCTGTGGACGATCGTCCTCGGCTACCAGGTGGGGGGCGCGGTGAATGTCGGCCGCCACTTCGGCATCGCCCTCGTGAGCACCCTGCTTCTCGTCATGGCCCACTCGTTCATCATGTTCTTCCTCATCGCCACCGGAGTAGAGCTCAAAGAGATGGAGAAGGAGAGAGGCTGGGGCGATTCCTTCCGGCGTCGCACGGTGGCCATGAAGGGGAAGGTGTTCGGCGTGGCCACCCTCGCCCTGCTCCTCGTGATCGCGCAGTTCGTGCTGGGCGCCGCCGCCCACACCCGCGCCATGCCCGTGTGGATCCACAACGTGCTGGCCTGGATCACCTGGGCGACCTGCGTGCTCGCGCTCTGGCGCGAGTACCTCGTCCTCGGTGAGAACAACAAGCTGATCGACGAAGCCGCCCGCCGCCGCGCGGACCGCACCGGCAGTCCTGAGTCGTGAGTCGTCAGTTTTGAGTGACGGCGCCGGCGAGGCCCGACGTGGCTCACTCAGAACTCATGACTAAAAACTCATGACTACCGTCTAACGCCTCAGTTCGCCTCAGTTCGCCGAGCCCAGCGCTTTCATCGCCCACTGCGCGACCATGGGCTTGGCGTGCTGCGCGTGGCGGGTAAGGGCGGCGGAAGCGGCGGGCAAATCGAGCCGCTTGAGGGCGGAGACCGCGTGGCGATAGACGTCGGGCGGCTCGTCGGGGTCCTTGAGCAGGTTGTCGAGCAGCACCACCGCGTCGTCCGGCCGCGTGACCACGATCAGGTTGATGGCCAGGATGCGCCGCGACTCCGACTTGTCCGAAAGCCGCAGCGTCGTGCGCGCCAGGGCCACGATGTCGTGGCCCTGTTTGGCCAGCACGTCGCGTGCGGCCTGCCGCGTCTCGGCGTCTGGATCGTCCAGGACCTGGCTGACGAGGGCGAACACCAGGCGCGGCTCGTTGATGGCCCGCTTCACGGCGGCACGGCGCACGGCGGGATCGGCATGGTGGAGCTCGGTGCGAGCGGCCGCCTCCACCGGGCCGCAGAGGGCGGACATGCCTTCTTCGAGCGCCTTCTCGACGAGCGGCCGCATCTCGACGAAGAGGCGTTTCACGAAGACGGGCACCACGCGCACATCGTCGGCGCGGGTGAGGCTCTTGATGGCGGCGATGGCCGCCCGCTGTGGAGCCTCGCGCTCGAGCAGCGAGACGAGCGGCCCCACTGCCCGTGGGTCGTTGATCTTGCCCAGCGCATCGCAGGCGGCGACGACCACGTCCTCGAGGGGTGAGCCGAGCAGGTCGCAGAGCGTCCCCACCGCCTCCACGCGCCCCATCTCGCCGAGCGCCCACGCCGCCGTACCCTGGATGTGGCCCTGGCGGTAACGGGCGAGGCGCAGCATTTGCTCGTGCAGACGCAACTCTTCGCCGTCGTCGAAGGTCTGGAGGTTGCGCGCGCAGACGAGGCCGGCGATCACCTTGGCGACGACGCCTTCATCGGGATCGTCGAGGCGGGCGAGGAGCTCGCCGAGCGCCGGCCGCGGCGTCAATGAGGTCACGGCATCGACGGCGGCCTGCCGCACCTCCGGGCTGGGATCCTTGAGCGCCTCCGCCAGCGGACGCACCGCCTGCTCGCCGTAGATGCGGAACAGGGTGAGGACGGCCGCTTTGCGATGCTCGGCGTCGCGGGCCTTGAGCGCGCGCACGAGCTCGGGCTCGGCGGCGGCCCGCCACTCCGGCGGGGTGTCTTGCGCCTGGAGGTGCTCGTGGACGATGCCGACGCCGCGCCGGCCGTGGCGGGGGAGGACCTGCAACGCGGTACGTCGCACCTCGCTATCGGTGTCACCGAGGGCGCGGCCCAGGAAGTCGGCGATGCGCGGATCATCGGAAGGCACGGCCGCCATCTTCTCGCGCCAGGCGCGGATCCAACTGCGTGCCGTGGGCAGCCCGATCTCGTTGATCGCTCCCAGGGCGGCGGCGCGTACCCTCGGCTCCGGGTCGCTCAGGAGGACGGCGAGCGGCGTCACCGCCTCCGACGTCGCCTTGTATCCCAGCCCGGCGGCGGCCGCGGCGCGCACGCGTGTGTCCTTGTCCTTGAGGGCGCCGATCAGCAGATCGATGGTGTCGGGCGGGCGCATGTAGGTGAGCTGCTTGACCGCGGACAACCGCTCCTCGGGCGCTCCCTTGCGCAGGACGCCGGCCAGGCGATCGAGCTCACGGCCGACCTCGTCGTAGACGAGCTTCTCCGAGATCCAGCCGATGGCCTCGTCGACCCAGCTCATGGCGACCCCTCCGACGGCCCAGTCTCGCGCCGCTCTCGCCGGCTGGCAAGTCCCGGGTTAGAATCGTGCAGCTTTTACGATGATGTCCGAGCTGGCGTTCGGCGCCGTCCTGGCCGCCGCTGTCGCTACGGGCGCCGGTGGCGCCCGGGCCAAGCCGTCCAGACTTTCGCCCGAGCAGGTGCGCGACGCCATCCGTTGGGGGTCCACCGCCAACGACGCCGACCTGCAGCAGTACCTCATCAGGGTCGCACCGACCTGGACCGCGAACTTCGATACGCCCTTCCTGCGGGTGGCGCAGCTCGCCCGGGCGTGGAAGAGGATGAAGCGCCAGCTCTCGGAGAGCCACGTGCCGCCGGGTGTGATCGAGCCGGTGGTCCACGTGTACGCCCTTGCTCTTCAGCAGCCCGGGGTCACCGAGAACCTGAAGAGCCTGCGCCACGTCACGATCCGCGTTCCCGGCGCACACGATTCCATCCAGCCGATCTTCGTGCGCACGAACCTCAATCGTGCCCGCAAGCCCAAGGACTTCAGCCCGGCCAAGATCGCCAAGAGCGTAGAGGCCGTCTTCTCGATTCGCGACTTCGCGGCCGGCAACGAACTGCGCCTGGAGTTCGAGGGCGGAGACTCCGAGAGGCTGGCCATCACCCCAGAGATGCTCGCGACCGCGCGCTGACGGCTACGGGCGCAGCGCCAGCTTGTTCTGTACCTTGTAGTCGTTCGCGTGGGCGCGCGCGATGGTTTCGGCGTGCGTCTTCTGCGCTGCGTTCGGCACCGAGCCGCGCAGGATGACGGTACGGGCGTCGTCGTCCACGTCCACGTTGATGTGGGAGGCATCGAGCGCCTTGTCGCGGATGAGTGCCTGCTTGACGTCGGCCAGGATCACCGCCGCCTTGGTCTCGCTGGCGATTTCGCGGCCCGCTTCCTTCACCGTCTCCTTGGCCCTGTCGAGCGAGTCGTCGGATTCGGCGTCCTTGTCCTCGCGCGCCGTCGCGGGGCGTTTGCCGTCACCCAGGTCCGAGGCGATCTCCTCGGCCTTGCGTTTGACCACGACCGCCGTCTGCTTCGCCCTCTCGGCCGCCTTCTGGGCGGCTTCGTCCAGGCCGGAGTCCTCGGCGGCGCGCTTGGTGGCGTCGACGTTCTCCTTGGTGTCCTTCTTCACGCCGCGCAAGGTGTCGTCACACCCCGCCGCGGCCAGACCGACGGCCAGACCGGCGATAAGAGTCCAGTAAGTTCGCCTCATGTGAACCTCCAGGCAATGACACACGTTTGCCGTAGTACGACCTGCAAGAGACGTGCCCGTGCGCGCCGCGTGCTAGAGTGCGGAGCGTGACTACGCCCACGTATCTCGGCCTGCGCTGCGAGGCCTGCGGGGCGACAGCGGCGGCCGAGGCGGCCGCTGTCTGCGACGCGTGCTGGGGTCCGCTCGAGTGCGCGTACGACATGGCGGCGGTGCGCGCGTCGCTCGCGCGTGAGCCGATCGGCGGGCGGCCCCGGAACGTCTGGCGTTACCGCGAGCTATTGCCGGTTTCGCCTCCGGCGGAGCTCGCCTCCCACGTGGGCTTCACGCCGCTGGTGGCGGCGCCGCGTCTGGCCGCACGCCTGGGCATCGCCGAGCTGTGGATCAAGGACGAGGGGGCCTGCCATCCGACCCTGTCGTTCAAGGACCGCCTGGTCGCGGTGGCGGTGGCCCGCGCCCTCGCGATGAAGATGCCGGTCGTGGCGTGCTCGTCGACGGGTAACCTCGCGGCGGCGGTGGCGGCGCGGGCGGCGGCCTGTGGGCTTCCGGCCGTCGTCATCGTGCCCGAGGGCGTGGAGGCGGCGAAGCTGGCCGCCGTCGGCGCGCACGGCGCACAGGTCGTGCAGATCCGAGGCGACTACGATCGCGCCAGCCGCCTGTCCGTGCACGTCGCCGACCGCTACGGTTGGGCGGTCGTGAACGTGAACCTGCGGGCGTTCTACACCGAAGGCGCGAAGACGATCGGGTACGAGATCGTCGAGCAACGCCATGGGCGTCTCCCCGGCCACGTGATCGTTCCTGTCGCCGGCGGCGGCCTGTTCTTGAAGCTCGGCCAGTCGTTCCACGAGGCGCGGGCCGCCGGCATCGCCACCGCCGGCGATCCGCCGGCGCTGTACGCGACGCAGCCGGAGGGTTGCGCGCCTGTCGTGACGGCGTGGCGCGATGGGCGCGACGATGTACCTCCGGTGCGCCCGCGGACGATGGTGCACAGCCTGGCGGTGGGAGATCCCGCCGACGGCCCGCGCGCGCTACAGCTCGTGCGCGCGAGCGGGGGCCGTGCGGACGCGCCGAGCGACGAGGAGGCCGTGGCCGGCGTGCGCCTCCTGGCGGAAACCGAGGGCCTGTTCGTCGAGACGGCGGGTGGTCTGGTGGTTGCCGCCGCTGGACGCCTCGCGCGACAGGGCGCCTTCGCCGACGGCCGCGCCGTCGTCCTCGTGATCACCGGTCATGGAATGAAGACGGTGGAGGTGCTCCCCGCCGGCGCGTCGATCGCGACGATCGACGGCTCGGCGGAGAGCTTCGACACGTACTGGAAGGAACGGGGAGCTACGGCACCGACACGATCTGGTACTGCTGCTGGTTGACGCCGGACCACGTCGACTGCTGCACGATGGCGTTGTCGGA
>Ga0114129_10009888_pt1 | contig 13600 bp, 13 predicted proteins | sample RhiMetdeltSRZDD1_FD_80071 | JGI IMG/M metagenome (GOLD analysis project Ga0114129, IMG submission 80071) | Populus rhizosphere microbial communities from Tennessee, USA - Rhizosphere MetaG P. deltoides SRZDD1 (version 2) (version 2) | ecosystem: Host-associated > Plants > Roots > Rhizosphere >...
CAGCGGATGCTCGGCCATCTGACGACTTTGATTCCCGAAAATCCTCGCCGTGTGATGGTGATCGGCTGCGGCGCGGGCGTTACCGCGGGCGCGGTGAGCATCGAGCCCAAACTCGAGAAAGAAACAATTGTTGAGATCGAACCGTTGGTGCCGAGTGTCGTGTCGACGTATTTCGGAGACTACAACTTCAATGTCGTCAAAAATCCAAAAGTCGAAGTGCGAATCGATGACGGCCGGCACTATCTTCTGACGACCAAAGAAAAGTTCGATGGCATCACCTCGGATCCTCTCGATCCGTGGGTCAAAGGCGCTGCTGCACTCTACACGAGGGAATTTTTCGAGGTGGCGAAGCAGCACCTGAATCCAGGCGGCGTCGTCACGCAGTTCGTTCAGCTTTACGAGAGCAACGAAGAAGCGGTGAAGAGTGAAATCGCAACGTTCTTCGAAGTGTTCCCACACGGCCTGGTTTTTGCGAACACGGTTGCAGGGCAGGGATACGATGTCGTGCTCGTCGGTCAGGCGGAACCGACACGCATCGATGTCGACAAGATGGAAGCGCGACTGAACTCAGCGGGATATGCGCCGCTGACACGATCGCTGAGCGAGATTGGAATTTATTCCGCCGTGGACCTGCTTGCGACTTTTGCCGGCCAGGGGCCGGACCTTCAGGGGTGGTTGAAAGATGCAACGATCAACCACGACCGCAACCTGCGCCTGCAGTATCTGGCAGGACTCGGATTGAACATTTATCAGGCCGATCCGATCTACAAAAACATGGTGGCATTCGCGCGCTATCCCGATCAGCTCTTCACGGGTTCGGATGCAAATCTTCAGCGATTGCGCCAGGCGATGTCATTCCCGCAGAACCAGTGAGTGCGTTCCACGAGCCACAGCATGGTCGGTGCCCTCAGGCGCGTTGTCGTCAAACGCCCTGAGGATGCATTCCGGTCCGCGACCGCCATTGCACGGGAGTGGCGTGACCTCGCCTACACTCGTCCGCCCGATCTCGATCGCGCCGTCCGCGAGCACAAGCAATTCGTTTCACTGCTGAGCGCTGCAGGCGCTGAGATTCTCTATTTGCCACAGGACAGCCGCACCGGCATGGATTCCCTCTATGCACACGATGCCGTATTGATGACAAACGAAGGCGCCATCATTCTACAGACCGGCAAGCCTGCACGACGCGGCGAAGGCCCGGCTTTTGCAGATGTTTCTGCGGCGTGGGGCGTTTCAGTACTGGGCGCTGTTGACGGTTCCGCGACGGCCGAAGCCGGTGACATGGTGTGGCTCGACGCCCAAATTTTGCTCGTTGGCCGAGGATTTCGAACAAATGCGGAGGGAATTCAACGCTTATCGGATTTATTGCGGCCGCTCGGAGCCAGCGTCATTTCAGTCGAACTCCCGTACTGGAAAGGTCCGGGCGAGGTGCTGCATTTAATGTCGTTCATCAGCCTTGTGGATGACGACCTCGCGGTGGCTTATCGAAAGCTTATGCCGGTTTCGCTTTTTGAATTACTGCAAGAGCGCGGCGTGCAGTTCGTCGATGTTCCCGACGAGGAATATGAGTCGCTCGGCTGCAACGTGTTGGCTGTTTCGCCGCGGAATGTCATTGTCGTGAGCGGCAATCCGATTACGCGATCGCGGCTGGAGGCGGCGGGTTGCCGCGTATCGGAATTCGAGGGGAATGAAATCTGTCTGCCGGGAGCAGGTGGACCGACCTGCCTTACACGACCTTTGAGCCGCGAATTACGCCAATTACGCTAATTTGATTCGCGTAATTGGCGTAATTCGCGGCTTAGATCACCACTCCTTTAAAACGTGGGAATAGCTTCTCCGCATTCGTCCGGCCCAGGGCCTGATAGAAATCTTCCGGAAGTTTCAGGCCGGGCAGTTCGTTCACCGTCGACTCGATTGGTTCCGGGGAATAGTCGGTTCCAAACATCAGATGATCGGGCGGCATGAATGCCCGGGCGGCAGCAAACGGCCACGGGAAAGCCGCGTGTGCGATGTCGAAATACCACTTTCGCACTTCCGCATACAGTCCATTGGGCAAATACTGCTCCGACCCGGCGGGCACCCGGTCCTTCATGCGGCCGACCAGCATCGGGACCGCGCCGCCGGAGTGAACGGTAACGAACTTGATGTTGGGGTATCGGAACATGACGCCGTTCACAACGATGCTTGCGACCGCCCGAGTAATATCGAAATCAAATTCAAGCATCGCAGCCGCCGGTCCGTATCGCAGGTTGCTGCAGCACGTCGGTGCGAGCGGATGCATGTAGCAGATCCCGTTTCGGCGATTCAATTCCTGCCACATGGGTTCGAAATACTTGTCGCCGGGCCACCGGCCTTTGTTGTCGTTGGTGTAAATGCCAATGGCGTCGACTTTGAGTGTGTCGTAGCAGTATTCGATTTCCTTCAGCACGCCGTCGATGTCGGGAAGGGGTACGCCTCCCATGAGCCCGAACCGCTTCGGCCACTTTTGCATCAAGGATGCACCGTAGTCGTTGCCGATTCGAACATTGCGGCGTCCCTGTTCGTCACCTCTATAAAGGATGTCGCCCATCTGCGTCATCGAGAGAATGGAGACCGCAATGCCGAACTTGTCCATCTGCTCGAGAGTTTTTTCGGGCGTCCACGGTCCGGCAAGACCATCAGGCCTGCCTCGGCCGCGGCCTCCTGCTGCCGGTGGAGGTGTCGCCGCCGGGGGCGCCGCGCCGCGCGGACCGGGTGCCGCACCGCGGCCGCCGTTCGCCAGCGCCGGTGGTGCGTGATGATGATGCACATCGATGGCGCCGCCCTTGACGTGCAACTTGTTCACTTTCTCCTGTGCCAGCAACTTGCCGCCGCCAAAGACGGACAAGGTGGCGCCCGCTCCCAATGTCTTGAGAAGCTGTCGGCGGGAGGTTCCGCAATGGTCGTGGTTCATGATCCTTCCTTTCGATTTTTGGAATTTTCTCAGGCTTTGAAGCGGGGGAACAATTTCTCGGCGTTCGTGCGTTCGAGCATATCGAGGACGTCCTTCGAAAGGTGGAGGTCCGGGATGTTGTCCATCGTGCTTTCGATGGGTTCCGGAGAATAGTCCGTTCCGAACAGGAACTGAGTCGGAGGAACCAGTGCGGTCAGTGCAGCCCATGGGAATTTATAGGTTGCGTGAGCACAGTCGTAGTACAGCTTCCGGAATTCGGCCCACAGTCCATTCGGGATGTACTGGTTCTTGTCTGCCGGGTAGCGATCCTTCATGCGTCCGGCAAGCACGGGCAGCGTTCCGCCGGAGTGCGCGAGAATCAGCTTGAGGTTCGGATATTTGAACAACACGCCACCGGTGATGAAGCTGATGACAGCGCGCGATGTCTCGAAATCGATTTCATTCATGAACGATCCCGCGCCGTAGTTCAGGTTCGAGCAACACGCCGGCACCCACGGGTGCATATAAAGGATGGCGTTTCGCCGATTCAGCTCCTGCCAGATCGGTTCGTGTGCGGGATCGCCGGGCCACTTACCCTGGTTGTCGTTCGTATAGATGCTGATGCCATCGGCTTTCAATGTGTCGTACGCGTATGCGATTTCCTTCAGCGAACCCTCGACATCGGGGAACGGAATCGACGCGAACATTCCGAAGCGTTTCGGATAATCGGCCATGCATTTCGCGCCGTATTCATTGACCAGGCGGCACGCCGCACGTCCTTTTTCGGTGTTGTCGTAAATGACGTTCCCAACCTGCGTGAGCGACAGAAGCGAAACACCGATGCCGAACTTGTCCATCTGCTCGATCGATCGCTGAGGCGTCCATGCCCCGCGTCCGCCACCGCGCTGACCAGCCGCATCCGCAGCACCGCGCCCGGCGCCGCCGCCTCTCGCGTCACCGCCCCTGGCGCCACCTCTTGCCGCCGCGGCTGCAGCGCCGGCAGGCTGCGCGCCTCTCGGTCCGGCAGCAATGCCACCTACAGCGCCGGGCAAATTCGGCGGAGCCATGTGGTGATGGACATCAATCGCGCCGGCCTTCGATGCGAATTTGAATTTAGGTTGCTGGGCAAGTAGTTCGGAAGCCGGCAGAATCGCGCCCGCGCCCGCGACTGACAGCGCTTTCAGGAACTCCCTTCGACTATGCATAACTGCGTCCTTTCTATAATGGGACGCAATTCTGTGTTGGTGAAAGGTTGGAAGTCAAGGGTGCGCCAGGTTTGCACAATTTCCGGCCGTCACTTAATGTGTCTGGAAGTTTATGCAGCTTGCGGCGTTCTTTGTTGCGATCGCTTTTGCCGTACAGACACCGGAGCAGAGCCTTGGATCATTTACGGTAGCCGGCCAGACATTCACTGTGATCGTGCGCAATTCGTCGCAACTCGAGATCCACGATCAATCGAATGCGGTTCAGTATCGAAAGCCTATGCAACCCGGTTTGTCCGTCACAGCGAAGCTTGCGGCCGGAAACGGGCTTGCCGGTCTGCTGATGCACTACACCAACGACAACGCGGAATCGTGGCAATTGTTTCGCCTGAGGGACGGGAAGCTTGGGTTATTAGAACCTCCCATGAATGCCGCCCCACTGACTGCGAATGCAATTGTTGCAGGCGGCAGGGGCAGCCTGTTGGCCGCGCGCGAGACAATTGATCTGCGCACGTGGGGTGGAAATTTTTATCTGATCGTGCCTCTGCGTGTGGACTGGCAACAGGGACGGACCGCGCCCGGCCAGCAATGTTTCGAAATGGCAGGTGCCGCGGGCCTCGCGGAAGTCGGATGCGAAATGCGAGTCGAAGCTGTGCCCAAGCCCCGCAATTCCGACTTCACATTCGTACGTCTCTTCAACGAAGCGACGGAGAACATGGGCTCCGCCCGCCACGTGGTTATCAAAAAGGATGCAAACATCGAATACCTCGCGGCCAAAGCGATTGTGAAATGGAGCACGTCGGGAGATGAGTTTGCTGCGAATCCCAGCGACATATGGCTCAAGGTGCTCATCGATAACAACGAAGACAACCTTGGCTGGATTCACACCGAAGAAGATTTCGCCGCGGTTGGTCTGCCGCGGCAGAAAGCCGAACGATGAAACGCCTTGTCGTTCTAATTGCGATCGCAGCTGCAATCGCATTTTTTTGGGAAAGCGGACGCAACAAGGTTCAGACACCGATTGCAACCGAATCTGCGAAAACAGAAAGTACTGGCCGACGACTCGGTCCTTTCGTAATAGGCGGCAGCGAATATCGCGTAGTCCTTGAGGAAAAACCACGCTTGCCAGGTTCAACCCAGGAAACCGGCAACACGGTTGTCAAAATGGAGATCCAGGATTCCATGGGAAATGTCGCGTATGAGAGAACGTTTCCGGTGCAAACGGAGCTCGAAGGATTTTCTGACGCGTGGTCCGTGACCGCTACGGTTTTGGCTGGCCGCACCGGAACCGGCTTGATGATCAACTATGCGCTCGATTCGGAGCCGTCCGCGCCGACACCCGAGAATGATTCGTGGTGGCAGTTGTTCGGAGTCATTGATGGAAAGCTCAAGGCATTCAGCGGTCCGATATCCGTCCAGGGCGATTTGCTTCCGAACGACTCAGCCTCGGATGTGCTTCGATTCAAGGTCTGGGCTCACCATTACCGCATCATGTTTCCCGTTTCGGTGAATTGGGCCGAAGGCAAGCTCGCTCCAGCCATGCGCTGCGATTCTTGCGAATATGATGTTCTGCCCGAGGATCTGAGTGATCGAGATGACCTCACCTTCGTTCGCCTCTGTCCGACTGTCCAGGGAGAATGTGCGAATCCGCAGCGGACTCTTGTTAATAAAGATTCGGTCATTGAACTGGTCGCGGGACACGCTGCAGTTCAGTGGAACGAGGGTTCGGCCTCGGGACCCTCGGGTGATCCAAATCACCCCATGACGAATGAAGGCACGATCGCTGTTCCCGAGCAGGTCTGGCTGAAAGTGCGCATCGATGGAAAAGAAGGCTGGTTACACGAAGAGGAAGATTTCACCGCCCTTCGGCTTCCCTTTGAACAATAGATGCGACGCCGATCTGCAACCGTTGCCCTTCTCGTAGCTTTCTTTGTCTATTTGATCCCGCTGCTCGGTCCTCATGCGGCTCCGCTGCTCGGAGAAATGTTCTTTGGCGACATGTATCGCAGCCGCCCTTTGTGGTTTGTCACTGATATTGCAGCCGGTCTGTTGCTCCAACTCACCGCCTTCACAGTCGTCTATTTGTTTCTTCAAAAAAGAAATCTCGCCCGGGGCTTCGCACTTTTAATTACAGTGCCGGCGCTGCTCGTCCTTGCGCAGGTGCTTTTCATGCTGTGGATTCCGTCGTTATTTCTGATCGAAAACGATACTGCTTCCGATACGGGAAGCTGGCCAGTCGAGTGCACGGCCGATGATGCGTGGATAGTCGGAGTTCCGACGGCGCAGGCTCCGCCAGGCGAATCCGTTCCAGACGTGCTGATCCAGACGTCGAAGGCGGACTATGGTCTCCTCTCGATACCCGGGTGCATGGTTACTCCTCTTGCACTACCCAGGCCGACTCTCCAGCCGGACGGGCACGTCGATTTCACTCTTGGAATCGATTACGTCGTGCCCGGCTCGGCGATTCTGTTCAACAAGCAGGAAACCCGAACGGGTTTGCAAACCTGGCTGATTGCACGTCGCGGCCAGAACGATTTCATTTCCGTCGAGCCGCCGCGCGACATGCCCCGGATTCTTTCTTCCGATGGCGAATGGATCAGCTGGATCGACGGCATGCAGATCGTCATTCGAAACATTGCAGGCGTGAAGCCGGAAGTCCGCGTCGATATCAGCGCGTTTGGTCCTGCGAGCTATGTGCTCTCTTACATCGATATACGCGCCGGGGAAATCCTGGTATCGCGGAATGATGAGTTCATCGTTCTCGGCATCAATGGAGAGGTTCGTTCGAGGATTCCCAAGCCCGCGGAGGTTGAGCCGCAGCCGAGTACATTTCGGAGATTTGGAGATGGCTGGATTGCATGGGACGCCTATCGCGACGAAGGCCGGTATCAGGTTGCGTGGTCGTTACCTTCAGGTAAGGGAAGTCATCACGTGCTCAAGGGGCGGTCCATCAATTCCGTCGCCGTTTCACCGGCGGGTGATTGGATCGCGATCAGTGTGGCAACCTCACTGAATATCGGCAACATCCAGGATTCGATCTACGTTCTCCGAGTGAGCGATGGTAAGGAGGTCTTCCGCCGCTACCTGCCGCGATATACGCGCACGCAAGTGCTGTTTCCAGCGAAAGACCTCTTCATGTATTCGACGGATGGAAAGACTGTCGTCCTGCGGATTCGCTAGAGGTCGTTATCCATTCATCGAGATCAGGTTCCCCGATTCATAACGCCGGAGCCCGTGGTAGAACACACCGACACTAATCCCAAGCACTGCCGCCGCGCCGGAGAATGCAAGGATCAGATCGCGCATCGACATCGACTTCAGCGTCGCAACCGGCAGATAACTCACGAAACCTGCGGGAATGACCGTGAACAGAAGCACCTTCATCGCTCCGTCAAAAAGTGCAGGAGGATGCGTTGCAAACGTGATCACGGCGTCGCGCCACTGATCCGACATCGCGCCGGCATTGCCCACGTAAAAGCTGAGGCTGCCGGCCATGATGCCGAGTCCGACGAATGCCATCGCGGTAGTAAAGTTCAGGATCATAAACATCCCCATGTGCCTCGCGTCCGGCCGGACGAACACGAGGTACACAAGATATCCGAAGATCCAATCGCCCCACGCGCTCGGTATGGTTCTGCCCAGTAGAAGATGCGGCAGCACCGCACGCGGGTGGAGTAGCCACATATCCAGCTCTCCGTTTGCAATTGTTGACGCGAGCTGGCGATGCGCATTTCCCATCGCGCAATATGCAAGACCGTATCCTGCAGCGCAGATCGCCCAGAGCGACACAACATCCGTAAAGCTCCAGCCGCGCAGCACGGGGAAGCGCGTGAAGAAGAACACCCAGAACAGAACCCACGCTCCGTCATTGATGAACATCGCGATCGCTTCCGAAAAGAACGCGCCACGATATGCGAGCTGCGCATTCAGGTTGATCCTCAAATAGGCGCAGGCCAGGCGAATGTAATCCAAGAGAGATCGGAACATATCAACCTCCATTCGTGAACAGACGGCGAAACGCGACGAGCTGAACCAGAAACACCAGCCCTGCATATCCAACGACCGCAACGCCCTGCCTCATTAACGATTCCTTTAACAATGCGAAACTGGGATCCACGAACATCCTTCCCGGCGCACTCAACATGCTGGCGAACGGAAGAACGTGTAGCGCGGGTTGCAATGCATCCGGATAGATTTCCAGCGGCAGGAACATTCCGCCGAATAACATCACGCATCGCATGTAAATCAATGCCACGCCCGCCGCGCTTTCCAGCCAGAACGCGGAGAGTCCGACCAGGAACATCCCGAAGAAATCCAGCACGAATGCTACGGGAAGCACCACCGCAAACATTGCGAGCCCGGAAATGCTCATTGGGATCGGCCCCACGAGAACCAGGGCAACGATCGAGCCAATCAAAAGGTTGATCGCGAACCGCACGATGCGTTCGCCCATGGCGCGGCTGAGGTGTTCGGCTACGTACGACAACGGGCGTATGAGTTGCACGGCGAGCCGTCCCGTCCGGACATCCTGATCGACTTCTGCCCAGATGCGCGGAGATGACAGGAAGACCGCTTCCGTGATGACGAGGTACCACAGCATCTGTGGAAGACTCAGACCCGCAATGCGACTGTCTTTCGACTCCGCAAAAACGACCGTCCACAGCCGCATGAAGATGTAAAGAATCACGGCGAGGAAGGAACTTCGGAATAGCACCTCGCCTCGATATGCCATATTCGATCGCGCGGCCGTGTAACCAATCCAGCCATACCTTGCAGCACTTCTCATGACGACTCCTCCTTTCCGCCCTCGCTGTAAATTCGGGCGATCACTTCTTCGAGCGGTGGATCTTCAATCGCGATGTCGGCAACAGCTCCAGCACCAAGAACAGCGGCCGTCACTTCGCTAACCGGCGTGATTGTTGTATCGACCTGCATCTTCCATTCGTACTCCGAATCGCTGAGCGAGGTCACTCCCGCTATGGCAATGCGCGTCGGGGTTCCGTGAAACTGCACGCGCAGAATTTTCGAGCCGAGATATTTCCGGCGCACGGCGTCGACCGGTCCATCAACAACGACCTGCCCGTGATTGACCACAATGACTCGTTCGGCAACGTGTTCGATGTCTCCTGCATCGTGACTGGTCAGAACCACCGTCGTGCCGTCGTTGCGATTCCATTCACGAATCAGGTCGCGCAGTTCCTGGCGAGCGATGACATCGAGTCCGATTGTCGGTTCATCGAGAAACATGATCTTGGGCCGATGCAGCAGGCTGGCCGCAACTTCGGCTCGCATACGCTGGCCGAGCGAAAGCTTCCGCACAGGCGTCTGCATGAATGGGCCAAGATTGAATCGATCGATCAGCAGGTCTCTCGTTCGAATGAACTCCAACCGTTTGATGTTGTAGACGCGTGCAAGGAGTTCAAACGTGTCACCCGGCGGCAGGTGATACCAGAGCTGAGAGCGCTGTCCAAACACGGCGCCCACGGAGTACGCGAGCTTTCGCCGATCGCGCCACGGGATAAAGCCGAGCACGGATGCTTCGCCGGACGTCGGATGCAGGATGCCGGTGAGCATCTTGATGGTCGTCGATTTTCCGGCGCCATTTGGTCCAATAAGAGCGACGGACTGGCCGGCGGGCACATCGAGGTTGATTCCATCGACGGCAACGATTTCGGACACACGGCGGCGGAAACCGCTCCATCGAGTGAGGACGAAGTTTTTCGTTAACGCTCTGATTTCCACTCCAGGATTCATGGTGACCTCCGTTTGGAGGACGCAACCTTTCCGGGAGCGGCTAACCCTTGTTCTTCAGTTTTTACTGGGATTTGTTCGAAGACCGGGAGCGGGAGGCCGCTCCCGCTTTCTCAGATGAGCCATTCGTCGAATCGCATCTGCGATACGACGCCTGGAATTCCCGCTACGGGGCTTGAGAAAGTGGTACGTCCGAACATGGGAAAAAGCTTAACCGAAGAGCTTTCGAATGGACAGGAAAAACCAGTTAGCCACGGATTGCACAGATTACACGGATTTCATCTGCGTAATCCGCGCAATCCGCGGCTAACTACCCTTCCGCGCGAGCGCGCACGTCGCGGAGCCTGCGACAACGAGAAACGTTCCGGCCACACTGAGGACGTTAAGGTGTTCCGGCGCGACGAGGCTCGGCGTGAACGTCCCAACGATCCACATAGCTGCCACGGTGAATAGCGGAGAAGTCGATAGAACGGCGCTAAATCGTGATACCTCCCATCGCTTGAGCCCCTCCGCGAACGCGCCGTACGCGACGAGCGTGTTGATGCAACAGAATCCGAGCATCCAGTATTGCAGGTTCGTCAGATGTCGCACATTATCAGGCGTAGCCAGCGGCAGGAGGAGAACACCGGCTCCAAGGTAAATCACCAGCAGGATCTGTTGAGGCGTCATCCAATGGAGCAGGCGTTTTTGCGCCAGACCATACACTCCCCAGATCAGCGCACCCACCACGAGAAGCACGACGCCTCGCCCGAGCGCGGACGCATGCACGAGTTCCGGAAGCCGCAGGTTGAAGAAGAGAACAAGCCCGATGATTAATAACGTCAACCCCAACCACTGCAAACGGGAGAAGCGTTCTTTGAGGACCACGAGCCCGCCGAACAGAAGAAACATCGGCCCGAGTTGCGTGACTGTCTGCGCGACAGTCGGCGAGGTATACGCTACTGCTTTCACGTAGAGTACGTAATTTCCTGTCAGCGACAGTAATGCGACGAAAAGCAGAATCTTCACGATTCGATTGAGGGACCGAAGTCTAGGGAGGCGGCCCGTCCCGGCAAGAACAACAAACAGGATCACTCCAGCGGATCCCAATCGATACCAGGTGATGGTGTATGGGTCGAGTCCTTGAAGAACAACTTCGAGCGCTATGGGCAAAACGCCCCAGAGCAAGGCGGCAGTGAGGGCCATAGCCAGCCCCGTCATCGATGATGATGACGGGGACTGTTTGGAACTTCTTTCGGGTTGTCTACTTGGCCGGCTCAATTCGGAACAACTGCGCTTGTTCTTCGTCAGTCACGAAGTAAATCAATCCATCTGGGCCCTGTTTTGTATCGCGGACGCGGTGGCCGATGTCGAACAACAGCTCGCGCGCTTCGTTCGAAGCGGGCGGTGTCGTGTTCGGGGGTTCCTGCGCGAATGCGACGCGCTCAACTCCCTTGGCGGCGAGACCTCCGATAAAGAGGTTGTTCTTCCACTTCGAGAATACGTCGCCGGTATAGAAGAACATTCCTGAGACCTGAATCGTCGGGTTTTTCCATGCGAGATACGGCGGCGATAATTTCACTCCCGGAGGCGCCGGCTTGTTGTCCTGTCCGCTGACGGAAACGTACGGCCAACCATAGTTGGTACCGGCTCGCTCGATGTTTACTTCGTCACCGTGTTCTGCAGTCCACACATCGCCGGTCTTGGGATGGATGGTCATAGCGTGAATGTCGCGATGGCCATACGTGAAGATTCTGTCGCTGTGCCCGGCCTTCCCGACAAACGGATTATCTTTTGGTACAGTGCCGTCATCGCGGAGCCTTAGGATTTTCCCGGCATCATCGGACATTTTCTGGGAGCGGTCGGGCTCTTCGCGCTCGCCGGTCGACATGTAGAGGACACCGTCGGGAGTAAAGCGGATGTAAGAGCCGAGGTGTCCGTCTTCCTTGCCCCATGCCTCGGGGACAACAATGTCTTTCACTTCAGTCAGCTGATTGCCGTTCAGAGTTCCGCGCGCGATAGCCGGCGTCGCGCCTTTTTCGCCTGGCTTGTCATACGTGAAATACACCCAGTGATTCTGCGCAAACTTGGGGTGCAGCGCGAGGTCCATCAGTCCACCGCGCCCGGGGACGTAATGCACTTTCGGTACGCCGCTGATCACTTCGGACGCAAGCTTTCCATTCCGCACGACGCGCAATTGGCCGTTCAGCTGAGCAATCAAAATGTTGCCGTCCGGGAGAAACGCGAAACTGTATGGATACGACAGGCCTCCAGCAACACTCGTGACGCGGATCTCATAATCCTTGGTCTTGAAAGTCTTTGCGGCGCCGGCCTGCGGCTCAGCAGCCTGAAATGTGTACGCCGCGAGCGAAACGATCAGAGCGGCGCTGAACAGGGCGTACTTCATGACGGACCTCCTCATTTGGGTGCAGCTCACGGTTATATCACAAGCCGCCGGAGGCAAAGCACTTGGTGTATGTTCAATGCATATGGACAGCGAACTCGTGGTCCTGTACGTTGGCGAAAACCGCAACTTGGCGTATTTCCTGCAGTCTGTGCTCGCCGGAAGCGACGTCGAAGGGGTCATTCCTGAGGAATACACCCCGGGTTATCTGCCGATCGGCATTGGCGGTGTGCGATTGTTGGTCCGCGCCGACGACGTTGATCGCGCACGTGGGATCCTCGATAGCATCAATCGCGAGAAGCGCTAGTGAAGGCCTGAGCGCACAAAAACACAAAATGATGTTGGTGCTTGAAACTCCGCGTCTAACCGTACGGCCGTTCATGGGATCCGACGTCGCGGCAGCGCACGTCTGGTTCAGCGATCCCGAGGTCTTTCGATTTTATAAGTATGGACCCTATACGTTGCTGAAACAGACGGCTGAACGTGTGCGCCAGTACTGTGCCCCTTTTGAAAAACATGGTTTTGGTAAATGCGTTGTCGTAGAGAAATCAACCGGTATTCCAATCGGTGATGCAGGCCTTTCGTTCGCGGATGACATCGGCGAAGTTCATGTTGGATACAAACTCGCCAGGTCACATTGGGGCAAAGGTTACGCTACAGAGGCTGCGCAGGCCTGGGTGCAACATGGTTTCGATCGGCTTGGACTGAAGAGAATTTTAGCTTTCGTGCATCCACAAAATGCCGGTTCGATACGAGTGATCGAAAAGTTGCAGTTCTCACCATGCAGTTACAACCGTTTCGTCGGTACGCACATCGAACTGATCTACGAATTACGGCAAGCGGATTATGCGAATCACTCGCTCATCGAGAATCGACTTCGGAATGCGACCATAGGAGAGCCCAACGCAATCCATGCTTCCATTCCGATTGCTGACTATGATCCGCTTTGGCCGGCCTTATTCGATCGTGAAGGAGATCGGATCCGCAAGGCGCTGGGCACTCGCGTGTTGCTTCTCGAACATGTCGGGTCAACGTCGATACCCGGGCTGGCAGCGAAACCAATCATCGATCTTGTCCTTGCTGTGACCGATGCAGCTGACGAACCGGCTTACGTCCCTGCTCTCGAAGGTCAAGGGTACGTCTTGCGCATAAGGGAACCGCAATTGTACGAACACCGCATGTTCAAAGGACCGGACATCGATATCAACCATGGGATCTTTCTCCTTCGACCAGAACTGAACGCTGGGATTTCACAATCCTGGTCGAAGTTAGTGTTGATGTGGGCATTGCCCGCTGCGCGCAACGCGAGCTCGACAACAATGATTCCCTAAATCCATCGATCAGCGAAAATCAGAA
>Ga0114129_10009889_pt1 | contig 13599 bp, 12 predicted proteins | sample RhiMetdeltSRZDD1_FD_80071 | JGI IMG/M metagenome (GOLD analysis project Ga0114129, IMG submission 80071) | Populus rhizosphere microbial communities from Tennessee, USA - Rhizosphere MetaG P. deltoides SRZDD1 (version 2) (version 2) | ecosystem: Host-associated > Plants > Roots > Rhizosphere >...
CTGTTTCCGGCGATCCTGGTCAGTTACAGCAAGCTGTCATCGCCCTCGCGGCGAATGCTCTGGACGCGATGGGCGACAGCGGTGTGTTGACAATCGTCGCGCGCAACGACGACGACAAGGTCATGGTGGAAGTCAGCGATACCGGCATCGGGATTCCGCCGGAAAATCTCGCCAAAATCTTCGAGCCCTTCTTCACGACGAAAGAAATCGGGCGAGGAACAGGGCTCGGGCTCGCAGTATGTTATGGTATCTTAACTGAGCATGGCGGCACCCTTGACGTGCAGTCGACCGTGGGAGCAGGAACCACTTTCACGATTACCCTTTCCGCAGTCAAGTTAAGCGAGGAACAGACAGTTTGAGCGAGCAACAGCAGGCACGAATTCTGATCGCAGAAGATGAGGCAAACCTGCGCCTCGTCCTGCAAAAGGAATTGGAGCGCTTGGGCTATCGCGTCCAGGCAGCGGCCGATGGCGAAGCCGCGCTTCGTAAGCTTGAAGAGAGTAACGTCGACGTGTTGCTGTGCGACATCAACATGCCGCGGATGGACGGGATGGAACTGTTGCGGCGCGTGTATCAACGGCCCAATCCGCCGGAAGTGATCATGTTGACTGGCCAGGCCACGGTCGAAACGGCGGTCGAGGCGATGAAGCTCGGCGCTTACGATTACCTCACGAAGCCTTACAGCATTACAGAGCTCGACGTTCGCGTGAAGCAGGCTGCGGACAAGCGCAAACTGCGCGTCGATAACGTTCGCCTGCGCGAGCAACTCGCGCGACAGTCGGCGCTGCCGGAGATCGTTTCCGTGTCGGAGGTGATGAAGGAAGCGATACGTTTAATTGAACGTGTGGCGCCGTCGGAAGCGTCGGTTTTGATCACGGGAGAGTCGGGGACCGGAAAAGAGCTCGTTGCGCATGCGATTCACAGGCTTTCGACTCGCGCTGAGGCGTCGTTTGTCGATCTCAACTGCGCGGCTTTTCAGGAGTCGTTGCTCGAGTCGGAATTGTTTGGGTATGAGGCGGGCGCGTTTTCAGGAGCTAAAGGTCGAAAGCTCGGCTTGATCGAACTTGCTGATGGTGGAACGCTTTTCCTCGACGAGGTGACGGAGCTGCCGGCGCAGTTGCAGGCGAAGCTTCTGCGCGCGATTGAGACGCGTACATTCTTCAGGGTCGGTGGCGTCAGGAAAGTGGAGGTCAACGTGCGAATCGTTGCTGCCACCAATCGCAACCTCGATACGGTCGTTAACGATGGCGTGTTTAGATCCGATCTGCTTTATCGGATTAATGGTTTTCAGATCAGTCTTGCGCCGCTGCGGGAGCGCCCGGAAGACATCGAGCCGCTGGCGCGTTACCTGCTGAAACAGGTTGCGGGGACGCACCCGCCGGAGCTTACTGAAGACGCGTTCACGGCGTTGCGTGCTTATAGTTGGCCGGGCAATGTGAGGCAGTTGAAAAACTGTCTGGAACGCGCGGTGATCCTATCGAACAATGGACGGATTACGTTGTCGGAGCTTCCGCCTGAAGTAACGAGGCCTGTGGTTGCTGCGCCTGTGTTGCCGGGTGCTGCGCCTGTGGGCGTTGGTGAAGCGGCGGTTCCGGTGGCGGCTGTGCCGTCAGCGCCTGGGTCGCTCAGGGAAGTTGAGCGCCAGCAGATACTCGCCGCGCTCGAACAGACGGGCTGGCACCGTGGCAAGACCGCAGAGATTCTCGGTATCTCTCCCTCTACACTCTATCGACGCCTCCGCGATTACGACCTGGAAAGAAGACGTTAGCCACAAAAAGGCACAAAAGGCTCAATTGATTATTGGAAAGAGCAAGTCAGGAAGAGGGGCTTGCCCCCGCTCTTGCAACAGCGGGGGCAAGCCGCCCTTCCTGACTTGTTCTATTCTTAAGTCTTTAGTTTTTTGCGGTCGATCTTGCCGCGGTCGTTTTTGGGAAGGGAGTCGACGAACTCGATCCAGCGTGGATATTTGTAGATCGCGATGTTGTCTTTCACGAACTGCTTGATCTCTTCGGCGAGTTGATCGCCACGCTCAAAACCTTCACGCACCACAACGAACGCCTTCGGCTTAACCAGGCCATCCGCCTCGTGGCCCACGACAGCACACTCCAACACCGCCTCGTGCTGCAACAAGCAGTTCTCGATCTCCGCCGGCGCAACGAATACGCCGGAGACTTTCAGCATGTCGTCAGTGCGACCGTGATACCAGTAATAACCATTCTCATCGACGTGAAACTGGTCACCCGTCGTACACCAGTCGCCGGCGAAAGTCTCTTTCGACTTCTCGTGCGCGTTCCAGTAGCAAAGCGCTGCTGAGTCGCCTTTGATCTTCAGCGTTCCCATCTCGCCGGTCGGAACTTCTTTCCCGTCAGCATCGACAATCCGCGCCTCGTAACCTTCCACGATGCGTCCGAGACTACCGGGCTTGATGTCGCCGGGTCGATTGGTGATGTAGATGTGAAACATCTCAGCGGAGCCGATGCCGTCGCAGATGTCTACTCCAAACGCGTTCATCCAACGTTCGTAGAGTTCCTTCGGCAACGCTTCACCGGCCGAGTAACAGAAGCGCAGACTTGAGAGATGCTCCGCCGAAGCTCCGGGAACGTTGAGCATCGAATTGATCATCGTGGGAACGGTCGTGAGGATCGTCGGCCGGTACCGCTTGATCACTTCAAACATCTTTTCCGCGGTCGATCGTTCGGAGAAGAGCGCCGTTGCGCCGCCAACTGCGAAAGGAAACAGCAGGTTGGTGCCGGTCGCGTAGCCGAAGAAGAGTTTGGGGACGGAAACCGTGAGGTCGCCGGCGTTCACACCCATCGTTGCTTTTGCGAATACCTCGGTGTTGAAGGGAAGATCGTGTTGCAGGTGGACCGCGCCTTTCGGATGACCGGTCGAGCCAGACGTGAACAACCAGATCGCGATGTCGTCGCGACGCGTATCAGCGGGCGAGCATTCGTGCGAAGCGGCGTTGACCGTTTCATCGAACGAAGCCCAGCGCACGTTATCGTTACGCGGCAGCTCCGACCCGCCGACCACCAACACTCCGCGTAAGTAACGCGCACTCGCAGCGGCCTCAGCAAACGTCTGCAACACTGACTGATGCACGACCGCGACTTTCGCGCGCGTGTAGTCGAGGTAATATTCGTAATCCGCAACCGGCAGCAGCGGATTCACCATCGTGATCACCGAGCCGGTACGCGCTGCTCCAAACCACGTCCAAACAAACTCCGGACAGTCCGGCAGCACCATCAGGACTCGATCTTCCACATTCGCGCCAAGCTCGCGCAACGCGTTGCCCGTTTGGTTCGATAGTCGCGCGACTTCGGCGTAGGTCCACTCTCGATCCTCGAAATACAGGCAGACCTTGTGCTCCCGGCCTTCCTCCAGATTGTGATAGAGGAAGTAGTCGGCCATGTTGAACCGTTCAGGAAAGGAGATGGTCAATCCGGATTTAATCCGCGTTATCCGCGGCTTACGCCTTCGTCTTGTTTTGCGATTGGAAGATGCCTTCTAAAAACTTTGCCAGCGCCGCCTCGTCTTCAGTGCTACTCGAATTGAACTTCAGCGCAAAACCGATCTCGGAAGCCTGGTTTACGACTTCGGCCCAGAAGTTAACTGTTAGCTGGTCGGTGAGCTGGATCTCCAGAAAGACAAGTTCCTTTACGTCAACTTTGCCACCCGAGAGCACGAAGCAACCGCTACGGCTCAAATCCGTAACCGTGGCCTTCTCGCGCGAGAGCACGCCTTCCCACCGGGCCGGTAATTTGACCCTCACCCGCGGCGCCGATCTTCTCTCATGTTCCATTGAGTGTCCTTCTGATCAGTGTGCGAACGGGCAACCGCCCTCGCCGTGAGTGGTGTCGAGGTAGGTGCGTGCCTCCCAAAGTTCGGGAAAGAATTTTTTGTCGAGAGTGGTTTTAAGATAACCGATTCCTTCCGAGCCGCCAGTGCCGCGTTTCGCGCCGACCATGCGCTCGACCATCTTTATGTGATGCGAGCGCCAGAGTGAGAAGTATTCGTCGTGTTCGAGCAGTGCTTCGGCGAGTTGAAACTCTTCGTAGCGCTCTTCAAAGTGCGTCACCACTTCAAGCACGGCGCGGGTCCGCTCTTCGTAAGCCTTCTTCTGTTGCGCGGCATCGGCGTCGGCTGAAGTCAGCGGCGCTGTTAGACCACGGCGTTGCAGCACACTGTAGAAACAGTCTGCCAGTGTCGGAGTGCCCATGCGCGCCTGTAGACGTTCGAATGCGAACTGATCGTTCGCAAACTCGCTCAGAATGCTTTTGTCTTTTAAGCCGGAAGAGAACTCGATCTCGCGAAACTGCATCGACTGAAAACCGCTTGCCGGATTCAGTTGATCGCGAAACGCCAGAAAACTGATCGGCGTCATGGTTTCCAGAATGTGAATCTGGTTGACGAGCAGTTTTTCGATCTCGACGACGCGCTTTACTGCGCGCGTCGCAGCAGGCACTCGATCTTCTTCGAGAAACTGAATCGCCGCGTCAAGCTCGTGCAGGATCTGTTTGAACCACAGCTCGTACGCTTGATGGACCGTGATGAACAAGAGTTCATCGTGATGAGCGGGCGTAGACAGGCAATCCTGAAGATTAATCAGATCCTGAACACGAAGATATTTGTTGTAGGAGAGGGGCGGGTTCTCGCCGTAGTTGTTGGCCATTTATTTTGTTGTACTTTGTTCTTTGAACTTAGTTCTTTGTTACTAAGTACAAAGCACAAAGCTCGCTCTTTCAAAATGCGGCTCCCGCTGTTTCGTGTTCGCGATAACTCTGAGACTCGCCGATCTTCTTCATCTCCTCGATCACGAGTTCCAGCTCGTTGTCGGTCGTGTAGAAGTGTGGGGAGATCCGAATTCCGGCGCCGGGCCTGTAGTCGACAATAAACTCGCGATGAATGAGCTCTTTAGTGATGGCGGCCGCGTGTTCGTGCGCAACTGTGATTGTGCCGCCACGTTGGCTGGCGTCCCTGGGACTGGTAACTGTAAACCCGGCTTCTTCGGCGAGGCTGATCAGATACTCCGTCTGCCGCATACTCTTCTCGCGAATTTTATCGACACCGATCTCGTTGATGATCTGGTAGCCTGACATGGCTGCGTAGAGCGCGGGAATGGCGGGCGAGCCGTGCAGAAACCTTGTAATGTTCGGCGCGTAGCGTAGGGCCGTGTCGAACGTAAACGGTTCTTCGTGGGCCATCCAGCCGGTTGTCTTTGGTTCGAGCGTCATTTGCAAGTCAGGCCTGACGTAGAGATAGCCCGCGCCCGGTCCACCACACAGCCATTTCACCGAGCCACCCGTAACGAAATCAGCATTCAGCTCTTTTGCGCTGAACGGAACCGTGCCGGCGGATTGATAAGTGTCGAGCACGACCATCGCGCCGACTTCGTGCGCACGATCGATGATTGCTTTCGCGTCCTGCAAGAAGGCGCTCTTGAAGAGAACGTGCGAGAACGGGACGAGCAGCGTCGTCTCATCTATCGCTGCGAGCATTCGTTCGAGCGGCACGGTCATGCCGTCGTCCGACTTCACGATTTCGATGCGAAACTGACCCTCACGCGCGTGAGCTTCGTAAACGTACATCACGGAAGGGAAGTTGAGTTCCGAATAGACGATCTTGTTTCGCTGCGGCGTGGGTTTAAGGCATGAGAGTACCAGCGACTGGCAGACGGAGACGTTCTGGTGCATCACGACCGTGCCCGGATCGGCGCCGATGATGCGAGCGATTTCGTTGCCGACGGTGACGGGCATGTCCCACCAGCCTTCCGCCCACGCGCGCACGCCGCGGCTTGCCCAGATGTCGGCATATTCCTGAAGCCGCTCGTGCGTGGCCTTGGGCATCGCCCCGAGGCTGTGCGAAATCAGGTAAACAGTCTTGTCGAGAATGGGAAACTCACTGCGCCACTTCAGTAAATCGTCAGTCAAGCAACGTCCTCCTACCTGCGGATTACAATAACAGAATTACGCATATCCGTGTAATCCGTGTAATCTGTGTAGAACTACATGTGGAAGTTCGCGAATCCAATCAAACACAAGATACTCGAAACTCGCTGGCCCACTGCTGAGGAAGCTGCGCAATCGCGTCTCTACAGTCCGATTGCCATCGGCAAGCTGGAAGCTCGCAGCCGCACATGGGTGCCTGCGATGGTCCCCTGGCGCGCAACCGAAGACGGCTTCGTCACGCAACAGAACCTCGATTGGTATCGCCGCTTTGCCGAAGGGCGTCCGGCAGTGCTCGTGGTTGAAGCGACAGGCGTGCGCGATATACCGAGCGGCCCGTTGCTTCGCATCGGCGACGATCGATTCATTCCGGGTTTGCGCAACCTTGTCGAGGTTGTAAAAGAAGCGAGCGACGGGCAGACGTTACTGTTCATTCAGATCATCGATTTCCTGGCAGTGAAGCGAAGGCCGGAGAAGACGAAGTACTTTCAACGTTTTCTGCATATTGACGAGCAACATCGTCGCGCGCTCGTGCAGATAACTGGTTGGTCCGGCTGGTCTGACGCTCCGGAAGATCGACTGCGCGAGTTTTTGCTGAACGCGAGCGATGAAGTTGTCGATACTGTGCTGACGCCGCGTGAACTGGAAGCGCTGCGTTTTGGTTATCGAGAGCGTGTCACTGACATGCACTTGAGACACATTCGCGAGTTGCCTCGAGAGCTGCCCGGAATCTTTGCGGCCGCTGCGGACCGCGCGCGAGTCGCGGGGTTTGATGGTGTTGAGCTGCACTACGCGCACGCTTACACGATGGCGGGGTTTTTGAGTGCGCAGAACGATCGGGCTGACGGTTATGGTGGATCGCGTGAGAACCGCGTCCGTTTGCCGTTGGAGGTTTATCGCGAGGTGCGCGAGCGTGTTGGGAAGGATTATGTTGTTGGCGTGCGATTTTTGGCTGACGAGGTGATTGAGGGCGGCAGTCGAGTCGAAGATGCGATCTACTACGCGAGGGAATTTGCGGCTGCCGGGTTCGATTTCTTGTCGCTTTCAAAGGGCGGCAAGTTTGAAGATGCGCAACAGCCGAAGGTGGGCCAGGCTGTTTATCCGTACACGGGCCAAAGCGGGTACGAGTGCATGCCGACCGTGCTGTCTGATGCTGTTGGTCCATTCGGACGGACTGTGCCGCTCGTAGCCGCGATAAAAGAGGCGGTGAACAAGGCCGGCTATAACACGCCGGTAGTTGCGACCGGTGGCATATCGACGTTTGAACAGGCTGAAGAGATCCTGCGCGAGGGTCAGGCTGACGTTGTCGGTATGGCGCGCCAGGCGCTCGCGGATCCGGATTGGTTTGTAAAAGTGAAACTAGGGCATGGTGGGGAAGTGCGACGCTGCACGTACACGAATTATTGTGAGGCGCTCGATCAAGCGCATCGACCTGTGACGTGTAAGTTGTGGGATCGCGTTGATCTCGATGAGCCGGGGATTGCGACGGTCGATGATGGGCGGAGACGGTTGGAGCCGCCGCGTTGGTTAGCCGCGGATTGAGGCGGATTCATAAGCGCGGATGAAATCCGGATCTCGACGTTTTAAATCCTCGTAAGTAACTCGACCGCTGCGTGTCATCAGCGTGAAGGCCAATTCGAGCGGTGATAGGTGCATGTATTGTGCTGCATTTTCAAACCAAAGCATGCTTTCAAACGCCGCTGCCTGGTAGTCAAGAATCACCGGGCGTCGCGTTTCAGTGAAATGCGTTAGCGCCTCGGGAACGTTTGCGTTTTGCTGAAACGATTCGGCGAGTGCGATGGCGTCTTCCATTGCCAGCTTTGTTCCTGAGCCGATTGAGAAGTGCGCGGTGTGCAAGGCGTCGCCGATCAGCACGACGTTTTCAAAGAACCAGTTCTTGTTCTTCACGAGCAGAAAGTTGATCCACTTCGAATTGTTTGAAAGTAGCTTTTGGCCGCGGAGGTCGTCTGCGAAAACTTCGCCCAGATACTCGCGCGTTTGTTCGTCGCCCAGGCGCTCGAATCCGGCTTTGTCCCACGTTTGTGGATCGCATTCGACGATGAAGGTGCTCGTAGTCGGGTTGAATTTGTATGAGTGTGCGGCGAACACTCCCGCACTGTTTTCTCGAAACGTTAGCGTGAGCCCGTGAAAAAGTTGATTCGTTCCGTACCAGATGTAACGGTTCGTGCGGAGATCGAGTTCGGGTTGAAGCTGCTCCACATAATTCAGACGTACGGTGCTGTTCACACCGTCAGCAGCCAGCAGCAGATCGCAGTCGTTTCGTAACTCCTCGATGTTGTGAATCTCTGTGCGAAAAGCGATCTCGACGCCCACTTCCTCGGCGCGTCGTTGGAGGATTTTGAGTAACTGAAGCCGCGCGATTCCGGAAAAGCTGTTACCGTGAATCGAGATCTTACTGTCTCGATGAACAACATCGACGTTGTCCCACGCCGCGAACTGTTTTGTTATCTCTGCGTGTGAGGTCTCATCAGCGGCGCGCAAATTTGCGAGCGTCTTCCCTGAGAACACAACTCCCCAACCAAAAGTATCATCCGGCCCATTCCGTTCATAGATCTTGATCTGATGCGAGGCATCAGCCCTCTTCATCAAGATCGCGAAATAAAGCCCCGCCGGGCCCCCACCAATAACGTTGATTTTCATATTAGCCACAAAAAGGCACAAAAATCACAAATGAAGGAAATGGATCACGTTCATTCTTTCTGTCTTACTGTTTTTTCTGTCTTTGTGTCTTTTGTGCCTTTTTGTGGCTAACTCTCCTTTAGAAGTTGGCTGGCGATGACGAGCTTCTGGATCTCGGATGTGCCTTCGTAAATGCGTAAGGCGCGCACGTCGCGATAGAGACGTTCGACAACCGTGCCGCTCACGAGGCCCGCGCCGCCGTGAATCTGAACTGCGCTGTCGATGATTCTGCCGGCAGCTTCGGTGGCAAACAACTTTGCTTCGCTGGCTTCACGAGTGAATCTGCCGCTTTCGGTGTCTCTTGCATAAGCGGCGCGATAAACGAGCAGTCGCGCAGCGTCGAGCTCGGTGATCATGTCGGCAAGTTTGGCCTGGACCAGTTGATGTTCAGACAAAAGACGTCCGAACTGTTTGCGATTGGATGAATAACGCAACGAGGCGTCAAGCGCTCGGCGGGCCATGCCGCAAGCAGCCGCGCCGACACTCGCACGAAACGTGTCCAGCGTTTCCATCGCGAGTTTGAAGCCGTCGCCTTCGTTCCCCACCATGTCTTCCGCAGGCACGCGACACTGATCGAATGCGATCTCGCCGATCGGGTGCGGCGCGATCATCGGAGTCCGTTCGACGATCCGAAACCCTTGCATCTTCGAACCAACTACGAAAGCGGAAAGGATCGGGCGACCGTCTTCGCGCGTCCCGGTTTTGGCGAAGACAGTGTAGAAGTCGGCGATGCCGGCGTTTGAGATGAATCGCTTGCGGCCGTCGATGACATACGATTCGCCATCGCGGCGCGCAGTCGTTTGAATTGCTGCGACATCGGAGCCGGCGTTTGGTTCTGTTAACGCGAACGCAGCAATCGCTTTTCCGCTCGCGGCGCGTCTGAGCCAGAAGTCGCGCACGTGATCCGGCGCTGAACGAGCGATCGCGTAGGTTCCCAACCCCTGCATGACGAAGGCGAGGTCGGCGAGCGAGGAAGAGTAGGCAAGCTCTTCGCGAATCAAACAGAGCGCACGCACGTCGATCTTCGACTCGGCAACCGCATAATTCAAAAGTCCCGCATGGGCCAGCAGAGTGACGAATTCTCTCGCAAGCCCTTCAATACCCTCTTCGGTTGCAGCACGCGGTTCAATCTCCCGCTCGACAAACTGCGCGACACTTTGCGCGAGGTTGCGGTGTTCGGGAGTGAAGAAGGGGAGTTGCGAGATTAGGGAATCCATTATTGTTTGTACTTTGTACTTAGTGCTTTGTACTTTGTTCGTTCTTCCTCAATTAACAAAGCACTAAGCACAAAGCACAAAGATCTTATTTGAACTTCGCTGTTCGCTTCGCGACAAACGCTTCGTAAGCTTCACGATAATCCGGATGCTGCATGCAGATCGCCTGTGCCTGGGCTTCACTCTCCAGCGCTGCCAGAAGATTCATGTCCAGTTCGCGATTGAGCATTTCTTTTGTTTTGCCGAGTGCGAAAGCGGGACCGCGAGCGAGTCGCTGGGCGAAGTCGTGAGTTGTGGTTGCAAGCTCTGCCGCGGGAACGACGCGATTGTACAGGCCAATACGTTCAGCTTCGCTCGCGCTGATGAAATCTCCGGTGAACAGTATTTCCGTCGCTTTCGACAAACCAACAACGCGTGGCAGTAGATACGAAGCAGCCATGTCAGTACCGGCCAGTCCCACTTTTACAAACAGGAAGGCGATCCTGGCCTCTTCGCTTGCGATGCGAATGTCTGAAGCGAGAGCGATGCAGGCGCCTGCGCCGGCGGTCGTGCCGTTCAAGCTGGCGATAACAGGCTTTGGCAACGCGCGAATGTTGCGGATGAGCTCACACGTCATACGCGTGAACTCGAGCAGTCCTTCCATGTTGCGACTAAACAACTCGCCGATGATGTCGTGAACGTCTCCGCCGGAGCAGAAGGCCCTGCCGGCGCCCGTGATCACGACAACGCGCACGTCCGGTTCGTCGCGCAACGCCGCGAACGTGACGGTCAACTCACGATAGACTTCGAACGTCAGCGCATTCAGACGTTCAGGGCGATTCAGTGTGATCGTTGCGATGCCGTGCTCGTCTCGCTCGTACAGAAAGGATGTTGGTGGTTTCATGCAGGTAGTACCGCCATCCCTTCGATTTCAACTTTTGCCGCGTCGTCGACGAGACCTGCCACTTGGACCAGGGCCATTGCAGGAAAATGCTTCCCCATGTGTTTGCGGTAACGTTCGCCGACTTCTCTTGTGCGTTCGAGATACTCCGCCTTGCTCGTTACGTAGATCACGAGCCGCGCGACATTCGCCGGCTCGCCGCCTGCGGCGTTCAGCACGACGATTACGTTTGCCAACGCGTGATCGAATTGCTCGACGAAATCGTCGCTAACGATCTGCTGCTCTTTATTCCACGCGACCTGACCGGCGATAAAAAGCAGCTTGCCGCCGGCGTCCGCAAGCACACCATTCGAATAACCCTTCGGCGCGCCGAGAGAATCGGGATTAATTAAAGTGAACATGACTGACCACAGGTTAATTGCTGCAACATGATTAGTAAATAGAAACCTGCGAAGCAGGTGACGGCATAAAGCCTGGGGCGCAAGCCCCAGGAATTTTCACGTAATAACAGATTGAGCCCGCGAAGTGGGCGACAGCGCTGTCGCCCGCTGCGCGGGCTCATGTGCTTGTTTTCATCGGGATCCTGGGGCTTGCGCCCCAGGCTTTATGCTGTCACCTGCTTCGCAGGTTCAGCGCAACACATTACAGCAACTTGTCCAGCCGGGAAGCTAGTTGGCCTGCGAGGTTTCCGGTTGGATCGAGTCCGCCGATTGGACCACCGGAGATGTTTCCTTCTTTGTCGAGAATCACGATGGACGGAAGTTGGTCCACGCCAAACTTTTTCGAAATAACGCCGTTCGGATCTCGCAGCACAGTTACTTTCAAACCGTACTTCTGCGCGAACGCTCGCAGTTGCTCATCGCTCGCAAAATTCTTCGACTTGGAGTCGTCGGACTCAGTGCTCACCCAGTAAACGACGACGCCTCGATTGCTGTATTCGTCAGCAAGTTTTCGCACGCCTTGTAGTTGTGTTCTCGACAGCGGCAACCAGGACGCGCCGAACGCCAGAACCACGACTTCGCCACGAAGGCTCTCAGACGTAACGGTCTGCCCGTCGGTCGAACGCAGTGAAAAGTCGACGCGCGTAGGGTTCTGCGCCAAAGCCACGGAGCTGACCAGCAAGAGCATCAATCCGGCCAGGATTAGTTTTCGGTTGTTTTGAACCATCTCTCTCCTTCGCCGAACGCTTCTGTTGCGCCCGACTCGATGCATTAGATGAGTGTATTCGAAGGTTCGTTGGTCTGGTTTTGCCGCGGTTCGGGCGCCGGCTGGCCCGTAACCTCCTCGTGCAGCGCGCGATAATCATCCCACGTATCCATGTCGCGAGCAATGAAGGGGGAGTCAACTGGTAGCCTTAAGACCTCGTTTTTATAGGCCTCAAAAAGCGCCCGCAAACCGCCTCGCGAACTCAAATCGAGCAGCTCAGATCTGAGACTGAGATCGACCAGAGCCGGATGACCACCGCGATTCTGCCAGGTTGGTATGACTAGACGAGCGCCTTTTTGCCAGGCCTCGAGGAGCGTCGAAACGACTGCCGCGGGAACGCCCGGATGGTCGGAGAGAGCGATCAAAGCCACTTGGCACGATTCGGGAAGTTCACGTATTCCAGCAGCAATAGAAGCGCCCATTTCGCTATTCGGATCCGGATTGACGGCGAAGATTACCTGCTGACCTGTTAACCGTTCGCGAATTTCATCAGCGCGGTGGCCAATCACGACGACGATCGTTTCCACTCCACCTTCTCGCAGGTAGTCGATGCAGCATTCGATGACGGTTTTGTTTCCGAACGGAAGCAGGGACTTGAAAGCTCCCATGCGGCTGGACTGGCCGGCGGCGAGGAGAATTGCTGCTACTTGAGACATGTTGTGACCGCCCGTCTCGGCCGACGCGTTTGATGCGAACGACGGACGGCCACGGAGGACCGCCCCTACAATAGATCTCGCAACGCGCGCAGAGTGTATTGGCGGGCCATCTGCTTGCGCCACTGGTAGACGAAGTCAGTGTTATCGAGCGGCCGCGCCTTGACGTACGCCGCTTCGGCAGCCGCCTGAATTTGATCGTCGGCCAGCGGCTTGCCGATCAACGCGGCCGCGGCTTCTTTTATTTCGACTGGCGACGGCGCGATGCCACCGAGCACGATGCGCGCATCTCTTACCATGTCTTTATCCGTTGAGATCCACGAAGCGACGCCCAGCACAGGGAAGTCAAACGCTCCGCGCCGTCGCAGCTTTTGATACGACGCACGCCACCCGTTGGTTGGCGGCAGGTGAATGTCGACCAGGAGTTCGTCTGGACGTTTGTGCAGGTAATCGATGCCGTCGTCGTTGTACAACCCTGCCGCATCGATCACGCGTTCCCCGAGAGTTGACACAAACCGCAGCTTCGCGCCAATCGCAACCATCACCGGCACCAGATCAGACGACTGCACCGCCCAGCACTTCGAACTTCCGGGCGCCACCCAGCAAACGTCGCCGTCTTTCTTGAGGCAGAAGTTTATGCCTTTGCGCCACTCGTAGTTTTGATCGTAGTAGTTGCAGCGGGTGTCGAGTAGCAGGTTGCCGCCGATGGTTCCCATGTTTCGCAAGAGCGGCGTGGAGATCGTGCGAGAGGCTTTCGCAATAACGGGGTAATCACGATTGACGATGGGATGCTCGCAGATGTCCGACAGAATCGCCGACGCGCCGATACGCAACCCACTGTTTCCGTCGCCCGTTATCTGGTTCAGTTCGGCGAGACGCATCACCGAGATGACGGTCTTGGGCATCTGCTGGCGACGCTTCATATTCGGGTACAGATCCGTGCCGCCCGCAACGAACTGCCCCGCCGGCCCGGCGTCGCCCATAATCTTCACCGCCTCCGC
>Ga0114129_10009890_pt1 | contig 13598 bp, 12 predicted proteins | sample RhiMetdeltSRZDD1_FD_80071 | JGI IMG/M metagenome (GOLD analysis project Ga0114129, IMG submission 80071) | Populus rhizosphere microbial communities from Tennessee, USA - Rhizosphere MetaG P. deltoides SRZDD1 (version 2) (version 2) | ecosystem: Host-associated > Plants > Roots > Rhizosphere >...
AGCCTCGAGATCGCCAGTCGCTGCCCTTTCGATCAGGTTCGCGTCGCTTTCTAAGGCAGAATCGTTTGGGGAAGTTCTCATTTTGTCCTCTTGACCACTTCTAAAATCATTGCCAGACTGTATCCTTCATCGAGCGTATACAGCCCTACTTTATTCTTTTTCGGGAAATGTTGGTGTAGATAACTTGTACAAATGGATGGACAAAAAATAGTACAATTACATTTGTAATTCGGACTTCTCTTTCAAAGTTAACTACTTGTGGATCATTCATTTGGTACCTGGGTCAAACGCAGGCGCAAAGCCGTCGACCTAACCCAACAACAACTTGCGCAAAAGGTGGGGTGTTCTCTGGCAACGATCGTCAAGATCGAGTCCGATGAACGGCGTCCCTCGCGCCAGATTGCGACATTATTGGCCCAGGTTCTGGACGTGGCGCCTGAGCAGCGCGAGCTTTTCCTGAAAGTGGCACGCCAGCAAAAAGGGTCTCAGCAGCTGGAGGCAATCTCGGCACCTCCGCTTGATCCGTACGCGCCAGCATCTCAAACCTATCTGCCAGTTCCTGTCACATCCCTGATTGGACGTGAACACGAACTCCATATGATTATTGAACAACTGCAGAATCCGGACTGCCGCCTGTTGACTTTGATGGGGCCAGGTGGAGTAGGCAAGACGCGCCTGGCGCTGGAAGTGGCACAACGGCTGCGCGACGAGTTCAATCAAGCAATCACTTTCGTAACTTTTGCAGGTACCGCGGCTCCCGAGTTTATGGTGCCCGCGATCGCCGCCTCGTTAGGGTTCGTTTTTTCAGGGACAGCAGAACCGAAGGCACAGTTAATTAATTCCCTACGAGAGAAACATATTCTGCTGGTTTTGGATAACCTGGAGCATTTGCTAAACGGTATCGAACTGTTGGATGACCTTCTCGCACACGCGCCCCTCGTCAAAATCCTGGCGACTTCCCGTGAGAAATTGAATGTGCAGGCGGAGTGGACGTTTGAGGTGCAGGGATTGCCTGTACCACAGGCTTCCGAATTAAATGGCGCTTTTTCGAACAGCGCTGTGAGCTTATTCATCGAGAGAGCCCGGCATGTCAGGGCGGGCTTCACGCCTGCGGAGGAAGATCTACGGGCCATTGCACGCATTTGCCAGCTTGTAGACGGACTGCCGCTGGGGCTGGAACTGGCGGCGTCGTGGGTTCGCACACTTTCCTGCCCTGAGATTGAAATAGAGATCCGGCGCAGCCTGGATTTTCTTGCAACATCCCAGCGGGATATGCCCGAACGGCATCGTTCCCTTCGGGCAGTGTTTGACTATTCGTGGAATCTGCTTACAAGCGAAGAAAAGCACGTTCTCGAGAAGCTTTCAGTATTCAAGGGCGGCTGTCAACGGGATGCGGCTGCGCAGGTAGCAACTGCAACTCTCCCGATGCTTTCTGCATTGATCAGCAAATCATTGATCCGACGCAATGAATCGGGACGCTACGAACAACACGAATTAGTGCGGCAGTATGCAATGCGCCGACTTCAACAGGATGCCCGGGAGGAGCTTTCCACCCGCGATCGCCATGCCAAATATTATCTAGGGTTATGGAGCGGGCGCGAGGACGAAATGAAAAGCCCACGGCAATGGGAAACCGCCCGCGAGCTGGGCGCCGATATCGACAACTTTCGCGCGGCCTGGGATTGGACGGTTTGGCAAAAGCGACCTGGCGCGTTAGCTCCATGCATCCGCATCATCCTGATGATCTATGATCTGCGTGGCTGGTACAAGGAAGGACTCGAGCGCCTGGAAGCTCTGACGGGAGTAGCAGAGCAGGACCAGAAGGGACAATATGACGGCGCCCTAGGGCTGGCCTACGCGTTTCAGGGATGGCTGCAATTCCGGCGCGGACACCTGGCCCAGGCCCGCCAGCGGTTCGAACAGGGAATCCGAATCCTGCGCGCCTCTGAGGAGGGGATCGCGCTGGCCGAGGCGTTGACCATGTATGGCCCGGTCCTGACCAGCCTGGGGGCAGGAGACGAGGCCATCGAGATCTCGGAAGAAGCCCTCGCCGCGGCTCGCGCCACGGATGATCCCTGGCACATTGCCTATGCATTGATGATGCAAGGAGGAATCCTGGCCGGCCGTGGCAATTTTGGCCAGGCGTATGCCAGCTCGCAGGAGGCGTTAGCGCACTTCCGTAAGCTGGAAGATACGCGCTGTACGGTCGTTACTCTCAACACATTAGGGTTTGCTGCGCTGCAGTTATCGAAGTATGCAGACGCACGCGCATTCCTGCAAGAGAGCCTTTCGGTGGTCAGCCCAACCGATGATCCCTGGAGCGTGGGTATGGCCTACGGGAACCTCGGGCTGGTGGATCTGGCACAGGGAAAGGCGAAAGCGGCGCAGAGGGAGCTGCAAAACAGCATAGCCCATTTTACGGAACTCAGCATGCTGGGCGATGTATCGTTTTACCTCACGTATCTCGGGGAAGCGTATGCTCTGCAAGGTGACCTTGTAAATGCTCAGCGTCACTGGTGGGATGCGATCCGGCGCGCGCAGCAAATTGAATCCCTGCCCAATCTCCTGGCAAACTTAATTCGACTGGCAGAGGTGGAAAAGGGGAATGTGAGGACTGCTTACGAAACGGCGATATTTGTATTTAAGCACCCGGCGAGCTGGCAAGAATCGAAAAACCGTGCCGCCGCATTAACCAGACATCTGGAAGCGCAGCTTCCTCCGGACCAACGAAAGGCGGCTCGCTCACACCTACAGAGGATGTCGGTAGACGCACTCATGGAAGCTTTGATGAATTCGCAGGGATCCGGTTAAGACAATTTCCGGTTGACGACTGCCTGGATCAAGAATCGCGTAGCCCCGCGGCCTTTTCCTCAAGGTCATTGCGTTGAAGTCGATGGATTGTGCAAGTTCGTTGAACGAGGCCAGCTTTGACAAACATCGCGATTTAACATTTGCTCAATACGCCGGCGCATCGAGCTCAATTATCGCGATGCCCCAGCGCGGTTGCTCATATTCGTTGAGCCACTCAGCAATGGCCTGCAGGTGTGTCGTGACGGGTGGCTAACAGAAGCCTCTCAGTTCCATGAGAAATGGCACGCGAACCGGGTATTTATTGATACTCAGATCTATACCATGAGGTGCCCTGCAGGGTATCAATCTGGTATACGGTTATAAGTTTAGGCCGGCCCATTTTATGCCCACCAAATAAAGAATAAATCCTCAATAAAGAGGATAACACCCCTATGGATGGGGGTGTTTCATTTGGGGAGTTTCCACAAAAGAAACGATCATGTACTGCAGGTCATTTTCTCGGGGTGTTTAGCAGTGAGATCGCAAGCCATAATGCAGTGCCAATAATCGGGATCAAGCTCAACAGAATCAACCATCTGGGCAAGCTGCCAGGTGTGGTGAGTTGAAGCAAGATAGGCAAGCCGACCACGAAGGCAGCAACCAGTATGCTGAGCACCAGACGTGTTACCAACCGGTCGATCCTACCCAGAATACGGTCGGTGTCCTTAATTTCTATGCGGAATCCCTCGTTTCGTTCCAGACGCTCCAGCATCCGGTTCCCAACCCGAGGCAGACGGTGAAGCAGCTCACCCCAGTTCGTGGCGTCCATTAGGATCGTTCGGATCCAGCCGTCATGCGGAAGGAACAACTTTTTCATCAGGCTCTGAACGTGAGGTTCAGCTGCTTTAAAAACATCAAAGTCCGGGTCCAACTGTAAGCCAATGCCTTCCAGCATGACAATTGTCTGTCCCACCGGCCACCAGGTCGAGGGAAGCCGCAGATGATGCCGAAACGTGATGGCTGTAATCTCATCGATCAATTCCCGCGCTCGAACGTGCTTGATAGGAACTCCCTTGTATTTGTTAAGGAAGCGATGGAGATCGTAGGTCAGCCTGTTCCGGTCTATGTCCTCCCTCACGGCGCCCATACGCACCAATTGGTCGATGAGTCCGTCCACATCCATTTCGATTGCGACGATGTAAAGCCGGATGAGGTCCATCCGATCCCTGTCACTCAAATAACCCACCTTGCCAAAATCCACGAGCCCGATCACTTCTCCAGGTAATATGAGGTAATTCCCAGAATGGGGGTCAGCGTGGAAAAACCCATCTTCGAGCACCTGTTTGACCGTCGCGCTGGCACTGTGCAATGCCACCTTATGACGATCATACCCGGCAGCATCCAGTGCCGGGATGTCACTGATCTTGATGCCATAGATGCGCTCCATCACCAGTATCTGCCGGGTGCTTAATTCCCAGTACACCTTCGGAATATAGAGGATATGCGGTACCTCCGTAAAGATCTCCCGCAGACGGTCTGCGTTGCGTCCTTCGCGTTGGTAATCCAGTTCATTACGCAGCGTGAAACTGAAATCATCTGCAATGCCTGTAAAATCAGAGACCTTTCCCAACGATGTGGTCTGCGCCCTTGCCGCCAACACGGACAGGATCTCAAGGTCGGTATCGATCACGGCGGTAATATTCGGGCGCTGGATCTTGATGACCACCGCTTGTCCATCGGGCAGAACTGCAGCATGGACTTGTGATAGGGAGGCGGATGCGATTGGCTGTGGGTCAATGGAGGCAAACACCTGTTCCGGCTCGCACCCCAGTTCACGGGTCAGCAGTGCATGCATCACCTCCCAAGATTCCGGGGAGACGGAATCCACCAGCTTGCTGAGTTCCGTGATAAAGGAAATAGGCAGCAGGTCAGGGCGGGTGGAAAGGATCTGCCCAAATTTCACAAAGGTAGGACCCGCTTCCTCCAGCGCCAACCGAAAATGAATCGCCAGATCATCGAACTGCTGCGGCACATCTGTTTGAGACGAGCGCCATGGAAGCCTGAACCTGGCACCCGGACTGGGATCCAGGCGGTTAAATAGAAATCCAAATCCGTGCCGGGCAAATATGCTGGCAATCTCAGTATAACGCTGCAGGTGGCGAATGGAACGTCCGGAAGTGAACATTAACATCCATTTCGAGTACGATTAGAGATTGTCCGAAAAATCAAATCCCTTGGCAGCATACGCGCAAGTACATCAGGTCTCAAAAATGCTCTATGGCTTTGAGACTTCGCGCCTTCATGGTTAGGTTTTCAGAACCTCGCTTTAGTAAACCGGGCCGTCGCACCTTAAGACTGATCAGCCTGACTCTGTTTTTCAAGCAGTTTTTGGATATCTTCCTTGGTGGCTAATCCTATTTCGTCCAAAACTTTTTTCATCTCTTCTCGAACCAGCTTGCGCAGGGCCTGACGTTCCTCCTCGCCGCGGTCGGAGAGCTGGTCAACCCACTGTTTCACTTCGTTTTTTTGAAGCTCGCCCTCATGGGTGAGTTCTTCAATGACCTCCTGGGCTTTTTCACGGGTCATGGAAAGCAACCCGATTCCCGCAAGAAAGCCTTTTTCAAGTAGTGATTTCATAGTGACTCCTTTCAAAACATCAAGTGGGATTTCTGTCAATACTTAGCAAATTGTACCGTGTCCGCGACCGTGAGACAAATTAAGGCAAACTGCCAGGGTAGATTCTAATCGTAGTCGAAGTGTGATCTGCCGTGCGGGGTATAAGTCTGGGATACGGGTATAAATTCCGCCCTGCTATCGTAAATTAGCCCCCAGATGTGGGATGAAACGATAAAACAGAGGTCACGTTCTCTGTCTCGTGGAATACTCATTTACGGGTATCCAGTCTTGATCCGAAAAACAATTTTCTCTTTTATCTACCTCTCAATTTTGCATTGTTTCCTGCACCTCCCAACCCTTCTCCTCGATCAGATCACGTAATTCGTAGTGTATTGCCATGCCACAACTGTAGTTCCCAATGTAGATAACAAGGGATTTGAGCAATTCTTCTGACAAAAAAGGAACGCCCCGAAGTAAGAACAAGCTGTAATTGATTGAGATCTATCCCAACCCAAGCGGGACAAACTTCCCGACAGATCGGGAATCTATCTGATGACATAGGGAAAGGGTCCGTGCTACGCTATGTCTTGAAACAACACAAAATGAGTTTCGACTCTTGGTGCCTAGTTGGACTCATGGAAAACGAGCGAGATAAGAAAGGAAAGCTGGTCATGATGCGCAAAATTGTTTTTACATTAATCATGGGCGTGGCCCTGGCAGGAGCAGCGATTAGCTCTACACCGCTCCCCGTTCTGCTGGCGATGGGATGCCTGATCCTATTGGCTCTCTCTGTTGCACTGCGCAGCGAGCAGCAAGGATGAGCAGCAAAAAGCTAAGGGTCAAGATGAATGCGAGACAAGTTTCCCTTTTGCAATTGATTGGCTTTGTGGGCCTAACATCAATGATGCTGGGAGCGTGCACAAGCTATGGGCTAGGACCCGCCAAGGTGGCATCGAGGGACTCGCTGTCAACGGTAGATATCTTTCATTCTGCCATCAACAGCGACGATGTAGATGCAGCGCTTGCTTTGTTTGCAGACGATGCAATCGTCGTAGATGGTGAATCGGTGATTCAAGGCAAGGATGAGATTCGAAATTGGGTCCTGTATTCCCAGCGAATGGCCGGGCTTCGCCTGAGGCAGCTCAATTCAGCGATGAATGGAGAAAAGGTAAGCTGGCTGGATATAGCCCATGACGGGCCAAAAATACAGTACCAACTTTACCTCTTACGTTGGGAAGCCTTGATCCAAGAAGGCAAAATCCATTACCTCACTGCCATTTCCGGATAGCCGCCTGATCTGAAATAAAGAATGGACGACCTGTGCAATCCTCCAAATGATCCTACTATGACTAGTCGCCCTTTTCTTAAAAAGCGAGGTTCGTATGAGTACTGGTCGCATAACGGTTGAAGGAGCTTTGCGCTCATGGAGCCAGCTCTCAGGATACTAGAATTTCGTGGTTGATCAACGCCTGGTGAGCGGGGACCACCGATTCATATTGGAAGGAGACTTAAGCTGAAAAATATACCTGGCCCTTTTGGCAGCATAGTTATCTTGTTGATGATGATAGCTGCATTCTTATCTACTACAGGTGCTACGTCGGATCCCTTTATTGGGAAATGGGGCTCTACGGACACCGATGGCAGCTATCAGATCCTGACCATAGGAGGCGGTAGCGGCAGTTCCTATCATATCCGCGTGTACGACTTTGGCGCCTCAACCTGTGGTCTGGATCCGGAGACTGGTGATTTCTTGTATGCGGCAGCTATCGAGGGCATGCTCTCACTCTCGAACGGCATAGTCTCTGGAAAATTGCCGCTCTATTGCCAGACCGCGCCGCCCACCTTCAAAAGCGTTGCCTTCCTCCAGTACACGTATGAGGCAGCGACCGATACATTGATTGACAATTTTGGCGTGGTTTGGTCTCACTGAAAAGGTCCTATCAGACAGGAGTAAAAAATGAAAAGTTTCAGATTTATTCTTATTGCGGCTATCACGATGTCAATATCCATACTTGCTGTGTCAAGAGCCTTGGCAGCATCCCCGAGTCCCATAACAGGACATTGGACAGCACTTGATCACGATGGAGACATTATTCATATGACGCTTAGCAGTGGGCAAAATGGCGTTTACCAGTTGAATGCTTTCGACATTCACGCCCCAGGATCATGTGTGGAAACCGGTGGACTTGGCTTGCTTCAAGGGGCGGCAACGTTCGATGTGAGTACGGGGATCATCACTAAAACCGTTGTGGCGAGCTGCCCAGGCGCGGGGACCACATATCCAGAAAACACTTTACAGATGCAGTATGACCCTGTCGCAGATACGATCTATGATCCCACATTTGATCTTCTCTATGCGCGCTAGAACATCCCAGATGAAAAGACTAAAGGAGCAGAAAATGTTTTCACGAAAATTATTTCGGGTGCTATTACTTGTTGCGATATCCCTACAGTTCGCGGGGGCCTCTCCGGCGATAGCCGCAAGTTGTCAAAGAACGAGCATGGTCTGCGAATTTGAAGCCCAAGCAATCGTCTCAGTCTCGAACTTAAATGTGGTGTGCACCCCACCGAGTCCTATTACCCAGGCGATTCAGCTTACCGGCGACTTAGTGATTCGAGCGCATATTGTTTTGCCTCCCAGTCCGGTCTTGCCTCCTAGCCCTATTATCTATCCCGCCCGGAACGATCCTGACATTGCACCTCGATGCCACAAATATCAATGGAGTCGGGCTGACGGATGGTACTCTCTATCGAGGCAGCCCGGGAACAAGCCAGAATTTCGTAGATGCGCAAAGCATGATGGCCTTTGATGCGGAATTTGGTCTGGTTCCTTCACAGCCTGCTGGAACACCTCCCAGCCCGGTTTGCCCGTCACAGTTGATGTTTCAGGTGCAGATTTATGAGACTGAGCCTGGCTTCCCAGGGATCTCAGCAATTCTCAGCATATCGGATTAGTTCGCCGGACATACAAATAAGAAGAACAGAATGAAACAATTGATTTTGATACCGGTGATATGTCTATTGGTATCCTGTACCTCTCTCGTGCAGTCTATGCCGACGAGCAGCGCAACCCCTCCTGATCCCACAGTCACCGTTCCCATCCCAACTTCAACGAGTACAACGACCCCGAAACCAACTCTGACGCCTCCCCCACCAGAGACCGTAACGTACTATCGCATCCGAGTGGAATACGTTACCACATCCGATTGGTCCAGGTTCTATTTATCCGCGCCAGAACAGGTGTTGACAATACGAACCATAAAAGTGGATGGAGAGACAACCTACTTTGAGGCTAGGGTAGAGCAATTGGGGCTGAATCAACTCTTGACTGACGCTGAAGCAGGGAAAAGTGTTGGTATGGTAGTAGATTACGCTTTTGCCCCTAACGTAATCGATCAGCCATTCGAATTCCGGATTGAGAAGGGAAATATTGGAAGCAGCACAGTAAGTATCTTCAAGATGACCGGAAACATGCCTGAGCTGATTAGATCATTTGAACATGCTGCTGTCGTCGAGGACAGTGGAGGAAGCAATCCCGGCTACTTCAATGTAGATCTCACTCCGCTCAAAGAAGTATCACCCATTGTTACGACCATTCAGGGAAAATCTCATGAAAAAATGCTGTGGGCTTTTTACTACCCATGGTATTCCCTGAATAATTGGTCAAGTTCCTGGCTGAAAGATCATCCGCTTGAACAATATGATTCCAGCACTGAAGAAGACATTGCAGGGCAGGTGGAGCAATCTCAAAGCGCAGGGATTGATGGATTTATTTCTTCCTGGTGGGGTCCCGAAAGTGACACGGATTCAAATTTGGAGAAATTGCTGGATATCGCGGGAGAGAAGAACTTCAGGGTCACCATTTACTTTGAGACTCTTGCGGGTCCGAACGCCAGTCCCCTGGGTGAATCCCAGATTCGCAGTTGGCTTGCTTATGCCATCAAAAGATATCGCGATCACCCCGCGTTCATGAAAGTGGATGGCAAACCGTTGATTGTCGTCTTTGTTTCCGCGACAGTTCCACTGGAAACCTGGACGCGCGTCTTCGATTCCTTACGGGAGGAAGGCCTGGACGCCGTTTACCTGGCGATGGGTTACAGCCTCGATAGTCTGGAAGTCTTCGATGGGTTGCATGACTATAGTGTCTTCACGTACGCCAGTCTGGCACAAACCAATCTGTCCACCGCGAGGGGTGTGCATTATTACCCTTTGCTTTCTGATCAACACACGCCAAAGATTTGGGTTGCCACTGTCCAGCCTGGTTACGACGATACGCTTCAACCGAGCCGCCAGGGACAAATTCAAGATCGTTTGAACGGCGCCTTTTACCGCGCCACCTGGGAAGCCGCTATTCAGAGTAACCCTGACTGGATTTTCATCACCACATGGAACGAATGGTATGAGCATACAAACATAGAACCGGGTGAGCTTTATGGAGATCAATACTTAGAAATCACGCGGGAATATGCCGAGCTATGGAAAGGAAAATGAGTCATTGGCCCGCATATGCTGAGGTGAAACAAATTGGAACATGAAGAAGGATATGTTCCCGGTTTCGTCAGGGCAAACTTCCCGACAGATCGGGAATCTATCTGATGACATAGGGAAAGGGTCCGTGCTACGCTATGTCTTGAAACGACACAAAATGAGTTTCAACTACTGGTGTGTAGTTTGACTTATGGAAGACGAGCAAGCTAAGAAAGGAAAATTGGTCATGATGCGCAAATTTGTTCTTACATTAATCATGGGTGTGGTCCTGGCAGGGGCAGTGGCTACTTCAACACCCTTCCCTGTTCTGTTGGCGATGGGATTCCTCATCATATGGGCTCTCTCCATTGCACTGCGCAGCGAGCAACAGGGATGAGGTTAGAGTACTTGGGATTTACTTGATTTTTAGTGGTGCTTCCAGGAACAGGAGTATCTTATGAGCCGTATCTTTATAAGTTATTCAAGACGTGATGTGGAGATTGTAAACTCCATCGTGGAGAAAATCGAAGCGGCAGGAATGGGTGTCTGGATAGACCGAGAGGACATAAAAGCCGGCAAGACCTGGCGCGTCCAAATTGTGGAAGCGATTGCGACCTGCGATGCGTTTGTCCTCATGCTCTCCTCCAATTCTGCGGCTTCGGACAACGTCCGCAGGGAGATTGATCTTGCTCAAGATGCCGGACGAGCCGTCTTCATCATGAAACTGGATCCGGTGAAGCTTCCGGCGGAAATGCTATATCAACTGGTTGGTTTGCAGCACATTGAACTTCAACAGCTGGGAATCGATAACGGAGTTCATCGATTAATTGATACACTCGATGAACATTTGGCGACATGGAGACCGCACGAGGACCGAACTGTCCGTCGGGTCGAACTGGTTTTGCAGGAAGGTGCTCGCGCCGAATTTGGAGCCAAAAAGAGGGAGGAGACGCTTGGTTTGATCTCGGCGCTCACTGAAACTCCCCAATCTCAATTGGGTATTGCAAATCTGGCAGCAGGAGGCGTCCATGTCTTTGTTGATATGCCCGCCGTAGCAGCGTTTGAGCTAAAGACCCGAGCATTAAATCGAGATCGTCGCCTCCAACAGTTCGGCATTAAGTCGCTGAGAGTAGTGGGTGATAAGCAGTACGTCAACATTTCTCTTGGTGCCTTGACTGAGACCCCCATGCTCGGAACCTTGAACGTGCTGTGGAGGAATATCCCTTCTCTATTTCCATCCTTATTTGGAGTTGCAGTGGGAAAGGTCATTGTCATCACAACTTTCGTTCTGGCCACAACAGCGGCGGGCATTGCTCTGGCTGATGATCTCGGGCCAGGCTTGAGTCCAGCGCAACCAACTCCGGTTGCTACGAATCCTACTGCCCAATATTTACCCTCTCCAACGTCAGACGGGGGAATGACGGTTTGGACCTTTACGCCCACAACCACTGCTAATCCGACGATTCCTCCCAGTGTCACACATCTGTCATCTCAGACCGTTGTACCCACAGCTTCGCCCACCATAACTTCGGCAGGCATACCTTCCACTCCTGCTCCTTCTCCCAGGCCTACATTGACAATGATGCCAGCTCCACCGGTGCCGGCTACCGCTACAGACACACCGCCACCAACGACGACCCATACACCCGTACCCACGGACACACCTATCCCAACCTCTACGCCGATTCCTGCACCCACAGCCACGGCGACGATTTTGCTTCCAGGCAACGAACCGACGTGGACCGGAGGGTGGACTCATATAAATCCTGGTCCGGGTGCAGTCGGGAGCGGTCAAACTTTTATTGCAAGTGATTCAAACCTTCTGACGGTGGATGTCAGCATTCTTACCGGTAATCCTGGCAGGGGCGATGACACGATCACGCTGAAAATATTGTCGGCAAATCAGCAGGTTCTGGGCATGTCTTCTCAGGTTGTGGCAGACGGATTTGATGGTTGGCTACAGTTCCAATTCCCGGGTGCTGGCTTAATGGTCACGCCCGGCGATACCTTTATGATGGCACTAGCGGATACAGGCACCACTACGTTTGGGTGGAGGTATGCACTCGATACATATCCGAATGGTCATGCCATGATGCTGGGAAGCGATGAGCCGGACTACGATTTTTTCTTTCGGATCAATCGTTAACTGGTTAACTCAGAAATGTAAGTTATATCCCCTAAAAAGCTTTGTCAATTGAGGACAGCAAGCAACCCAGTGGAGTCGAAGTTGTTCGACTCCACTGGGTTGTTCTATAAACCTATAAGAGGGATAAATTCCCGAATCAATCGGGACAAACTTCCCGAAGGATCGGGAATCCTTCTGATGACATGGGAATAGCCCGCGTGCTACGCTTCATGCAATGAATGAGACAACAGATTCAAGTAAGTTGCCTTCCTTTAGAAAGAGAGGTTCGTATGAATGCAAATCAAATGAACACCGGGCGAAGCTATTGGCTTGCATGGTTCCTGGCAAGCGCCATGGGGTTTGGCGTGGGAGCAGTGCTGGGCGGGTCCTTTGCTTATCGCTATTTCCCTACAGATACATTTGACGCCGCGAATGGCATTACGTTAGGAATTGTGATGGGCGCGACAGGCGGTTACTTCCAGTGGGTCGTTCTGCGTGAGCGCATCGCCGGGGCTGGCTTATGGGGGTTCGCAAGCGCGCTTGGATTTGGGTCGGCTATGGGCGCGCCTGCAGCCGCTAACCTAGCGGAGCATCCTGCAATAGCCGGGTTCTTGATCCTATTCGTTTTTGGTGTCGTAGGCGGGATTCTGCAATGGCTGATTTTGCGCCGGAAAGTTCCACGGGCCGGATGGTGGCTATTGGCAAACCTGCTCGGCTCGCTGGTGGGCGCAATTAGCTTCCCGATCGCAGTGGCTATCAGTGAAACCGGTAATTGGGGCCTGGCCATGATGACATTCGGGCTTGTGTTTGGGGCTGGGATTGGAGCAATTACCGGCACCGGGCTGGTCTGGCTGCTGCGGCAATCTGCTTTCAAGGATGTTGAAAGACTGGCAACCGCTCACTAACGTAAACAGGTGCGTGCCGTTTCATCTCTCATCTTATGAATGAGCGGCACGCACCGGGGGTTGATCACGTTGCCGGATGGAGAAAGGAGACTCGTCAATATGATCCGCAAAATTTTGAAATGGATCGGAATCGTGTTGGGCAGCTTGATTGGGCTGCTGGCGTTAGCCTTCGTGGTCCTCTATGGCATCGGCACTGTCAAATGGAATCGGTTTCACGGGACATATGATGTGCCAGTCGAAAGGATCACAATCCCCTCAGACCAGGCCTCCATCGCGCGCGGCGAGCACATTGCCACCATCCGCATGTGCCGATCTTGCCATACTGAGGCTCTAAGCGGTCAATCCGATAGCGTACCGGGCCTGATAACCTTGTCTATTCCCAACCTGACCGCCGGCGCAGGCGGCGTGGGCGCCACCAACACGGACGAAGATTGGGTGCGCGCCATCCGCCATGGTGTGGGTCAGGACGGCAGGGGTTTGGTTCTTATGCCCTCAAGCGTCTGGTACCACCTCAGCGACGAAGACCTGGGCGCTTTGATCGCCTACCTGAAGAGTCTTCCACCGGTGGATAACGAGTTACCCAAATCCGACCTGGGACCCTTGGGCCGTGTGATGCTCACGCTCGGGCAGTTACCGCCGGAGATTGTGCCGAACGTGATCTCGATTGACCACGAGGGTCCGCGCCCGGTCGCGCC
>Ga0114129_10009891_pt1 | contig 13598 bp, 11 predicted proteins | sample RhiMetdeltSRZDD1_FD_80071 | JGI IMG/M metagenome (GOLD analysis project Ga0114129, IMG submission 80071) | Populus rhizosphere microbial communities from Tennessee, USA - Rhizosphere MetaG P. deltoides SRZDD1 (version 2) (version 2) | ecosystem: Host-associated > Plants > Roots > Rhizosphere >...
GTCGGATCGGGGCCGACTACGTCCGTCAACCATGCTGCGGTGCGTGCTTCAGTCGCCTCGAACTCGGTCAAAAACGATTTCACAAAGCGGTTGCGCCACTCGGTAAGTACGCGAACGTCGTTTTGATTTAACTTGCCGGCAACCATCGCGACCGGACGCAACACTCCTTCGACGGGCGAACCGACCGGAAGCGAAAGACACGGCTGACCGGCGGTCGAGGTGGCCTTCAGCGACTGAATCAACTGTTGTCCCGCGTAGTTTTGCACTTTAATCCGAGTGACCAAAGAAATCGCGGATGCCGGAGATGACGCGGTCAAGCGCCTCGGTCTTCATCTTCGAATGCAGCGGTAGCGAGAGCACTTCATGGCCCACGCGGTCCGTCACGGACAGGTCGCCGCGGCGGCAGTCTTTGAGCAGCGTGAACCAGTGACCGGGTTGCCAGTGGATGCCGGTATCGATGCCGTGCTCGGCCAGATAAGCACGCAGCGCGTCGCGCTTATCACCAGGGACGCGAATGTAATAAAGAAACGGCGTGATGTCCTGGAAATCCGTGATCGGAACGATCACTTCCGGAATGTCGATCAGTTGTTCGTTGTAGTAACGACAGGCGGAGTTACGACTTTCCGAGATCACGTCCATCTTCGCGAGCTGCGCGAGACCGATCGCGGCGTGCATGTTTGCCATGTGATACCGGAAGCCGATGGTGCGCATGTCGTATGTCCAGGCGCGCGCGTTGGTATACATCACCGTCGCCGGTTGGCTCATGCCGATCAGGCGCATCTCGTGAACGCGCGCGAGCTCTTCTTCACTGCGCAGCACAAGCGCGCCGCCGTCGATGCAGGTAATGGTCTTGACCGGATCGAAACTAAACGTCGTCACGTCGGAGAAGCTGCCGATCATGCGGCCATTGTGTTTCGAACCAAACGAGTGCGATGCGTCGTGCAGCACGCGCAGGTTTCGCTTCTGAGCCAGCTCCGCAACGCGATCGTGATCGCACAGCAGGCAATCGTAATCCATGACGATGATTGCTTTCGTGCGCGGTGAGATCACCTCTTCGGCCTTGTCGAGATCGATGCACAACGAGTCTTCGTCGATATCGCAAAACACTGGTTCGGCGCCGGTCGCGAGGATCGCTTGAAAATCAGCGGCGTTGTTGAACGAGGGGGTGATCACTTCGTCACCTGGTCCAACGCCCAGCGCCAGCAGACCGAGGTGAATCGCGGCGTGTCCCGTGCTGACCGCGGCGACGTAGCGATCGCCGGCGTCAAGGTATTGTTTAAGACCTTGCTCAAATTCACCGACATAACTGCCCATGCCGAGCCAGCCCAGCTCCAGCGCTGTGCGGCCGGCGTCAAACTCTTCCGTTTCGATGAGTGGTTTAAAGACGGGTATTTTTTCAAGCCCCATGCGAGTTTCCCTTTTCGAGAGGCTTGCGCAGCAGGTGAACGTCGTGCAGGAAATCGGTGTGTTCGCCGCCGGAAACGTAATCGACGACGGTGAAGTTTTGCGCGAGCTTATCGTGCACGTAGCTGGGCGGATGAAAGACGGCGCAGAAGTTTGAACCTGACTGTTGTTGCTCTCGAATCACGAGTTCGCCGCTGCGGAATTGCTTCAGTTCGTCCGGTGTCAACGTCGCGAGGTAATACTCGCCGTGCGTCGTGAACCAGATGTAACCGCCGGGTTTGAGCACGCGCGACAGTTCGTTGATCCAGAAGAACTGCAACGGCTCGCTGAGGTGCGTGAAGACCGAGAAGGCGTAAATGAAGTCGAAAGTCTCGGCCGGGTACGGCAGTTCGCCGGAAAGTGAGTTGACTCGGAATTCCGAGAACCTCAGATTGTTTTTACACCAATCGACGAGTGCGGGGTTGTAATCGGTGCCATGCCACGCGGGGCCTTTCGTCGAGCGCCAGTGTCGCATGACGCGGCCGACGCCGCAGCCGAAGTCGAGAATCGCGCCGAATTGTTCCACGTTCAGATCGTGCTTTTTTAATAAGCGGCGAATGGCTTCGTTAGTCGAGCGGCCCGTGTCGAGAAACTTCTGGGGATTGCGATGGCCCGCGACGAGATAGATCAGTTCGGCGGGCGGAATCGCGGGTTGGCCTTCGAGGCGGTTCTTCACGCGGGTGGCGTAGTACTTCGGCAGCACCTTGTATTCGTGAAAACCGACTTTCCAGTCGAGCGGCACCGCGCGTTTCAGGGTTTGATACAAACTCATGTTCGCTTAAGAATCCGTCTTTCACTAACCTCGCGCTAGCGAGAAACACATGTTCATCCGTTGAAGTCGGGGAAACTTTGATCGCGCGCGTTGATGGTGATGCCATCTGTCGCCGGCCAGTCGATCGCAAACGCCGGGTCGTTCCAGCGCACACCGCCTTCACTCTGGGGGGCGTAAACGTGCGACACCTGATAGAACACTTCGCTGTTCGCTTTCAGCGTTTGAAATCCGTGTGCAAAACCTTCCGGCACATACAGCATGAGCCGGTTCTCTTCCGTCAACGTTTCGCCAATCCACTGTTTGAACGTTGCCGAGCCAGGCCGCAGGTCGATGATTACATCGTAAATCGCACCCTTCGTACAACGGACCAGCTTCACTTGCGCGTCAGGCGGATTCTGCCAATGCATGCCGCGAACGGTGTACGGATTCACGCTAAACGAGATGTTGCACTCGGCGATGCGCGGGTTCAACCCGTGACTCTCAAACTCCTGCTCCGAATAACTGCGCGCAAAAACGCCCCGCGCGTCTGAAAAGCTCTGCGGCTCGATCACGAAGGCGCCTTTGAGTTTAGTTTCCCTGAAAATGATCCCCATTTTTAGACAACCTTAACGGATGGAATCGGAATGATGAAGCGCCCACCTTGTTGGCGATACCGCGTTTGCTGTTCGAGAATTTCGTCGGCGAAGTTCCACGTCAAAAGCAGAACGTAGTCCGGCGTGTCTGACAATAACTTTTCCGGCGGATGAATTTGCAAGTGCGTGCCGGGGGTGTAGAGACCCTGCTTGACCGTACTGCGATCGACGACGTAGTCGAGCGTCTCCTTTGCAATACCGCAGTAGTTCAAAAGCGTGCTGCCTTTGGCCGACGCACCGTAAACGGCAATGCGTTTGCCTTGCTGCTTGAGACTTCGCAACAGCTCAACCAACTCCCGGCGGAGGCCCTCAACTTTGTTGCCGAACTCCGTGTAGAAACCGGTGTCGCGCACCCAACCGCTTTCTTCAGCGAGCAGTTGTAACACTGAATCCTCAGGATCGCGTTTGTACGACGCGTAGAGACGCAACGTGCCTCCGTGAATCGGCAGCCGTTCAACTCGCCAGATGTCCAGCAAATTACGACGGAACAGCTCGTCGAGTGCGGTCAGCGAAAAGTAACTGAGGTGCTCGTGATAGATCGTGTCGAATTCGCAGGCGTCGATCATGTCCTTCACATACGGCACCTCGATCACTGCGACGCCGTCGATTCTCAACAATATTCCCAGACCAAAGACGAAGTCATTCAGATCGCCCACGTGGGCCAGGACGTTGTGCGCATGGACCACGTCGGCGTTGAAGTCTGATATTCGCAGTTGTCGTGCGAGGTGTTCGGTGAAGAACTCGGAGATAGTCGGGATTCCGTGTTCCTCCTCGGCAACACGCGCAATATTCACTGCGGGTTCGATTCCTACCACGCGCACACCGGCGCTTTTGTAATGTCTTAATAAATAGCCATCGTTGCTGGCGATTTCTATGACGCGACTCTCGGCGCCAAGACCCTGCGCCTCGATCATCTGCGCCGCGAGGTCTGCAGCGTGCCGCAGCATCGTATCTGAGAAAGACGAGAGGTAGAAGTATTCGCGAAAAAGTTTTTCCGGCGAAACTGTTTCGGTGATCTGGACGAGGGTGCACTGCGGGCAGAAGACAAGATCGAGGGGGAACGTTTCTTCGTCTGCAGAAATTTGTTCGGCGTTGAGCAGCGCGTTGGCGAGCGGTGTGCGGCCGAGAGAAAGGATTTGCTGAAGATCGGTGTTGCCACACGAGCGGCAGGCAGTCGTCATTTGCCGGCCCCGAGAAACTCACGATACCACGCGATTGTCGCGCGCAAACCTTCGTCCAACGAGAACAGCGGGCGCCACCCAAGCGCCGCACGCGCTTTTTCCGCACTCAAGTATTGCCGGCGAATCTCGTTCGTTGCTTCATTGCGAACGTCGGGCTCGAGGTCCGAATCCAACAACTTCAGAATGTGGTCGACTAGTTCAAGAACTGTCACCCGCGTTTCGTTCGAGAAGTTGAACGCCTCGCCTTTCAGCGCGCGATCGGCGGCCAGTTTTTCGGCCAGCGACATGTTCGCGGCGGCAGCGTCTTCGACGTAGAAATAATCGCGAACGAACTGCCCGTCAGAGCGAACCACCGGACGTTGCCCGCGCAACACGGAACGAATCGTCCCCGGAACAATGCGATTCCAATTGAGATCGCCGCCGCCGTACAGGTTGCCGCAGCGCGTGATCGCGACGGGAAGATCATACGTCGCGGCGTAAGCCTGCGCGATCAGATCCGCGCACGATTTACTGACGTCGTACGGGTGCCGGCCAACAAGCGGCGCGTCTTCGTTGTAGGGAAGCTGCTCGTGCTGACCGTAAGCCGTGTCGGACGACGCGACGATGATCTGCTTCACCGTGGGACTGCGACGACACGCTTCGAGTAGTGTCCACGTGCCGCCAACGTTGCTTTCAAATGTCGAAACCGGATTGCGGTTCGCGATGCCGACGATCGTTTGCGCCGCGAGATGGATGACAGTGTCGATTTCGTATTCGCCGAGCGCGCGTTCGACTGTTTCTTGATCCCGCACGTCGCCACGAACGACCTTCACGCGATCGAGCAACGCACCACGAACCAATTCGCTTTGCGGCACCCAGTCGCGCACGAGGCAAACGACATCCGCTTCCGCGCGCAACAACCGCCGCACCAGCCAACTGCCGAGCAATCCACTCCCGCCGGTGACAAACACCGGGCGGTCTTGCCAAAAATCCGTGTTAAGTGAATTGTCTGTCACAAAGAAACACCGATTTATGAAAAATTACGGCCAAACTTTCCACGGGGGATTGCTGCTCCACAAACTCTGCAACAGCCTGACTTCACGCATCGTGTCCATGCACTGCCAAAACTCTTCATGCCGAAACGCAGCGAGCTGCTTGTCAGCCGCGAGCTTTTCGAGCGCGTCTGCTTCGAGACTGCTGTCGTCGCCGGCGAGATAATCAAACACCGCAGGTTCGAACACCATGAACCCCCCATTGATCCAACCTTCACCGATCTGCGGCTTCTCGGTGAATTCCGTCACAAGATCACCCGAGAATATCAAGCCACCAAAACGCGCCGGCGGCCGCACCGCGGTGACCGTCGCAATGCGCCCCTGCGATTTGTGAAATTCCAGCAACCGCGCGAGGTCGACATTGCTGACGCCATCCCCGTACGTCAACATGAACGTTCCTTCACGAAGCCACGGCTCGAGACGTTTGATACGCCCGCCGGTGTTCGTCTCCTGTCCCGTGTCTTTGAGATGGACCATCCAGTCTTCACAATCGCTGTCCTGGTGCTTGACGGCGCCGTTTGAAAGGTCGAGGGTCATGCTACCGCTCAACGCGCAGTAGTCGAGAAAAAAACGTTTCACCATCTCGCCGCGATAACCCAACGCGATGAAGAACTCCTTGAAATCATGATGGGCGTAGTGCTTCATGATGTGCCAGAGGATCGGGCGACCGCCGATTTCGACCATCGGTTTCGGCCGCAGATCAGTTTCCTCCGTCAGCCGCGTGCCTTGACCCCCGGCGAGAATGACCACCTTCATGCTGTCGGACCTCCCGGCGAGTGACTGGCAGGCGTGAACTGCGACTTCCAGTTAAGCATCGGCCTGACGAGACCAGGCATTGGACCAGCGTAATCCCCGCGCGCCGAATCGCCGTCCATCGTGTCGATCACGTGAAATGCGACGACGTCGCGTTCGAAGAAGTGAATCTTGACCGGATCCATGGTGCTAATCGCGGCGCCGATAATTAAAGCGCCCTCTGAAAGAAAATTTCCGGGAATCCAGGCGGTGCTCACGTAGTGTCCCACCGGACGCGGACGGCGTTTCCACTCGGCGTCGTGCTCCGAGGCGACGAACACACACACGCCTTCCTGATTGATGAAGTGGTAATTCGGCACAAGCACATGTCCCGGCTGCAACACCTCAAACTCCATCTCGACGCCGACCGGCTCGCGTATGTCGATGCTCTCACAGAGTTGCCCGTCCTCGGAACGCACGTGTATCGAGCACAGGCGTACGATCTCGTTCCCCGGCGCCTTCGCAAGGTCCTTCCACTCGCGGGAGGCATTTGTGCGGCTTCCCGATCCGAGGTACATGCCGACGGCTTCAGCCGATGGTCCATCAAACGAAACGCGGCCGTCTTCAAGCAGGATCGTTCGCGGGCACAAACGCGTCACCGCGGGCATGTTGTGCGAAACGAACAGCACGGTGCGTCCTGCCTGTCGCACGTCTTCCATTTTATCGAGACATTTGCGCTGGAACCGCGCGTCGCCGACTGCCAGCACCTCATCGACGAGCAGGATGTCCGGATCGAGATGCGCCGCGACGGCGAACGCCAGTCGCAGGTACATGCCGCTCGAATAGTGTTTGACTGGCGTATCGATGAAGGATTCGACCTCAGAAAAGGCCACCATCTCGTCAAACTTCCTGCGAATCTCGGCCCGCGTCATTCCCATAATCGCGCCGTTGAGATAAATGTTTTCGCGTCCCGTCAGCTCCGGATGAAAGCCGGTGCCGACTTCGAGCAGGCTCGCGACGCGTCCGTACATCTCGATGCGGCCTGACGACGGTTCAGTGATCCGCGCGAGCACTTTCAACAACGTCGACTTGCCGGCGCCGTTGCGGCCGATGATTCCCAGCACCTCGCCGGCTGCAATCTCGAAAGTCACATCCTGCAACGCATGAACGGTGCCGTTTGCCGCGCTGGATCGGAAGCGCTTCAGTGGAGTCTTCACTGTCTCCGCGATCGTGTCGCGAAGCGTATTGAAACGATTTCTGCGGGCGCCGAGTTGATATTGCTTGCAGACGCTGGCGGCTCTGATGATCGGCTTCATCGGGTAACACAGATTACACAGATCGAGCGAAAAGCGAAATTCCCCGCACGCCCGTGCGCGACGTGCAGGGAATCGTGGCCCAGTCTAAATGAATGGTGAGACGTTGACTTAATGGATCGTGACTGTTCCGCCACCCGGCGAACCCGGAGTGCCGTTGGCGACGTTTCTGTTCTGACCGTCCGTTTGGATCACAGCGGTGGAGCCGCCAAATCCGGTCGTGTTGTTGTTGAGCATGTTGCTCAAGGAACGGAGCGTCGAACTGGCGGCGGCGTTAATCGCGGTGCCGTTGTTCGACAGAACGCTGTTCTGGATCGTGATCGTGGCGCCGGATGCGATGGTGGCGACGCCGTTCGACGAATTCGCCGCGAAACGACAATTATCGACTGTGGCAAACCCGTTAGTGGAAACGGCGAGTCCGGTCGTGTTGCCTTCGATGTTGGAGTCGCGGATGTTGGCGACTGCGAAACCGGCCGTCGTCGTCACTCTGATACCGGTAACGTTCTTATGGATCATCGTGTCAGACACGTAAAGATTGACGCTCGCGGCCGCGGCGACTCTGATGCCGATGCCGCTGCTGGTCCCGTCGCCGGTGTTTCCGTCAATCACTGAGTCTTCGATCCAAACATTATTTGCCGCGACGATGCTGACGCCGTTGATGCCGGTAGAGACGCCGTTGATATCGAGTGCGCGAAGGCGAACTGCTTTGCGTACGTCCGTGGCACTGGTGATGTTGATGCTGACGCCGGTTGTCGACGGGTTGAGAATCGAACCGTATCCGGCGCCGTGAGTGCCGTTGATGTAGATCGACTTCGTAATCGTCACAGCACCGTAACCACCTGGATCGAGCACACTGATTTCGCCATCCTTGGCAGTCTTGCTGATCGCGCCCGCGAACGTTTTGCAAGGTGCGGTGCGGCTGCAGGGGTTCAGGTCATCGCCGACGCCAGACACCCAGGTGCGATTCTGGGCCTGAGCGGCCGCGGCCATAACTAACACGAAAGTGATTACTAGCAACGCCTTTGGGGTGGGGTAAGATTTGGTCATTTTATGCTCCTTTAATGGTGTAGGGTTTGGCTATCGGCTCAGTCGGGGGGAGACAGATTACACGCCATTTAAAGGAAAGTACATGGATTTTGGGTAAAGAAAATCCCCGCACACTTACGCAGCGTGCGGGGAATCGTGGTCCAGGACCTAACGAACCGTGCGTGGTTCGATGAAGCCGGATTAGTGGATGGTTACTGTTCCGCCACCCGGTGCTCCCGGAGTACCGTTGGCGACGTTTCTGTTCTGACCATCGGTTTGGATCACACCGGTGGTCCCACCGAAGCCGGTCGTGTTGTTGTTGAGGATATTGCTGAGGGCCCTCATCGTCGAGCCTGCGGCCGCATTGAGAGCCGTGCCGTTGTTCGAAAGAACGCTGTCGCGGATGGTGATCGTACCGCTGGACGCGATCGTGGCAACGCCGTTAGTCGTGTTCGCTGCGAAGCGGCATTTCTCGACGGTGGCAAAGCCGTTGGTGTTGACGGTAAGACCATTCGTATTACCTTCGAAATTCGAATCCTTGATGTTCGCGACTGCGAAACCGGCGGTCGTCGAAACTCTGATGCCCGTGATCGTCTTGTGAATTCTCGTGTCTGACACGTAGAGGTTCACGCTCGCGGCCGTGGCGACCCTGATGCCCATACCGGAGTTGGTGCCGTCGCCGGTGAACCCGTCAATCACACAATCTTCAACCCAGACGTTATTCGCGGCAAGGATGCTGACGCCGTTGATGCCGGTTGACGCGCCGTTGATATCGAGCGACCGCAGGCGGACTGCCTTGCGAACGTCGGCTGCGTCAGTGATGTTGATGATTACGCCGTTTACCAATGAAGCGATGATCGAACCGTATCCGGCGCCGTGTGTGCCGTTGATGTAAATCGACTTCGTGATGGTAACTGCGCCATACCCACCTGGATCGAGAACACTGATCTCACCGTCTTTAGCGGTCTTTGAGATTGCACCCGCGAACGTTTTGCAGGGAGCAGTGCGGCTGCAGGGGTTTACATCGTCGCCGACACCGGACACCCATGTGCGGGTCGCCTGGGCTTGAGCGGCCGAGGCCAGAACTAACATAAAAGTAACTACGAACAACGCCTTGACGGTGGGGTAAAACTTAATCATTTCTACTATCTCCTTTAATTTTGTGGAGGCCTGGGGGGTATCCAGAACCGATAGTCCGGCGACTCGAGCGCCGGGGTTGGTCCCATGGTGGATTGAGATATTGTTAATAGCCACAGGTATATAAACCTCAATTTGGCTCGTTTGTTTTTAAGATCCGTGTTCCCTCAGCCGAGGAAAGCTCTGGTTCGACCAAAGGAACACGGATTTAACGAACAGTACTACCCTTGCTTGACCCTACTTGAACTTGAAGTTCGCGACGTGAACACTGCCGTCGTTCAACGTCAATACAAGTTGACGACAGGTACCTGCCCACGAAGGTTCAGTCTTCCAGATGTAGCTGTACTGACCGGCGCTGAAGGTTAGACTGCTGCCGCCAGCGGTTAGAGTTTCAGTTACGTCCACGCCTGGATCGGTGGTGCTGCAATTAAGTGAGACTGAGTACGGGTTGTTGGCCGCGAAGATGTTCAGGCCCTTGTCCCCGCTCAGAGTGAATTTCACCGGCACCGCACGGCCCGCAACGACTGCGTTGAGTGTGGGCGCGTTCGCGACCGGCGAGAAGAACCCCGCGAAGATATAACGCACCGTCACAGTGAATGTGCATTGGCTGTGATTGCCGGCAGCGTCTGTCGCTGTGGCGGTGACATTGGTGGTCCCAACCGGGAACACCGAGCCCGATGCGTGACTGTAAGTAACCGTCGGCGATGCCGAGCAATTGTCCGTGGCCGTCGCGGCGGGATACGTAACCGCCATCGACGTATCGGTACTGTTCGCCGGCAGGAATACTTCGATGTTCGACGGGCAACTGATGACCGGGGCCGTTTGATCGGCAACAGTCAGCGTTGTCGTAGTCGTCGTCGAATTGCCGGCGCCGTTGTTATTGCTGGAGCCGTCATTTGCAGTCAACGTGATCGTGTGTGTGCCGAGGCCGACTGGAGTTCCAGGCGCCGGGCTTTGCGTTACGGTGATTGGGTGCCGATCGGCGCACGCCTCGCTCGCGTCAGAACCGGAGCAGGCGCAGTTATCGGACACCGTTGCAGTTGTCGTGAAGTCGGGTATGACAGCCTGACAACTCGCGTCGGCCGCGATGGTTTGCGGCGAGACCGCGATCACCGGCGGCGTTACGTCGTTGACGGTAATCAGTTGAGTACACGAAGCACTGCCGGTTCGCGCTGCTTCTTCATCTTCAGCCGTGGCGAACGGTCCAGGAGTGCTATGCGAATAAGCCGTCCAGGTGATCGTCGTGATACCTGCGGCGAACGGATCATCAACGCTCTTGCGAGTGCAGACCCCGTTGGCGTCGCAGTTGTACAACGACTTGCCATCGCTGCGGACGCCGGTAACAGTTACGTTGTCGCCACCGGTTGTCGGTGCGGCCAACGAAACTGATGCCTCGCAATTCGCATTGGCATTGACTTCAACGCCGGCTGGACAACTGATAGTTGCCGGATTGCCACCTGTGTCGGTAATGGTAACGGTGAAACTACAGCTTCCGCCGCCGGTTGCCGAATTAACGGTGACAGTGGTCGTGCCGACCGGGAAGAACGAGCCGGATGCCGGAGTTGCCGTGACCGCGCCGCAATCCCCTGTGGGCTCGGCAGCCTCAAAGCTCACCATCGCGCCGCGCTCACCATTCACGGTGGTGTTCGCATTCGCGTTGATGTTGTCCGGACAAGAAAGCGTGCAGGCGACGGGCGCGCCGACGGTGACGATGGTTAATTCACCGGAGGCGGAGTTGTCTGCCGCTCTTAGCTCATTCGTATCGCTGGTTACGCTCGCCGCGTACGTCGTCAGGGTTTGTGCTGCAACGCCGTTCGTGTGATAGACGGCGGTGAAGTTGGCCCTGGCGCCGCGTGCCAGGCTCGCGATCGTGCAGGTCGAATCGACGCACGTAAAGGCTGGACCAGAATCCTGAGTCAACGACACGAAGGTCGTTACGTCGGGAGGAAGGTCCGTCAGTTCCACGTCTGCAGCGTCGTCCGGACCAAAGTTCGAAACACTGATCGTAAATCTCACGTCACTGTTTTCGTTGACCTTGCTCTCACCGGCTTCCGTAAACTTGTAGACCGAGAGATCCGACGTTACTACTTCCGGATCGTGGATGGTGAACTTTGCGGTCGCGACCGGAGCACCATCAACATCGATACTCGAAATAACCCACGTACCGCTGTTGTTGACGGTAACGCCGCCGAGTACGGAAGTTGGCGTTAACAGTAGCTGGTCGTTCAGCGACGCACCCGTGATCATCGTCTCACGGGCCAGGAATCCATCGGTGTGCCCCCAAACGAGTCGTTCGTTGCCGCCGAGGCGCGCGTTGGAAACAACCGCGCAAACGGTCTCACCGAAGTCGAAGTCTGTTTTCGGGGTCGTGCAGTCTTCCGCAAAGGTAGCGACCGTTTCCGGTCCCGGCGCCTGGGGAAGAAGCAGATTGTAGAAACGGCCACCCGGTAAACCGACTGGTTGCGTGAGTTTTCGCAGCAGGGACTCATCCCTGCGTGCCAGCTCACTTAGCCTTGCTTGTCCAGCGGGATTCGGGCGCATCAACTGTAACGCGGAATCCGGCCGAGTACTGGACCAGTCTTTTTTCGAAAAGTTGGCCGAGGTTGTGTTTAAAAGCGAGGTGAGGATTGCAAAGCCGAGGGCGAAAAGCGCCGATAAAAAGCCCAGCCGCCGTATGCGAACCATCCGGCGATTCCGCTTGCCACCCGGCTTTATCAACAGCGTCGATAAATTTGGGGTCATAATCTTGATCCTTCTTCACCTGAAAATTGACTTGGTGAATCTGCAAGCACGTAAATATTCGCCAGAAACTCCGCTACTTCTGCAGAATGACTGTGAGCGCTGCTCCGTCGCTGGTGTTTCCGAGCAATCTATTGTTGCCGGATGAACGGAGATTGACTTGCGGCGCCGCGCTGACGACGGCGGTGGAGTTGCTCTCGAGCGTGCAGCTCGACAAGTTCAAAAGAGCACCCGCGCCTACGTTGATGGCAGTCGGATTGTTGTTGATCATGACGTTGTCAAAACTTCCGGTCGCGCCACCGGTGCCGGAGATGCTGACCCCGATCGACGTGCACAGATTGATCACTGAATCACGGATGCTGATGAACGCGTTGTTGCCGACGACCAAACCAGTCGGCAGTCCTTCGAGACGAACGCGATCGAGAACTCCGGCCACGAAACCAACCGAGGTTGCCACGCTGATACCATTGACGGCGCACGTCTTGATGTTGGTGTCTTTGACAAACAAGTTACCGGCGGTCGCGCCGAGGGCCACGACGATGCCATTACCGTTTCCGGCGGTGTTGTTGCCTTGACCGTAGATGTTGCAATTTTCGACGTGGAGAGCTTTACCGGCGATCCAGCGAATTCCATTGAGGCCCGTGCCGGCGCCGTTGATGGAAATGTTTCGGATGTAGACCACATCGTTCGCTCCCGCGTTGACGATGATGCCGTTGACTCCGGCATTGAGAATTCCGGCGAGCGTACCGTCGCCGTTGAGGGTGATGGCTTTAGTGATGGTGATGGCGCCAAAACCGCCTGGATCGAGAACTGAGATTTCACCGCCGGCGGCCGTTTTCGAAATGGCGCCAGCGAAAGTTTTGCAGGGTGCTGTGCGGCTGCAAGGGTTGGCATCATCACCAACACCAGACACCCAAGTGCGCGTTGCCTGTGCATTTGCGATTGAGCTTATGCCGAGGGTCAGGACAATAAGCGCTAAACAATTAACGAAAAGCCGGGTCTTACTCATTTTTAGAATCTCCTTAAGGGGTTAAAGGATTTACACTGACGGCGAAGTAGCGGAAGCGAGGGTTAATTGATGAGACGTGCAGCCACTGAACTGACATGCAGTCTAGGATCGTTTCAAAAGTGTCTTGCTGCTTTTGAAGGCGCAGTCTTTTACTACAAAGATTGGTCTAAGTCAACAAAATCTTGAGGAGTTTTGCCGCAAAATTTTTTGACCTTATACGATGCGCGTCGCAGCGCAAAAATAGGAAGTGCGTGAGAGTTCGTTATGGTCTATTTTGTTACTGTTCACTTCAGTTTTCGCTTTTGTAGGGGTACATGCGAAAAGTTTTCGTAACCGGCGGTGCTGGATTCATTGGATCAGCTTTCATCAGGTTGGTCCTCGATGAGACCGAAAATTTACTGATCAATTTCGACGCGCTTACTTACGCGGGTAATCTCGACAATCTCGCCGGCGTCGACGAAAAGCGCCACCGATTTATTTGCGGCGACATCGCCGATCGCCACGCTGTGATTAGCGCGCTGGAAGATGACATCGATGCGATCGTTAACTTCGCGGCTGAATCACACGTGGACCGCAGCATAAC
>Ga0114129_10009892_pt1 | contig 13597 bp, 12 predicted proteins | sample RhiMetdeltSRZDD1_FD_80071 | JGI IMG/M metagenome (GOLD analysis project Ga0114129, IMG submission 80071) | Populus rhizosphere microbial communities from Tennessee, USA - Rhizosphere MetaG P. deltoides SRZDD1 (version 2) (version 2) | ecosystem: Host-associated > Plants > Roots > Rhizosphere >...
CCGCTGCTCACGCAGGCCCACGTCGAGTTCATCGGCGAGATCAGCGACCGGGAGAAGCCGGAATTTCTCAGCGGAGCGATTGCGCTGCTTGCTCCGATCGATTGGCCGGAACCCTTCGGTTTGGTGTTGATCGAGGCCATGGCCTGCGGCACGCCGGTCATTGCGTTCAATCGCGGCGCCGTCCCCGAAGTCATCGAGAACGGGCTGACCGGCTTCGTCGTCGAGGACGAATCGAGTGCGGTGGCCGCGGTCGAAAAGGTTGCTCGATTGTCGCGCGAAAAGGTCCGTGCGCGGTTCGAGCAGCGCTTCACCGCGCGCCGCATGGCGAACGACTACCTCGCGGTCTACCGCAGCCTCATGGACGCCGGGAGGGCGCGCCCGCGATTGGTCGTCGGCGGCGGACGCGCGATGGCCGGTTCAGCCGAGTAAGGAAATTTCCTCTTCACGCCACCGGCGGACGCGTCTCCGGCATCCGCCAGAGCACGGCCAAGCCGCACAGCGCCACGGCCGCGAGGCTGACGAACGCGACCGCGCTTCCGAAATGATCCATGGCGTAGCCCGCAAACGTCGTGCTGAGCGCGGCGCCGATGCCGACGGCGGTGCCGACGATGCCGAGCGCGAGGTTGAAGCGGCCGGTGCCACGCGTGATGTCGGCGACCACCAAGGGGAGCGTCACGCCGAGGACGGCGGCGGACACGCCATCGAGGATTTGCACGGCGACCACCAGATAGGGGCTGCTGCTGAGCGCGAACATCAGGCCTCGGATCGCCAGCGCCGCAAAGCACAGAAACAGCAGCGGCCGGCGCCCCCAGGAGTCGGCGAGGCGCCCGACCCAAGGCGCAAAGGCTGCCACGACGAGCTGCGGCAGCACGATGCAGGCGCCGATCAGCGCCGCCGCCCATTCCGGCGAACGCAGCGTCAGGATGCTTCCCATCAGCGGAAGCATCGCCGCATTGGCGAGCTGGAACAGGAGGATGCAGCCGGCGAAGATCAGGAGTCGATGGTCGCTCGCAAGATCGCGCAGGCGCATCGTCGGATGGCCTGCCTGCTCACCAACATCGTTCGCCGACCGCTCGATGTCGGTCTTGCGGATCTGGCCGAGCGCCAGCAGCGCCGGCACCACCAGCGCGGCGGTCAGGAAGAACACGGCCTGGTTCGAGATCAGGTATCCGCAGGCGCCCATCGCGGCTGCCGCGACGCCGTTGCCGATCGATGCGAAGCGGGCGTTGCGTCCGAGCCGCTCGCCCAGTCGTCCGTGTCCGGCGACCCCGAGACTGATTGCGACGATGACCGGTCCGAGGATGCAGCTCGCGCCTGCGTGCAGCGCCCGGGTGCCGACCACCACCAGGAAGATCGGCCACAGCGCCAGCGCCATGGCGCTGAAGCAGATGGCGACAACCGCGAGTGCGGCCAGCAGTCGCGACGAGCGAGCCGCATCGACCAGCGCGCCGCCCGGCATCTGGCCGGCGAGCGCAAACAGCCCGCCGGCGGTGAGGACGAGGCCGATATCGACCTGCGTCCATTGCTGGGTGGTGAGATAGATCGCGATGAACGGACCGAAGCCGGTCTGGATGTCGGCGAGGAAAAAGACGAACCAGTCGAGGCCGCGATGGCCGCGCGACGACGACACCGATCGCGCGGAGCCGGCCGCTTGTGCCGTTTCCGCGCGCTTCACTTCGCCGGCGTCAAAGCGCGCGCCGGCGATTTCCAGCGAGATCGTAGACAGCCCCTGTCCCTCCGGCGTCGCGGGGAAGCGACGGTGTCGGCCCATGCCGGAACGTTAGCTTCCGGCCTCCCTTATTTAGGGATCAAGCCAAGCAATCCAAAGACGGCGAATTTGAGAGGTTGAGCGAGGGAACTTTTGTTCCGTGTGGAGATCGTGATCACGTCCGATAGCTGGAGTCGACCGCATCCAGGATACGCAGATAAGCGGGCCAGTCGGCGGAGCCGCGGCCGGCGTCGTGCTTCTCGTATTGGGCCGCAGTCTTCTCGCAAATCTCCGGCGGGATCTCGATCAAGGCGCCGCCGGTTGCTTCCATGCGCAATTGAATCTCGGCTGCTTCCATCAGGTATTTCATCAGCACGAACGCTTCGCGGGCGGTCTTGCCGACCGTGAGCAGGCCGTGATTATGCAGGATCAAGGCGCGGTTCTTGCCGAGATGCGCAAGGATACGCTCGCGCTCGGCGAAATCCTCGGTGATGCCTTCGTAGGGATGATATCCGACGCGCCGGTAGAAACGCATGGCCTGCTGCGAGATCATGCGCAGCCCGCTCTTCAGCCCGGCCAGCGCCATCCCGGTTTCAGTATGCACGTGCACGGCGCAGTTCACGTCCGGCCGGCCGCGCAGCACGCCGCCGTGCAGCGTGAAGCCGGGGCGATTGACGCCCGCCGACTCGTCGAGATCATCGTTCATGTCGACCTTGACGAGATTGGAGGCCGTCACCTCGGTCCACAACAGCTCGTGGCGCTTCATCAGGAACTTGGTCGGCTCGCCCGGGACGCGCATCGAGCAATGATTGTAGATCACGTCGTCCCAGCCGCGGTGCGCCACCAGCCGATAGACCGCCGCGAGATCGATACGCGCCTGCCACTCCTCTGCCGACACGCTCGTCCGCAGATCCGTCGAAGGCTTGGTGAGGATATTCACGGCGTAGTCTCCCGATCTTGATGCAAAGGTTTAACGCGAGGCGGAGGTGCCGCCGCGGTTCCAGCCGCGCCCGCCTTCGCCGTAGATTTCAAATCCACCGCCGGTGACCACGACCGTATCCTCGAGCTTGATGAATCCGCGGCGTGGATGCTGCAGCGTTGTCTCGACCGACACGACCATGCCGGTCTCGAGCGGGCGGGTGGCGTCGTAGGCATCGTAAGGCACCGGCCCGGTCGCGGTGAGCCGTGGCGCCTCGTGGCTGACCAGTCCCATGCCGTGGGCGAGGAAATGCAGGTGGTTGTGGTGCTTCGACTTGCGCACCAGCCCTTCCGCCGCCGTGTAGATTTCGCCGCCCATCACGCCCGCATTGATCGGCTTCATCGAGGCGCGCTGGATCGACTCGATCTCGGCCAGCATATCCTCGAGCTCCGCGTCCGGCTCGCCCTGGATCGCCATGCGGCAGAGGTCGCCGATATAGCCGTGATAATTGCCGCCGGAGTCGAGCGAGAGAATGTCGTCCTTGTCCCAGCGCGCCTCCGAGGGCGCGCGGTTGAGGCTGGTGCCCGCGGTGATCAGGCAATATTCGAACGTCAGCCCGCGGCTCGTCTCCTCCCGGCGCAGCGCCTCGGTCAATTCGCGCTTGGTCGCGCCGGGCCCGTGCTTGGCGATCACCGCCAGCATGGAATCGATCACGTGCTCGGAGGCGGTGCGCAGCTTTTCGAGCTCCTCCGGCGATTTGACGGCGCGCAGGCGCTCGAGCACGAACACCGCGTCAATGAGCTCGCTCGACGGGAATGCATTGCGCAGCGCGTTGCCGGCGTCGAGCGGGAGGAATCCAAGCTCGGCACCGATCCGCCGCGTGCCGATCCCCGACTTGCGGATGTAATCGACCGCCTTGCTCATGGTGTCGACCGATCCGGACGAAGACGTATTCGTCTCCGGGGTCCAGAACGGCTTCACCTCGCGCTGGTGATTTTCCAGGCGATGGCCGAAGAACGCCGCCTTGTCCGGCGCGCCTTTCGGATAGACCACGATCGGCAGGTAACGGCTGAGCCCCATCGCGTCCATGTAATCGAAGAAGAAGGCGCGATGGCCGCCGAGCAGGTATTGGACGTTATGTTTCGAACTGGCCAGCAACACGTCCATGCCGGCGTCCTCCATCAGCCGGTCGAGCCGATCGGCATCGAAGGGAATGGACAGTCCAACGGTTGACGGTTTGGCGGCCGTAAGCATGCGCAACGCTCCTGAGACCCAACCTGTCACCGAATCTTGATGCGGTTCCGCGCCGACTACAAGCCCGGATTTGCCGTCGCGGCAGGCTTCATCGCCCGACCCTCGGTGTCACTCTCCGGAACTACAGGCGTACGGCGCGGATTATCCAAACCAGCGACCATCGCCAGGAGTGCCGCCTTGGTACGGAGACGTGGGCGCCGTGATGGATCGCTTCACGACCAACGGAGGGCCACCATGGAAAGCAAGTTCGTTCCACTCGGCATCGCTGCCGGGGTGCTTGCCGCGATCAGCCTCGCGCTCCTGCCCGCTCAGGCGCAGCGCGATCGATCGGCCGTACAAACGCCGACCGATCCGGCGTCGCTGCCCGATCAGGAGCTTGGCCGGCGTTTCATGGTCAGAGCCGAAGATCTGCCTCCTCCCCGTACCGGTCCAGTCGTCGCCGCGCGGCCGCTGAGCCTTCCCTATGAAGGCCAGGTGCCGCGGGTGCCCGAAGGATTCACGGCGACCCCGTTCGCGATCGGCCTGCAACATCCGAGGCGGCTGCTCGTCCTGCCGAACGGCGACGTGCTCGTGGCTGAACAGCGGATGGGCTATCTCACGCTGCTGCGCGACGAGGATGGCGACGGCAAGGCCGACTGGATCCAGCGCCACGTCGAAGGCCTGAACGGGCCCTATGGAATGGCCTGGAAGGACGGTCATGTCCTGGTGGCCGACCAGGACGGCATCTGGAAAGTGCCGCATCGCCTGGGCGCCTTGCGTCCGGGAGCGGGCGGCGTCCAGCAGAAGGCCGCGGAGGTGCCGGCCGACAAGCGCAAGGCGAGTCCGCGCCAGATCGGTGAGCAAATGATCACGGCCAAGGGCGTGTTCGGCATCGTGCAGGGCCACGCCAACCGCCATCTCGCCATCGATCCGAAGAGCGGTGCAATGTTCGTCGGCGTCGGCTCATCGGGAAATATCGGCGTCGAGCCCGAGGTGAAGGCGACGATCCAGAGGTTCGAGGCCGACGGATCGGGCCAGAGCACCTACGCGTCCGGAACGCGCAACCCGACCGCCCTCGCCTTCCATCCGGACACCGGCGATCTCTTCGCGGTCGTGCAGGAACGCGACGGTCTCGGCGACCGCCTGGTGCCTGACTTCCTGATCCGGGTGCAGCAGAGCGCATTCTATGGATGGCCCTACGCATATATCGGCCAGCATCCGCAGCCGGGCTTCGCGCAGCTGCGGCCCGACAAGGTCAAGGCCTCGGTCGTTCCCGACCTGTTGTTCGAAGCGCACTCCTCCCTCCTCGATATCGTGTTCTACGACGGCCAGCAGTTCCCGGCGGAGTACCGGGGCAGCGCCTTCGTCGCGATGAAAGGCTCGTGGAACCGATCGGAGCCGACCGGCTACAAGGTCGTGCGCGTGCCGTTCAAGGACGGCCGCCCCGAAGGCGGATACGAAAACTTCGCGGTCGGATTCTGGGTGTCGGGCACGGAACGTGCCGAGGTGTGGGGGCGGCCGACCGCGCTGGCCATAGCAAAGGACGGCTCGCTGCTCGTCGCCGACGATACCGGCGGCACCATCTGGCGCATCGCCTACACCGGACAGAAGGAGCAGTCGGGGCGGCCCGGCGGAAGCACCGGCAGCGGCACACGCTGAAATGCAGAGCAGGCTCGCGGATGTCGCCGCAAGCCTGCCGTCTCCTCGGAACCAAAACCGCCTACTGCGCCGTCGCCCCGGACACCTTCACGACGTGCGCCCACTTCTCGATGTCCTGGCGCAGGTACTTGTCGAACTCCTCGGGCGTCATCGGCATCGGCACCGCGCCCTGCTTCGCCCAGGCTTCCTTGACGTCCGGCAGGTTGATGATCTTGACGATCTCGGCATTGAGCTTGTCGATGATCGGCTTGGGCGTGCCGGCGGGCGCCATGACGCCGAGCCAGATCGTCGACTCGTAGCCGGGCACGCCGGCCTCGTCGATCGTGGGCACGTCCGGCATCACCGAGGAGCGCTTCTTGCCGCTCGTTCCCAGCGCGATCAGCTGGCCGGAGCGGACGCTCGGAGCGAGCACGGTGATGGCGTCGAACATCATCTGCACGTGTCCGCCCAGCACGCTCGACCGCATGTCGCCCGAGGTCTTGTGCGGCACGTGCACGATGTCGGTGCCGCTCATGGCTTTGAACAGCTCGCCGGCCATGTGATAGGGCGTGCCCGGGCCCGAGGACGCATAATTGAGCTGCCCGGGCTTCGACTTGGCGATTGTAATGAACTCCTTGAGGTTCTTCGCCCCCACCGACGGGTGCACGACCATCATCACGTCGGAGTAGTTGATCGCCGTGATCGGCGCGAGATCGCGCATGAGCTGATAGCCCTTGGTCGGCATCAGCGATTCATTCGTGGTGTGGGTGTTCGACATCACCAGCAGCGTGTAGCCGTCGGCCGGCGATTTCGCCACCGCCTCGGTGCCGATGGTGGCGCCCCCTCCCGGGCGATCCTCGACCACGAAATTCTGCTTCAGCGTTTCGCTCAGGTGATGGGCGAGGACGCGCGCGTAAACGTCGGCGGGACCGCCGGCACCAAACGGCACGATGACCCTGACGGGTTTCGACGGATAGGCCTGCGCCGACGCTTTTGACGCCGGCGCGATCAATGCGGCGGTGAGCAGGACGAGCGCAGAAACGCGCATCAAATGGGTCATGAATGGTCTCCCAAACTTATTGGCCCGCTGTCATAGACGACCGGCCGGCTTGCTTCAATGCGGCGTGATTGCGCGGCTTTTTCATTAACAATCGGCGACGCGGTTCATTCCCGGCTGGTCAGGACCGACAGGGTGACCGCGCAGAGTGCCGCCAGCAGCACCAGCGCATTGATGGCGTGCGAATACTCCCATTGCCTGCGCAGCGCCTCCCAATCCGGCGGGATGCTGGTCCAGTTGCTGGTCGCCTGGTTGGCCGGGAAGGTCCAAACGAAGAAGATCACGAACGCCGCAACGCTGCACAGACACGCGAGCAGCGCCCAACGGAACGGCGCGCGGCGGCCGCGCTGCATGACGGCAAGGACGAGATTGACCAGCAAGGTGGCGCCCCACACAAAGCCCAACAGGCTCCAGCCCCGATAGATGTTCTGCGCGATGAAGTATTGGTCCGCTGCAAGACCGATCTTGTTCGGCAGCGCGAACAGATGCGCTCCCGCCGGCACCAGCGCGAGCGCGGTGAGCACGACCGCAAGGAACTGCACAATCCTCAACGCCATTGCCTCTCAGTTCCACAGCTCCTCGCTCGCAAGCCGGGCGCCGGCCGCGAGCGCTTCCAGCTTCGCCCACATCACGGAGGGATGGACGCGGCGGTGGAACGGCCCCTGTGCGAAGCCGCAATCGGTCCCCGCCAGCACGTTCTCGCGCCCGACAAGCCTGGCGATCCGCACGATGCGTTCGGCGACCAGCTCGGGATGCTCGACGATATTGGTGGCGTGGCTGATGACGCCGGGGATCAGCACCTTGCCGGCCGGAAGCTTCATGTCCTTCCACACTTTCCATTCGTGCTCGTGGCGCGGATTGGCGCCCTCGATCACGTAGGCGCCGACGCGCACCTTGAGGATGAGATCGACGATGTCCTTGAGCGGCACGTCGGTGGTGTGCGGCCCCGGCCAGCTGCCCCAGCACACGTGATAGCGGATGCGTTCCGGCGGAATGCCCTCGATGGCACGATTGAGCACGTCGACGTGCATGGCGACCCATTTGCGGTAGTCGTCGAAGCTCGCGGCCGGCACCATCCGGTCATAGGTGGTGGCAGCGCGCGCATCGTCGAGTTGCAGCAGGAAGCCGGCGTCGACGATCATGCGGTATTCGGTGCGCATGGCCTCGCCGATGGCGTGCAGCAGCTCCTCGTCGCTCTTGTAATACTCGTTCTTGCGGTCGGGGATGACGCTCGCCGGCGCCGCCACCGGCAGGAACGCTTCGGTCACCGTGGTTTTCTGCAGCGCGGCTTTGAAATTATCGATGTCGCGCTGGAGCGCCGCCTGCCCGGTATAGGTGATCGGCCCGACGCACACCGAGTCCGCCGTGGTGGAGACGCCCTCGGCGGCATCGAGCTCGGCGTAGAACTCGGGGAAGCGCTCGCGGTCGGCGCCGCGCTGGAACGGATTTTTGCCGGCCTTGAACGGCCGCCGCTCGAACCCGCTCAGCCGCTCGAGCACGTATTGCGACCAGCTAATTGATTTTCCGAACTCGCCATCGCTCACCACGTCGATGCCGGCCTCCGCCTGACGGCGCACGATATCGGCGACCGAGGCGGTGAGGCAGCTCTCGTACTCCTTCTGGTCGAATGGCTTGCCGGCCTGCTTGGCGCGCAGGAACTCCTGCAGCTTCGGCGGACGGATCAGGCTGCCGACGTGAGTGGTCAGGATACGGTCGGTGCTGCGATGCATGCTGAACTTCGCCGGCAGCAGCCGGCACTCGTCGTCGATGGGCATCGGCTTGTAGCAGGCCGCGAAGGCGACCGACAACGGTGCGATGTTGTGTCATCGCCGGCCGCCCGCTGCCTGATGATAGGCTGCGGTCGGGCGCGCCGAAGTGGGCAACCGCCCGCATCACGCACCCATAGCGTCACAAGGGATCGCTGATCGTGAAGCTGATCGGCCATGCCGAAAGCCTGCTCGACAGGACGCGGAAACCACGCCGAACGTCGACATCGAGCCTGCGCGACTCCGGAGCGCTGATCGCGGCCTGCGCTCTGGTGATTTTCGTGCTGCTCGAGTGGGTCAGCTTCATCCACGAGTACAAAGGACTGCCGATCACGCCCTGGAATCCCGGCCTCGGCGTCATCTTCGCCCTGATGTTGCTGTCGGGCGCGCGTTACGGGGTCGTGCTGTTTGCCGGGGTCATTGTTGCCGAGCTCCTGGTCGTGCGCAGCAGCTTGGCCTGGCCGCTCATCGTCGGCATCGCGGCGATCATTGCCTGCGGCTACAGCGTGATCGCCGCGCTTGCGCACCAAAAGTTCCGGCTCGACGTCGGGCTCAATCATCTTCGCGATGTGTTCATTCTGCTCGGCGTGGGCAGCGCGGGTGTCCTCGTCGTCGCGCTGTTCCTGTTCTTTCTGATGCTTGCGGATGCGCAGCTCGACCTCCGCGACGTCCTGGTGGCGTCGGGTCCGCTCCTGGTCGGGGACATCATCGGCATTGCCGTCATGACGCCGCTGACGCTGCGTCTCGCTTCGCGCAGCCCGGTGGTGTCGTTCGGCGCATTACGTTCGCTCGCTCCGGAAGTGGCGCTCTATGTCGCCCTCGTCACGATCTCGCTCTGGATCATCGCCGGGACCGAGAGTGCGGCGGGCTTCAAATTCTTTTATTTGTTTTTCCTGCCGGTCGTCCTCGCGGCGGTACGCTACGGCCTCGACGGGGCCTGCTTCGGCCTCGCGCTGACACAATTCGCCCTGGTCGGGTTGCTGCATCGGCACGGCTATGACGCAAACGTTTTCACCGAATTCCAGATCCTCATGCTGGTCCTGACCACGACCGGATTGACCGTCGGCGTGGTGGTCACCGAACGGCAACAGGCCGCCCAGGCGGTGCGTGCAGTCGAGGAACGGCTCAAGGCGAAAGAGGCGGAAGCCGCCCAGGCCGCCCGCGTCAATCTGGTGAGCGGCATGGCGTCGGCGCTTGCGCACGAGATCAACCAGCCGATGACCGCGGCGCGAGCGCTCGCCCGCGCGGCGCAGGAAATTTTGAGGACGCCCGGCGCGGACCATTCGCGCGCCGACGGCAACTTGACGACGATGATCGCGCAGATCGATCACGCCGGTGGCGTGGTGCGCCGGATGCGGGATTTCCTGCGTCGCGGCCGGCCGCATGTCAGCACGCTCGACGTCAAGGCCATGATCGATGAAGCGTTGATCCTCGTGCGGGCGGACGCCGCGGCAAAGCACGTCAGGATCGACGTCGACGCCGCCGACGACCTGCCGAGCATCCACGCGGATCGCATCCAGCTGCAGCAGGTCATCCTCAACCTTGTTCGCAATGCCATGGATTCGATCGCCGCCGGCGGCCGGGCCGACGGTTTAATCCGGCTTCACGCCTCCCGGCTCGCCACGCCCTCGCGAATCGAAATCGGCGTGGCGGATAACGGACCGGGCATCGAAGACGACCTCGCCGGCCGGCTGTTTGAGCCGCTGACGACATCGCGGCGGGACGGGCTCGGGCTCGGACTTTCGATCTGCGCCTCGATCATCGAGTCCCACGGGGGCCGGATTTGGCTGCAATCGGGAAAACCCGGCGCCACCGAGTTCCGGTTTTCCCTGCCGCTCGAACCGTCGCAAGCGTCCTGATCATGGCTGCGACTGTCTTCGTCATCGACGACCAGGCATCGGTTCGTCACGCGCTGGGCGAGATGCTCAACGTGTTCGGTTTCGCGGTCGAGACCTACGACTCGGCCACAGCATTTCTCGACGCGGCCGATGACCGGCGCTCCGGCTGCGTCGTCGCCGACGTGCGAATGCCCGGCATGGACGGTATCGAGCTTGTCCGCGAGCTTGCCCGCCGCAAGATTTCGCTGCCCGTCGTGCTGATTTCAGGCCATGCCGACGTGCCAATGGCCGTCGCCGGGATCAAGGCGGGCGCCGAAGACTTCATCGAGAAGCCGGTGGACGACGTGCTGCTGGTGGCGGCGATCAATCGCGGCCTCGCCCGGGCCTATGATCAGCAGGTTCAGCGGCATTCCCGGGAGACGCTGGAAACGCGCTTCTCCCGCCTGACGCCGCGGCAGGTCGAAATCTTCGATCTGGTCGTGCAGGGATTCACCAGCCACGCCATCGCGGCCAGCCTCAAGATCGGCACCCGCACGGTCGAAACCTACCGCGCCCAGATCATGGAAAAGATGCAAGCGGAAAGCGTCGCCGCGCTGGTGCGGCAGGCCATCCGCCTCGGACGCATCGCTCCGTAGATCTACCGACCGGCCGCTGCGGATGCACAGGCGGCGTTGCCATCATTAACTTCGCTTCACCGGCGCGCGTTGTTCGACACGCTGTTGCCGGAACGGGGAGCACGCGCCCGTCGCGCGTTGGCCGGCGGGCGTTCGCCGGCCCTAAGGCGCGCCGAAAAGGAGCAACAAATGGCTCGCTTGCAATCCACCCAATGGGCCTATCGGCCCGGCCTCGCATTTCCACATCGGCACACGATCCCTGCCCTCCTGGTCGTGGCGACAGTGACGGTCATTGCCTTGCCGGCGTCTCTCGCCCCGCCCGCACTCGTGCTTCCGGCGATCGGCCTGTGCGCACTGGCGGGAGCGGCCGGCGTGGCTTTTCTCGCCTGGTGCTACCGGGCTGAGCGTCATGCGCAGGGCGTCACCCTTTGGGACGTCGCCGGGGTCCTCGCCTTTATCGGCTTCGCCGCCGGAATGCTCAGCGAGGCCGAGCACGCGCTGCAGCTGGTCCAGCACGCGATCCCGATCCAGTAGTCGCACGCCCAACGCGCGCGCTGAGCGCGGCAGGCGTCGACTTCTTGCACACGCAACGCCATGGACTTCCAACAGCAACTCCTCGCGCTGGCTCAGGTCGTTTTCATCGACCTCGTGCTGGCCGGCGACAACGCCATCGTGGTGGGAATGGCGGCATCGCGGGTGGCGCCGCACCTGCGCGCCAAGGTGATCTTCTGGGGGGTCGGCGGCGCAGTGGTGCTGCGCGTGTTGTTTGCGGTGATGGCCACCCAGCTCTTGGCCATCGTCGGATTGACGCTCGCCGGCGGAATCCTGCTGCTGTGGGTATGCTGGAAGATGTACCGCGAGATCAGGCGGCATCAGCCGGAGCCGGCAATGGCGGGCGCACCGTCGGGGCTGCCGCAGGACCGCGCGCAGGCGATGGGGTTCTGGCCCGCGCTCACCCAGATCATCGTTGCCGACGTGTCGATGTCGCTCGACAACGTGCTGGCAGTCGCGGGCGCCGCCAAAGGCGAGCTCGCGGTGTTGGTCGTCGGCCTGACCTTCGCGGTCATCTTCATGGCCGTCGTCGCGAGCTACATCGCCCGCCTCTTGACGCGTTATCCATGGATCATGTGGCTGGGCCTGCTGGTCATCCTGCAAGTCGCGCTGGAGATGATCTGGAGCGGAAGCCACGAGATCGGCTGCCGGTTCGTGCTCAAGAGCGTCTGCGACCGCGGTCTCGTGGCGACGCTGGCCGAATTACTCCGGGCCTAGAGCCGCAAATATCACGCCTTCGCCATTAGCCTTTGCCAAAACGACGGCGTAGCAGGTAAGCTTCATCCCCGCGGAATCGAAGGTTTGCATGAGCGCATTCGAAACGGCCTTGAGCGCACGCGTCGATGAGATGCTCGACGCCTGCACCCGTTGCGGCAAGTGTTTCGAGGCCTGCCCCATCACCGGCGCCGCCGGCATCGCCGATGCCGAGCCGCGCGAGGTGATCACCGGCGTGCTCGACGTCGTCCGCTCCGGCGACGGTCCTGCCGCATCACGCAAATGGGCGGAGTCCTGCGTGCTCAGCGGCGAGTGCATCAAGGTCTGCGACTACGGCGTCAACCCGCGCTTCCTGCTCAACATGGCGCGTGTCGCCATGGCGCGCGCCGGCAACGAGCCTCCGGATCGGCGCCGGCGCGGCGTCGAAGGCTTCCGCACCGTGAGCCGGGACGTGACGCATCTGTCGAAGATGCAGCTTCCCGACGCGCTGCTCGAGCGTCTCGGGCAAAAGCCGCAGTCCCACGCCGCCGAGACACCCGACGTGGTGTTCTACACCGGCTGCAACGTGCTCAAGACGCCGCACATCGCGCTCCTTGCCCTCGACATCATGGACGCGCTCGGCGTTACGTATCGCGTGCTGGGCGGGCCGACCCATTGCTGCGGCGTCATCCAGATGCGCACCGGCGACACCGAGACCTCCGGCCGCATGGCCGAGAACACGCTCGACAAGCTGGCGCAGAGCAAGTCCGGCCTGGTGCTCGCCTGGTGCCCGAGCTGCTTCGTGCAGTTCAGCGAGGTGACGCTGCCCACGGTGGAGCGCGAGCGCGGCAGCCGGCCGTTTGAGATGACGCCGTTCCTGCTCTTCCTGCGCAGCAAATTCGGCCGCCTGCGGCCGCTCTTGCGCGAGCGCGTGGACATGCGGATCGCGCTGCACCGCCACCCCGGCGCTGCCGGCGTGATGGAGGCGGCGGAGGAGATCCTCACCGCCGTGCCCGGCATCGAGCTCGTCGATCTCGGGCAGCCGGCGGTCGGCTTGATGAGCAACTACCTGCGCGCGCTGCCGGCCTACAAGCGCGAGCTCCACCGCAACGAGCTCGAGGCCGCGCGCGACGCCGGCATCGACGCGCTGGTCGCGGTCTATCACGCCGACCACCGCGAGCTCTGCGCCCACGAGCGCGACTGGCCGTTCCAGGTCATCAACGCGCTCGAAGTCATCGGCGCCAGCATGGGCATCCGCTACGACGACACCTACAAGCGGCTCAAGCTCAAGCAGGACGTCGATGCGATCGTCGCCGATTGCGCCGACCTCGTCGCCAAGCACAGATTGAACGTCGATACCGCGCGCCAGGTGGTGCGGGCGATGCTCGACGACCAGCCGCTGCCGCTCACCGGCGGCGGCAGGGTCACCGCGCCCGCGATGTCCGACTGACGCGCCTCACCACCAGTTCGCGCGCTTGCGCAAGGCGGCGTTGGCGGCCGCTGCTTCCTTGACGATCTGCGCCGCGTTCATGGCGGTGAGCTTGCCGCCGCGCTTGAGAATGCGGCCGTCGACCATCAC
>Ga0114129_10009893_pt1 | contig 13595 bp, 3 predicted proteins | sample RhiMetdeltSRZDD1_FD_80071 | JGI IMG/M metagenome (GOLD analysis project Ga0114129, IMG submission 80071) | Populus rhizosphere microbial communities from Tennessee, USA - Rhizosphere MetaG P. deltoides SRZDD1 (version 2) (version 2) | ecosystem: Host-associated > Plants > Roots > Rhizosphere >...
CAATGTTGTTCTGCCGCAGCCAGTTGCTGGGTACCGAGACCTTGAACCCCTGGCCGTGGGTTCCGAGGTGGCTGGCGGCGAAGTCGTTGACCCGGGCCTCGTTGCCGAAGTGCGCCGCGCCGGTGAGGACCTCGCCATCCTTGCCGATCGAGGGGAAGTGCTCGGGGTTGAGCCCGTTGTCCAGCTCACTTGTACCATGCTGGACCTTCGAGACGCGGTACAGGTCGGTGGTATCGCCGCCGGCCTTTCCGGCCGTCGGTGGCGGGTCGGCGGCCTTCGCCGGTGCCGGTTCCGGCTTGGGTTTCGGCGCGGGCGCGCCGGGTGTGTCGGTCGGTGCCGGCTTGCCGGCGTTGCCGGCGTCGTCGATCAGCTTGCCGCCGCCCTCGGCCGCGTCGTCGACGAGCTTGCTGCCGCCCTCGACCGCCTCATCGACCAGCTTCGTGCCGGCTCGGGCGGTCTCGATTCCCTTGTACGCGTACTTGCCGCCCTTGACCGCCGCCGCACCCCAGCCGACGAACGGGATGGCACCCGCCGCCGACAGAGCCGCGTTGGCGTAGTCGCCTTCGGCGGCGTACCAGGCGGCGTTGGCCAGGTCCGCAACCTCACCGACGACCGGCACGAGGCCGGCGACGTCGAGCACGGCGTGCCCGAGCGCACCCCACGAGAAGTGGCCGTTGTACTCCAGCCGCGAGATCGGGTTGGCCGCGGCGAAGGCGTACCGGTTCATCGTGAACGGGTCGACCGCCAGGCCGATGTCCGCCAGCGCGCCGGCGTACATGTCGCGCTCAAGGAACCGGTTGCTGCCGGGGTTGTAGTCACGGGCGCCCATGTCGTAGTTGCCCGTGGCCGGGTCGAGCCGCTTGGCGTTGAACCGGTAGGTGTTGTAGGGCTCCTTGTCCGGGTTCGCCGGATCGATCTTGTCCACGCCGGTGGTCAGATCCTTGTCCGGCGAGCCGTACGCCGTGTACCCGTAGGTGGCGCGAGCGTTGCCGGAATCGTTGGTCAGCACCTCGACGTCGCCGCGGGCGGAGTATCCGTAGGCGGAGAACTCCGGCGTTGCGTCGCGCTTGACCATCGACAGGCGCTCGCCCTGCCCGCCGTACTGGTACGTGCGGGTGAGGCTGCCGGCCACGGACTCCGCCACCACGTCCTGACCCAGGCCGAGGTACGCCATGTCCGTGGTCTTGGCGTTCGGCGTACCCGCCTTCTCCGTACGGGAGAGGGTGCGGTCGAACGGGTCGTACGCGTACCGCGTGGTCTTCGCGGCCGCACCGGCGCCCGTACGCTGCTCGACAGTGCGATCGAAGCCGTCGTACACGAGCTTCTCGACGATCTGGCCGCCGGAGGTGACCGTGTCGAGCCGGCCGAGCGGGTCGTAGTTGTACTTCGACGTGGCGCCGCCGACGGCGGTCGCGGTCTGGAGCCGGTTGCGGTCGTAGACGTAGTTGGTGGTCAGGCCGTCCACGGTCTGCGACACGGTGTTGCCGTTGGCGTCGACCGTGTAGTTCTCGGTCTTAGCGCCACCGCCACCGACCGCCGTACGCGTCAGCTTGGTCAGCCGGTCGCGCGGGTCGTATTCGTAGGTGTAGGTGCGATCCAGGTACGCCGAGGTGTTGTCGGCGTTCTGGGTCTTGGCGACGTTGCGCGTCGGGTTGTTGTTGGCGTCGTACTCGACGGTGTGCTCGTTGACTACCGTTCCGTCGGAGCGCTTCTCCACCTGGTGCTGGATCAGCCCGTCGAGGAAGTACTGGTAATCAACGGTGTTGGCGTTGGCCTGCACCTCGTGTGCGACCTTCCCCTTGGGCGTGTAGCCCAGAGTCGTCACCTTCGCCGAGATACCGGGTTCGGTGACGGTCACCTTCGACACCGCTTCGCGCGGGTCGTACTCCAGCGTCGTGGTCTGCTGGTCATGCGTACGCGTAACGGGGTTGCCGTTGGGGTTGTAGGTGAACGCCGTGGTGTGCTGGGTCGTGCCCGACTTGGACTCGACGACCGAGGCGACCCGGTTGAGCCCGTCGTACGCCATCGTCCACAGGTCGGTCTTGGCGCCGGAACTCGTGTCGGACAGCGTGGTGTTGTTGCCGTTGGCGTCGTAGGTGTAGTTGAAGGTCTTCGCCTCGGTGTCCGCATCGCCGGAGTGGTCACGGACCAGCCGTACGGCGTCGGCCGAGACCGTGCCGCCGGCCGAGGACCGCAGGGCGATCTTCTGGCCGAGTCCTTCGTGGAATGTGAACGATCCGAGGCTGACCCACTGGCCGGTGTTGGTGGTCTGGTTGACGGCCTTGCTGGTGGTGCCGGTGGAGTGGGTCACGTCGTAGGTGGCGCTGGTGGTCGCGCCCGCGACGGCCGGGTACCGCACATACGCGGCGTAGGTGCCGTCGGCGGGGACGGTCAGGTCCCACGTGAACGTGTCTGAGCCACCGGCGGAGTGCTGGCGATAGCCGATGCCCTGCACGTCGGGTCCGGCCGGCGCGGCCGTCCAGGTTCCCGTGGACGAGACGTTCTGGCTGTCGGAGTCGTCGACGAGCACCACGTGCAGCCCGACCGGTACGCCGTCGTCGGTGCGCGACTTCAGCTTGCCGTCCGGGAAGTAGTCCCAGCCGAGGGTTCGGCTGACCGCCCCGCCGGCGCTGGACAGCGTCGTCGACGTCTGCTGGCCGAGCGGCGAGTACACGTAGCTGCTGACGATGTCCCACGGGTCGGTGCTGGTACGCACCCAGCCGTTGTCGAAGTAGGCGTACCGGGTGACGTTGCGTGCGGCCTGCCCCTGCGACGGCGGAATGGAGACCTCGGTGGTGTTGCCGACCTCGTCGTAGGTGTAGGTCGTCTTGTCCGGCGTGGTCAGCCGCGGATCGTCCTTGTCGAAGGCGTACCGCACCTCGGTCGGGCGGTTGAGCTGGTCGTAGACCGTCACCTGCGCGAAATCGTCCGGATCGTCGGTCGTGTCGACGCCGCGCGGTGTGATGGTCTTCGTCGGGTTGCCGACCTGGTCGTACTCGTACCGGGTGGTGCGGAAGGTGGTGGTGCCGCCGACGGTCTGGTGGGGAACCTTCGACTCGGTCACCTTGCCGCGCGGGTCCAGGGTCAGCGACGTGGTGACGCCTTCCTGATCGGTCGTGCTGATGACGAGGCCGTCGCGGTCCAGACCGGTCGCGGTCGCGTGGCCGGCCGCGTCGATCTCGCGGGTCTCCTGGTGGTTGGCGTTGTACTCGTACTTCGACGTGTAGTCGGCCGGGTCGGCGGTGGCGTTCTTGCGGGCGTCCACGAACGTCACGACGTTGCCGGCCGCGTCGTACTGCGTAGTGGCCTTGCCGCCCACGGCATCGGTCACGGAGATCATCCTGTTGATCTCGTCGTACGCGTTGGTGGTGACGAAGTCCGCCGGATCCGAGGTGAGGTTGCCGTTGGGCTCGGTCGTCGTGATCAGGTTGCCGACGCCGTCGTAGGTGAAGGTCGTCGTGCGTGGCGGGTCACCCGTGCGGTCCGGCGGCCCGGTCACCGACGTCATCTGGTCACCGGCGTCGAACACCGTGGAGGTGACGGCACCGTTGGGCGCGATGCGGGTCACCACGTTGTCGTTGGCGTCGTACGTGGGCGCCGGCGTGGTGATGAACTGGTTATGGTCCTGGTCGACCGGCACCGTCGTGGTCAGCAGGCGGCCGAACGCGTCGTAGGTCGAGCTGGTCACCTTCCCCTTCGCGTCGGTGGAGCTGAGAACGTTGCCGCGCACGTCGTACGCGAACGTCATCGGCCGTCCCAGCGCGTCGGTGATGGTCTTCGGGTAGCCGTTGTCGTCGAAGTTCGAGTAGGACGTCGTATTGCCGTTGGCGTCCCTCGCGGTGAGCAGCTGCCCCCACGTGTCGTAGGTGTACGTCGTGGTGAAGTCGCCGGCGATCGGCGTGGCGGTGCCGGCCGGATCGGTGACCGAGGTCAGGTTGCCCTCGATGTCGTACGCGAACGTCCACTTGCGACCCATCGAGGTCTGCTTCGTGATCAGATCGGCGATGCGGCCGTTCAGGCCGGTCTGGTAGGCCAGCGTGATGCCGGGCCAGCCGTTGCGGACCTGTTCGGCGTTGGTGATCGCGGTCGGGTAGCCCGTCTTGGTGTCGTACGCCCACGTCGACACGGCGCCACTGGGATCTTCCATCCGCGTGGTGTTGTTGTCGGCGTCCCAGCCGAGCTTGGTGATCTGGCTCTTGGCGTCGGTGATCTGGGTGGGGCGGCCGAACCCGTCCATCAGCGTGGTCGTGGTGTGCGCGAGGGCGTCGGTGACCACAGTGGACATCGTCGCGCCGGCCGGCCCGTCGGGGTCGGTGTACGCGAACGAGGTCGGGAAGCTGCGCCGGTTGGTGTAGGACTTGGTGTTCCACTTGAACTTCGGGTCGTCCTCGGGGTTGGAGTAGTACGCCAGGTTCGTGGCGCCGTCCCGCGGGTCGGTGACCTTGACCAGCTTGACGTTCTTGTTCCCCTGCGTCATGTCGTACTGGAACCGGAACGTCTTGGGCTGGGCCGTCCCGACGCCGTCGATCAGCTCACCGAGCAGCCCCTTGTCCGTGTATGTGTAGTTCAGCTTGCGGCCGGAGACGTCGGTGATGCTCCGGACGTGATCGATGATCTTCGGGTTGGTCAGGTTGCTCTGCCCGGTGACCTTCGTCCACGTGGTGTCGTTGATGTAGTCGTAGGTATCGCCCTTGGCCCAGTACGTCAGCGTGAGCGTCTGGCGCCCGGTCGGGTCGGTGATGTACTTGAGGAACTTCGTCGGCTGGTTCTGCGACTGCCGCTCCTCGTAGGTGAACGTCATCGTGTTGCCGTTGTTGTCCTCAATGGAGGACAGGTAGCCGTCGCAGTCGTAGAAGAACTGGGTGCGGTCCGGCCGGGTCAGGCTCCAGGCCCGCGCCTCCTCGGTCTGCGGCGTACACGCCACGAACCGTTGCAGGAACAGGTGTACGCCCTTAGGCGACTTCCACTCGCCGGCCACGGCGTCCCACGAGAACGTATGCGTGGTGCCGTCGCCGTCGGTGAGCTTCACCGTGGTCGGGTTGGGGTTCGGGTGGAAGTCCAGCGGCGTACCCAGGCGCATCATCGACGAGGTCTGCAGCGACCAGCCGAAGCCGGCCACGGTGTCGGACGTGTCCTGCGAGTTGTACGACATCCGCACGAACGTCGCCAGGCCGCGTGACGGGTTGGTCAGCGCGTTGTACGACCACACGGTGTTGCCGGAGTAGAGGTTGTTCATGAGGTTCGATCCGGCACCGGTGTTCGTCCCGGCGTACGAGTAGAAGTGCTCCAGGCCGAGCTGGTCGGAGGTCGGCTCTTCGACGGCGACCTGCTGGTCGAGGGGCGCGATGCCGTCGGTGGCCGACAGCCACTGCCCCGTCGTCTTGTTGTGCAGTTCCCAGCGCAGGACGTAGTCGACGCGCTTGTTGCCCGCGGCGGACTGGATCGGCGCCTTGATCGTGGCGGCCACGTCGGCGGTCGCCCCCGGCGCGATGTCGCGGGGCAGGGCACTGGCCACCTGGTTGCCGCCGGTGGTCACGTCGGTGCCGTCCGGCAGGGTCCAGTGGTAGGACAGCTCCCAGTTTCCCGTGGTCCAGGCCGAGGCGGTCGGGTTGGAGACGCTGACCGTCACCGGGTAGGTGTCACCCGGTGTCAGCCGGTCGGCGGTGTAGGGCGCGTAGTAGGTCGACGCCGGTGTCGGCTCGACGTAGGTGACCTTCAGCGTCGGGCGCAGCATCGGCTCGGCGCCCTCGGACGACAGCAGGATCGCCCGCTGGTTCGAGACCGCCTCGTCGCGCAGGCGGACCAGGAACCCGAAGTTGTTCGCGGGTGTGGCCAGCCACGACTTGACGGTGTTCGTGACCGTCCAGCCCTGCCACTCCGGGTCGTTGGTGACACCGGTGACGGTGTTCTCCGTGGCCGGATCGTAGTCGCCGCCGGGGGTGGTCCAGTTCGTGCTGGAGTTCGCCTTGTTCCAGGTGGCGGTGGTCTCGTCGAAGGCCCGGTTGAGCTTGTGCACCTCGTAGACGCCGTCGGTGGTCGTACCCGGGTAGACGTTGGTCGCCCACATTTGCAGTTCGGCGTCGACGACCTTCGCCGCGGCCGGCACACCGCTGAGGTTGCCGAACTTGACCAGCGCCCGCGTGTCGCCGTAAAGGCCGGAGTTGTTGCCGGCCGACACCGCGGGATCGCCGTCGTAGACGTTGACGTTGGTGTCCGGCAGCAGCTGCGAGAGCGTCGTGTCGGGCACCTGGTTGGCCGTGGTCTCCCGGAAGGTCTTGGTGACCTGGCCCGCCTTGGGCAGCAGTACGCCCTGTGTCGGCCCGGCGACGACCTGGCCGTCGGCGGTCTTCACCGCGATCATGTAGTAGTAGAAGTGCCGCTTGAGCGGGTCCGTCTCGTCGGTCGGTGTGGGCACCGCCGTTGTGTCCTGATAGGACAACGATGCGGCACCGACCGGTGCGACGAGCGTGGCCGCCGACGGGACGAACGTCTGGTAGATGCTGCGGTGCACCTGGTACTCGACGATGTCGTCCGCGGTCGACCCGGACGGATCCACATAGGCCGGCCACGCCAGGCTCGCACCGGTGGCGCTCACCGTCGTCGGTGCGTTCACCGCGACACCCGGGCGCCCGAACGTCACCACCAGCTTGGGCAGGTTGTAATCCCGGCGGGCGTTGTCGTACGCGTACTCCGACGCTTCGTAGATCGGCCCGCCGCGGCCCTTGTCGCCCTCGTCGACGGCCTTGACCATGAAGCCGTTGTTGGCCTGCGTACCGTTGACCCACTCCTGCACCACGTTGCGGACCGCGAAGGTGTTCCAGACACCGGAGATCGCGCGCTTCTTGGTGGCCGCACCCCACTTGGTGAACCGGACCGCGTCGGCGATCACCGACTTGCCCGCGACGTCGCCGAGGACGACCCGGCCGGTGGTGCCGGCCGCGAACGGGTGTACGCCGAGGGTCTTCCAGATCCCGTCGGGCGTACCAGTCTGGTCCACTGTGTACGCCTTGGAACCGCCGTTGTAGAACACCGTGTACGGCGTCGCCGTGGAGCGGTCGGACTCCGAGGTGAAGTGGACCTCCACCTGGTAGTCGCCGGCCTCCGTGAGGGTGGGCGTCCAGGTGTGCGTGTTACCCGTGGTCGCGTCGTTGTTGTACCGGTAGTCGGCGCCGATCGCCTTCTGGTTCAGTGGATTGGCCGAGTACGGCCAGGTACCCGATAGGGAAGTACCGGCATCGCCGTCGTCGACGGTCACCATGTTGCCGGCCGGCTGCGGCGCCATGCTGGCGTTCACCGAGTTCCACGTCGCCGTCGACTCGGTCCACGGCGCCGTGACCCGGCGCGCCTCCAAAGCGACGTCGTACGACCAGTCCCAATGGGTCTGCGAGTAGAACATCTGCAGCTGCGCGTCGTCGATGGGCGTACCGGACGGGATCCCGGTCAGCGGGAACTTCACCAGGCTGCGCCACACACTCGTCGACTCGGTGCCGACCTTGAGCTGATAGGTGTTGTTGTAGTTGGTGTTTCCCGCACCCGAGTAGATCTCGACATCCTGGCCGTCGGCCGGCACCGGCTGGATCTTCACGGTGGGGTCGATCGTCACCGGGTAGCGCCGCGCGGAGTCGGCCAGCCAGGCCGGATCCGGCGTGATGGTGATCTCCGCGAGGTCGCCGTGTCGCGTGACGGTCTGCGTCACCTTGCGCGACATGGCCTTGCCGACGTCCGACTTCGCGTCGTCGCGGGAGTCGTACATGTACGGCGCCGGCATGACGAAGTACTCGCGGCCGTCGTCGCGGCCGGCGAACCCGATCGAGCCGTCGCCGTGGTCGACCACGGTCAGCCCGGTGGTCCGCACCGCCAGCTTCACCGCGTACTCCGATTGCGGCGCCGCGGCCAGCACGAAGTTCTCCTGCAACGTGGTCGGTGTGACCTCGTACACGATGTCCGCGCCGCCGGCGGCACCCGGGTAGGTCACCGTGGAGCCCTGAACCCGTGGCGTGACACCGGTTGCCGGTCCGGCCAGGCCCAGCTCGATCGTCCGATCCCCGGAAACGAACCGCACCAGCCGGTCCGACCGGTCGCCGAACAGCGACGTGAAAGCGTTGGTGGTGTTGGCGTAGGCGAATCCGGATCGCTGCGACGGCCGGACCGTCAGGTCGATCGGCTGCCATCGGCCGCCGGTGTCGCGGTAATGCGTTGGTGTCTGCGAGATCTCGGCCTGCGTACGCCCGTCGTCGAGGCGGTAGAACGTGGCGTTCTCGGTACGCTTCGCGGTCAGCTCGCCGACCCGTTTGGGCGTACGCCACACCTTGCCGGGTGTCGCGGGATCGGTGCGGGGTACGCCGTCGAGCTTGAGATCGACCGATTGCGGTGCCGCGTCGAGCCGGCCGGTATTGCCGGAGAACCAGCCGCGGACGGAGTCCACGAATCCACCGCTGTCCGCGGCCGCTGGCTGTCCATTGTGTTCTGTCGGTGAGGCGCCGGGCGATACGCCCATCCCCATGATCGTGACAAGGCTGAGTACGCCGACCATCAGCCGGCTGCTCCGGTTGTGCAAGGCCGAATCCTCCCCAGGATGTGGGTGCCGCGCACCCTAATCGGCTCGCCGGACCGGAGTCCCCAGGGGCATGAGGGCGCACACCCTCACACCCGGCCCCCGTGCCGGCGGATCTTCGGTTATGTGCATCGACGATGATGCGCGTCCGATGCACAGGGGAGCCTTCACCCGCGCGCTGCGCCTGTCAACCAGCCTCGATTTAGTCGCGGTAGGTTTCGGCGTACCGCCGAACAGGCCCGCTACCTGCGGCGATTCGCTCGTTGATCACCGCTGATACACCCGTTCGAAAATCTCCGACAGTTATCAATCTGTTACCTTCGCGCCGGTTGTATCGGCTGCTGGAAGCGCTGGCGGAGTTGCCGGCGTACCTCAGTCCGGCCGGATGTTCTGGTTACGCCGGAACAGGTTCTGCGGGTCGTACCGCCGCTTCACCTCGACCAGCCGATCCCAGGTCGCGCCCGGGTACGCCGCGCGGACGCGGTCCGGGTCGTCCTCGTCGTTGACGAAGCCCACGTACGCCCGCGGGGAACCCTGCTCAAGCTGATCCCGGAACGCCGTGACCCAGCCCTGCTTCGCGACCTTGTCCTCGGGACTGGTGTAGAAGGCTGCGAGGTTGACCATGAATCCGGCGTCGCGATGGGCGTACGCGGTCGCCTCCGCAGCGACTCGGGCCATGGCCCCGCCGAGCGGGCGTAGTTGTGTGACTCGCAATGGCGCGTCGATCTCGTTGAGCTGCTTGAGGATGGTGTCTATGACCGCACCGTCCACTGTGTCCACGAATAGCGTCTCGCCGACCGCCGTCGGGCGATAGGACTCGTCCTCGGGCGGGAACATCTCCGCGTACGCCATCGGGCGTACGAAGTCGGCGATCGGGGTGGCCAGCGCCCGCAACGGGCCGAGCACCTCATCGGCCTCGGCGGCCGGGCCGGCGTAGCCGAGCAACGTCATCACGACGAGCGTGCCGTGCAGGTCCTCCGGGATGAACGGCAACGGCGGAGCGGTCATCACGTTGACGATGGCCGAGAACTCATCCGGCGCCGAGTCGGCGATCGCGATCGCGCCGGCGATGACCTCGCGCGTGGCCGGCAGCATCAGCATGCCGCCGACGAAGTCGGGCAGGTCGTGCAGCCGGAACCGGAATCGGGTGGCGACACCGAAGTTGCCGCCGCCGCCGCGCACCGCCCAGAACAGGTCGGGGTGCGAATCGGCGTCCACGTGCAAGATCTGCCCGTCGGCGGTCACGATCTCGGCGGCGATCAGGTTGTCGATGGTCATGCCGAACTTGCGGACCAGGAAGCCGATGCCGCCGCCCAGCGTGATGCCGGCGATGCCGACCGATCCGGTGTCGCCGAAGCCGGTGGCCAGCCCGTGCTCGCCGACCGCCGCCGTGTACTCGGCCGCGGTGAGGCCGGCGCCCGCCCAAGCCGTCTGGTTTTCGGTGTCGATCTCCAACGTCTTCAGGTTGCGGACGTCGATGACGATCCCGTCGTCGACGGCGCTGTGACCGGCGCCGCTGTGACCGCCGCAGCGTACGGCCAGCGGCAGGCCCGCCGCGCGGGCGACCGTCACCGCGCGGGCGACGCTTTCGGCGTCCGCCGGGCGCAGGATTATCGCGGGCCGGCGGTCCACATCGCCGAGGAAGACCCGCCGTACGTCGTCGTAGTCCGGATCCTCGGGGCCCACGACCTCACCGTGGAAAGTGCCGTCGAGCGAGGCGCGCAGGTCTGGCATTGACAAAGACACGTCAGATCCCCTCCGTGTTGGCAGCAGGCACCTTGGGCATTATTCCGAGATCGTCCGGTACTCGCACGCCGTTTCGGATTCACTGGTGAGTTGCACGCATTTGTCATACTCAGCCACTTTCGTCCCCCAACCTACTACGTTGAGGAGGGCGGAAGCCTGCCGATGGGCTTCCCGATCCGAGGAGGACGCCAATGTCGGACAAGGACACCTGGCTGCGCATTCCGACCGAGATCCTCACGCAGGGCCGTGTGGACCTGGTGGATGAGATCTTCGCCGAGGACTACATCGAGCACGAAGTACCCCCACCGGGGATTCCGGCCACCCGGGAGGGGCTCAAGCTGTATCTCACGGCGTACCGGCAGGCCTTTCCCGACCTGAAGATCGAGATCCTTCAGCAGTTCCAGGACGGCGACACCTACATCGGTCACATCCGATCCAGCGCCACCATGAAGGGCGACTTCGGCGGCATGCCCGCCAGCGGCAAGAGCGCCACGTGGGAGGAGATCCACATCGGCCGCTTCAGCGGCGGCAAGCTCGTCGAGCACTGGGGTATCGAGGACCGGCTGAGCATGCTGCAGCAGCTCGGCTTCGTGGAGCCGCCGCCCGGCTCCTGAGGTTCCCGCGCCGTCCAGCGCGTCATTTGCTCGGCGGCGCCGGCGAAGGGCGGAGAGTCATTGCGAAGGGCCGGGAGTCAGACTCCCGGCCCCTCAGTGCGATGGTGCGTCGGGTCAGCCGGCGGCCGCCGGGTTCACGACGCTGACGGTCAGGACGGTGCCCGACTGCCCGGTGACGGTCGCCGTCACACCGTGGCCCGCCACCTTGACGCTGTTCTGCGGGTTCGCGGTGCTGTAGTACGCCGTCGGGTTGGTGTCGTCGAACACCGGGATGCCGGCGTTCGCCAGCGCACAGGCCGCCAGGGTCTGAACGGTCTGCGACTTACCGCTGCCGACGATGACCTCCTTGTGCAGGCACATCTCCGGAACCGCCTGGGTGCCGAAGGTCGCGTCGAACGGCTGGCGGCGGTTGCTGGGCCGGGTGCCGTCGGAGTAGCCGAACGGCGCCGGCCGGGCGTCCACCGGCAGGGCCAGGCCGCTGCCCGGGTGCTCGGAGGTGTTGTTGTCCTCCGTGGTGTGGTCGACGTACCAGACCAGCATGCCGGGCCGGAACGAGAAGAACTCGACCTCGTTCGGCGCGGTCACGCCGAAGCTGAACTGGTAGGGCCCGTCGCGCAGCAGCTCGTCGGAGCCGACGTACTGGCGGTTCTCCAGCAGGTAGTACTGGTCGGCCGTCGTCGTCACCGTTCCGGTGCTGCGCTGCCACTTGCCCGTCGCGGTCCAGTCGCCGGCTTGCTCGACGTTGTCGGTGAACAGCGTCGTGCCGCCGGACTTGGCCACGATGTCGTCCAGGAACGCGCCGGCGAGGTGAACGCCGCCGTCGGTCTGGTACCGGAACCGGAACTGCGTCGCCACACCGCCCGCGGTGTAGGAGAAGCGCAGCGTGGTCCAGCGTCCGTTGGACGACCCGGTCACCGCCTTGCCGGCCGGCGACCAGGTGGCTCCGCCGTCGGTCGAGTACTCGCCATACAGGTAGTCGTACCCGGCTTCGATGTCGTACCAAGCGCTGGCCGACACCGTCACCTTGGACGCGGCCGGTACCGCGTGGGACAGCGACTCGTTCAGGTCGTCGGCGCTGCCGGTCCACCAGGCGTACTGGCCGGACGCCGGGGCCGTGTAGGTCGTCTGCACCGACTTGTCCGGCAGGTTGACCTTGATCGCCTGGGCGTTCGCCGCGTTGGCGTCCTGCGCCGGGTCCAGCAGAACCGACGCGTTCTGGCCGAGGCCGACGTCGTGGTGGTCGAGCCAGCCGAGGAACAGCTTCTCCTCCGGGCCCATCAGGCCGGGGGTCGTGCCGATGCCCGCGTTCGCCGCGGCGCCGTGGCCCAGCCACGAACCGGAGCTCATCAGCGTCCAGAAGGCGGTGCCGTTCTCGCCGCCGGCCGTGTCGTAGTAGTCCGGCAGACCGAGGTCGTGGCCGAACTCGTGAGCGAAGACGCCGAGCCCGCCGTTCTCCGGCTCGGTGGTGTAGTCGCCCAGCCAGTAGTTCGAGGTGCCGATCCGGGCGCCGCCGGCCTTGTTCTCCTGGCCGCCGACGGTCGGGCCGGTCAGCCCGTAGTCGGTGGGGTTGACGTACCAGCGGTGCGACCAGATCGCGTCCTCGCCCTGGGCGCCGCCGCCGGCCTCCTCGCCCTCACCGGCGTGCACGGCCTGGTAGTGGTCGACGTAACCGTCCGGCTCGTTGTAGTCGCCGTCGTGGTCGAAGTCGTTGCGGTCCCAGACGTCGAACTGCGCCAGGTACGCGTTGACCTGGTCGGGGGTCATGGTCTGCAGGGCGTTCTGGTACCAGGCGTTTCCGGTGTCCTGGATGAACGCCCACGAGCCGCCGAAGTCCTCGATGGCGTTGTCGCCGTAGTAGGACTCGTTGTAGGGCACCTGGACCCAGTCGCTGACGACGTTGCTCACCGAGTACTTGCCCGACGAGAGCTGCTCGTAGAAGCTCTTCATCGACTCACCGGGCCCGTCGAACAGGTTCTCGTAGTGGGCCCGGCTGAAGTCGGCCGTCCACACCGTCGAGTTGTCCGTCGAGCGGTCCGGCTGGGCGATCTGGTTGTGCTGCGGACCGGGCACGGTGCCGTAGCGGCCCACGCTCTGCGTACCGAACTCCGCCAGCACCGTGAAGATCTTGTCGGTCTTCTCGAACGCGACCTCCACAACGTTGTTCGTATCGGCGTCGACCGTGACGGTGCCGTCGGCGTCGATCCGCGCCTGGCCGCGAGCGACCTTGGCCAGTGCGGCCTTGCGCTTCTCGATCCACTGCTTGGTCAGCGGGCCGGGTCGGTTGTCCGGCCGGTGTGCGGCCGCCTCCCCGGCGGTCTGGGTGGCGCCGTCCTTCTCGACAGGCGTTGCCTCTGCGGGCCACTGCAGGACAGCGGCGATCGCCAAGGCCAAGCCCGCCACTCCGGCCACAGCGGAGATGGTGCGCTTCCTCATTCGCGGGTTCCTCCCACCGGCGGAGGTGCGGCCGTCGGCCCACCTCCGGGATCTCACACGGGGTCGCAACCTCGCCGGCGGCTGTCACGTCGCCGTTCGCCGCGTTGACAACCCGGTAGGGCCGCCAGCTGGGGGTCCGGAAGATCGACCTCGGTTTGGTTGACTCTAGGGATAGCGTGTTCCGGCCCACTGGTGTCACGTTTACGACAGTCGATCGGTATGATTCGGCCGCCTCCACGGCATCCGTA